>Ga0126381_100008081_pt1 | contig 11743 bp, 13 predicted proteins | sample PanSoiMetPlot_28_FD_96465 | JGI IMG/M metagenome (GOLD analysis project Ga0126381, IMG submission 96465) | Tropical forest soil microbial communities from Panama - MetaG Plot_28 | ecosystem: Environmental > Terrestrial > Soil > Tropical forest > Bulk soil | place: Panama | collected 2016-02-17 | reverse complement strand
TCCCGCGGCATTGCAGGCGATGCGCGATGCGCTGGAGCATGCGCATCTTTATCCTGATGGCAGCGGGTTTTACCTACGCAAAGCAGTTGCAGCAAAACTCAGTGTGGCGCCTGAGAACGTGATTCTCGGCAATGGATCAAACGAAGTCATCGAATTCCTCGGGCATGCGTTTTTGAATCCCGGCGATGACGTAATTACATGTCAGTACGCCTTTATCGTGTACAAATTACTCGCGACCGCTTTCGGCGTACGTACGATTGAAACGCCGAGTCCTGATTATCAGCAGGATCTCGATGCAACACTGGACTCGGTCACGTCAAAAACCCGAATCATTTTCATTCCGAACCCAAACAATCCCACTGGCACACTGATCTCTCAGCGGGCGATCGACAGGTTCATGTCGCGAGCGCCGGATAACATCGTTGTTGTTTTTGACGAGGCGTACTTCGAGTTCCTCGATAATCCCCCAGATACACTTCGATTCGTTCGCGAGGGGCGAAATGTCGTTGTGCTTCGTACGTTCTCGAAGATCCACGGCCTTGCCGGGCTCCGTATCGGATATGCCATCGCGCCACCTGAAATCACCGACGTTCTTCACAAGACGCGACAGCCATTCAATGTAAACAGCGTTGCACAAGCCGGCGCGATCGCAGCGCTCGATGACGAAGCGCACTTGTGCGAAACCAAACGAGTTGTAGACGACGGTCGCGCTTATCTGCAGGAACAATTTGCCGAAATGCAAATTCAGTTCATACCAGCCGCTGCGAATTTCCTCATGGTAAACGTCGGCGACGGCTGTGCGGTGTTCCAGAAGCTGCTGCAACGGAAAATCATCGTGCGCCCGCTAAAAGGCTATGGTTTGTATGAATGGGTCCGCATTTCGGTGGGTACTATGGAAGAAAACAAAAAGTTAGTTGTTGCGCTAGGCGAAGTGATCCGAAACCATAGGTAGGGCGCCGCCGCGCTGGGGCGTCCAGACGGCGCAGCGCGCCGTTCCTACCAGACCAAGGCCAAGCATTTGGCAACCGGAGCGGTTGCCCTACAATTTGGATCCGAACTCATGACAGTTTCTGACACCATCGCGGCTATCTCCACACCGCCCGGTGAAGGGGCGATAGCGCTTGTACGGATTTCCGGCGAGAACGCGATTCAAGTAGCAGACAAGATTTTTCGCGGCAAAGAGCAACCATCGAAATTTGAGTCGCACGTTCAGCATCTCGGCGAGATTTTCAGTGCAAAAAATCAGTTGATTGATCAAGTCGTGCTTTCGGTCCACCGAACGCCGGCAAGTTATACCGGTGAAGATCTGGTAGAGATCAGTTGTCATGGCGGTACCCTGGTTTCTGCGAAAATTCTTGATGCCTGTTTGGGTGCAGGGGCCAGAGCAGCGCGTCCTGGCGAATTCACTGAGCGCGCTTTCCTCAACGGGAAAATGGATCTCACCCAGGCCGAGGCGGTGATCGATCTAATCCGCGCACGAACCGATTTGGCGCTGCGTTCGGCCACCGAACAACTCGAAGGCCGACTCGGCGATCAAATCAGAAAAATCCGCGATGAGTTGATCGCATTGCTAGCGCAAATCAACGCGTCTATTGATTTTCCCGAGGAAGACATCGAGCCCGATGAAGACGAAGCGCTCTTTGCCCGGCTCGACTCTGTTCGAGACCAAATCTCCGCTTTGCTCGCAACTGCCGATCAGGGGCGCGTGCTGCGCGAAGGTGTTCGCGTGGTGATTTTCGGTGCGACAAACGCCGGCAAATCGAGTTTGCTCAATCGCCTGCTTGGTTACGATCGCGTGATAGTCAGCGACACGCACGGCACGACCCGTGATACGATCGAGGAAGCCGTCAACTTGGAGGGTGTGCCAATTCGTTTGCTCGATACCGCGGGTCTGCGTGCTTCGGAAAGCGAATTGGAGCGTGCGGGAATCGAGCGCACAGAGAAATCGCTGCAATTCGCTGACTTGCGCCTCCACATTGCTGATCGCAATGCGCCGCAGCCTGCTCATTTCAACTCGCGAAAGCCTTCGGAGCCTAACGGTACGGCGAGCGATCCGAACGAAATTGTTATCTTGAACAAAAGCGACTTGCCTGAGGACAAGGACTGGACGGCCTTCCCGGCATTGCGAATTTCATGCGTGACTGGAGACGGAATGCCGCAATTGAAACAGGAAATTCTTGCGCGCATCCGCCAGCAAAATCTGAGACCTGAGAGCGCGATCGCAATCAATACTCGTCATCGCGATTGTCTTCGCCGCGCTTTGGAATCATGCGATCGCAGCCGTACGGCCCTCGGCGACGGATTATCCGGTGAGTACGTGGCGGTTGATCTTGACCAAGCGCTGCGCGCAGTAGGTGAAGTCCTTGGCGTCGTAGATGTGGAACAGATTCTTGATTCGGTGTTCAGCCAGTTTTGCATCGGCAAATGAGTGCGTCTGCTCGCGCCGACCATATGATCCAATGCGGAATACGAAATCTCTCAGTAACACCGAACTTTAGACCGGTGATCGCTCAATCTCGCGAGTGGAAGCCGTTTAAACGGCTTCTCCCGCATGGCTGTTTCGGCACCCGGCTGAAGCCGGGTCTTAATCAGAAATGAAGCTCGCCTGCGGAACGTACGAGCTATTCGTTAGGCCGCTCCTATTTTCGCTCGACGCCGAGACCGCGCATCATTTCACAATTGGGTTTCTTGGCCACGCGTCGCAGTTCGACGTCGCGTTGCGCCCGCTGAGATTTTTCCGACCGACGCCGAAACCGGTCACCTTGTTTGGTTTGACTTTCCCAAACCCCATTGGACTTGCGGCTGGGCTGGACAAAAATGGCGTCGCTCTCCCTGCATGGGCGGCGCTCGGGTTTGGTTTTATCGAGATTGGAACCGTCACTGCAAAAGCGCAGCCTGGAAACCCTAAGCCACGTATCTTTCGATTGCCCAAGCAACAAGCGTTGATCAATCGGCTAGGTTTCAATAACGAGGGCGCAGATGTAATCGCGAGTCGATTGGCGGCGCTGCGTGAAAGTGGACGATGGCCAGCTGTTCCGGTCGGAATCAACATAGGAAAGTCGAAAGCAACCCCACTTGAACAAGCGATAGACGATTACCTCTACTCGTTTCGCCTCCTGCGGGATTTTGCCGATTACGTCACATTGAATGTCAGCTCGCCAAACACACCCGGCTTGCGCGAATTGCAGGAGCCTGAAAAGCTTTCGGACTTGCTGTTCGCCATCGGCAAGGAAGCAGGTACGGCTCGAAAGCCGCTGATCGTGAAAATTTCACCGGATCTGGCACCCGCTGAACTGAGAGATCTTCTCGCTGTTTGTGAAGAAAACGGCGTATCGGGAATTATTGCCACGAATACCACGCTGGATCACTCCTCGATTCCGCAACAACTCGATCAAGCAGGCGGTTTGAGTGGAGCACCACTCGGCGACAAATCGACGGCATTGGTGCATGAAATTACTGCTCGATCTACAATTCCGGTAATTGCTTCCGGTGGAATTTTCGACGCAGAATCGGCGCGTGAGAAATTCCAGGCGGGCGCACAACTGATTCAGCTTTACACCGGGTTGATTTATCACGGTCCGCAACTTCTGCGCGAAATCGTGGATGGCCCGTAGCGCAGGCGCATCGTTTGCCGCCAACAGTTTGGCAACCCGAGCGGTTGCCCTACTGTTGATGGATTTTTCAGAATGAAACTTTCCCGCAAGATTCTCAAGTTCACTGAGCCACTGACCTACCGACGTGGCTGGCGAAGAGCGCAACGCTCGATTTTTCCCGTGCCGCTTAAGCCAATGCTCGCGCAGATCGACTGGGACCGCGCACGAGAAATCCAGCAGCGATATGTGAATTCTACTGCGGGCTATGCCAAATACGCAGACATCCAGCCGTGGTTAAAATTGAATCGTGAGCGTGTGCAGGATTTGGATCTTCATCGCTCGGCGCCCAAACGTATTCTCGACCTCGGCTGCGGAGGCGGGTTCTTTTTATTCATCCTGAAGAACCTTGGTCACTCCGTCATGGGCCTCGACATCGACCGTGTTCCATTATTCGGCGAACTACTGGAGTTGTTTCGTGTGCAGCGAGTCGTTTACAAAATTGACGCCTTCGAGCCGCTGCCCGACTTCGCTCAACAATTCGATTGGATCACAGCGTTCTCTGCGAACTTTTATCTTTACCATCCTGCAAAGAAACGCTGGGGAATGGCGGAATGGGATTTCTTTCTGCGCGATTTACAGCACCACCTAGCCCCGAGCGGAAAAATCTTTTTTGGACTCAATCCCTCCTATAACGGCGGCTACTACACGCCTGAAATACGAGATCTTTTCATCAGCCGCGGCGCGGACGTCGAGCGGGAGCGAATTTTTTTTGAAAACGGCCTGCGCTTCTGACGTCTAGCACTGGTACGGTCGGCGCGCTGCGCCGACCGGACACCGCAGCGCGGCGTCCCTACCTAGGGTGATGGCGATGGCTCTTCAGCCGAAGAATCGTGAAAGCGACTATGTCTCCAGCGACGATGTCTCTCTTCCATTTGCGTTAGCTTTTGACGCTGTTCGTCAGTGAGCTCGGCAGCCATCTGATGATGCGCGTCAGCAATGATCTCATGAACCCGTCGACCGGTGTCTCTTCGAATATCGCGCAGTTGAGCCGTTGTCTTGTCGACGATCGGCGAAATCTTGGCGACTTGTTCCGGGGTCAAATTGAGTTCGGTACGGAGCCTTTCTTTCATCCGTCCCGCGATCCGTTCCGGATGATGCAGTTCAAAGAAATGATACCGCGCGTAGAATCCCCCAACGAACGCGCCGGTGATTCCACCCGCCACAAACACGAGAAGGAAGCCGGCGATGAGTTTCCATTGCAGAGCCCGGTTCATTTCAAAAACTCATCCTGAATCGCCGAATCCGCGATGGCGAATTCGTTTGCGAACGATTCGCGGATTTCGCGACCCTGATTCGCTTCACGAACTGCCGCGATCGTTGATATGACGATTACGGCGATCGACAACACGGCTACGCGCCGAAGCAACTGCAGCACACCGTTCGTCATTGGCGTGGCAGAGCGCCACAGCGCAACCACGCGAGTATCGAATCCAAACGGCATTGACGGACTCTCCTCGTCCGTCTGAGCAGCAGATCGCAACAATCGATCGATAGGTTCGTTCTTCATTGCCTTTCCTTTTCTGAGATTCTTGAGAACTGTTTTTTCATTTTCTGACGGGCCCGAAATGCTCGCACTTTAACGAGCGCTGCGCTCCAGCCGGTGATCTTGCATATTTCTTCTACGCTACGTCCCTGTAAGTATAGCAAATCGACCGCCAGACGCTCCACTGGCTTCAGCGCAGACAGAAGATGCTCCACCAGTTGGCGCGATGCGAACCGCTGGTCCGGCGCCAGTTCGTCGCTGGAGGTTGCCAGATTTTCCACCACCGCTTGTTCTTCCACGCTCAGGTCGGCGTGACGCACTTCGGGCCGCACCTTTTCCGATTCGATTTGATTGAGACACGTGTTAACCGCAACGCGCGACACCCAGTGCTCCAGCGGCACGTTCCCCGAAAACTGCGACAGTTTTTGGAATACTTTAATGAAAATCATTTGGCAGAGATCTTCCTCCGAGGTTCGGCGCGGTCGATGTGCACGGACGATTTTGGCAACCAGTGGATAAAGCTGTCGCACCAGCGCGCGAGCTGCTTCATCGTCATTTTGAAGCGCAGCCTTAACCAGCGCGCTTGCGTCAGAATCATCCATGTGATCAGGAGCGCATCCACACCATAACTCATGACCGGCTCGGCTGCGCTTTGGTTACAACTTCTCTTGTAGAGGTGCTTGTGCCAAGCACCTGCGGGCCAATGTGAAAGCGGCCTCGATGCCGCAACAATCCGGACGCTAAGGTCCCTCGCACCTTTGCAGAAAAAATTTTTTGTAACCGCTCTCCTGCGCGCTCGGTCATGTCTTTTAAAGGCGCGAAGGGCGCTTTGCAGAAACAAATGAAACCAACTATGAAAAGAAACATATTAGCACTTGCAGCCGCCGGTGTGATCGCGCTTGGGGGCTTTGTCGTGGTGCAGGCACAACCGGGACCCGGCGGTGCTGGACACTGGCAAGGCCACGCGTTCGGCCTGAGAGGGATTACCGACAAGCTAAACCTGAGTGCCGATCAACAGGCGAAGGTTCAGCCGATCCTTGATGCGGCAAAACCGCAAATCGCGGCCATTCATCAGGAAGCGATGCAGAAGATGCATACAGTGATGAATAGCACACTGACGCAGATTCGGCCGCTGCTGAACGCTGATCAGCAAAAGAAACTCGATGCGATCGAAAAAGCGCATCAAGACATGATGAACGCCAAGAAACAACTGCACGACGCGTTGCAGGACTAATTTCCCGCTCGTTCAGAGCGACTAGGGAATAGGGCGGCGGCCTCAAAAGGTCGCCGCCGGGTCGCTTTGGTGACGCAGGCAATCCTACCTGCGAGTATTTTGTGGTAACACGAACCAGCGGTCTGAAACGTTGAAGCCGCAGACAGGATTGTCTGCGTCATGGCGTCAGCCTCGTTTCTTTCTCAACGAGACCAAAAACATTACGACGCCGATCGCGGCCAGAATGATGGCGATCGTAAAACCCGTGGACGAGATCTCGCCGCGGTGATGGTACTCTGATTTGAAATGACCAGCGATGCCTATCAGGAAAGAAAGAACGGCAACGCAGAACAGAATCAGGCCGATCGCTCGTTGGTCATCCGTGGACATTTTCATTGCTGCGGCAATCAAATATCGACGGAACAACAAAATTCAAGCCTACATTTATCACGGTCATTCCGAGCGAAGTCGGAGAATCCCGAGGAACGGCCGTAATCTTCCGCAAACGGGATGTCTCGACTTCGCTCGACATGACATAGAACAGCGTCACTTATTTTCATGACCGATGTGACGAGAATTTGTCGATCCAAAATGACGTGAGATCATGTGACGATGAAAAATCGCGTTTGTGTTGCATGGTTCGCGTTGTTCGCCGGCATTCCACAGACGCATGCGCAAATCGATCGCATTACCGGTAAGAATTTCGCTACACGATCGGAAGTTTTAGCAACGCATGGGATGGTTTGCACCAGCGTGCCGGCCGCCACGGTGGTCGGGGTCGATATTCTAAAGCGCGGCGGCAGCGCAGTGGATGCGGCGATCGCGGCAAATGCGACGCTCGGTTTGATCGAGCCAGTCTCGAATGGAGTCGGCGGCGATTTGTTCGCGATCGTTTACAGTGCGAAAGAAAACAAACTTTACGGCATCAACGGGAGCGGTCGTTCCCCACTCGGTCTGAGTTACGATGCGATGAAATCAGAACTGGCGAAGCTGCACAGCGAGACTATTCCGCCGCGTGGCATGCTGCCGATCAGTGTTCCCGGAACCGTCGATGCGTGGGCGGAGTTACACAAAAAATTCGGCAAACTGAAATTAAGCGACGATCTCGCTCCCGCGATTCGTTATGCCGAAGAAGGTTTTCCAGTCAGCGATCTGATCGCGTATTACTGGTCGTTCGGTCCGCGCCTTTACAAGGGTTTGCCCGGAGCGTTTCTCGAGACCTACACGCTTGATGGCAAAGGACGCACGCCCGGTAAAGGCGACATCTTCAAAAACCCGGATTTGGCAAGGACGCTGCGATTGATTGGTGAGAAAGGGCGGGACGCTTTCTACAAGGGTGAGATCGCTGACAAGATCGACGCTTTCATGCGAGCCAATGGCGGGTTCCTGCGGAAGACCGATTTCGAGAAGCATACCTCCGCTTGGGTCGACCCTGTCTCGGTGAACTATCGAGGTTACGATGTGTTCGAGCTTCCGCCAAACGGTCAGGGTATTTCTGCGTTGCAGATCTTGAACATCCTCGAAGGATTCGATCTGCGGTCCATGGGACGCAACTCACCCGAAACGCTCCACACAATGATCGAGGCAAAGAAGATCGCGTGGGCCGATCGCGCGAAGTTTTATGCAGATCCCGCGTTCGCAAAGATTCCGCTCCCCGGGTTGCTATCGAAAAGCTACGCGGCGGAACGCCGGAAATTGATCGACCCGAATCACGCCGCCAAACAAGTCGAAGCGGGCAACCCGCAGGATAGCGCCGGCGCACCCCCAGGGGTTTCGGCCCGAGGGCGGGTCGGCTCCAGTTCGCTTATGGATCAAGGCGATACGATTTACATGTGCACCGCCGATGATGAAGGCAACATGGTGTCGCTCATACAAAGCAATTATCGCGGAATGGGCAGCGGGATTGTTGTGCCAGGTCTCGGATTCATGTTTCAGGATCGCGGTGAGCTTTTTTCAATGGACCCGCAGCACGCGAATGTTTACGCGCCGGGCAAACGTCCGTTTCACACCATTATTCCCGGATTCGTAATGAAAGACGGAAAAACGTGGGAAGCTTTCGGTGTCATGGGCGGCGGCATGCAGCCGCAGGGTCATGTACAGGTGCTCACAAACCAGATTGATTTTGGTTTGAACGTCCAGGAAGCCGGCGATGCGTCCCGCTGGCAGCACGAAGGAGACAATGAACCGACCGGCGAAAAGATGACCTCTTCAGGTGGATACGTTGAAGTAGAAAGCGGTATTCCCTATGAGAGTGTGCGTGAGCTGCGCAAGAAAGGCCACGACGTCCGTTTCGACGTAGGCGGCTACGGGGGCTATCAGGCAATCAAAGTCGAAATGCACGATGGCCGGCGCGTGTACGTTGGCGCCAGCGAATCACGCAAGGACGGAATGGCAGCTGGATATTAAGTATCGGTCGATTGCCTCACACGAAGGGCACGGAGGACACGAAGTCTATATGAGGAATTCTCTCTGTGACCGTTGTGGACTTTGTGTGAGCTAATTTCTTGGCGCCTTGAGCTCGGCGAGTTTTTCTTCCGCGTTGGTTACGTCAGATTTGTGCGCGCTGCCGAGCTTAAGCAATCTTTGCTGACGCCGCAGATTCACTTCGGCGAATTCAAGCTCGGCGCTCTCACGTTTTGCTACTTCTTTTTGCTCGGCGTCGATCAATTGCGCGAGCGCTGTTTTCGCCACTTCCAACTCTTGTTTCGTCGCTTCACCAGACGCGACGCGGGATTCCTGCTCGGTGACTACGCCTTTGGCCTGGGCGACCCGAGCGCTTGCCAGTTCAGCTTCGCATTTGATTGCCCTCAAAGCTCGCTGTTCGACCTCGACCTTCGCCAGCACGCCGATCTTCCACAGACGTTCCGCCCCGTCCGCATTTCGTTTCGCACGCTCCAGTTTTTTTTCGCATCGCGCGACGTCGCCGTCGGGAGTTCCAGACTCGGCAAGTTCGTCCGAAAGATTTTGCTTCAATATCGGCGGCTCGATGTCGAACTCCCCGGGCTCCTCAGAGTTGGTCGATTGATCTGCAGCTAATGCGATCATCGCGCTGGCAAGAAACGTCACCGGCAACGCGACCGCGCGGATCATGCCGGCAGTTTATCACAAAATTCAATTGGTGGAACGTGTTGTCCTCAACGCGTCGGAAAGGCGACTTCGGCGACTCTTTTGTCATCGTCTCTAGGAGCCGCCTTGGTTCCAAACTACCGGGCCAAGCAAGACGATCCGCCAAAATTCATAAACTTTTTTCTTTTCACCCGCTGCTTTCCTTCTGTAGAAGACGGACCCGGAGGAATTTATCTATCCGGTCAATCGTCAAATCCTACTAGCCGTCCTCATCTCAGGATTAATCCTTCCGGCCGCGGTGGCCGATCTCTTTCCGAGTTCGGGGCCTGTTGTATCCGGCAAAGTTGCGCGTCTTCGATTCGGGAAGGCCGCCGCACCAAAGAATGCACCACTTTCGGTAAAACGCGCGATTTGGGCGGCCAATCAACTTCGATCAAAACCGTATCGCTACGGTGGCGGGCATAAATCATTCGATGATCACGGTTACGATTGTTCGGGCACGATCTCCTATGTCCTGGCAGCGGCTGGTTTAATCAGCACACCGATGAGCTCAACGGAGTTTCGCAGCTACGGCGAACGCGGCTCCGGCAAATGGATCACCGTCTATGCGCGCGAGGGTCACACATTCGCAGTCATCGCCGGGCTGCGGCTCGACACAACGCCATTCGATAATTACACCGGAAAATGGGCGCCACGCTGGTACGCGCCCTATCGACCACCGCGTGGCTTTGATGCAAGGCATCCGATAGGGTTGTAGCACAAAATGACTATTCCGAATGAGGGCGCCAGCGTCCGTCAGAATTGTACGGCAACCGCTCCGGTTGCCGTTGCGGGATTTGCCAGGCGGCGCGCCTGCCCTACATCTATTCCGTTTGGGAAGATGCCAAGCGCTGCACGCAAAATGAGTCCCTAAAGTACTTGGCCCAATTGGGTCTTGGCGATTTGTTTATGCTGTTAGAATTGTCAAAAGAATATGCACAACCTTCACCGTTTCGTATCCTTCTGCGCCGCAGTAGTCGCATTTAACTCTGTTTCTTCTGAGGCCGGTGCTTCCGCCGATGTTTTCACGCCCGTGATTGCGTCGACGCTTTCGTCGGAAGCTCACCCAATCCTTGGCACCGATGGTGTCTATCACGCCGTTTACGAGTTGCAGCTTACCAATACAAAGTTGCTTCCGGCCACGATGCAGAAGATCGAGGTGTTGGCGGGTTCAACCGGATCCCAGGTGATCACCAGCTTTTCCGACGCTGACCTGGTAAAGCGCCTGCGAACACTCGCACCCCAGCCCGCTACCGATGCGGCGATCGAACCGAACGGGGGTCGCCTTTTCTATATTGAACTTACCTTCAAGGACGCAGCCAATATTCCCAAGCTACTCGAACATCGTCTGTATCTGATCGGCGCGCCCAATCCGGGGCCCGCGAAACCGGCATCTCTGAATTACGTGGTCGCGCCATTGAAAATTGCGAACGACAAGCCGTTGATCATCGGCCCGCCACTCGCTGGGCCAGGTTGGGTCGCCGCCAACGGCTGCTGCAACCCGGACATTACCCACCGTGGTTCAGTGCAAAGTGTTAACGGCGCACTCTACGACTCGCAACGCTTTGCCATCGATTGGATGCGCCTGGACGAACAGGGGCGCCTTGTCCACGGCGATGAAGGCGACGTCCATAATTACAGCGACTACGGCGCGGACGTGTTGGCGGTAGCAAATGCCAAAGTCGTTAGCGTCCTGAACAATCTCGACGATCAGGTTCCGGGTCGTTTGCCAGAACCGAGCTCGATCACCATCGAAACCGTGGACGGTAATCATGTCGTGCTCGATCTCGGCGGCGGGCGTTTCGCTTTTTATGCGCACCTGCAGAAAAATTCCGTCAGAGTGCGTCTCGGCGAGGCGGTAAAGAAGGGCGCGGTTTTAGGAAAACTGGGAAACACAGGGAACACCTCTGCCCCACATCTTCACTTCCACATCATGAACCGCCCGTCTCCCATCGCTGCCGACGGAATTCCTTATCTGATCGACGCCTTTGATTTTGCCGGACAAATCGACATCGCCGCATTCGAGGCTGTGCCCGCTTTGGCAGGCGAGTGGGGCAAAGGACGGATTGCCAAACCCGAACCGCGCGAGCGGCAGTTCCCGCTGAATCTCAACATCATCAATTTCGCACCCGCGGCGGTGCCCAGGTAGCCCGGTCGAGGGTTACGTAGCAATTCGCCCGGGGATTTGACCGACGAAACCTGCAGTTCGTCAGCGCGAACGCACATTTGTCGCTGGTTTTTTTAGATGCGGCAGTTCCTCCGGCGCCTTGTTTGAAGCAACTGATCAGT
>Ga0126381_100008078_pt1 | contig 11744 bp, 13 predicted proteins | sample PanSoiMetPlot_28_FD_96465 | JGI IMG/M metagenome (GOLD analysis project Ga0126381, IMG submission 96465) | Tropical forest soil microbial communities from Panama - MetaG Plot_28 | ecosystem: Environmental > Terrestrial > Soil > Tropical forest > Bulk soil | place: Panama | collected 2016-02-17 | reverse complement strand
CACGGCTTCGCCCCGGGCGAGGTGATCGACCTCGCCGCGGTGTCGTTCGACAGCGGCGGCAGCGTCACGATGGACAACGCCACCAACCTGCTGCATGTCACCGAGGGCGGCGTCACCTACGACGTTCAGCTCGACCCCGGCCTGAACTATGTCGGCGCCCAGTTCGCGGCGACCTCGGATGGCGGCAGCGGCACCGACATCGCGATGACGGTGGCGCCGCCGCCGGCGCCGACGCCAGCCGGCACGACCGCCAACCTGATCGTGCAGGACCCCCAGAGCGGCGTGCAGAATGGCGTGCTCAGGCTCTACGATCTGGGCAACAACGCGGCGCTCGCCACCTATGTGATCGGCCAGGTCGGGCTGGAGTGGCAGCTGCTCGGGGTCGGCGCGTTCAACGGCAACGACGGCGGCGACTTCCTGCTGCGGCAGAGCGCGACCAACGACATCGACTACTACGATGTCGAGAACAGCCAGGTCGCCGCCACCGGGTCGCTGGGCAATATCGGCGCGGAGTGGAAGGTGCTCGGCTTCGGCAATTTCGCCGGCAACCCGGGCGAAAGCGACATGCTGATGCGCAACAGCGGCAACAACGACATCGACTATTTCGACATCCGGAACAACCAGATCGTCGCCGCCGGGTTGCTCGGCAATATCGGCGCGGAGTTCCAGGTGCTGGGGTTTGGCGATTTCAGCGGCAACCCCGGCGAATCTGACATGCTGATGCGCAACAGCGGCAACAACGACATCGACTATTTCGACATCCAGCACAACCAGATCGTCGCCTCGGGGTTGCTGGGCAATATCGGCGCGGAGTGGCAGGTGCTGGGGTTTGGCAATCTCAGCGGCAACCCCGGCGAAAGCGACATGCTGATGCGCGACATCGGCAACAACGACATCGACTACTTCAACATCCAGCACAACCAGATCGTCGCCGCGGGGTCGTTCGGCAATATCGGGGCGGAGTGGCAGGTCGCCGGGTTTGCCGATGTCAGCGGCAATCCCGGCGAGAGCGACATGGTCATGCGCAACACCGGGACCGGCGATTTCAACTATTTCGACATCCAGCACAACCAGACGGTGGGCTCAGCCACGCTGACCACGGCCCCCACGAACATCCAGGTCTTCGGCCTGTCGCCGGCGTAGGGCGATGCCAAAGCCGCAATCCCACTGCGAACAGTATTAAGACCGGGCGCTCCGCAACATCCACTCCGCATCCATCCATCTCATGCGATGGGCGAGGTGCCCACCTGGCGCAATCGACACCAGGTGCTCAGCCTCAGCGCGCCGTCGATCGGGAAGCCTGTATGGGGGAGCGCTGACGTTCAAATCAGCCACATTAGTGATCCTGAGGTCCTTGCTCGGCCGGGTTGGCTCCTGGCAAAGATCGGTTTTAGGTCATGAACAGCAGGATCGACCGCCAGCCGAGAGCCGCTTTCGGCTCAAAACGGACCTTCGATCCGGATGGCGCACTGGACGGGTCTGCCCTTAAGAGACTTTCGGTTACGCTTCCGGCAAGCGCGGTCTGCGGTGCCCATGGGCCATTGCGCATTGGCTTGATGGCTGCGCAACCATCGGCCTCAATGGACCATGAGCAGTGGGATCGGCGACTCGCGGACCGCAGTGCGGGTAAAGCCGCCGAATATCCACTCGCCAAACCGGCTGTGGCCGTACGCCCCCATGACAAGCAGCGATCCCTCCTGCGCCGCACGCAGCACCGTCGCCGCGGCGCCGCCCTCGCTGGACGCCAGGCGTTGCCCGTCGGCCTTCACCTCGTGCTCGCCGAGATAGGCGATGACGCCATCGAGGTCGCCGGGACGATCCTCGTCGGCGGCAAGCACCGTCACAGAGGCGGCGCGCGCGAGAAGCGGCATCGCAAAGGCCAGGGCGCGCGCCGCCTGCGGCGTCGGCTTCCAGGAAACCACCACGTGCCGGAAGATATCATCGGAGGCGGCGTCGTTCGGCATCAACATCGGCCGCCCGGTATCAAAAAGCAGCGTGTTGAATGTCCACCGGGACCTCGGTTCATCGTCGCTCGGCCGTGGTGCAACGACCAGATCGGCGATCATGCCAGCAGCCGCGAGCCGCCCCGGTTCGCCTGGCATGATGCGCCATTGCACCGAAGGCGGCGGTGCTGCGCTGTCGGTGACCAGCGGCAGCCGCTCTCGCGCACATATCTCCTCGGTTAGGGCTTTCGCGTTGGCAGCCTGCGCGTCCGCGGTATGCCCGAGTTGCTCGACGAGATCGGCGATGATGCCTTTTGGATGGGCTTCGCCGGCGGCCTTGGCGACCGCAGCGGGGTCGAAGCGAGGGTGGACCGCGTGGACATAGGCATCGAATGCACGCGCCACGGTGGCCGCAGCTGCCAGAACAGGCCCGTCTGCCGGGCTCCCGCTCACCGAGGCAAGAATGGTTTTGATCGTCATTGCGGCTCCTTCCGCCTATCGCGCGCTCCGCAAGCTGAGGATGTAGGCCGACACGTCATCGATCTCGGCGCGGCTCAGGGTCAGGTCGGGCATCCCGCGATGCCGCGTTTTGAGAAAGGCGGCAACCGAGGCGGCCGTCGTCGATTTTTTGCGCGCAATCGTCTCGAAGCTGGGGGTGGCATCGTGCGCGACTCGTTGATCGGCCGGATCGACGCGATGACAATTGCCGCACCAGACCTGGGCAATCACCTTGCCGTCGGCGATGTCATGCGCCCGCGCGGTACTGACGGCCAGAAGTGCCACGCCTAGCACCACGCTTCCCAGAAGCCGCATCCGTAGCCCCCTCGTGTTCCGCATTTGGGCGCCCGGAGGCGGTCTGGTGCATTGATCTACATCAGCGCATCGATTGAGAGGCGCCCCTACATTCGCGCTCAAATAAAAGAGGCGAGCCGATGTTCGGTGCGATGCGCGACATGATGGCGACGGGTCATATGGGCTGGGTCATGGGCGGCAGCATGCTCCTGCTCGCGGTACTGCTAATCCTCGGGGTAATCGCGCTCTTCAAGTACATCGTCTTTCGCTAGGACCGCCGATGCACAAGCGCATTCTGGTCGCGATCGACCTGAACGAAGCGGGCGGCTGGCGTCACCCGCTCCTCGCAGCCGCCGAGCAGGCGCGCAAGTTCGGCGCGGAGCAGCTGATCGTGCTCACGGTTATTCGGGAATTCGAGGCGCTCGTTTATGCCCAGGTCGGCGCGGTCGCTTACGAGATGATGGCCCACGACCTCGAAAACCAACTGGCCGCGCGGGTTCGGGAGGTGGACGCCCACGACCTCAAGCCGAAGATCGTCGTCGAGCATGGTGAAAGCATCTACGACGTGATTCTGGGCACCGCGCAAAAGGAGGGCGTGGACCTGATCGTGGTCGGTTCGCACCGGCCGGCGATGAAAGATTACCTGCTCGGCACCAATGCCGGCCGGGTCGTGCGCCACGCGAACTGCTCGGTTCTCGTGGCTCGCGACCCGCCGTGACGGACGACGCGGCGCCCACCCGGTCCCGCGGCCTGACGACCCAGGAGGCCGCCGCACGTTTGGCGGCCGAAGGCCCGAACCTGCTGCCGCGGCCGGAGAGCCGCACGTTCATCCGCATCGTCGGCGAAGTCCTGCGCGAGCCGATGTTCGCGCTGCTGCTCGGCGCCGGCGCTATCTACCTCCTGCTGGGCGATCTCAAGGAAGCCCTCATCCTGTTTCTGTTCGCCTGCACCTCAGTGGGCATCGCCGTGGTGCAGGAGGCTCGCACCGAGCGCGTGCTCGAAGGCCTGCGCGACCTGACCAGCCCGCGGGCGCTGGTAATCCGCGACGGCGTCGAAACCCGTATTGCCGGCGCCGAGGTCGTCCGCGGCGATCTGGTCATTGTCGCCGAGGGCGACCGCGTGCCGGCGGATGCGGTCGTGGTCGCCGCCCACGACCTAATGACGGACGAGTCGCTGCTGACGGGCGAGTCCGCGCCGGCGCGCAAGAGCGAAGCTTTGGACGCGACGATCGACGCGCGGCCGGGCGGTGACGATCTTCCCTACGTCTTTTCCGGGAGCCTGGTCGTTCGGGGCCAAGGCCGGGCGGTAGTGACCGCGACCGGGCCGCGTAGCGAGATCGGCGAAATCGGGGTTGCGATCATCGGCATCGAAGCGGAGCCGCCGCGCCTCCAGGCCGAGACCAGCCGGCTGGTCCGTCGTTTCGCGATGGTGAGCCTCAGCCTCAGCGCACTGGCCGTGCCGCTCTATGGGCTGTTGCGCGGCGGCTGGCTCGACGCGGTGCTCAGCGGCATCGCACTCGGCATGTCGATGCTGCCCGAGGAGTTCCCGCTCGTGCTGACCGTCTTCATGGTCATGGGCGCGTGGCGCATCTCGCGCGCCCGGGTGCTGACGCGGCGGGTGTCGGCGATCGAGACGCTCGGGGCTGCAACCGTGCTGTGCACCGACAAGACCGGGACCCTAACGCAAAATCGGATGACGATCGTCGAACTCCGCGGCGCGAGTGGTGGCGGCTGGCGGCGGGACAACGGCGCCGCGCCGACGAGCGATCTCGCCGAACTGGTCCGCTGGGGCATCCTTGCCAGCGCCCGCGAACCGTTCGACCCGATGGAGAAAGCGTTTTATGCGCTCGGGAAGGAGGCCGAGCCCAATGCGGACGTCCACGCGGGGCTTTCGCTCAGGTGGGAATACGGTCTGCGGCCGGACCTGCTGGCGGTGACGAACGTGTGGGAGGACGGGAGCAGCCATTTACTTGCAGCGGCCAAGGGGGCTCCAGAGGCCATCGCCGAACTCTGTTCGCTCAGCGCCGACGATCGAGAGCGGATTGCCCGCAGTGTCGATGAACTCGCCCGCGGCGGCATGCGCGTGCTTGGCGTCGCCCGGGCGGAACTGCCCGCCGAGCTGGATCAGCCGGCAACGCCGCGCGGTCTTCCTTTCCGCTTTCTCGGCCTTGTAGGGCTTGCCGACCCTCTGCGCCCGACCGTGCCGGCGGCTGTGAAGGAATGCCGCACTGCGGGCATCCGCGTGGTGATGATCACCGGTGACTACCCTCAAACGGCGGGGGCGATCGCCGGCCAGGCCGGCCTCGACAGCGCCGACATCGTCACGGGTGCCGATCTCGAAGTGATGGGCGCGGCCGAGCTTGCCGAGCGCGCCCGCACCGCGACGATCTTCGCCCGCACGATGCCCGAGCAGAAGCTGCGGATCGTCCAGGCGCTGAAGGCGAACGGCGAGGTCGTGGCGATGACCGGGGACGGGGTCAACGACGCGCCGTCGCTGAAGGCCGCCCATATCGGCATCGCGATGGGCGGGCGCGGCACCGACGTGGCGCGCGAGGCGTCGTCGCTGGTGCTGCTCGATGACGACTTCGCATCGATCGTCCGGGCGATCCGGTTGGGGCGCCGGATCTATGACAATCTGCGCAAGGCAATGGCGTACATCCTGGCGATCCACGTACCGATCGCCGGGCTCGCGCTGATCCCCCTTATCTTCGGCTTGCCGCTGATCTTCTGGCCGCTGCACATCGCCTTTCTTGAGCTGGTGATCGATCCGATGTGTTCGATCGTGTTCGAGGCGGAGAGGGAAGCGAGCGACATCATGCGCCGGCCGCCGCGCGACCCCGAAGAGCCGCTGTTCGGCATCGCCTACATCGCCTGGAGCCTGGGGCAGGGCGTGATCGTCTTGGTTTTTGTCGCCTGTCTCTACGTGCTGTCTCTGGGCCAAGGCCTGCCTGAGGCAGATGCGCGGGCGCTGACCTTTGCCGCCCTGGTTGCAACCAACCTCGGCCTGGTCCTGCTCAACCGCGCGCGGGGCGAGCCGTTCTGGGTCGGTCTGCGGCGCCGGAATGGCGCTCTGTGGTTGGTCACGGGCGGCACCGCCGCAATGCTCGCCGCCATCCTCGCGATCGGGCCGGCGCGACAGCTATTTCGCTTTGGTCCGCTGCACGTAGATGACGTTGGCGTCGCCATCGCCAGCGGGGTAGTGGTCCTCGGGCTCCTGGCTGCTGTCGAGCATTTGGCTCATCATCGCCTGCACCCCGGACGCAGTGTCGCACGGCGGCCGTCGATTGATCGGACGTGGCCGCATCCTACCGATTAAGGCGTAGGTCATGCCCGCCAAGCAGTTGAACTACGGAACGACCGCCAAGGCGTTTCACTGGATCATGGTCATCCTGATCGCGATCCAGCTGCCGCTCGGCTGGCTGATGCCGGACATCAGGCGCGGAACGAGCCCCGGCGCGGCGATGTCGCTGCATATCTCGATCGGCATGACGATCCTTGCCCTGATCGTGCTGCGGCTTTTATGGCGCTTAACCCACCCCGTGGCGCCGAAGGCTATTTGCCGGCGTGGCAGCGGGTTGGCGCGGAGTTGGTCCACTGGCTGCTGTATCTCGTCGTCCTGCTGACGACGCTGTCCGGGTGGCTTTTTGAGTCGGCGCGCGGCTGGTCGATCACCTTGTATGGCGCGGTGCCGTTACCGCGGCTGGTCGAAGAGGGCTCGCAGGCTGGGCATGCGATCGGCGAGCTGCACGCGACGCTGGTCTGGGTGCTGGTGACGCTGGTTACAATTCATATCCTCGCCGCGCTCGCCCATCTGCTTGTCTACAAAGACCGTGTCATGCACCGCATGCTGCCAGGCCGATAGGGTGCGTTCGAAGCGCACCGGACGGGAGCGACGCCTTTGGGGGCGCGAGCAGCCTCGGTTAAAACTCAGCGGCTGCTTTCGGCCAATGAACGGACCTCCGTGGGAGGCGCCGCAGAGGTTCTCAACGCGCCGATACCGGCATCCTCCGGCTGCACGCCCGCGGCTGGCTCAGCCCGCCGCCCGACTCTCGCGCGAGGACAGCCATCGCCGCCGCGTCGAAAAGGAAGACCGTGCCTGAGGTGCCCGAGCTGGCACGCCACCCGCCGAGCCGAGTGGAGACCGGCCCGTCAGCTGGCGCGCAGGATCAACGCGACGCCTGAGAGCAGCAGCAGCCCGAGAACGACCTTGCGGAAGCCCGCTTCGTCGAGATGGCCGAAGGATCTGAGGCCGGCCCAGGTGCCGAGCGCGAGCGCCGGCAATCCGAGCACGAAGAGCCAGGCCGTATCCGTGCCGATCTTGCCCGTACCGCCGAGCCACAGCGCAATCATGACAAAGGTCGCGACGCCGACGGGCTGAAACACCGCCCGCTGCTCGGCGGGCGGCCAGCCGCGCAGGTTGCACCACACGACCGTGGCCAGACCGGCAAGCCCGGTCGCGCCGCCAACCACGCCATTGACGACGCCGACCGCGCCATCCGCGACACTTCCGGCGTCAGCAGCCGCGGCCGAGTTGGGGCGGAACCAATTGTAGACCGCAAAGGCGATCAGCACGGCGCCGATCGTTATTCGCATGTGCGCCGGCGAGGCCCATTGCAGCAGCGCGGCACCAAGCGGCACTCCCAGGGCGCTGCCGATCACAAACGGCACGAGACGCGCGGGCTTCACCGCCTGCCGTAGCTTCCACACCGAAACGCCCTGCACAATCAAGGCATAGGCAGCAATCAGCGGCGTGACCTGCACCGGTGGCAGGAAATGCAGCCACACCGCCGCGGCGACGATGCCGAAGCCAAAGCCGGCAAGGCCGGTGACATAGGCGGCGGCAAAAGCGCCAACCGTGAATAGGGCAAGGTCGAGAATCTGGAAGCCAAGCACGGCACACCCCATCGCTTCCGCTGCGCCATCGGCGCAGCGGGGATAGGGCAACGCTTGGCCATTATTCGGCTTGAGGGTGGTTGCCGGCGACCTGCTCTAATTATCGTGCTGGTCGTCGCCGTGGTCAATCGAGGGTTATGCTCGCGGAACGCCAACTATTCATGAACCAAGCCCAAGCCTGACCCCAATACCCGTCACCAAGCTTCGCGGAACAACCGATGTTCCGGGGCTTTCCATCGGTCGCTTGTTTGTCGGCGCGATCGAAAACGCGAACCGGTCGCTCGCCGAAGTGCATCCTGTGCTTTGAGCCCAAGCCGCGGCCAGCTTCTCGATCCTGGAATGGCTCGATCCAGTGCGCGGCGCCGATCAGGGCGAGCGCCTGATCGATTTCGCTTAGCGCGCTCGGACTGCGATCAAATGCCCCCGGGCATGGCGGCACAATCCCTTCGGGCATGACTTTCTCCCAGCCCAGACGGCAGCGCGCCGCGAGAGCTACGTGCCGGCTAAGAGTTCGTCGCGAGTGCCGCCTCGGGAGCTTGCACGCTGAACACGGCGCGCGCGAGGAGCGCGGCATAGACGCAGAAGCCGATGGCGACGGCGGCATAAAAGCCGACGACGCCGAAACCGAGCCCGTAGAGCGCGACGAGTCCGAGCCCCGCGCTTGTCGTCATGCGCACCGCGTTGGCGTTCATCGCCGCGACGCCCCGTCCGACCCCCTGCATGACGAAGAAAAGTGCGAGACCGAGCCCAAAGCACAGGTAGGCCGGACCGACGATACGGAGATAGAGGGCGCCGAGACGCGCGACCTCGGCATCGTCGCTGAACAAGCCGATCCACAGGCCGGGCCAGAGGGCGACGATGAGACCGATCGAGCCACATACGGCTGCGACCGTCGCGGCGCCGGTCCAGGCGATCTCGCGGGCGCGGCGATACTGCCCGGCTCCCCAGTTGGTGCCGACCATGGCGACGAGCGCCGTGCCGAAGCCGAACGCCACCGGCTGCAGGATGTATTCGAGACGTGCGCCCGTCGCATAGCCCAGGGCGGTATCGCGTCCCAGCTGGCCGGCGATGCCGGTGAGCAGCACGACCGAGAGATTGGTGATCGCCGTGTTGACCAGGCCGGGGACGCCGACCTTGAGGATGTCGGCGAACAATTCCCAGCGCGGCGCCACCCCGCGGAAATTCAGCCGCACAATCGCGCGGGAACGCAGATACCGGATCATCACGACGCTGCCGCCGGCGAATGGGATCACCAGTCCCCAGCCCGCTCCAGCCGGGCCGAGCGCCGGCACAGGCCCCAGGCCAAAGATCAACACCGGCGCTATGGCGATATGCGCCAGCACGCAACCGACCAGCACGAACGCCGGCAGGCTCATGTTGCCGGTGCCGCGCACCGCATTGCCGAGCAGATTGCTGACGCAGATGCAGACCGCGCCGCCTAACGCCACGTTCGCGTAAGACAGGGCGTCCGCCAGCATTTCGTCGCGGCCGCCCATCCCGCGGAACAGGAAGGGGGCGCCGAGCACAAATACGGTCGAGAAGATCGCCGCGACCGCGAGCGCCAGAAGAAAGGCGTGGAAAACGAGCGCATCCGCGCGCTCGCGGCGGCCCGCGCCGAGTGCCCGGGCAATCGCGGACGAGACGCCGACACCCATGCCGCTGTTGGTCGTTTGCAGGACGATCATCACCCAGGGAAAGGCCAGCGAGGCGCCGGCGAGCGCGTTGGTGCCGATGCGCCCGAGAAAGAACCCGTCGAAGGTGATGACGCCGGCGAAGGCGAGCAGGTTGAGGATGTTCGGCGCCGCCAGGCGCAGCAGCGTCGGCAGGATCGGCGCTTCGAGCAGCATCTTGGTGCGTGCCGCCGCGGCCGGGGCAGGCGCGGTCTTGGCGGGCGCCGATGATGGCCGGGGGGATGGCTGGGGGATCGCGGCGCTTCGGTCACTCATAGGGTGCTCCTCGTCCCCGGAGGGACGCGAGCAGCGCTTGGACGAAGCGTCTTTGCTGTGCCGGGCGGCTGCGTGACGAGCCCGACGTACGTCTCACTCGAAACGCGGGGCGATCATCCTCCTGGCAGCGCTAAGAGCAATCGATAATTTCTCGGGCTAGGGTTAGAAAATCTATCAAAGCAAACTAGCCAATGTCGGTACCTGATGGCCATAGATCTCGCTCAGACCGAAGTTTTGCTGATAAAGTCAGGCATGCCGCGCCGTCTGCCATCCCTCAATGCCGTCAAGGCTTTCGAGGCCGCCGCGCGAAGCAGCAGCTTCACGCGCGCTGCCGAGGAACTGTTCGTGACGCCGGGTGCTGTAAGCCAGCAGGTCAAGGCCCTGGAGACCGAACTCGGTCTCAGGCTGTTCAACCGCGAGCGCCAACGGCTCGTCATCACGGAAGCCGGCCGCGAATATCTTGTCGTGGTCCGCGATGCGCTCGACCAGATTGCGGTCGGCACCGAGCGACTGACGCGCCGGCAGCACTCGGGTGTTCTCACCGTCAGCGTCTCGCGGGATTTTGCCGCGAAGTGGCTGGTCAACCGGCTCGGGCGCTTTGCCGAGGCGCATCCCGAGATCGATCTCCGGGTGGCGGCGAGCGAACATCACGTCGACTTCGCATTTGAGGATGTCGACCTGGCGGTCCGCCACGGCGATGGGCGATGGCCGGAGCTGGAGGTGGAGCGGCTTTGCGACGAACGGCTGTTTGCGGTGTGCAGCCCCAAGCTAATCCGCGGCCGCAATCGCGTGATCAGCGTTTCCGATTTGCTGAAATTTCCCCTGCTGCGGCTCGATGACTGGACCAACTGGGGCCGCTGGTTCGAGGCCGCCGGGGTTACGGCCGAGGCGAGGTCGGGACCCGTCCTCAACCGCGCCAGCATGCTGATCGATGCGGCGATCGACGGCCAAGGTGTGGCGCTCGCCCGTACAGCCCTCGCAGCCTGGGACCTCATTCACGGGCGCCTCGTCAGGCCGGTCGACGTGTCGGTGGCGATGCCCAACACCTACTGGGTCGTATGCCCAAAGGCGACCGCGAGCACCACAAAGACCGCCAACTTCAAGCAATGGCTGCTGGCGGAAGCGGAAGACGATGCGCGCCGGCTGGCGACGTGAGGCATCAAGTAACGGTTTGAAAGGGTGCAGAACTTGAAGGCGTTCCTCTAACGGGGAGTCTGCGGTCCCCGTGTCTCGCACGAACTCAGTATTTCGGCCGGTGCGTTGCGGGCCACTTCCTCGCATGCTCGATCGGCGGCAGATCAGCGGTTGCTTCGCGGAGCCGCTGCACAGCCGGCAACGTCTCCATCCGCTCGCGCCAGGCTTGCACCGCCGGGAAGCTCGCATACATGGTCTGGCCGTCGCGATGACGCCCGAACGAGTATGTGCTCGGCAGCAGGTAGTAATCGGCGAGCGTCACCTCGCCGCCGAGCAGAAAATCCTGACCGTGCGACAGCTGCCGTTCCACCACCTGCAGCCCGATCTCGATCTTCGGCAGGGCGTCGCCACCACCTTCTCGTCGGACGGGATGCCGAGCCGGGGGAACACGTTCCGCTCATGCCCGACGTGATAGATCATGTAGGGGTAGTAGTAGGAATTCACCGCGCTGATCCATTGGTTCATCCGTGCGCGGCCCTCGACCGTCGCTGGGTGCAGTGCCGGCGTTGGAAACAGCTCTTCGAGGTAGGCGACGATCGCGCTTGTCTCGTAAAGAACAAAATCGCCGTGCTGCAGGATCGGCACCCGGTCGAAGGGATGCAGCGCGAGATGCTTGGGCGACCCCATATCGGGTTCGAGGTCGTGGAAGGTATAGGGCGCCCCCTTATGCGTCAGCACGAGCTGTGCAATGTGCACGAAGCTGCTGTGCGGGAAGCCGAAAAGCGTGATGTCTGACATGATGTGCTCCGTTGCCAGTTGTCCTCAAAGTGATGGTTGAACCGCGCGAGATCTGAGGACCCTGCCTCGCGCGAAGCTCGGATTACGGCCGCCAGAAGCGCTTATCCGCCTCGCGCAAGGCCTCTTCGCGCGAGACGCCGATGTCCTTCAGCAGATGAAAGTCGTTGGCTTCGGCGATGTCGCGCAGCGCCTGGCGCTGGCGCGACCGCCTGATCCAGCGGGCGATCGTGCGGCGACAT
>Ga0126381_100008077_pt1 | contig 11744 bp, 11 predicted proteins | sample PanSoiMetPlot_28_FD_96465 | JGI IMG/M metagenome (GOLD analysis project Ga0126381, IMG submission 96465) | Tropical forest soil microbial communities from Panama - MetaG Plot_28 | ecosystem: Environmental > Terrestrial > Soil > Tropical forest > Bulk soil | place: Panama | collected 2016-02-17 | reverse complement strand
TGCATGGTTCGGGCGCAAGAATTTCAGATTGGCTCAAGCGGCCCTGGACGAAGCAAAGTGGGCACTCGCTGCTTTCCTGGTTTCTGTGCGACTCCCCGCCCGAGATCTGTGCTCTCCTCCGAGGCAACGGAAAGCCTCCAAAATCTGGCGCACCAGCGGGCACACTGCGCGAGCCAGGCGATCCGCTCTACAGCCAGTCCGGGCCCAGGAGCAGCACCTGGGCACGGGAAGCACCAGGCTTTCCATCAGGATTTGCGCGCGCCGCGGCGCGAGCCAGAAGCCGGTTGGACAGGCTCACTTCGCGAGCATCAGAATCGCAGCACCCAGCAAGTTTTGATTGGCTTACGAAATCGTCACGCAGGCGAAAACCAACCGTAAATCATTAAAAACCTCGAAGTTATGTCTCTCTCGTTCTTAACTGTTGCTTCCAACCGAGAACTCTCGCCTTGGCGCCCTCGGCTTCCGCCTCGGGAATCATCCCTTTTTTTTGGTAGAGAACTGACAGGCTGGTATGCGCCAGCACGTCGTCGGGATCGATCGCAGCAATCCGCTGCGCAACCGCGATCGCCTCATCGTAACGCTGCAAGTCTTGTAGGGTTCGCGCGAGACCGTGCATGGCCTCGGTGAAAGTCGGGTCTTCGTTGATCGATTCTCGATAGGCGGCTACTGCCTTCTCAAGGTTGCCATCCGCCATCAGATCGAGCGCGGCATAGTAGTGGTCTTCGGCCTTCTGGCGGGCATTGGCGTCAGGCATGCAGGAAAACGTCCAGGCAGAGTTTGGATTCTATCATGCTGGAATCGGGTGGCCGGTCGCGAGAGATGCTCAGCCCAGCAGCCGGCGATCTCCTCATTCGCTTCGGTCGAGCTAGGACAAATCTCTGCGTGCCTTCGTCCAAAAGAGCCTGTCCGTCCGACTTGCGCTCTTTCGTGCACGTTCCGATACTTTCTGGTTATCATGCTTGCATGCGCTGCAAGATCCGCTTTCTCTGGAACGCTACCAAGGGGCATCGCTTTGCTCCGTGGCACAGCCCGTATCTTCTTTGGCGCATCGAGACGTACACTGGCGTCAAGATGAAGCAGATCGGCTTCCTGGAATTCTGGGAATTCATGTGGCGCGAGCGAGCCGATCTTTGGCGCTTCCTTAAATGGACCGGCGACATGGAACGCTATGCCCATCCCAAGCCAAAGGGTTCATAGTGAATCATGTTCCAGTCCGACCCAGAGAAGCCGCGCTCCCCTCTACAAGTTTTACAGGGTTTCCTGCTCGGAGTTGTGGCCAGCCTAGGATGCTTGTTCCTGACGATTTTTCTGGCAGGTAATTTCGCATCCAGACGCGCATGGATCTATCCGGCGCTCAATGCGGTTGCGTTGATCCTTGTGGGAGTCATTGCGATTCGTCACATCAGAGAATCAAGCTATGCGCTGGGCACAGTGATCGCGCTTGCCCTGGCGTTGGTCGTCGACGCCGCGTTCGCGGTTGCATTCCTGCGATAAGTGAAAACAAGGAGCGCCTGGCGAAGTACTATCTGCGAAATCACTGCGGGTGAAAACACTTTCGGGAAGGACGCTCGAAATCCGGCGCCGAACGGTTTCGGTGTGCAGACCGCAAAAGGATTTCTGCCTGCAACGCGCGAGATTCTGCATCCGGTAACGCTCCCGACGAGAACCGCGGTCCTAGCACGGAAGTGACATCGCCTTTTCCAGGCGTTTCCGCTAGGATCGGCCCACGTCGTCTGCTCTGTTTTCTGGCCTATGTCTACCCTATCAGGGGTTTCGCCACTCGTCCTGGTGAAGGAGGGCGAGGGCCCTCCGATCGTGATTGCGCATGGTCTGGCCGGCACCGTACAAGTGTCGAAGCTGGCCGCCTCTATTGACGCCCCGAATCCCATCTATGCAATCCAGGCCAAGGGCGTGGATGGAGCGGAGGAGCCACTGCAACGCGTGGAAGACATGGCCAGCTATTACATGGACGCGATTAACGATTGCTGTCCCGACGGCCCGTTCATCTTTATGGGATATTCGTTTGGGGGACTGGTGGCGCTCGAGATGGCGCAGCGCCTGCAGGAGAAGGGCAAGAAGATTCTGCTGCTCATCCTCTTGGATGCCTATCCCCATCCCCAATTTCTACGGCTTCCCACTCGCATGACTCTATTCGTGCAGCGCATGAAGGCTCATGGGCAACAAATGCTGCAGATGCCGGCTGGTGCCGGGTGGGCTTACTTTTTGAAGGGAGTGAAGCGCCGGCTGCGCCTCGGCCCGGTGCACGAGCCCTTACCCGCTTCGAGCTCAGCTCGCGAGCGGATCCTCGACAATGTGAAAGACAAAGCCTACCGAGCATACATCGACTACCAACCCAGGTTTTATGAGGGCAAAGTTTCGTTTGTGACCACTGAGACCAAGACCTTCTTTCCCGCGGACCCGGCGAGCGCCTGGAAGCATCTGGTGGCCGATCTGGAAGTCGAAGTCGTGCCCGGCGATCATCTCAACATTATGACTACTCAATTTGTATCCCTCGCGGCCCTGCTGGCCAGGTACATCCATCGGGCGGACAGCCAATTTGCAGCTCTGCGGTGATTCTGCGCGCCGGCGGCCAGTCCTCCACCGGCGGAACGGGGAGAAGCGGGCAACGCCTGATTTTCCGGCAAGGCCACGAGCGCTGCAATCGCCTCGTCCAACTTCGCACGTTGTACCTTCCATTGCTCCAGTAACCGCAGCCAGATCAGCCATTGGTTTTGCTTCTACGCTCGTTTCAAATCTTGAGGCGACTCGGGAAGCGGCGGTAAGAGGTGATTCGCAAGTGTTTGCGAACAGGCGTTAGAAAAACAGTCTCAACCCCTTCCGACGCCATCACTGGGACGGAGATGCGAAACATACAGAGACAGCCCCCTCTGGCCGTCTGCCGGCAGTGAGGTTACTTCGAACTTTGGGGCTGGGCAGATGAAACTCTTTCGGGCTAATGACGATAACGAGGGCGGAGCCTGATCTCGCGCCTTGCCGACCGTTCCGCCGTTGTCGGCTGACCTATCGCTGCTGGCAGACCTGTAAGGGTTCCCTGTTGCTCCAGTGGTCCCAACGACACAGTCGCATAATTGATGTCGTAGTCAAGCCAGAAAAGTTGTTGAGCACTGGCTTGATATAAGACCATGTCGAACTTTGGTCCCGCAGCGCCGTCGATCACGGTGGCAACCGCTTCTTTTCCACTGAGCATGGTGTAGCGTCCGGGATGTTTCGCATCCGGCGTCGGCGTTCCCGTGAACGTGTCTCCAGAACTTGTCGGGTCAGGTGTGCCCAGAGAGAAGAACGGATCACTGACCAGTCCGGTGAGACTCAAAGAGCCGCCTGGAACCATCGAACCTTGAGCAATCATGTCGAGTTCACAATCGCCGCAGTTCAGGTTGAAGTTCTGCCACCCCGCAACATAGTTGCCCGTGAAATCCGCGGATGAAGTGTCGGTTTGTGGAATGATCACGCCGCGGCCACCCGGAAGGACAGAATCGGCACTCAGATCGATCGCCAGCGCTCCTCCTCCGCCCGTCGGGTTATCGGGATCGGACAGGTTGAGAGCGGGATCCGTCATATAGATTCCGAGGGTGGTGAAATCTCCCAGCCCTCCGTTTGCGACATTCAGGTTTCCATAGCCGTTGTTGGCGATCGAATATGTGCCCGAGATCGCAGACGTCGCGGTGGACAAAACTCCGTTGTCTGGCTCGCTGTCGTCGCCAACGCCAGAGAAGTTGGACGTCGAAGACGAAGTGTTCGTCGTGGAGAACTGAGCCAACGCCCCAAAATGGATACTGTAGGGCGTGCTGGTGAGCGCCAGCACAGAACTTCCCACGGCAGCGTTCGAGAACGTGGAATTGCCTTGTCCGAAGGCGGAGCCGATCGCCGTATCGAACGGATCAACGTCAATGAGTCGAAGCGCCTCTGGCCCCACGATGTAGTAGTTGAGTGCAACTTTCGATCCGGCGACGCTGATTCCGGTCAGCCTACCGCGCCCATAAGAGTCGGCCGCGCCAACCGTCCCAGTGAACGTGACCCCGGTTTGTATTCCCGTGTTTTGCGAATCATTGATGTCGAGTACTCCGTTAGAAATTGCCCCCCCGTTCACCGACAGAACTCCGCCAAAATCAACCGGGGTTGAGGAGGAATCGAATCCGGAGACAGCAAAGGCATAGCCTCCGCTCAGCGTGCTAGGCAGGGTCTGCAGATCCATGCTTCCGCTGGAGGTATCGAAGCCGTCAAACTGCATGATCAGGGCATGGTTGGAGTTTACAAACTGCACGCCAAAGACCTCAACTCCATCTGCATTCAGGCCCAAGTTCATATTGTTCGTGTTCAACGTAAGGATCCCCTGCCCAGGTGGAGAGCTGGCAGGAAATGTAAGCGTGCCACCCGTGATCGAGTCGCCGCCGGGCTCAGGAGATGCCAGACCATAACCCCCATCGTTGTAGTCTTGCTCGCCGCCCAAGACATTTCCTGAACCATCAATGGCAATTGACCCGGCCAGCGCGTAAAAGCTGTACGAATACGTCTCCTGCCCGCTCAGGTAAAACGAGTAGGAAGTGGTGGGAACGTTGGTGAGACTAAAACTTGCCGGCGACGGTGCTTGGTTCACCATTGCGGTCACCGAGTACGTGCCCCCAGTCATATTCGCCGTAAAAGCCGAAGACGTGGCCACACCCTGGGGATCGGTGATCTCCGTGTCGGTTGTCGTTCCATTGGCGAAAGTGCCGCTTGCCCCCGACGATGGTGCGGTGAACGTGACTTTTTCTCCGCTAACCTGAATTCCATTCTCGGTTACGGTCACGGAAAAAGGCGCGGGAAATGGCTTTCCGCCGGCTGCGCTTTGGGAAGCTCCGTTATTGGCCTGGATCGCGACGCTTGTAGGGGTCGGAGTTGGGGAGGGGGCCGTTGAGCTCGAGCTACCACCACAACCTGTCAGCAGGCCAATCAGCGAAATCAATACAATGGCTCGACGATCAACGTTCCCACTCAAGGTCTACCTCCTTCGGCTCGACTGCCTGGCGATTTACGTTGTGTCTATCCTTTGGGATAAGGCAGCAACTACCAAGCAGCCGATCACTCTAAGTCTGGCGGGATGAATCAGCAGCCTAGCAGGCAACTGTTACAGCAGGATGAATGTTCTTTGCCGGGAGATTGTGCACCGAAAGTGTGAATCCGGGATGAATGAGGTTCTGGCCGGGCGCGCGCACGCGGCTGGGTTCAGGAGTAAGCCGGAGTCAAGCAGCCTGGGAATGACGCGCAGCGGGAGCCAAGACGGCTTTCAGTGGTCCGGCGGGAGCCCAAGCCAAGGTAGTGCCACGAATACGGTAAATCGGGCAACGGCGAGCCAGCCCTTCCAAATATTTTGCCAGCGGCCTGAGCCTGCCCTTACCTCCGTAGTCATGCCAGAACACCACGCCCTCCTGGGACGCCATCCTCGCCATTTTGATCGTGTCGTTTTCGACATGAACCACGTCATGAGCCGCGTCGATCAACCCAAAGTCGACGGAGTCTAGGTAAGGCGCGGGGTCGAATTGCATCGAATCACAAAGAATCTGGGAAGCCCGAGTCAACCCCAGTGCCTGCGGAACGGAGACTAACTGGCGGCTTTCGACCAACTCCTCGTCGCTGGATAAAAGCGATGATCCGGCCCAGCCCTGAGGGAGATCGAGCGTGATGATGCGGGCGTCCGCGTCAGAATTCAGCATAAAGATGGCGGTGGACAGGCCGTTATAGCTTCCCAACTCAAAGATTGTCTTTGGCTTCAGGACACGGACCGATCGAGCGAGGATCACCATTTCGTCGAACGCCATTCCACCCCCAGAATGGTGAGCCGGAATGGTGATGGTTAAATCGGGCGTAGGTGTGACGGGCGACCGTGCCGGCAACCCATTTCCCACCAGTTCATCGTATCGTTTCAGGCATTGGGAAAGATACCAGCGCAGCCGAGAAGGGCGGGTGACGGCAACTTTCGCGGCGGTTACGCTCAGACACGACAACCCTTCGAATATCTCTCTCAACCACATCGGACTCACTGAAAACGTTCGAAAATAACCTCGGGGAGAACAGAGAACTCAAGCGTCTGGAATAAAGGAAACTCATTCACACGCGGAAGAGGGTACTGATCTCTAACTTTGTGCGGATTATGTCCCGGTTCCTTCTCCGAATGCAAGGAATTTCAGCATTTGGGCGCCATTTTCCGGAATGTGGGCATTCCGCCCAACCACAGGGACTCTGTTTTGCTATACTGCGGCACTTCCCACAGGCCGCGCCGCGGCGGCTGGCCTGCTGATCAATGCACACAGACACGAGCAGCAGTGTCGGCGAAACGCAACGGATCTTCAGGCTCTCTCGCACGCCGGAATCCGGCCGATCCAGCCCAATTTCTGCGCGGCGATGCCGGCTGATTTTGATTGCTGCAACCGTGGCATGTCTTCTGCCATTTATTGCCAAGCCTTTCAACATTGATGATCCGCTGTTCGTATGGACAGCGAAGCAAATTGTTCAGCATCCGGCTGACCCGTATGGCTTCTCGATCGTGTGGTATGACTCCGCGATGCCGATGTCAACGGTAACGAAGAACCCTCCTCTGGCCAGCTATTACGGGGCGGTCGTCGGTCCGTGGACACACTGGTCAGAAGTCGCCCTTCATATCGCTTTCCTCATTCCCGCGGTAATTACGGTAGTCGCCACTTACGAACTGGCTTGCGAGATGACTGGCCTTCCCCTGCTTGCCGGGGCTTTAACACTGGCTGCTCCCGCTTTCCTGGTTTCGGCGACCAGCATCATGTGCGATGTCCCCATGCTGGCATTATGGATGTTGAGCATCCTCGCCTGGACCAAAGGGCTTCGGTCCGGCAAAGGGGTTCATCTCGCATTGGGTGCAATTTTGATCGCGGCTTGCGCGCTGACCAAGTACTTTGGCGCTTGTCTGATCCCGTTGCTGTTTCTGTATTCCATTCTCAAGCGCGACCGTCCCCGTTTCTGGGCACTTTATTTTCTTGTGCCGGTGCTTCTTCTAGCTGGATATCAAGTCTGGACAAAGCAGGTATACGGTCAAGGTCTCTTATTTGACGCCGCGCAATACGCCCACCAGAAGCGTTCTCAGCTAACGCCGTCGATGCTGGGGGGCTTTCTCGTTGGATTAAGTTTCAGCGGCGGCTGCATGCTTCCGATTCTGCTGCTAGGACCATCGCTCCTTCGCCGTTTCTGGATCGCAGGATTCGGGTTGGCTGTCCCCAGCGCCGCTCTCATCGCGTGGAATGTGATTGGAAAGTTCACATACGCAGCGGACAACACTGGGATCTTCGTTACTCTAATCTTGTTCATCGCAGCGGGACTTTTTGCTCTGGCCATCGCAATTCAGGATCTATGGAGTCATCGGGATGCCGATGCGGCGCTGCTTTGCGCCTGGGTTCTAGGCACGTTCATCTTCGCCTCCCTGCTGAACTGGACGGTGAACGCGCGTTCGGTTCTGCCGATGGTTCCCGCCATTGCAATTCTGATCGCGCGCGGCGTGGATGAGCTGAAAACAAGTGGAGCTACACGCCGCTGGTTCGTGGTCGTGCCGGTGGCGGCATCGCTCGCTGTCAGCTTATGGCTTGCCGCCGCCGATACGTCGCTGGCATATTGCGCACGGAAGACTGTAGAGGAGGTCCATCGACGGACGCAGTCCTCCGATGGCAAACTATTCTTCTCTGGACACTGGGGATTTCAGTACTACATGCAGGAGTTCGGAGCTCAACCACTTGACCTCACGAAGAACCAACTCACTGCTGGGGATTTCGTCGTTCAACCCGGCAACAATTCGAACACATTCGCGTTTTCTTCGGAGCAGGTTGCTTCGGCTGAGATTCTTGAGATCAACGCGAATCGCTGGCTGGCCCCGTTTCACCATGAGATAGGAGCTGGATTTTACAGTAGCAACGGATTTGGGCCACTTCCCTTTGCCTTCGGCCGCGTTCCCGCAGAGAAGACTCTTATCCTACGCGTGCAATCGCAGTGAGTTGATCACAGATTCTATTCATGGCCACAGAGAGAGGTCGCTATTCGGAGGGCACGCGCGCGAAGCTCACGGCAAAGGGAGTCCGTACTTGCTCCATCGCGGGCCTGAGCCAGCTGCTCCGTGGTAGAAATCGATAGCGGATCAGCGTCCAAATCGCCAGCCAGCCGTCGGAGTGCCGGATCTTCTTTCCTTCGATCGCAGATCGCGGACTGTAGGAAATTGGTACTTCTTCGATTTTTTCATCGGCACGACAGATCTTCGCGGTCACTTCCGGACAAAATTCGAAACGCCGGCACTCGAGCCTCATTCTCTCGAGCAGTGAACGGCGAAAGACTTTGTAGCATGTCGCCTCGTCGTGAATTCCTACACCGTAAAGAAAATTTGTCAGGTGCGTAAGGAGCTTGGCACCGAGAAAGAAACGCATACCACGCTCTGGACGATCGGGGCGCACCCCATAGACGACGTTTGCCCTGCCTTCCTCCAGAGGACGCAGCAGGGCTGGATAATCCTGGGGATCGTATTCGAGATCGGAATCTTGAATGAGGACATACTCGCCGCGAGCGTAACTCAGAGCGGTCCGGATGGATGCTCCTTTGCCGCAGTTCACCTCGTGGAAAACAATGGTGACATCGCTGCTCGGCGTCAGAGCCTGCAACTTCTCGCGGGTTCCGTCGGTTGAGCCATCGTCGACGATGATGATTTCCTTTTTCACCGGAGAAGCGAGAACTGCCTGCAAGAGCTCTTCCACATGCGCGACCTCGTTGTAGACGGGGACAATCACGGACACGTGGCCCACCCAGCGCTCGCTCTTTGCCGGTGAATTTTCCCGCGTTAGGGTTTCTAGAGGAGTCACAGTGCTGACTCAAGGATACCGACGAATTCGGCTGGAGAAAAGGCCGCGCCCGCAGAAAATCTCACCCGAATCGACAAAACGGACCACGGTCGCCAAACATCTGCTTGCTTAAGGACAATGCTTCCAACAGGCATTGGTCCTACCGCAGAGCGCGCCCGCCCCGGACCGGCGCAGCAGCACCACTGGTGGGAAATTCCACCGATGGTAGTCTAGGGTTCTAACAGCTACGCCCGGCAGACGAAATCCCTTGGCCAAGAAAAAGAGTGTAGAACGCCGACCGGCGAAACGTGGTTCGCGCTCCACGCCGGATGCTTCAGGCTCTCGAGTCCCGGACGGTACTCGATCCAGAGCACGCTTTTGGATGCTCGCCGCGCTCGTTGCCGCCGCCACGGCTGCGGTTTACACCCCTGTCGCTCGACACGACTTCATCAACTACGACGATGGGGACTACGTCGTTCAGAACGCGCACGTTCATGAAGGTCTGACTTTCGAGACCGCGACTTGGGCGCTGACGACGATGGCGACTGGCAATTGGCATCCTGTGACCTGGATCTCCCACGCCACCGACTACCAATTGTTCGGACTTGATCCCACCGGGCACCATGTGATGAGTTTGTTGCTGCACGTTCTTAACGTTCTGGTTCTTGCGTGGCTTCTGGCATCGATGACAAGCGCTCCCGGACGTAGCTTGATGGTGGCCGCACTTTTCGCACTGCATCCCTTGAACGTAGAGTCGGTAGCCTGGGTAGCAGAACGGAAAAATGTCCTGAGCACACTTTTTTTCCTACTGGCGATCGCAGCGTATGTGCGGTACACACAAAAGTCGACGTGGCAGCGGTACGGGCTCATGCTGGTTTCGTTCGGATTGGGTCTCGCTGCCAAACCAATGGTGGTTACCCTGCCCTTCGTTCTGCTCTTGTTGGATTATTGGCCATTGCAACGCATCCGAAGCTGGAGTGCGGCGAGCGAGGCTTTTCCCGTTACCCAAGTCTCATTCTCTCGTTGTCTGGCGGCAAAGCTTCCGCTTTTTGTTTTGTCAGCCGCGAGCTGCGCGATCACTGTGATCGCACAGCGCAGCAGCGGCGCGGTCAGAACGCTGGGCGCATTCTCCTTGCATAGTAGAGTGGAAAATGCGGCGTACGCCTACGTCAGATACTTGTGGAAGGCGGCTTTTCCAGCACGATTGGCCGTATTTTATCCGCATCCCGGACTCACTCTGGGTGCCTGGAGCGTTGTCGCGTCACTGCTCTTCCTGACGGCCATGACTTGGACTGCGTGGAGAGCGCGCTCCCGGGCGCCATATCTCACAGTGGGATGGTTTTGGTTCCTGGGAACAATGGTGCCGGTGATCGGACTGGTCCAAGTCGGAGCGCAGGCCATGGCCGACCGCTATGCCTACGTTCCACTCGTGGGTATTTTCATTGCCCTCGTGTGGGGAATCACTGATCTGGGCGCTAAGTTCAGTATTGATTCCAGGTGGCTCGCCGCAACCTCTGTCATCCTGCTGGCTGCGTTTTCAGGGATTACCTGGAAGCAACTGTCGTTCTGGCACGACAGTTACTCGGCCTGGTCGCATGCCCTCGCTGTCACTCCAGACAATCCGGTGGCGGAGAGTCAACTGGGAATGGCCTTGATGGCTGCTGGCCGTGAGGAAGACGCGATGCAACACTTCCAGACTGCGATCTCACTCGGCACGCAGGACCCAACGAGCTATTTGAATCTGGGTGCTTACTTGAACGAACATGGCCGTCAAAAGGAAGCGATCCCAGTTCTAGAAGCGGCAGTGCGGATCAACAAGGATAGGGAGAACAGCGTTCTCACACAACTTAATCTCGGTTTCGCCTACACGTCGCTGGGCGACTATCAAAATGCCCGCCTGCACTATCGCGCATCATTACAAATCGATCGTGAGCGGGTGGCGGTTACAATCCGAGACCTTGCGGCTTTCGTTGCGTCGCATCCTTCAGCGCGCGACTACATGAAGCTGGCGTTATTACGGGAGCAGGCCGGAGAACGACCCGAGGCCGAAGCGGCCTACCTGCGAGTGCTCGCGCTCGATTCCAGAGTGGATGAAGCCCGTAGCGCGCTGGCAGCACATAAATCGGACAGTCCCTAGCGACCATCAAGAAATCCGAACACACTGGCGTACGGCGGGGCGAAACGTTACACGATTTCCTCAGAAACTGGCGTTTGTAACACTAAATTTATCGTTGCTTAATTTGAGCGTCATTGTGGCGAAACAGCTTTTGACGACACTTTCGCGTCTTAGGAATCTTCCGAACGAAGGAGTCGCAACGCGTCACAGAGATGGCCAGTCCCCCACGACCACCTGCAGGCGATGATTTACGTCTAATCACGGGTCACGAGAGAAGCTTGCACTTAAAAGCTTCCGAAGTGAGTTGTGCTGCGCACCGCGATCGAAGCGAAGTACCACGCGACGTCTTTCTGGCTCTCACCTACGGCCTGGAACTAGCCCGTTACGGCGCAATGCTTGTGACAGAAGAAGGCTGGCCCCAACTAGCGAACCGCACAGCACTCTCAATTCTTCAAAAGAAGGACGGTATCTCAATGGCAAAGACAGGACTGGTCGCAGATCGTGCGTCCGACACACGCCTTCTGTATCACTTGTTGGCCCAGGCTATATCGTCGCCCGGCTCTGGTGAACCGCCGGAGTCTCCGCTTGTCTTGGAACGCCGGGTCTCCCGCGGCGCGCTGATGGTCCGGGTCGTTCCCGGACCCGGGTTGGACTGTTGGCAGGCTCCCGCGCAGAAAACGGCACTCCTGAGCCTTCACGATCCAGACCATGGATTGATCGTGGACGAACCGGCGCTGATCTCGCTTTTTGGACTCACACGAGGTGAAGCTTCATTTGCAGCGAAGATT
>Ga0126381_100008076_pt1 | contig 11745 bp, 5 predicted proteins | sample PanSoiMetPlot_28_FD_96465 | JGI IMG/M metagenome (GOLD analysis project Ga0126381, IMG submission 96465) | Tropical forest soil microbial communities from Panama - MetaG Plot_28 | ecosystem: Environmental > Terrestrial > Soil > Tropical forest > Bulk soil | place: Panama | collected 2016-02-17 | reverse complement strand
CGTGTTCGTCGGAAAGACTTATCTCTTTATGGGAAAAACGGCCGACGGGCTGCGCTCTCTACATCACGCGCTCGAAATCGATCCGAAGGTCCGAGGGGCGCATACCTACCAAGGCATCCTGGCTCTAAAGAACAGTGACCTGAATAAGGCCGAGAGCGAATTCAAGGCGGAGCTTGCGAACGACCCAAGCTACCAGGCCGCCATCGCCGAGTTGGGAGAGGTTCGCTACCACCAAGGCCGCTGGTCGGAAGCGGCCGACCAGATCTCCAAGTCACACACCATGACTCCGGAGCTCCTCTATCTTCTCTGCGACTCGTACTTTCGGCTGGGAAATACCAAGGACGCAAACCTGACCGCCGAACTTGTCGCTGCCTATGGCCATGACAATGCCGCGCTCATGGATGAATTGAAGAATCTCCTCACGAGCAATGGGCAAACGCAATTGGCCCAGCGGCTTGGCTCGTAACTTTCTTCACTGGCCGCTTTCCGTTACGGTCAGAATCTGATCTGCCTTTACATTTTTCAAAGCCTGCTTGCTGCCGCTCGGCCAGGTAAGTTCGATTGCATCGATGACCGCGGCGGATCCGAGCCCGAAGTGTACCCGCTTGTCGCTCGACGAGTTGTAGCTGTTCGCGGTCGTTGCCGCGTTGTACTGCGTGCCGGACGAAGTCGTTATCTTGACCCTAGTTCCCAATCCGTCACGGTTGGATTTGGCGCCCACCAGCTTCAGAATGATCCAGTGATTCTGGTTGCTCGAACGATTCATCCAAACCTCCGGTGGGCCATTCAGCACCGTAACAACTGCGTCGATTTTTCCATCATTATTCAGGTCGCCAAAGGCCGCACCGCGATGCGCGGCCGGAACCTGGAACGACGCCCCGGCTTGCGAGCTGACATCCTCAAACGCAAGATTCCCCCGGTTGCGAAAAATGCGATTCGGCAGCGGAAACGGACGATGCGCCAGTTCCATCGAGTTGTCGAGAATGTCCGAGTTGGCAGTGAAGAAATCCTTATTCCCGTCATTGTCGAAGTCGAACACTCCGACTCCCCAGGCAGTCGAGCGGCTGGTCAGGGCAGCCAGACCTGACGCCGCTGTGACATCCTGAAATTGCCCGTCTCCCAAGTTCTTGTAGAGAGGAAATCCTTCCCCGAACATGGCGGTTTCAAAAATGTCGGGTTTGCCGTCGTTATCAATATCTCTGAAATCGCCTCCCATGCCAGCGATCGCATTCCCGAATGCGTTGTAAGCGACCCCGGCACCGAGCGCGACATTCTTGAAGGTTCCATCTCCCTGGTTGTGCAGAAGGTAGTTCTCAAACGTGTCATTCGACACGAAGATGTCGGTGAATCCGTCGTTGTCGTAATCGGAAAAAGCGAGGCCCATCCCTTTCCCGACATATTGTGAAATGTGAGATTGCTCGGAAACGTCGGTGAACGTTCCGTCCCCGTTATTGCGATAAAGAATGTTGGGAGTTCCTACGAAATCTACCGGCGAACAGTAGGCGGGGTGCCCTTGCTGAACACAGAGTTTCGCCGTGCCGATGCTGTAGTTCAGATAGTTGACGACGAACAGGTCAAGCCGTCCGTCATTGTTGTAATCGATCCATCCAGCGGCAACGGACCAAGCCTTGCCGTACTTCGGAATCACGCCGGTGACCCCGGCTTTAGCGGTCACATCGGTGAAAGTGCCATCTCCGTTGTTATGGAACAACTGATTGCGATTCAGCCCCGTGACGTAGAGGTCGACGAATCCGTCATTGTCGTAGTCGCCGGCCGCGACTCCCATACAATACCCCGTCCCCTGCAGTCCGGCTCTCTCCGTCACATCAGTGAACGTGCCGTCTCCGTTATTTCGGTAGAGACGGTTCCAGTAGCTGGGATCGCTCTTCTCCAGGGAAGGAATCGCCGCGCCGTTGGTGAAAAAGATGTCGAGCAGCCCATCGTTGTTGTAATCAAACAGCGCCACGCCGCCGGTCATCGTCTCAAAGGTGTATCGCTGTGGACTGACGCTGTTCTTCAATACAAACTTGATTTTTGATGACGGGACGGTGTTCTCGAAGCGCACCGCCGATGCCGAAGATGGGGCACTCCTCCTGGCGTTAGCAGGGTTCGCGGACCTGCGGGCTACGGGTGTTTGGACCTTTGGCGTCACCTGCCCCGGAGACAGTTGAGCGCCAAGGAGCAGCAGAGGAATTAGCAGTCCGATGATGCGCCACGAGCCCACAACCTTGGTGAGCATACCAGACCATTTCGGCGCCGGAACTGAAATGGCCGCTGCACGGCCAATCGCCACTTCGTTCTTTAAACCGAACGATGTTTTCGGATACGCTATGGCTGCAGAAAAAGGGCCATGCGTCATCCTTCGCGCCATAAAGCACCATTGCAGAAGAGCGTACGCCGCCTTGCATCGCATTGGGGAGCCCGTCCACTCTGTCTGCTCGCGCTTTCTTTAACGGCTTGGGCAACGAGTTCCGACCACTCCCTTCCGGTACTTACCCACGCCGACCAGGTCCGTCAGCTGAGCCCTGAACAAGCAGCATTGGGATACGCGGTGCGGGTGCGGGGCGTCGTCACCGACGATGTTCCGGCGCCCGATTTCTTCGTGCAAGACTCCACCGCCGGCGTCTTCGTCGAGGGGTCGAAGACTGCGACCTTTCCCCATCACTTCGGCGACCTGATTGAGGTCGAAGGCACTACCGGTCCGGGCAAGTTCGCGCCGGTCATCGTTGAAACCAAGTCGCGGGTAGTAGGCAAGGCAGACGTTCCGCAGACCCGGCTTTTTTCTTTCGATGAGCTTTCCGACGGCCAACTCGACAGTCAGTGGGTGCGGGTTCGCGGCATCGTCCGCGCCGTTTCCATTGATCGCACATCGTGGCGCGAAACCACACTTGCCATGCGCGTCGTTTCCGGTGGCGGCCAAGTGACCGTTCGCGTTCCGATTTCGACCGAACAGGATTTTTCCTCCTGGGTCGACACCGAGGTTGTGCTCGAAGGAGTCTGCGGAAGCGTCTTCAACGCGCAGCGCCAACTCACCGCCGTGTTGTTGTACGTTCCGCGATTGCGACTCGTCACAGTCGAGGCCCATGCGCGCCCAGTGCCGATTTCCTCGCTGCTCATTTTCGCTCCCGGGCAAGGCATTCAGCATCGCGTGCGGGTGCGTGGAGTCGTCGGGTACCAGCAACCCGGAAAGGTTTTGTTCCTCCAGGCTGAAGGCCGAGGATTGCGCGTTCTCACCGAGCAGGACACAAAACTCAACGTTGGCGACGTGGTTGATGCTCTCGGCTTTCCCGCGACCGGCGAGTCCGCTCCCGTCTTGAAAGACGCCATGGTCTACCGCGTCGGCAACCGAGCTTCGCTCACTCCAGCGCCTCTTGATCTGAGCGGGCCGTGGGAAACCTATGATGGCGCACTGGTCGAAACCGAGGCATTGTTGCTCGGGCATGACCTGCAGCCCGACGGCGTCCGACTCTTGTTGCAGCATGATCAAACGGTTTTTGACGCAACCCTGTCGCCCGCGGGACGCAAAGATCACCTGCTTTCCGTTCCATTGAATAGTCAGGTTCGGGTCACCGGTATTTGCCTGGTCCAGAATGGAGGACTATGGGCGGTTCCTCAATCCTTTCGCGTTCTTCTGCGCTCGCCCGAGGATCTGGTTGTCTTGCACGCTCCCTCGTGGTGGACGGTCCGCCACACTTTCTGGGTACTCGGCGGGACCAGCGGCGCCCTGCTGTTGGTCACAGCCTGGATCGTTGTCCTCGGGCGCAGGTTGCGGGAGCAGATGGACTTGATTCGTCAGAAGATACGCAGCGGCGCGGTTCTGCAAGAACGAAACCGCATTGCGCGCGAACTGCACGACAATCTCGAGCAGGAATTAGCCGGCATCACCATGCAACTCGATTTGGCTGTCGACTGCTTTCAGCAGGCGCCCAGCGTGGCAAGAGACGCTCTCGAAACCGCCCGCAACATGAGCCGGCACAGCATGGTCGACGCGCGCCGGTCCGTCTGGGACCTGCGCTGCGATCTGCTCGAACAAGGCGATCTGGTCTCCGCTTTGCGACAGACGGTCCAACCCCCGGTTTCCCGCGACAATGTCAAAGTAGATGTGAGCGTCACTGGCAATCCGGTACGCCTTCCGGCCACCATTGAGATGAATTTGCTCCGCATCGGGCAGGAAGCAGTGGCCAACGCCATCAAGCATGGCCGGCCAAGTGTGGTGAATGCACGCTTGCAATTCGACGAGAATAAAGTTCGTCTCTCCGTCACTGACGATGGCCACGGCTTCCATCCTCAGGATGGTGCCCCGACCGGCCATTTCGGCCTCCTCGATATGCAGGAACGCGCACGCTCCATGGGCAGCGTTCTGCAAGTCGAGAGCGATCCGGAACGAGGCACCACCGTCGTGGTGGAGATTCCAATGAAAGATCGGGTTATAGATTGATCACAGCTCAGAAACCAATACGAATTCTGGTCGTCGACGATCACTTCATGGTGCGGATGGGTCTTTCGTCCTCTTTGAATGTCGAAGAGGATATGGAGGTGATCGCCGAGGCCGGAAACGGCGAAGACGCTTTGTCCGCCTATCGCCGATACCAGCCGAGCCTGGTTTTGATGGATGTGCGTTTGCCGGGGATGAGTGGCGCGGAAGTGGTCGCGGCGATGACCCGTGAGTTTCCGGATGCGTGCATATTGATGCTTTCCACACATTCGGGCGAAGAGGAAATCCGCCGCTCGCTGCAGGCAGGCGCCCGAGGATACATCTTGAAAAGTGCGATGCGCGAGGAGTTGTTGCAAGCTATTCGCAGGGTTCGCGACGGCAAGGTCTATCTCGATCCCACCGTCGCGCCGCTATTGGTCGAGCACCTCACTCACCGGCCCCTGACGAACCGCGAAGTCGAAGTGCTTCGCATGGTTGCCAAAGGCATGGGCAACAAGGAAATCGCATCCGTGCTCAGCATTGCTGAGGTTACGGTCAAACTGCACGTCAGCCACGTGCTCGAAAAGTTGAATGTAAAAGACCGGACCGAAGCCGCTACCGCCGCGCTGAAGCGAGGGATTATTTCCCTCGATTGAATTCCTCAGGGGTTTTCACCAGCCTGGCACCTATACGAAAGTAGAGTGTCCCGCCCCGCCTTCTGCATAGCAGATTTTGCTAGTGCAAAAACACTAGACTTATTTGTTTTTCTGATTAGAACGATCAGCGAAAGCGATCTGCGGAGAGCCCTCGCCTTTCTGCAAACCGGAAGCGCTCGACCGTCTACCGACATCCTCCGGGGGACGCATATGAAGAAGATGATCCTGTGTGGAATTCCGTTTGTTCTGGTTCTCGGAAGCCTGTTTTGCTTCGGACAAGCCACGAACTCGGGCGACATTCGCGGCACCGTCACGGACTCGACCGGCGCCCTGCTTCCGGGTGTGACCATCGATGTGGTCAACAACGCCACCGGTGTGACGAAGACGGTCACGAGCAATGACGCTGGCCTGTTCGAGACCAACTCCATCGTGACTGGCTCCTACACCGTCACGTTCAAGAAGGACGGGTTCCAGACATTGGTCCGTGGGCCGGTCAGCGTGGAAGTAGGGATCACGACGGTAAACGGAGAACTCAAGGTCGGCGCAGCGAGCCAGGAGGTCACGGTCTCGGCTGACGTTCCTTTGCTGAAGACCGAGACCGCCGAACAGAGCACCACCATGGAAGCGAAATCCATGGCTCAGTTGCCGCAGGTAGCAGGGGGGCCGGGCGTGAGTTGGGAGAATTTCATGATCCTGCTGCCCGGCGCCACCGGCAACTCCGATTCGGCGCAGGGTTCGTCGAATCCGGGCCAGCAAGTGGCCATCAACGGCAACCTGCCGTACAGCAATGTCCTCGCGGACGGTGCATCAACGACGCTCTCGCACAGCCAGAATGCGAACCCGGCCATCTTTGAAACCGTGCAGGAACTGCAGGTCAACACCTCCTCATTTTCGGCTCAGTACGGAATCGGCGGAGTCATCTTCAACCAGATCTCCAAGGGCGGCACCAACAGGTTTCATGGATCCGCCTACGATTACTTCCAGAATGACGCCCTCACGGCTCACTCGCAATTTCAGACTGGACCGATTCCCTTCCTCCGCTACAACAACTTCGGGTTCTCCATTGGTGGGCCGGTCATTAAAAACAAGATGTTCTTCTTCTTCGCCTACGACCAGGTCATCAACCATGGCAATAGCAGCGGCACGAATACGGTTCCGACAACTGCGGTCATGGCGGGCGACTTCACCGGCATGCAGACCGTCTTCGATCCCACCACCCAGGTCATGGCCACGGATTCGCAAGGAAATCAGTATCCGATCCGTCAGAGCTTCGCCAGCGAATACGGAAATGGCAACGTCATCCCTTCGGCCCTGTTCGACAAGGTGGCGGCTGCCCAGCAGATGTTCTATCCCACACCGACGAATCACATCGCCGGCGGCATTTTTGTGCCAGGAGTTCCCGGCGCGGAGGGCGTTCTTTCACAGAACTTTTTCGCCAGCCTGCAGCAGTCGGCGCCCTACAGAAAGTTCTTCGGGAGGCTGGACTACGACATCACCTCGAGGAACCGCCTTACTACGTCGGTCACCCAGAGCGACACCCCGCAGGCGTATCCCAGCCTGGTAACCGCATGCCCGATCGGTTGCCAAACCGGAGATGTCGATAACTACAATGCGCAGATCACCGACGTGTGGAACATCAGCCCGACCGTTGTCAACGAAGCCAGACTCGGGTTCACCAGTCAGCTGAACTTTTTTAAGGACAAGGCGCTGAACCAAGGCTATCCCGCACAACTCGGCTGGCAGTTCGCCAAGGCCGATACCTTTCCTGCGATCAACTTCTACAACACATTCCCCTATGCCTGGCTCGATCCGAGCGCGAACGCGGTGTACAAGCAGTTCACCTGGAACCCATCCGATGTCGTGACCATGATCCGCGGCAAGCACATTCTTCACTTCGGTGGCGAACTGCTGGCATACCAAAACAATTCGACGGCCTGGGGAAATGCCAATGCTGGCACCTTCAACTTCACGGGCCAGTACACGCAGCAGTGGGCTGTCGACCCGTCGACCGGGGTTGCGGCTCCGGTTGCTGGCACGGGCATGGAGTATGCCGACTTCCTGCTCGGCTACGCACAGACCTGGGGAGCAGCTACGTCGCCCGAGTATGGCGCACGTTTGAAGAGTCCACAGCTTTTTGTTCAGGATGACTGGAAGATACGCCCGAACTTCACTTTGAACCTGGGCTTGCGCTACCAAATCAACCACGGCTGGAATGAGATTCACAACAACATGAATAGCTTCGATCCCACCGTGGTCAACCCATTCGACGGCAGCCTCGGTGCTTATTGGCTAGGCCCTAACAAAACCAATGGGCGAACATCGTTACAGTCGAACACCTACAATACAGTTCAACCTCGCATCGGTTTTGCGTGGGCCTTCAATCCAAAGACTACCCTGCGTGGAGGGTTCGGGCTGTACTCCTATACCTGGAGTCTTGACACATACGGGGGAAACAACACGACCTACGGGATGGGCGCCGCCTTCAGTGCGGCCGGCGGGTACTCAGACCCAACGAATGGCGTTATTCCCGCCACCAAACTCGATGGGACCGGCAATATTTTCGGAACGTCTACTCCTTTAACCTTCGGAGTGCCCGACAGTCCCGCTTTCTACAACAACCAGCCTGCCGGCTACGTGCAATACCACACTCCCGTGCCCAGGATCATACAGTGGAACCTCTCGGCCCAGCGGGCCCTCACAACCGATATGGTTGTGGAGCTGGCTTATGTGGGCAGTCACGGGTCAGGTCTAAACTTTGTGACCGATCTGAACCAGGTTCCGGAGAACCTGCTATCGGCGAACGACTCGGCGAACCGCCCCTACCCGAATTTTCAGAACATCCCTGGCAGCACCAACAATGCCGTGTCCAACTACAATTCGCTGCAAGCCTCCATCACCAAGCGAATGACGCGCGGACTCAGCCTGAGCTTTAACTATGTTTGGGCGCACATGCTGGATGACATGGATTCGTCCGGCTGGGGAAGCCGTGCAGGTCCTCAGCCCTTCCAGATTGCCAACAATCCCTCCGCAAACTACGCGAGCTCGAACTTTGACGTGCGACAGGCTTTCAAGGGATACGCGGTTTATGAGCTGCCCTTCGGGAGGGGCAAACCGTTCCTGAGCGGCAACACCTGGCTGGACGAAGCCGTTGGGGGATGGCAACTGGCGGGAACGGTCGTTCTGCAAACCGGAAATCCATTCACGGTGACTTCGAGTCAGAACACTTTCGCACTCGCCGGATCGGCTTATCCCAATCGCATTCCGGGAGTAGATCTATACGCAGGCGGCCATAGCAGAACCAACTGGTACAACGTGGCTGCCTTCTCTCAGCCGGCACAGGGAACCTTCGGCAACGCCGGAAGAAACAGCGTCTACGGGCCGGGAATCAATGTCTTCAACCTGTCAGCCGGGAAGTCATTCAATATTCCTTACCGGGAGGGAATCCAGATTGAATTTCGTGCGGATGCGCAAAACGTGTTCAATCATCCCAGCTTTGGCACACCCAGCAACATCAATCTGAGCGGTAACACCGGCTCGCCGTTCTCGGGCACGGCACCTCTGACCTCGGTCACGGTGAACGGCCGCAACCTGCAGCTAGCGCTGCGTGTAAGTTTCTAACCTCCGAGATGTTCCCTTGAACGAGACGGCGATTCGTCGCCGTCTCTTTTTTCGCTCGCCAGGGCGTGAACGGGCGCGGCTTAAAGCCGCGCCGCAAGGCCCTGTTTTTTATTTCTGGGCTTTAGCCCGCAAGCACGATGTCATACTCGATTTCCCAAGCGGCTCTGCGGAAGGCGCCCCGACATTCCGACAGCTGGCAAATTCTCCGCGAATGCCGTACAACAATCAGTCGCACTCATCTCCAGCAAGATTCTTGCCATCTGCACTCGAGTGAAAGCATGACTAAAAAACTGGCCATCGTAATCCTGGTTTTCTCGATCGCTTACTGCTGCATCGCACAGTCTGCGCCGCAGAACTCCGACGTCGAAACCCGCGTCGACTCGATCCTCAGCCAGATGACCACCGACGAAAAGATCGAGATCCTCGGCGGCATCAATGACTTCTACACCCGGCCTATTCCGCGGCTGGCGGTTCCTTCTCTCCGCATGTCGGATGGCCCGATGGGGGTTCACGATTATGGCCTCACGACCGCCTATCCCGCCGGCATCGCGCTGGCGGCCTCCTGGGATGTCGACCTCGCGCATCGCTTCGGCGTAGCCATGGGCAAGGACGCTCGCGCTCGCGGCGTGCACTTCATTCTCGGTCCCGGCATGAATATCTACCGCGCGCCGATGAACGGACGAAACTTCGAATACTTCGGCGAAGATCCGTTCCTCGCCTCGCGCCTGGCGGTCAACGAAATCCAGGGAATTCAGGAACAGGGTGTCGTCGCCGTGGCCAAGCATTTCGCCGGCAACAATTCCGAGTTCGCACGCATGACGCTCAGCTCCGACATCGATGAACGCACCTTGCGCGAGATCTACCTGCCCGCGTTCGAAGCGTCGGTGAAAGAAGGCCACGCTGGTTCGGTCATGGCCGCCTACAACCTCGTCAACGGCGTCTACATGACGGAGAACACTCATCTGAACAACGACATCCTCAAAAAAGACTGGGGGTTCGATGGCATCCTCATGTCCGATTGGGGAGCCACTCACAACGGCGTGGCAGCGGCAAACGGGGGCCTTGATCTGGAAATGCCCTCCCCGAGCTTCATGAATCGCGAGGCGCTGTTGCCCGCGCTCCAAGACGGCAGAGTCACGATGGCGACCATCGATGACAAGGTTCGTAGAATTCTGCGAACAGCGATCGCGTTTGGCTTCTTCGATCGCCCACAAACCGACTCCAGCATCCCCCTCTATAGCCAGGAAGACCGCCAGCAGGTTTTGGAGGAAGCTCGCGGCGGCATCGTGCTGCTGAAGAACCAGGGCGGCCTTTTACCGCTCGACCAGAACAGATTGAAGACCATCGCTGTGATCGGTCCTAACTCCTATCCCGCGGTTATCGGTGGCGGGGGCAGTTCAGAGACAAAGCCTTTCCACGCTGTCAGTTTTCTCGAAGGGATCAGCGATCACGTCGGCACCAAAGTCAACGTGTTGTACGACGTCGACCTACCCGATCTGGACGAGGTGTTCGAGAACTCCCAATTCACGACCGAACCCGGCGGCGAGAGCGGCCTCAAAGCAGAATATTTCAGCAATCAGGAATTGAACGGCGAGCCGGCTCTTACGCGCGTTGATCCCCACGTGCACTTCGACTGGGGCGAAGGTAGCTTCGAGCCCGGCCAGCCCATCGATCATTTTTCGGTTCGCTGGACCGGTTATTTCACACCGAAAGAATCTGGCGACTATCAATTCTTCACTTCGGCCGATGACGGCGTTCGCCTTTACATCGATGACGAGCGCATCATCGACGACTGGCTGCCGCAGTCCCAAACCCTCGCCACGGCAACCCGGCACCTCGAAGCCGATAAGCCGTACAAAGTCCGCCTCGAATACTTCGAAGACGTCGGCAGCGCCATCGTGGGCATGGGAGTGGTTCGCGCCGATGCCTTTGTAGGAAAGAAAACCAAAGCCCTTGCCGAGAAAGCTGACGCCGTGATCATTTGCGTCGGCTTCGACTCGAAGGCCGAGAGCGAAGGAGCAGACCGTCCTTTCCAGCTTCCTGGCGGGCAGGACGAATTAATCCGCCAGATCAGCAGTGTCAACAAAAACACGATTGTCGTCCTGACAGCCGGCGGCAACGTTGATATGACGAAATGGATCGACCACGTCCCTGCCGTCCTGCATACCTGGTATCTCGGCCAGGAGGCTGGCACCGCGCTGGCGCAGATCATCTTTGGTGACTACTCGCCATCTGGCAAGCTCCCTGCATCGTTCGAGCGGCGATGGGAAGACAATCCCGTCTATCACAGTTACTATCCCCCGAAGGGCGAATCGCGAGTTCAGTATTCCGAAGGCGTGTTCCTCGGATATCGCCATTACGACCGATCCAAAACGAAGCCGCTCTTCCCTTTCGGCTTCGGTCTTTCTTACACGACCTTTGCGTATAGCAACCTCTCAGTGACACCAAATACCGGAAACGTGGATCAACCGGTGACCGTATCGTTCGACGTAAAGAACATTGGCCAGCGCGAGGGTGCGGAAGTGGCAGAGCTCTACGTCGGGGATTCCCACGCGAAAGTTCCGCGCCCCGTCAAGGAACTGAAAGGATTTGCCAAGGTCAACTTGAAGCCCGGCGAAAGCAAACGAGTCACTCTGCAGCTTGATCGTCGCGCATTTTCCTACTATGACGTGGCGCAAAGAGACTGGAACGCCGAGCCCGGCCCGTTCACCATCCTGATCGGTGGTTCGTCCGACAACCTCTCTTTACAAGGCACCTTCACACTCACGGCGCCGACGACTTTGCATCCGGGTGAAGGATCGAAAAAGCGAACGCGGCAGTAGCGCCATGCAGCAACTGCCCCGGGCTGCCTCGATCTGCTTCTCTAGGCTGTATGCTGCGATCGGTGTTACTGATTCAGCGGGCGGAAGAGGGAGCTCCTATTCCCGGTCTCAGGGCAACTGTCATCACGCTCAGACCATTTTCGGGCCATGCCATTTCCACCTTCGGGCAATTTTCGGACTCCACATTTCGCTCTATAGTGACTTTCGAAATGGGACGGAAGAGTTGGACCCATTG
>Ga0126381_100008075_pt1 | contig 11745 bp, 5 predicted proteins | sample PanSoiMetPlot_28_FD_96465 | JGI IMG/M metagenome (GOLD analysis project Ga0126381, IMG submission 96465) | Tropical forest soil microbial communities from Panama - MetaG Plot_28 | ecosystem: Environmental > Terrestrial > Soil > Tropical forest > Bulk soil | place: Panama | collected 2016-02-17 | reverse complement strand
TACGCGAGCATCCCCTGCCCGAGCTGCTGCGAACCAAAAACTACGTCAGCGCCCAGAGCAATACGCAGGCCGCCATTCGCGACACTCTTGATTGGCTCAACCGCCGCGAGAGCGCTCAGCGTCTCTCTGGACTCGAAGCCACCGTCTATCTTCCCGACTACCGCCCGCAGGACTTCGTCGGCCGCACGGCACAACTCGCCCTTCTGCGCAATACGCTTCCCGCCGAGCCTTCGGTCTTGCTCCTCCAGGGCGAGCCCGGCGCCGGCAAATCCACACTCGCCTTGCAATTTGCCTGGGAGGCGCAGAAGGACTTCGATGCCGTCATCTTCCAGATTTGCGGCCGCCGCCCACTCGATGTCATCACGGCCGAGCTGGTCGAACGCCTACCCCTTGATGTCAAGACGCTTGCGCCTGACAAGCAGCGTGATGAAGCAAAGAAGTGGCTGCGGCAGCGCCAATCGCTGCTCATCCTTGACGACGTCTGGCCCAACGGGGGTGGCAAGATCGACATCCGCGAACTCGAGCCAGGCCCAGCCTGCTCGGTCCTCTATACCTCGCGCCTCCAGTCACTGTCGGGCCTGGTGCCTAAGCAGATTTCCAAGGTCGAGAAGTTCACCGAGGCCGAAGCTGAAGAACTCTTCCACACCTATCTTGATCCGGTGTTCAGCACGGAAGAGGCGGAGAAGAACCGCCAGCCTTTGCTCGACGTCGCCGGTCGCGTCGAGATGTTGCCGATTGCCGTGGCCGTAGGCGCCAGCCTGCTGCGCGACAAGTCCGCCAGTGCGCTGGGCAAGGCCGTGCTCAAACTGCAACTTGAAAAGCTGGCTGATGGTGTGCGAGACGTCAACGCGCTCTTCTGCAAAGCCATTGAGTCGCAGTCCAAACACGAGCAGAGGCTGCTGGCGGCTTGTGCGGTTTGTGTGCAGGAGGGCTTCTATCTGCCGCTGGCCACGCAGATTGCCGAACTCACCAAGGACGAAGCCGACGAGGCAGCAAACGTGTTGGTGCGCGGCTCGCTGCTGCGGGTGGATGACCGTGAGCGCCAGCGCTTCCAGATCCACGCCTTGCTTCGCCAGCAACTGCGGGAACAGGCGGGAGATGGCTTGGCTCGGTTGCAAGAGCGCCACACCGCGGTACTGGAGAAGCTGTTCAAGGATTGGGAAACACGCTGGCAGGAGTGTCGTGAGTGCTTGGAAGAAATTATCCCGGCGGCTGGGTTCCTCTGGATGAGCGGTGAAGCAAGCCGCCAGGAAAGAGTCACAAACCGGGGATATGCGACGGCGAAGCGAATCGGCGAGCTTGACGCGGCGCTTCGCATTCAGCAGCAGGAGGAATCTTTCTGGAGTGGGCGCAGCGACGGCGAGGCGAAGGATGCGCTCCAGCGCAGCTACGGCAACCAGTCGCTGATCCTGAAAGCCTGGGGGCGGCTGGAGGAGGCCCTGGCCCTACTGAAGAAACAAGAAGCCATCTGCCTGGAGCTGGGCAACCAAGATGGCTTGCAAGCCAGCTACGGCAACCAGGCGCTGATCCTGAAAGCCTGGGGACGGTTGGAGGAGGCCCTGGCACTGCACAAAAAACAAGAAGCCATCTGCCTGGAGCTGGGATACCAAGATGTGAAGAAGAAACTTGGACAGATTTATGGACGTCACCAACGCTGATCTTTCCGGCTGATGCTGACCAAGTCAATCCTGACGTCCCCGCGCGTATCCGCTCGACTTTCCGAGAAGCACGGTTGGCTTACCGAGCCGGGGCACCCACTGCGAGCGCGATGATGTGCCGCAAGACACTTGAAGCCCTATGCGTCGAGCACAGTATTAAGGAACGCAATCTTGCAACGGCACTGAAAAAGGCCAATGAATCCGGTCTGATTGATGGACGCCTCGCTGAGTGGGCTGAAGAATTAAGGATCGCCGGGAACGAAGCAGCCCACGACGTAGACAAAAAAATGTCCGGTGAAGACGCTAGAGATTTACTTGAGTTTACAGAAGCAATACTCGAGTACGTTTTCACATTTCGAGATCGTTTTGAAAGATTTCAGCGGCGGCGAAGGGAGCGACGGGATGGGAAAGAACCGGAGGATCGCGTACCCGGTACTTAAAATAGCAAGGATATGTGGCCCATCCCGTTGGGTACATTCGAACTCCTTGGCAAGTGTGTGGGCCAATGCCTCAGAAGCAGCCGTGCACTAATTTCAGCTCAGTTCGGTACATTTAACTTGTGGATCGCGGGTGTGAATGCCACGAGAAGCAATTGCTGCCCGATGTCCTCGGTGGTCCTGTTTGCAATGGCGTTGACCACGGCGTGCAGGATTCCGTCCCAGGCATTGTGATTTTTGGTTTCGACGTCTTCGTGCTCGTGCAACTGCGCGATCACGTCAGCGGGCGAATCGAAGTGGTTCAGAGCGGGGTAGTTACTGGCAAGTACCTGGAAGTGGGTTCGGGCTGTTTGTGTGCTTAGCGAGTCGAGCAGGTTCTGCTCAACCTGACATACAACGCATGTGCAATTGTTGTCCTTGTTCATCGGTCCGTACTCCTGAGGGAGGACCAAACGCCACCGGATCGAACACAAACTTCCACGCAGCAAGACTTCAGCAAGTCGCCGCACGTGCGCGTGAGATTCGCCGTCCGAAAGCCAAATCTGGAATTTCCTCCTTCACTTATTAAGAGACCGAAAAATCGTAAAACCTCAAAGAGAAATATCTAGATTTTTGTCGGTATTGTCCTGGAACCAAAGATCTCAAACGCGGTACAGTTGGGCTATGAAACGGTTCTTGTTGATGGTGCTCGCGCTCTCCACGTCTATGGGGACAGGCGCCTATGACGTAATCGGCAGCTCGGAACAGATAGCGCTTGCGAATCTTCAGTGCCGTCAAGCTCATAAATATTGGGCAATAAACCGGAGAGCCAGGCGGCAATCTTGGCTGAGACCGCTTTGTCCCCCGAGCGTCCTGGTTCCCAACGCCACACCGAGAACGCCGACAGCGTCAGAACAAAACGGCTTCGGATTTCCGTCAACGGAACGCTGTGCGGCGTCGGCCCGCATACTTTAGACTAGATCGGCAGACCGTTAACCGAGCCCAGAATGATTCCCCCGGCCGGCGAAAGAGCGAGCGATCGTCCACTCACATTGCCATCCTCGCTGATGCCGATGATATCCAGCGCGACAACGCCGCGCTGTGAATACCCTAAGGGTCTCGTCGTCGAAAACCGCACAGCAGCTGCTTCAACACTTGACCAACGGCCGTCCGCGTAAAGGGACCACGCTAAAGCACTCGCGTTTGTCATGCCGAACAGTAGCATCCTCTCATCGAAAGGCACGAGATGGAGCGACATCCACCAACGAGTACGCCCCTGATCTAGAGGAATTGGACCAGGACCGTTCTGAATTGTCCAACCCGCGCCGCCAGCTCCGCTCAGTATTGCATGTACAAGACCGGCGCGATCTCGTCGTTGAACGATCAGATGAATACTGCCAGCCGCATCTCGGGCCGCAGCGATGCCGCTCTTTGCTGCGACTCCCGAGAGATCTGGGATTTGCGCAAGCCGCCAATCAGAACGCGTCGTCCAGACAGCGTGTGTGACTCCAAACGCATCGCTCCAACGTCGATCGCGTTCAGGATCCGCGTAGGGCTGAGTAAAGTTAAGAGAGACGTAAAAGACATCGAGTCGATCTGAGGGTCGCTGCGCATCAAAAGCCGCGGGAAGCGCGGCGAGATTGCTTCCACCCGCCACCAGGAGATTCTCAGCCGAGGTGGATGTTGGCCCCGGGAGCACACGTACGTTTAAATCCCACCTCGTTGCTCCTGGATTCCACCACAGCGTTACTAACTGGTGATGCTGATCTACATAAAAAATGTCGAGTTGGTCAAGCGTTCGAGATACTGCTGCGACTGGACTACCTTGACGTGCCGGATTTCGGGGGTTGACTGGCCAACTGTGGGACGGAAATTGCTCGCTTTCGCTCATCCACAAAGTGCGAAGGAAGCCGTCCTGCCCAAGAACGAAGAAATCGCAGTGCGCGCGACGGCGCGAGGCGGCCGCCGCAGTCACGGGATCGAATCCGGCTAGTGGCGGATCGGGGTGCGGGCCGATGTCGCTCGGCCCGAGCGAGAGCTCTTGGATAGCCAGGAACCGGCCAAGGCTTGTTCGTTCAAGAAGCGCAAGCGTTTCGGCGTTGACAATCATAACGTAGACCCACTCCAAGTTGTCTCGGTCCCGAGTGACAGCGCAGGTCGACGCCGAACGTGGATGCGAAGGATCAAAAATCTTCGCCATATCCCAGTCAACATCCCTGAAGCCATCCTGCCCGCCCGTGGCATTTGGCCAGTGGAAAATCTTCCGGTCCCTCGCTGCATTGAACCAGTCAATCTGACATCCAATCGTGAATCTGGCGCCTGCCCAGCGGCCGTCGTCCTTGGGGTCGCGGACCGGCCAGTCAGTTGCGACCAGGGGAGTCAGTTGAAAGCGTGTATCGTCCCACTCGGCACGAGTAGCTCCGGCCACAGAAACGGCCCACACTGCGGGATCAAACGGACGAAACTCTGACCTTTCCAGAATGCTCGATGCATTTAGTCTGCTACAGTAGACTCCAGGGAAGTAACCCGCATCGCGGAGCGCTTTCATCCAATTTGCAACGTACGGCACGAACGGTGAGTGTTTGCTTTCGAGGTCGATCGCGTTCTCTATATCAAGGTAGATGGTCGCGCCCTGTTCCAATCTGGCATTTCGAGCATTGGCAGCCGCTATGCGCCCGTGTTCACTGCCATTGCTAGTTCGCATTAGCGTTTCGACCTCATCATCTTTGAAGGGCAGCCAAAATGGAATAACCTCCCATCCGATGTCTCTCAAATCATGAAGATGCCTGGTCCAGGTCGTGATTGTTGCGTCTGTACCGACGTGATGAGCGAGGTAGAAGCCAATTGCGCGCAGATTCGACCTCCGCCACAGCCACACAAGTCGGCCATCCCACTCGCTGATATCGAGGCCTGGGTACATTCGTCGCGACCTTTCAAGCGATTGTCGCTAGGTTCGACGTCACAGCTATATCAGTCCCAGATGTCGGCGTATACTCGAACCATTCAGCAACTAACTGACCTTTTTCGCCAGCCTGCATGATTGGAAATGGTGTTGTCGATCCGTCATGAGGTTGTTTCAATCCGTCCACGGTGATGTGGGTCGCATCTGGAATTGCGGTGATCGCGCGCGCCTCCTGGAAGGTTGCGAACTGGCCGTTAATCATTTTTCCTGAATCATAGCTATCGATCACCGCTGTGTAGCCGACGATAAATCCGTCGCTTGATTTGACTTTTATGGTCACGGGGCCGGAGGGCAACGGAGGAGAGAACTTGTCGCCTGACACGGTTGCGACATAGTCTCCTTCATCGGGAAGAGGACCGCCCCCTGGATTTGCGGGAGGGATGCCGGGATAGTTTGTGTAATCGTAGGCTTGAATTTGCTGAGCAATTGACATGTACGGGTGATCCGGCAGAATATTTTCGCCAAATCCGCCAGCTTCAACGAAATTGACCCATACATCTTCCCACCCTCTTCTTATTGGGAGAACAACCCTAGCGCTTCCCGCACGAAGGAAGGCCTGACGAGTGGAATCAGGATGTTTGATTTGCCGAATGAAGTCCCAGCTCGGGGGAACGTCCCAGAAATACGAATACAGAAAATAGAGAATGTTCTCCCACTCGATCGCCTCGTTTATGAACTTGACCATCTCTCCGTACATCAAAACCGGCATCCAGCTTTGGGACGTCACTGCAAGACCGTTCCCGCTGTCGATGCACGTTCCATGGCTGAGGTCAATCTGATTGAGGAGCTTGCCATGTGCGTCTCTCTTCTCAAATAGGCCTATGACATCCGGTGGCATGAAGTCGAAGCTCGGCCCGAGGAGCCATCGCAGAATGCCCTTCATGATCTCCTCGTTTTCTTCACGGCGCAGAGTTAAAGTGTCCACGTTGCTGATCTGGTCTTCTAAGGCAGCTAATGTTGCCTGGTAATCCTGCTGTTGTGCGTAGTACTGTGTTTGGGCGGCATTGTACAGAGTGTTCCACACCTGCTGTTGCCAAGTGGCAAGTCCCGCATCGGTGAGTTGCAATATCACGTCTACCCTAACGGACCCACTGCTTGAATTTGTGACTTCGTACTGTACGTACTGCTTGCCTGAGCGCCCTTTGAGGTAGTCCAGGTGAGCGATAGTATTCCAACCCATCACTGGCACCGGCGGCCCGCTCGCATTTGTGTTCTTCACGACCCGGACTCTAGTAGGAAGACCTGTGTCTGGATCTGTGAACATAACATATGAAGCTTGGATCACGTCGATAAACGAGTCTATAAAACCTTTTTGAGTGCCTCCGATGGCCTGTTCGGCATGCAAAATAACGGCGAAATCCTTTTGATCAGGGTCTGGATTGTCAGGGTCGGGGTCGTCCGACGCGACGACGTATCCCTCCGGCAAATCCAGCGGAATGACATGGACATTGGTGCCGCTCGTGTCTCCCTCGACTTTATACTCGTCTTTAAATGAGACCCTATACGGGACCGCAGGTCGAGAACCATCGGGAGCGGCAGGTATTGAGTCAATCGGGGGAGGGGGTAGAGGCATTCCATAATTCGCTTCCAGATCTTTCCAATTGTCTCTGGTAATATCCGTAAATTTGAGCTGAAAATCAAAAGGGCCAATCTTGTTCTTGAGCTCATCAATTTGTGCGTATAGCTTGCGCATTGTGGCGCCAGGCTCTGGGATCGCAATATCATATGTCAGGCGCAATCCGTATCGATAAAGGCCTACGTGCCACTTTCTCATTATGCTGAAGTAGTCGATGCGCATCGGGTCTGTCGCGCTAGGATTCTGTAGCACGCGCGTGCTCGTCTCGGACGTCCCCGTCACGGTCGTGGTGGAAATTGTCACCTTGTGTTCTTGTTTGACTCGCGCTGATGCTTTGCGTGTAGTCGCGATGGCATGTTTCGCACTTTCCGTGGCTGATGTAGAGTTTTGATCCTGCCCTGAAAATCCCGTCGCGACCGTAGCGGTAACCGGTCCATACCCCCCTGATACCGTAGCGTTGATGTTGAACTGATTGCTGTGTGAAGTCTGGGAAGACGTTGATTGAGCGAGCTCCGTATTTTCCGTGACGCCTGTTTCGCTGTAGTTCTCGAGCGAGTCTGTGATGATGGACGTAAATTCTTTGGACGTGACGGACCACTCCTTGTGCACGACCGCCGTCTGCTCGAGCGGAGCCAATGGAATCGTCGCGATCAGTTCACCGCGCTGGATCCCGACTGGAGTCATTTCGATTCGCTCCAGGTTCAACATGCCGACCGGCGCAACGGTAATATTCATCTCAAAGACGCTCAGTCCGACTACTGCGTCATTGTAACGATGAAGAGCTGTTGCATATTCGGGGCCTTGGCTTCCCGCAGAAACCCCCGTTTGTCTAAACTTGTTCAGTGACTTCAGCCGCTCCCTCATTACTGCCTTCCCGAAAGCTCGAAGGGTTGATGACGGGATCCGAGCCAGCGCTCTTGGTGAAGGCAGCTGCGAAGGAATCGGGGACCCTTCGAAAAGGCGCAATGTATTCAAGGCGGAGTTGTTGGGTACGACGCGACGCCCAGACGCCACAAGGGCTTTCATGGCAGCGTCAGCCTCCCCGGGCTGGAGGCCCAGTCCGCCCAAAAACGCAAACTTCGGAACCGCCGAGCCTTCTTCGGGCACTGGAACATCAAGTTTAAGAGGCACGTAGGTACATTTGGGGATTCGTCTGCTTGCTCCACTAAGCTTTCCAGCCGTGGCCGGTTGCGCTGATTGTGTCGTCGCTGAGGTTGCGACGGCAGGCCCACGCATCGCTTGAATGGGGCTGGGCTCGCCCGTTACATCTACGCGAAACGGAAGAGACTTCCATGGTCCCGCATCAGCGCTTGACGTGACGAGGAGAACGGGCGTGAAAGAGTCCTCAGCGGACGGGGCGATGAAGAAAAATTCAAGATCGTGAGCACCCGCTTGGGGTGCGTCCTTATATACATACTGCTGGTCATTGCCGGGTTGCTTTGTTAGCTGCGTTCCTTGTGCCTGTATGACATCAGGGAACGAGGCGGGATCCTTGATGTCCAACTTTGCTGAAAGTACCAACCCTACTTTTTTGCTGAAGCCCTGGGGGATGGCTGAACTGTCCCAAGATAGTTGGTAGCACCAAACGCAAAACTGTTGACCATCGATAATCTTGTATGGCGTCTTGCTTAGCACCGCAACCTGAAGCGTCACGGACATATAGCAACCTCCCAATCCGTCGTGTATACGTTCACACCACCGCTGGGGTGGTGCTGCGGTCAAATTTCTTCGAGATTAGGTCCCCGTTGCTGCGCAACTCAATTTGTTGGTACGCATTTCACCCGGAATCGTTTTTTGAATCCCAAAACGCCATGCATTGTACACCTGTCCAGTCCCCGCGACGGTCATTTTGAACCGAGCTACACCTGGGCCACAGCGACGGTCTAGCGCTTGGTAGATTTCCGGTTAGGCAAACGCCGCATCAGCCCGGAACGCCACTCCCTTCCCCAGTTTTTGTTAGCGTTCAAGTGTGCCAATTTCAGTTTGTCTCAGCGAAGGGGGTCACCCCCTCACCCTACCCTGTGTTGATGTGGCTAATCAACCCTTACCCTGGGGCGGAGCTTGGAGAAGGCCATGCAAGGGCGAATGAAGCGCAGCAGAAAGCAGGCATTTTGGGCACACCAACCCCTTACCCCTTTTCACATTTGGGGTATTAGGCCGCGGCAGACCTCAAGCTGCAAGGCGACGTCAGAAGTTCTCGATCATCCACACATTTCTTTCGCCGACGTAGAGATTGAGGGCGAGATAACGTCCATCTGGTGACGGGATGGCCCACTGTAGTGAACCGTACTTTTGTCCTTCCCAGATCACACGAGCTTTCCCTTCACGGTCAACAAAGAGAAGCACTGGAGTTGAGTTTGACGTTGTGCTTGACATAAGCAGCCCCTTTCCATCTGCCGACCAATCCACAGTCGAGAGTTGGGGCCAATCCTTCAAGACGACCTCTCGCACCACTCCAGCTGGCAGTGACATAAATCCTATTCGGCCATCGTGCTCTCCGTCCTTTACGATTGCCAGCAGCGAACCGTCGGGAGACAGACTCCAATTCGCACCTGTTCCCGTTTTGGTCCTGGCGACTTCGCTTCCTATTCCATGTTCCGGGTCGAAGGAAAAGAACGTGGTCGTGTCTGCCACCTGGGTGCTGAACAAACACAACCTCGATGGGATTCGAGCGCATTGAAAGTTAAAGATCGCGGTCTGCCTTAGAACCTCCTGAGGTGGTCCCCCTGCCAGGTTCTTCCGCATGACAATGATGGGCGTCGAGGGGTTCTCCGATTGGAACCTCTCCAGGTAAAGAACCTCCGACCCGTCGGCACTCAGCCGTGGCATATATACACTTTGGCCTTCTGCGATCGGTTCGGCAGTCGCCTGGTCGAGCGACTGCTTGAATATCTTCCAGGTCCCATTTCGATTCGAGGAAAAGAGCATCGATTTACTGTCAGGTGTCCAGGCGAAAGGTTGATTCGGGTGCTCATCCAGGGTAAGTCGATAAGGTGTACTCAAACGTCGAGCATTCTTGTCGAACTCGGCGATGAAAACCTGTTCCTGCATGTTGTCGCGCAGGAAGGCAGCCCGCTTGCCGTCCGCGCTCACCGTGAGGCCGTCGATATAACCCAATCCTTTTGAGAGACGCCGCGGACTGCCATCGGGCTTTCCTGTATGGGGATCAACCTTAATAGCCCGCAGACTATCCGTGGCCGTGTAATCATTCTCATCCTCATGGAATGAATAGATGATACGTCCATCAGCAGCCCAGTAAATGGCCCACCGGAGTCCGGTTCCCGTCATAACCAATTGCGGATCGCCGCCGCTCGAACCGCGGGTCCAGATGGAACTTCTGGTGCTGTTAAGGGTTGAGCCAAAGTCAATTTGAATATAGGCAATTCGTTCGCCGGTGGGCGACCAAACGACAGGCGCTAATATCCTCCTCACATAAGCTGGATCAAGACCCTCAGTAGCATTCACGATCCTTCGGGCATTCGCCCCGTTGGATTCCATCATCCAAATATCGCGTCCTCGCAGGAAGGCAATGCGAGAGCCGTTGGGTGAAACCGCCGGATCCCACGCATCATCCATCAGCTTTTGCGGATTGCCGCCCAAGATAGAGAGCCTCCAAATAGAGCGTGCGTGCTCGTTCCCCTCAGACCACTCAACGAAGACGAGGTCGGTACTGTCAGGAAACCAACTGACAGGTACAGGAACTTTGAACTCGTTAGGCACCGCCAACCGACGCACCTCACCAGTGTCGAGTTGACGAACGTACATCTCGCTGGGGCCGGCATACGCGAGGTACTTGCCGTCTGGGGAAATTACAGCCGACTGAATGGGCGCTTCCGGCGAGTTAGAGGTTACTCGCGTCTCGATTGCCAGTTGCCCGCGGTCCACCATGGCTGCGAACTGGGTCTTCCACCAAACATAAAAACCGACAGCGATCACGCTTACAGCTAATGCGGCTGCAATCCATATCCATCTCTTGGTGGAAGCAGTTTCCTTATGGGTCGGGATAACAGCGCCGCTCGAATCCGAGAGCGCTTCCAATGCGAACCCCAAGTCAGACGCGTGTTGGAAACGCTGCTCTGGATTCTTGGCTAAGCAGCGATTGACGACTCGTTGCAACCCTGGCGGAATGTTAGCCGCAATCTGCGCAATTGCCGGTGGGTTCTCATTCAGGATGGCGCTCATGGTATCTGCCGAAGTTGGCTTATGGAAGGCACGCTTGCCGGTCAGCATCTCGTACAGGACCAGGCCAGCCGCGAAGATATCGCTGCGAGCGTCTGCCGCTTTGCCTCGAACCTGCTCTGGAGACATGTAGCCCACCGTTCCCACCACGTGCCCCGGGCTGCTTTGTTGCCGGTCGGTGAGGGTTGGGTCATCCGCGCTGGCAGGCTTTGACGGGTGGAGCTTTGCCAGTCCGAAGTCAAGAATTTTGACTCGCCCGTCTTTGGTTACAAAAATGTTTTCCGGCTTGAGATCGCGATGGATGATTCCGGCATCGTGGGCGGCAGCCAATCCACCCGCAATATCCATGCCGATATCCATGGCTTCGTGCAGCGGCAACGGGCCATGGCGCAAACGATCCCGCAGGGTTTCGCCATGCAGCAACTCAGTGACGATATAGGGAGAACCGTTATACCGCCCGACGTGATGAATGGAAACAATATTGGGGTGCGTTAAGGCAGCGGCAGCCTGGGCTTCCAGCTCGAAGCGATGCAGCCGTTCAGGGTCACGCGACCAATAATCCGGCAACACCTTGATTGCCACGTCGCGTTTGAGGACCGTATCGCGGGCGCGATACACCTCACCCATGCCGCCTGCGCCCAGTGGCGCGACGATCTCGAAGGAATCAGCCGAGTACCCGCGGCCAGTGACATATGTGGCGTGGATTATATCTCCGATTCAAGGCTGCTTTGGGGATTCGCGTGGAAATAGCACAAGCCGCCTTCCATCGCCCAAGCCGTGCAAGCCATACCGTTTCTAGTGACGGCCTTGCATCGCTTCTTGGCGGCCTTCAATGGCTTAAGCTGTAAGGGTGAAGCCCTTCTGTGGGCGCGCCAGGCGCAGGCAAGAGACGGACCTTCGCCTTATCCATTCAGATCGAGAAGATTCTGTTGCCAACAGGTTTAGTCCTCATCT
>Ga0126381_100008073_pt1 | contig 11746 bp, 8 predicted proteins | sample PanSoiMetPlot_28_FD_96465 | JGI IMG/M metagenome (GOLD analysis project Ga0126381, IMG submission 96465) | Tropical forest soil microbial communities from Panama - MetaG Plot_28 | ecosystem: Environmental > Terrestrial > Soil > Tropical forest > Bulk soil | place: Panama | collected 2016-02-17 | reverse complement strand
AGGCGGAATGGATCCGCAAACAGGCGACCTGTTCGCATACTACGAGACCATCGCAGGCGGCTCGGGAGGCCGGCCGTCAAGCTCAGGGATATCCGGCGTACACACACACATGACGAATTCATTGAACACACCGGCGGAAGCCCTTGAATACGCCTACCCGTTACGAGTACGGCGTTATGGATACCGAAGAGGTTCCGGCGGGGCCGGGTTGTATCGAGGCGGTGATGGACTGGTGAGAGAGATTGAGCTGCTCGCACCTGCGCAAGTGACCATTCTTTCTGAAAGGCAACGCTTTGCCCCCTACGGACTGCAGGGCGGATCGGAAGGAACAACGGGACGGGGCTTCCTGATCGAAAACGGCATTGAGCGTAAACTGCCGGGGAAGTGCAACATCAACGTCGCAAGGGGTTCAACAATACGTATCGAGACGCCGGGAGGAGGGGGGTGGGGCAGGCAGGTCACAAAACCCGATCATCCGCCCCACAAACGAGTGCCTATTTAATCGCCCCCGGTGTTCTCGGAGCCACGGTGCCAGGAAGAGTTCCCGTGGGCCTCGCGGCGTTGCCGGTCGGCGCACCCGTCGGCGTAGCCGCAGGTCCTCCATTTGTCGAAGTCTTATCGTAGAGCCCAACGATGTCCTGCGTTATGTCGATCGCGCTAGAAGCGTAAAGGACAGGCGTGTTCGGATTGCTGACGTCGAGAATCATCGTGTAACCGTTATCCTTAGCGTACTTCTCGATTACCGCCATCATGCGCTGGCCCAGGCTCTGCAGGAGCCGCTGCTGTTCGCCCTGCAACTCTTCCTGCGCGTCTTGCATGTCGCGCTCCAAGCGCTTCTTCTTCTCGTCAATGTCCCGAGCAAGCTGCTGGCGCTTGTCTTCGGCCATCACCGTACCACCCTTGTTGTACTGGTCTTGCAACTGTGTTATCTCAGACTGACGCGAATCGAACTCTTTCTTCTTAGGACTAAACTTCGCGTCCAGTTCCTGAGAGGCCTTTTGCCCGTCCTTGGTGCCGACAATCGCGCCTTGTACGCTGATTACTCCCACCTTACCCATGGGTGACGTTACGCCGACCGCCGCTGGAGCCTGCTGGGCAAAGCCAGCAAAGGCAAGCGACATCAAGGCCGCCACCGACATAAAACTACTTCTCATAACCATCTACCTACCTAACCTATATAAATTTGCCTGGAATCTCTAGTCTATCGTCACACACAGCGCTACCCGCGTCTACCCGAATCGGCCTAAAAGGTACGCCCAATCGAAAAGCGGAACGTAGAATGCTTCTCGCTGAAAGGCACCCCATACCCAAGGCCCTGAAGAGTAGCAATCGCACTTTGATACGTCGCCTGGTTGGGGAACATAGACGGCGTTGCCAGAATCGGCGGAGACAAAGTCGTGTTGAGATAGCTCAGGTTATATGCCCAATACAACCGGAAGGGTGCGTTCACAACCGGCATGAGGACCTGCAACTCGATGCCGGTCGAAATACGCGGCTTCTCGGAGTCAGATTGAACAAAGATGCTCTCGCCAAAGTTTCCCTGCGGAAATTGTCCATTCAACTCAGCAACGTGCGTCGGGTCCAGACGGAGCTGGCTCGGGAAAAAGAGCCGGTCCACACCGGCGTCCACGAACGGGGCGAGGGTAACAGGACCGACAATCGGAATCCGGTACTCATAGTTGAATACACCGTACGTATCGCCGCCCGGCAAAATAAATTGGTAGGCAGGAAAGGTCTGTGTGACCGGGGTCAGCCCGGGTGCCCCATTCGGTCCGAAGATCTTTTGCATACGCGGCGTCCCATCGCTATTCAACACGGTAACCGACTGGGCTGTCGGGATGAAAGCAATCGGACTAATGGAGTAGATATCGAAACCGCGCACGTCATCCTCACCACCCATATAAAAGCGACTGTACGGGGGTGGAACTTTGCCGCCGTAGCCGGCAATCATCCGGCCGTTGAAGTGAAACCCCATTACGTTGGTCTTGAAAATGCCGCGGCGGAAATAAGCGATATCCACCGCCGGCTGAAAGAAATTCGTGTTTCCGCCCAGCACGCCTCCCGTTACGCCTGCGCTTAAACTGACGCGCAAACCCCGCGTGGGAATGATGGGGTGATTAACGGTATTGTACGAATATGTCGGAGTAATTGTACTTGCTTCAATCCCGGTCAGCGAATTGGGGCCGGAGATTCCGCCGAAATTGATGGCGTGAAAATAAGCATCCGCCGCCGGAGTGAGGGTCGTAAGACTCTGGACACTAAACGAGTAGCTGATACCCACCCGCGCAAAACTGCGCCTAAGCTGGTGGCTCAAAAAGGTTGTGAAGCCTTTGCCATTCGTAACATAATTCAGAAGATTTTCACCATTCGGGCCGCCGATTGCGTTGTAATACGGGATCAGGTTCTCACCGGCGAATATCGATGCCTGCTGTCCCTGGTTGAAGCTATAGCGCGTATAGAAGATCGTGAAGCCCGCCTGAATGGGTTTGTCCCACAGATAGGGCTCGGTAAACCCGAAGGTGATGTTGTCCATCAGCGTACCGATCTGCGCACCGAGGCTGAGCGTCTCGCCGAGCCCCAGAAAGTTATTAGTCGAGTATGAGAATCCGATGAAGCTGCCCGAAATGCCGGACACGCCGCCATTCAACTGAATGGAGTTCTTGCCTCGCTCCTTGACCTTTAACAGGAGATCAACCGTATTTGTCTTGGTGTCACGCTTGATCTCCGCGGCATCTTCGGGCTTCAGAGGGTCGAAGTAGCCGAGCTGATTCAGCCGAAGAATGCTGGTGTCCCAAAGCTGCTGGCTGTAGAGGTCACCCTCGTTAATCAGCAGTTCGCGACGAACTACTTTGTCGCGCGTGGTCGTGTTGCCTTGAAAATCGATCCGCCGAACGAAGAATTGGTGCCCTTCGTCCACATCAATGGTCAAGTCTACCTGGTCCTTGCCGGGAACAATTTCGGGATCCGGCGAGGGCACAAAGTCGATATAGCCGAAATTCCCATAGAGCTTGCGCAGCTCCTCAAGTCCCTTTTGCAGCTTCTCCGTCGAAAATACATCACCCGGAGCCATCTTGAAAACCTGACGTGCAATTAAGTCCGGCGTGCGGAACAACTTCATGCCAACGAAATTGAAGTTGCGAAGCGTATACTTGTCTCCCTCCGCGACTACCATCGTGATATCGACTCGTTTGCCGTGTGTCTTCTTCAATGGAAGGAAAAAGTTGCGGCCAGTGACGTCGTAGACCTTCTCGGAGTGATTGATGACACGGGCGGTGAAGTAACCGCGCGACTGATAAAACTGTCGAATTCGCTCCGAGTCTTCGTCCAGTTTGGTGGAATCGTACGTCCGGGCAAACAAACTCTCGAACAGCAGCGAATGGGGAATACCGATGGGCTTCAGGTTTTTCATCGCCCGAATGACGTCTTTGTCGCTGAACGCCTTGTTCCCGTCGATAATGATGTGGCCCACTTTCACTTTTGGGCCCTCATCGATCTGGAAAGTAATATCTACTCCGCCAGGAGGTACCTGGCGAATCTGTGGGGTTACGGTGGCGTATTGATGGCCGCGCTCAGCCTCATACTCCTGCAGGACATTCTTCGCGCGCTGCACCTTGCCGGGATCGAATTGGGATTCCGGTGAAAGGTTGACGTGCCGCTCTTTGAAGCGGTCCAGAATTTCGGACTTGCTAATGGACTTGTTGCCCGAGTAATCGATGGTGTGAACGGTACGTCGTTCAGTGACTACAAAGCGCAAAATGATTCCGCCCTGAGGGCCCTTCTCAGTTTCGACACGAAGATCATCGAAGCGGCCCGTATTCCAGAGGGCAATGAAGTCGCGGTGAATAGCCTCTTCGTCATAGACGTCTCCCTTCTTAGTGAAGATGAGAGCCCGCAAAGTATCTTGCGGCACCTTGTGCTGGCCGCGAAATTCGACCCCTTCAATAATGTTCTCGCCGACCGGCGCAGGCTTAGCTTCCTGCACGCTAGGGTTCTGCGGAGTTGGCTGCGCGGGAGCTTCCGGAACATTTTCGAAAGGATTCGGAGGTTTCTGCTGTGGCGGTGCGGGCTGTTGCGGAGGCGTCTGCGGCTTTTGCTGCGAAGGATTCTGCTGCTGGCCTTGCTGTGGTGCAGGCTGTGGCGGTGGATTCTGACTGTTTGGTTGTTGAGGCGTTTGTGCTAGGCCCAAAACGCCGAAGAGACAAAAAGCTGAGACGAAACAGGCTGCCGACACCGGCATCCGCAGGCTTCCAAGCCTGTGCTGAATCATCTAAAAGCAAATCCTTTCCATACGGCGAGACGTGAACCCTTCCGTGCCCGGCGGAAAACACCCCTGACGTTGCGAGCACGATGCTGGTTTCAGCACAGGTTTAGCAGACGCGGTTGGAGCCCCGGAAACCGTAGAACTCAAACTCCCTAGTGTAGCGGATGGGTTTCACAAGCCCACCACGCCAGACATCAGTGCTTCACAGGCAGCTAAGCAGTTGAGGACTAGGCACATCGGCGCACTTTTTCTGGCGTAACGGCAGGTTGCGATCCGTTGTTCCTTTGAGTCTGACAGCCGGTTTTTTTGGTACCGTACAAGGGCGAGGCATTGCGATTCCCAACCCGGGGTCAGAAGCATTCCGGCCCCTTAAGCCGCTAATCAACAGGATTTGCCATCACGAGCAAAGATTTCTCAAAAGCCACCGGCAACTCGCCGCTGGGCCCATTCACGAATCCGAGCGGCTTATCGTTCACGTAATCGACAAGTTTGTACCTCTTGCTATCGAGTCCACGCAGGCGAACAGGGCCTGTCCAGTGGGGTGCATAGAAGGCGTAGTACATCGAGTCGCCCTTCCGGATGGCATGCGTTTCCGGCTTATCAAAGCCGATGTCGTACAAGTTCCCACGATACTGCCCTTGCGACAGCATATGGTCGCGATAGATCTGAATCCATTTCTGCCAGATCAGCTCCTTTGCCGGAGTGAGGATTAGCCTGGCGGTTCTCATTTCCCCCGGTGGGGCCGATTTGTCCCCAGGAGGCCATCGATATTGCGTTCCGACCACACCGCCGACGCCAATTGTAGATGCAAAATCGTCGCCGCCGTCACTCAGTTCGACGTGGTCGCCAAAATACGGAAGCTGATCACCCATAAGCGCTTTCAGAGCCTTTCCTTTTGAGCGAATCTGCCAGGAACTTTCGGGATCGGAAGCGACCGTCATGTTGTAGTACGGCATAGTAAAGAACGAGTACGACGTACCGCAGGGGCACAGCTCAATCAGTGCTCCGGGCTTTACCGTGTGCGCCGCATCGGAGATTGCTTTGAAGAAATACGGCAATTGCTCAACCGATGCAAGTGGCGTCTTGTGGTGATGCGCGGGATTCGAGCAGGGTGGCACAGCGTTTAGGAACTGTCCGTCGATTTTCAGACCATCGAATCCCCATATTTTGAAGATTCGTACCGCCAATTCCTGGTGATAGCGAACTACGTCGGGATCGGCTGGACAGAGGTAGAAGGCTTTCCAGTAACTGATTTTTCGCTTCGCTCCGGAAGCATCCAAGAGGAGCCAATCGCTGTGTTCACTAGCCAGCTTGCTGTCGGGGCTTATCGATAACGGCGCCCACCACAACTGAGCCTTCATTCCTCTGGCATGAATCTTGTCTACGAGGGCCCGGACGCTAGCGTCCCCTTTGGGAAACTTTTGAGGATTGGGTTGCCAGTCGCCCAGATTTGTTTGCCACCCGTCGTCCATCGTGACCCAGCCCATTCCGAGCTTTTGCGCTTCGGGCAATGCATCTTCAATTTGCTTTGGCTGAAACTTGCGCCCAAAACCCCACGCACACCAAATTGGCTGAAAGCCGCCTGCGGGTGGGTTTTGAAGACGCACGCCTTTGGCAATCATTACGCGCCGGTATTCGCGCAGCGGACTGAAATAGTCGCCCGAGTGAACGTCCAGGAACGTTTCCAATGTCTTAAGTGATTCTCCTGGCCGTAGCGTTCGCTTTTGCCGGGAATCGATCGCAACGGTTGCATAGTCGGGCGCAGGCATAGTAACCGGCTCCGACACCAGTTCCGGTTTCAATTCGGAGTGTCCAACCGCAAGTCCAACGTCTGGACGCCAAACATCAATTACCGGAGTGCCACCCCCATAATCATCCGCGTTCATACCCAGGAAATTCTCTTGCTTGAAGCCAGGCTTCAATGGGATGGCCCAGTCCGGCCGCGGCTCGTAGGAGCCGCTCTCGAGAGACCAGAAAGCAATCCCATTTTCACTAGCGCCCGCGCGTATCGTATGCGCCTGGCTCGTCCACTCTTCTACCGAGACTGTCTGAGCGCCGCGGTTCGTATACGTTACGTTCACAAACAGCATGCCGGGGAAATTCGGGAACGAGTCGATCGTTTCTTCCTTTTCAATCGAGCCCGCAACAGCAATGATCTTTAGCCGTTTTGCCGTGCCACGTCCATCGGAAAAAGATTGATCCTCATGACGCTTTAGCACGAACTCCCTTAAGGGTTGCCCATTCACAACCACTGTTTCGGAAAGCGAAAAAGGTCCTAAGACCACCGGCGCCCCCGCAAGCTTGGCGACCACCCGGGTCTGTGTCTTCGAATCGAATTCAAGAAGGACTTGGGCGTTGCGCGCCACTACGACAGGCGCATCGGCGCTAATTGGCGCGGCACCAGTGCCCGAGGAAGAGAAAAAGAAGAGAGCGAGGGTCCCGGCTAGAGCCGATACCCGAATCACAACGAATGAACGATTGTTGAGTGTTGTTATTACTCGATATTATCGTGTGCGCACAGAACGGCGAGTCTGCTCGTGAGGGAATCGAGCATACCTGTAATCATTCCGTTCTGAGAGCTTTCATCGGATCGATTGACGCCGCCCGTGCAGCCGGAATAATGGCTGCGATGAAAGCGCAAATTGCTAGGGAACCCATGGCGGTTGCCAGCGCTAACGGATCCCAATTGACCACGCCATAAAGCTGAGCCGACATGAGGCGGCCGGCACCAATCGCGAGCGGAATGCCGAGCAACAATCCCAATGCAACCTTGTTGAATGCGCCACGCAGGACGAGTTGCACAACACTGGGCCGGTTAGCGCCAAGAGCCATGCGGACACCGATTTCACTCGTGCGTTGAGCAACGGTATACGCCGTGACACCGTACAGCCCCACAGCGGCGAGCACCAATGCCACGAGGCCGAATAGGCTAGCGAGACCTGCGACCGCGCGCTGCTGATCGAAGTTCAGATCAACCTGTTCCTGCATGCTGCGGACACCAATGATAGTCAAGTTCGGATCTGCTTCCGCAAAGGTCTTCTTAAGAATCGGCTCAATCGTTCCAGGGCTGGTATGCGTAACCAGCAGCGCGTTTTCAATGAAGTGTGAACGCAGCTCGATCTTTTGCAGAATGTCTTCCTTGTATGCAACGTGTTGCGCCAGTGGCACGAAGAACATGGGGCGCGCGGGCTTGTCGGGCTGTGTATACTTGGCATCGCGCAGTACCCCAACGATGCGTAGTGAGCGAGCGTAGGCCGGCAAGTCGATGCCAAAACGCGCATCGATTGGGTCTTCTCGCGGCAGGAACCTGCGAACGAACGCCTCGTTGACGACCGCGACAGGCGCGCTTGTCTCGTTGTCGATCTCGGTAAACCCTCTCCCGCGAAGGATGGGTTGCCCTACAGCCTGAAAGTATCCTGGACTGACACGATCCCATGAAGCGCCGGAGTTCTCATTGAACTTGGGGGCTGGATGACCCGCCATGTAGATAAGCTCACCCCAATTATCAGTAAATGGGTTGTACAGTGCAAGACTCGCACGCTCCACACCCGGCAGGTGATTGAGCCGCTGTTCGAGATCACGGTACAAGGCCGTGAGATGCTCCGGAGAATAAGTCGTTGGTGGCGAGTTCAGGCTGACGGTTATGCGGTTAGCGATCTGGAACCCAAAGTCCTGCCGCTCCAAATTATTGAGGCTGCGAGTCAGCATAGCCGCGCCTGCAATTAGAACGACCGATAAGGTCGCCTGAGTTACCAGCAGCGCCTTACGCCAGAACCCGGCGTTATCGGCCGTACTGCGGTTCGCGCCGCGAAGAGCTTCAACGGGATCGGTTCGAGTCGCAAACCAGGCGGGCGTCGTGCCGAAAAGTACACCCGTAACTAATGACAGTGCGAATGCAAAAGCAAGTACCGGAATCGAGGGAGTTGTGCTAATTGGAAGGAAGTGCGCACTGTGGAACGCCAGGGCAAGAATCACACGCCCGGCACCATCGGCGACGGCTAAGCCGACGACGCCACCGGCCACAGAAAGCAATAGGCTTTCGGTCAAGGACTGGGAAACGATACGGCCGCGCGAGGCTCCAATTGCAAGGCGAAGCGAGGTCTGGCTTCGCCTTGCCATGCCGCGGGCCAACATCAAGTTCGCGATGTTCGCACAAGCGATCAGGAGAACCAGGCAACAAATGGCAAGCAAGATCTGGAGGCTGCGGCCATAGTCCTCCTTCATTTCCGTCACGCCAGCGCCAGCCGGAACGACATTGATGTTCTGCTTAGGCAATGTGCGCCTGAGTTCTGGTATCCAGGCAGCGGGATACCCGGCGTCATCGATCAGCCAAGCGCGCAAGATTCCGGTGAACCGCGGGGACACGCCAGCAATAGTTGAACCGGGCCGAAGCCTTCCGATGACACGCAGCCATGCCGAAATGGATTGCCGCAACAGCGAGGCTTGGCCGTTCACCAGCGGTTCTTGTTGCGCCGGCAACCACAAATCGGGTGGGTCGCTCCGTAACGTTTCGCCGAAGAAGCCGGGCGGAGCAATGCCAATCACAGTAAACGGGTGGCCTTCTACTATGTAGCTTGAACCGAGGACCGAGGGATCTCCGCCATATGTTCCCTGCCAGGCGCGATAGCTGAGAACGGCTACCGGAGCGGCTGCCGGGCGATCATCGGCAGGTGAAAAGAGCCGCCCGGCGAACGAACGGACACCGAACGTCGAAAAATAGTTTCCGGTGACAAACTCGCCACGTACGGACCTGCCCGCGCGCTCGACGTTCGCACGCCGGACGCTGAACTGCATCGGCGCTGCCTGGAACGCCGCGAACTCTTCAAATTCCGGAGCGCTCGCCTCCAGGCGCTCATAGAGAGGGTAGGTAAATAGGCCCCACCTGTCCTGCGGGCCGCCCTCCACGCAGCAGTCGTTTCCGTCGCCAATACGATACAGACTCTCCGGATCCGCGACCGGCAGCGATCGCAACATCACGGCATGAATCAGAGAAAAAATGGCCGTCGTGCCACCGATCCCTAGAGCCAGCGTCAAAACGGCAGTGAAAGTAAAGACTGGCGCGAGCCGGAATTGACGCAGGGCGTAGCGGATATCGGTGAGTGAATTCTGCATCAAGATCGAAGTACGAGCAATCGGCCCGCCAGGTTCCCTCGCGACTGTAACTGCGGACAAATACTGGACTTGAGGATCCGTGATGGGATTCTACGCGAGCAGCACGTTTCGATTTCGGACAGTAGCGTTCACGGGCATGGGAAGCTCTTCTACACTGGGGAGGATGAGCAAACAGTACGAAGCGCCGCCCCCCATGGCGATCGACACCTCGAAAAGATATTCGGCAACTCTCGACACCTCAAAGGGAAGCATTGTTGTCGATCTCCTCGCGAAGGAAGCTCCTAAGACCGTCAACAACTTTGTCTTCCTGGCGCGCGAAGGGTTCTACAACGATACGGTGTTCCACCGCGTCATCGCGGACTTCATGATTCAGGGCGGAGATCCGACGGCAACGGGACGCGGTGGGCCGGGTTATAAATTCGAAGACGAAACAAAAGGCAACCCTAACAAGCACCAAGTCGGGTCGTTGTCGATGGCCAATGCGGGGCCCAATACGAACGGGAGTCAGTTCTTCATTACGCATGTCGTCACAGACTGGCTGAACGGCAAGCACACAGTCTTTGGACAGGTGCGATCCGGACAGGAGGTCGTGAACGCAATTAAACAGGGTGACAGGTTGAACTCCGTCACGATCGAAGAAGGTTAGGGTCGGGCCGCAGAAGTCTCATAAGAAATAGTGGCGTGTGCTCCTTGTCCACAAAATGGCTGGCAGAAGAGATGATTGATGACTAGAGATGAGGCTTGGAAGATCGTCTGCGAGTTCGTGCAAAACGAGAGCTTACGTCGGCACATGCTTGGGGTGGAAGCCTGCATGGTCGCTTATGCAGACAAATTCGGGGAAGATCCCGAACAGTGGGCGGTGACGGCTCTTCTGCACGATTTCGATTGGGAGCTACACCCCAACGCCCCGGACCACCCGATGAAGGGCGAGGGGATCCTGGCCGAGCGCGGAGTAGGGGAAACCATCCGCCGGGCCATTCTTTCGCATGCCAATTACAGCGGCGTTCCGAGAGAATCCTCGCTGGAACGTGCGCTTTTTGCCTGTGACGAATTGTCGGGCTTTTTGACAGCCTGCTCGTACGTTAAGCCTGGACGGAGCATCTACGAGGTGGATGTTCCGTCCGTAAGGCGAAAGCTGAAGGACAAAGCATTCGCACGAAATGTCAACCGCGAGGACATCATTAGCGGCGCGAACGAGCTAGGCGTTCCCCTTGAGGATCACGTCGCCTTTTGCATTGAAGCGATGAAAGCCCGGGCTACTGAATTAGGTCTTGCGGGTGTCAACGCGAATCGTGCCGAGCCCGAACCTCACGAAGCTGAGTAACATCCTGCAGCAAAGCATTGCGGCTGCTTCCGATTAAGGTGTTGTGATCCAAGACGCCCTGGACATCCGCGATAACATGATCCAGTTCGTCTTTATCGAAGTGCCCCTTCGTCAGATGCCGATCGAGATCCGAAAAGTGTTTTTGCGCGTCACGATAGCGTTGCCGTTGATCGTGATCGCTATTACCTGATTCGGCAGCGACGTGCAAATCCTCTTGGGTCCGCTCCAGCAGATGGCGCAATCCCCCGTGATCATAACCGCGATCATAGTCACGCCCGTAGTCCTGGTCACGCCCGTAGTCCTGATGCGGGGCTGCGGCCAGCAACGGTATGCCTGTTCCTATCATCGTTCCGCAGCTAAAAATGGCAACAGTTATCGACCGTTTTAAGATATTCATCGGCAATCCTCCATTCCTGTTTTGTAAGACGCAGGTCGGGCCTCGAACATTTTCCGGCAAGTTAGCTATCGGGAATTAAATTTGCGTAAGGTGTTTGCAGGAAACCGGTATGCGCCTTGTGTGGTCGAACTTTGATGGGGAGGAACCGATGCTCCGTTACTCGCTGATTTTTTTGATCATTGCTATCATCGCCGGAATTCTTGGTTTCGGGGCATCGCCTTTGCGGCAGCCGGAATTGCGAAGATCCTATTCTTCATTTTCTTGGTTCTGTTTATCCTAGGGTTCATCATGCACCTCGGTCGAGGAAGGTCAGTCGTCTAAGAATGAGGCCCGGGCCGTGAACTGGGTCAAGTGCGTTGCGACCAATGGAAAGGGCGTCCGGTGAGATTCGATCAGCAGAACGTTTTCTTTTTCGGACTAAGGCATCCCGCGCCGCTCGATCACAAACAAGACAAGCACCACCAGAATAAGAAGGCCAAGGCCGCCGCTCAGATAATAGCCGACACCCCAAGCTTGCGTGTACGGCCACGTAGGCAGGGTTCCGATCAACAACAAGAAAAGGAAGATGATCAACAGCAGGCGGAGCATCGATTTGCACGGCCTCTCTTTTGACGACTCTCCACGTTATCAGAATTCGGTTTTCATGACTATT
>Ga0126381_100008072_pt1 | contig 11748 bp, 12 predicted proteins | sample PanSoiMetPlot_28_FD_96465 | JGI IMG/M metagenome (GOLD analysis project Ga0126381, IMG submission 96465) | Tropical forest soil microbial communities from Panama - MetaG Plot_28 | ecosystem: Environmental > Terrestrial > Soil > Tropical forest > Bulk soil | place: Panama | collected 2016-02-17 | reverse complement strand
GAGGCCCTCCCACGGATGCAGGACGATCCCGCCGAGCGCGTGCAGCGCGGTGATGGGCGACAGGGTGCCGTCACTGGCAACCACAACGTCGGGGATCGCCTGGGCCGCCGCATACAGCGCCGGCAAAGGATTGTTTCGCCGGCGGAGGTACTCAGAAACATTTGACGGCCGGCCGCTGTGATTACTTCCCAGATTCGGGCCATCCGGCCCTCAGCGCGGCCTATCTGCGGACGCAGACGCAGCCGCAAACGGCGGCGAGCCCGCTCAACCGGGGCCGCGGGCCAAATCCTTCCGCTAGCCGGTCAGTGCCGTCAGGCCTGCGCCGCTGCCGGGTCACATCCTGGTGATCCGCGTAACGCCGGGCGCGCCGCGGCGTATCTTATGCGAGCACCTTCCTCATTTGCGGGGAGTACCATGCTGAGTAGGCGATACGCGCTTTGGGCCGGAGCGAGTGCGCTCGCTTTGTTTGTCGCCGGGCGCCTTTTCGGGCGGCCGTCGGTGTCGGAGGCGGCCGAGAGCTTTGCGGTCGCGCATTCCGATGCGGAGTGGCACAGCTTGCTGACGCCGGCGCAGTATAGCGTGCTGCGGCTGCAAGGGACCGAGCGGCCCTTCTCCAGTCCGCTCGACCATGAGGAGCGCCCCGGGACTTTCGCCTGCGCGGGCTGCGATCAGCCACTGTTCTCGTCAACAACCAAATACGACAGCCGCACCGGGTGGCCGAGCTTCTGGCGGCCGCTCGACGGTGCGGTTGGCACCTCCGAGGACAATTTTCTCGCCATGAAGCGAACCGAGGTGCATTGCAGCCGCTGCGGCGGGCATCTGGGCCACGTGTTCAACGACGGACCGCCGCCCACGGGGCTGCGCTATTGCATGAACGGCATCGCCATGACGTTCCGGCCCGACAGCGCGTGACCGCAACACTGCAGAGTTGAGTTTCTTGGAGTTGCGTTTTTTCGCGCTCTGCGCCAATGCGCTCCTCAGGTGCTGCCGCTGCAAGCGAGAGCGACGACTCTGGAACGGTCCCAAGCCCACAAGCGCGTGCGGCGACTACGCCTCGATGTCGAAGCGCACGCCCTGTGCGAGCGGCAGCGCGGTGCCGAAATTGATCGTGTTGGTGGCGCGCCGCATATAGGCCCTCCAGGCGTCGGAGCCGGCCTCGCGGCCGCCGCCGGTCTCCTTCTCGCCCCCGAACGCGCCGCCGATCTCGGCGCCCGAGGGGCCGATGTTCACGTTGGCAATCCCGCAGTCCGAGCCGGTCGCCGACACGAAGCGCTCGGCCTCGCGCATATCGAGGGTGAAGATCGAGGAGGAGAGGCCGGCGCTGACCGCGTTGTGCAGCTCGATCGCCTGATCAAGCGCCGTGTAGCGCATCACATAAAGGATGGGCGCAAAGGTCTCGCGCAACACCGGGCCGGCCTGCGCCGGCATCTCGCAGAGCGCCGGCCGCACGTAATAGGCATCCTCGCCACCGATATTCGGAACGCGTTCGCCGCCCGAGACCTTGCCGCCGATGCCGCGCACCTGCGCCAGCGCCTGCTGCATGCCCTCGAAGGCGCGCCGATCGATCAGGGGACCGATCAGAATTCCTTCGGCACGCGGATCGCCGATCTTGACCGAGGCGTAGACCTTGGCGAGGCGCTGCATCAGCACGTCGTAGACGCTATCGTGGACAATGAGCCGCCGCAGCGTGGTGCAGCGCTGGCCTGCCGTGCCGATCGCCGCGAACGCGATGGCGCGCACCGCGAGATCGATGTCCGCCGAGGGCGCCACGATTGCGGCATTGTTGCCGCCGAGCTCCAGAATCGCGCGCGCGAAGCGTGCCGCGAGGCGCGGAGCGACGGCGCGCCCCATGGCGGTCGAGCCGGTGGCCGACACCACCGCGACGCGCGCGTCGTCGACCAGCATCTCGCCCACCTCGCGGCCACCGATCAGCACGCCCGACAAACCCGCGGGCGCATCGCCGAAGCGGCGCATCGCGCGCTCGACGATGGCCTGAACCGCGAGCGCGCTGAGCGGCGTCTTCTCCGACGGCTTCCACACAACCGGGTCGCCGCACACCAAGGCGAGCGCCGCGTTCCAGCACCACACTGCGACCGGAAAGTTGAAGGCCGAGATGACGCCGCAGACGCCGAGCGGGTGCCAACTCTCCATCATCCGGTGCTGGGCCCGCTCGGTCGCGATGGTCTTGCCATAAAGCTGGCGCGAGAGGCCTACCGCGAAGTCGCTGATGTCGATCATCTCCTGCACCTCGCCAAGTCCCTCGGCGATGATCTTGCCGGTTTCGATGGTGACCAGGAGGCCGAGATCATCCTTGGCGGCGCGCAATTCCTCACCCAACAGGCGCACGAGCTCGCCACGCCGCGGCGCCGGCACCGTCCGCCAGATCGCAAAGGCTTGCGCGGCGTTGGCAATGACGATGCGCGCATCCTCCTCCCGCGTCGGCTCGAGGTCGGTGATGCGCTCGCCGGTGATCGGCGAGGACACCGGAAGCCCTTGCCCAAACGCGGTCTCGCGCACGCCGAGGGCGGACAGGATGGCGAGTGCCTGTGCGCGGACAGAAGCGCTGGCGTTCATGCGCGGGTCTCCGGCTTGGCGTAGACCTTGCCGAAACGGTTCTCCAAAAAAACCTTCAGCGCAATGTCCTCCTGGCGGATGAAGCCGCTCTGCGGCAGCGCACCGCCAGCGAGCAGGTCGAGCACGGTGCAGATGGCGGCCGCCGTGGTGATCTGGATGGCGCTGAGCACGCGGCCATCGACGTCGCGGCTGTAGATCTTGTTGGCATAGGTTTCTTGTACCAGCTGCCCGTGGTTGCGGCCGCTCACCGTAACGAACACGATCACGACGTCCTGCAGCGTGGTCGGCACCGCGTGCTCCAGGATGTTCTTGAGGACGTCGCGGCGGTCGCGCAGGCGCAGGTCGTTGAGCAGCGCCCGCATGATCCCCGCGTGGCCCGGATAGCGGATGGTGCGGTAGTTGAGATTGCGCACCTTGCCTTCCAGCGTGTCGGCGAGGCTGCCGAGCCCGCCCGAGGTGTTGAAGGCCTCGTAGGTGACGCCGTCGAGCGAAAACTCCTCGAGCTCCTCGAGCGGGGTGACCTCGCGGCGCAGGCCGTTCACGATCGCCTCGCACGGCTCGCAATATTCGTTGATGACCCCGTCGGTGCTCCAGGTGAGATTGTAATTGAGCGCGTTGGAGGGATATTGCGGGAGCGCTCCGACCCGCAGCTTCACGCTGTCGAGCTCCTCAAAGCGCTTGGCCATGTCGAAGGCCACGATCGACACGAAGCCTGGCGCGAGCCCGCATTGCGGAATGAACGCACAACCGGCCTCGGCGGCGAGCTCCCTGACGCGCCGTGTGCTCGCCACGTCCTCGGTCAGATCGAGGTAATGGGTGCGGGCGGCACGCGCCGCCTCGGCGATGAGAGCAGTCAAATGAAAGGGGGCGGCATTGACGACGGCGAATTGGCCGTTCAGGAGATCGATCAGCTTGGTGCTGTCCTCGACGTCCGCCACGTGCATGCGCAGCCGCGCGCACGGCTCAAGGCCGGCGAGGACATCGGGCGAGCGATCCGCGAGCGTCACCTGATAGTCGCCGGTAGCCGCCAGGAGGCCCGCGACCGTGGCACCGATCTTGCCGCCGCCGATCACCGCGACGTCCTGCATGCGTCCTCCGCGGGAGCGCAATCACGCGTGCGCCTTCATACTCCGCCCAGAAGGCGCGGTCGAAGTGTTTCTAAGCCGCACGCTTAGAGTAGGATGCCGGCAGAACCTTGGAGGGGGCGCCGATGTCCTTGATCATATTGCTGCTGGCGATCCATCTGCTCGCCGCCGTGTTCTGGGTGGGCGGCATGGCCTTCGCCTATATGGTGCTGCGTCCGGCCGCGGGCACGCTCGATCCGCCGGTGCGGCTGCCGCTCTGGCGGCGCGTTTTCCTGCGCTTCCTGCCCTGGGTCGGCGTGAGCATCGTGGCGCTGCTCGCGAGCGGCTTCGCCATGATGTTCCTGATGTTCGGCGGCTTCGCGGCCTCGCCGCCCTATCTCCACATCATGGCGACGACCGGCATCATGATGATGCTCCTCTACCTGCACCTGCTGTTCGCGCCGTGGCGGCGCTTCCAGGCCGCGCTCGACCGCGGGGCGCTGCCGGAGGCGGCCAAGAGGCTCAATCAGATTCGCGTGATTGTCGCGATCAACTTGGCGCTGGGGGTGCTGACGCTGGTGGTGGGCGGGACCGGACGCTATTGGTAACGGCCCGGGCGCCCGGGTTGAGCGCCAGCGAGCCGTGCCGGATTTCGCTAAGGCTCAATCCGAGCCACCGCAGTTGCATCACCTGAAGTCGTCCATCGTGAACACGGCGACGAGCTCCAGGCCTTCTTTTTTCAAATTGTCCCTCGCCCCTTCGTCGCGATCCACGATGGTGATGATCTTGCTCACCGTCGCGCCCTGGTCGCGCACCGCGCGCACCGCCTTCATGACCGAGCCGCCGGTCGTGGTCACGTCCTCGAACAGGATGACCTTGGAGCCCGGGCGGAACTGGCCGTCGACCAGATTGATCGCGCCGTGATCCTTGGGTGCCTTGCGCACGAAGAACGCATTGACCGGACGCGTCGGCCAGCTGCGCGCCGCGACCGCGACCGCAATCGGAATGGCGCCGATCTCCAGGCCGCCGACGGCTTCGACATCGGCGTCGGCAGCCATCAGCTCTAAGATGAGGTCGGCCGCGAGCGATGCCCCTTCGGGGTGGAACATTGTCTTCTTCATGTCGAAGAAGAAACTGCTGCGCTGGCCCGAGGCCAGCGTGAACTCCGACCCGGTCAAGAGCGAGTTTGCCTTGATGATCGCGAGGAGCCGCTCGCGGCGGGCGTCGCGGGCCGGCGGATAAGAGGCTTTGACTGCCTGCAGCATCCCTTTCCTCCTTGAAACGAGGTGCCGCAGGCATAGCCCAGGACGGCGGGCATTTCCAATATGGCGGACCGGCAAAATCGGTTGATAATCCGCCGTTGGAAATCGTATGACCGAGGTGGTTGGGTAGCCTTGGGGCGCGCCGGCACGATCGCGGCCAAGCTAGCCGACCCGAGGGCTATTGCGGTGCTGACGCCCCCTCGCCAATCCGATATCCTTGGGGATTGCGCAGTGGGGCTTGCAGGGGCGGTTCCGCGCGATGGCGCGATCTTTGGTCTGAGCGGCGTGGACGGCGCGACCGCGGCTCGCCGGGTAACCGGACACCGCGCCGGCTGTGGCTGCAGCGACCGGGGAGCAATACGGGGACTCGTCATGGACGCTGAAACGACGACCGCGGAGGAAATGGACTTCGTCCGGACCGGGCCGCAGACGCTCGGCGGGCGCTACCTGCGGCGCTTCTGGCAGCCGATCTACCAGTCGCGGGACCTCGCAAGGGGACGGGCCGTCCCCATCCGGATCATGAGCGAGGAGTTCACGCTCTACCGCGGCGCGAGCGGGAAGCCTTACGTCACCGAGTTCCGCTGCCCGCATCGCGGCACGCAGCTTTCGACCGGCTGGATCGAAGGCGAGGAGATCGCCTGCCGGTACCACGGCTGGCAGTTCGGCCCGACCGGTGAGTGCACCGCGCAACCGGCGGAGCCGCAGCCCTTCTGCAGCAAGATCAAGATCGCGACCTATCCGACCAGAGAGGCGATCGGCTTCATCTTCGCCTATTTCGGCGAGGGCGAGCCGCCGCCATTTCCCGAATTGCCCAAGGTCGGCCAGTTCATCCACCGGCATCGGATGGACTGCAACTATTTCCAGAGCGCCGAGAACATTGTCGACGATGCTCACCTGCATTTTGCGCACCGCAAGAGCGTGCTGTGGCGCTCCCGTCGCTCCGGCATCCCCAGGGTTCTGGCGCACGAGACCCCATTCGGCCTCACCCAGGAGCTCCAGCACAAGCGCTCGATCGAGCTCAACCACTTCATCATGCCGAACATGTGCTATCTGCAGTTCGACTACCGCAAGAACGCGATGCTGAGCACGCTGTTCGCCTACGTTCCGATCGACGATACCCACCACTATCACTACTTCTCCATGTCGATCCGGACGAGACTGCCCGAGATCATCGACAACGCGATATTCGGTTTCGCGGGCTGGATCGAGGCGCGCATCAAGGTCGACCGGGACGAGTGGTTCAGCCGGAAGACGCACGACATCCTGTCAGGGAAGCTGAGCTTCGAGCGAACCGACAAGGTCCGGCTGCAGGACACGGTGATGTGCGTCGGGCAAGGCCCGATCCAGGACCGCAGCGTCGAGCGGCTCGGCAGATCCGATGCCGGGGTCATCCTGCTGCGGAAAGTCTGGAAACGCGAGCTTCGTCTCCTGGCGGAGGGCAAGCCGCTCACGCCGTTCGCATTCCCGCGGTTCCACGCGGCTTCCGGCAAGGTCGCCGGGCTTGACTTCGGCAAGCGTGCTGACGCTCCGGCGAAACCTCAGGCCCAAAGTGTCGCCTCGTGACCGCGCCGCGGATTCAGCGGCTGATTTGTCAATGCCCCCGTGAGACGGTAAGTTTATAAGGGGGCATCGGGAGTTTGGAAGGTGTTGGAAGGAACCAGCCGGAACGTCCTGTCGCGGACCAAGGTCGTTTCCGGGACGGCGCCGGCGCCATTGGTGTTCGGCGTCACGCTCATCTTGGGACTTTGGCTCGATCTGCAAGCGTGGATCGGCGTGGTCGGCTCGATACCGCGTTCGCTTCGTGCGGCCCTCGCGCTCGCCGTCATAGGGCTCGGCGTTTGGATTTTGGTGCTGGCACTTGCATCATTTCGTCGCGCCGAAACTTCGTTCGTGCCCTATGTTCCGACGCGGGCGCTCGTCATGGGAGACGTCTACTCGAAAAGCCGGAACCCGATGTACCAGGCGATGGTTCTTATCACGGCCGGGCTTGGCGTATTGCTGCGTTCTGATTGGACACTGTTGCTGCTCGTTCCGGCAGCGTTGCTGGTTCACTGCACGATCGTGCGGCCGGAGGAACGCTATCTCGAGCAGAAATTCGGCGCCGATTACGGACGCTACAAGGAGCAAGTGCCTCGATATGGCTGGCGCCTGTTGAGCGCTCACCGTTGAGAAGCTCGAGAAGATCGAAAGCTCGCAGGCCTTGAGCGGAGCCGCTGCCGCTCCGCTGCAGGCGCCGGTTCCATGTGCAACGAATACGGCAATCACGTCACTTACGATCAGTACGTCGAGGCGTTCAGCCAAATCAGGCTGCCGCTGTTCGTCAAGGGCAACGGCCCCGACCTTTCGCCGCGTAACGCCATCCACATCCGTGACACCGCTCCGGTCATCCGCCGCGCCGGTGCGGGCGTCGAGCTCACAGAGCTCACTTGGGCGCCGCGCGACCGCAACAAGAAGCCGGTGTTCAACTTCCGCTCCGAAGGCCGCCGCTTCGGCGAGGCCGCGCGCTGCCTCGTTCCGGCATCGCATTTCTATGAGTTCACGGCGCCCCCCTCCCCGACCCTCCCCCGCGAGCGCGGGAAGGAGAGGGTCGGGGCACACAAGACCAAATGGCGCTTCACACTCGCGGGCGCGGATTGGTTCTGTATCGCCGCCCTGGTGCGGCCCGACGCGCGCGATGGCGCTGACTGCTTCACCATGCTGACGACCGCGCCGGGGGCGGACGTCAGGCCCTACCACGACCGTCAGGTCGTCGTGCTGCCACCGTCGGATTGGCGCGCCTGGTTAGACCTCGAGCGGAGCGAAGCGGAGATTCTGCGCCCGCTGCCCGCGGGCTCGCTCAACGTCGCCGCGGCGCGCGACGGCCCCAAGTGAGCTGATTCAGTCCAGCCGAAACTCCTGCAACGTCGCTGCCAGGCTCGTCTCGACGAGGTCAGTCAGCGCGGCTTTCAACTGGTCTTTCAGCTCCGGCTCGTTGGCGCTTGGCAAGAGGGAGGGGTCGACCGCGCGGCTTGGCCCCGCCAGTCTGACCGTCTGGCCGCTGTTCAGCGGCATTGCAGACCGCTTGTCGATCACCTTGAATTCGCGCCCGTCGATCACCCGGATCTCGTAGAGCGCATAGAGCTCGGCGTAGGAGCCGAGCACCGCGCCGGTCCTGATGATGCCGAGGCCCGCGATGGTGCGGCGTCGGCTTCCGTATGCCGAGCTCGCCTTCGTGACCACGACGTAGCCATTGAGCCCCTGCGGCGAGACCTCACGGCGGACGAGCTCCTTGATGGGATCATCGTGCAGCAGGCTCATGACGGCGATTGGATAGTGCGCCTCATGGGCCGCGAAGGATGCGCGTCGATAGGTCACCGGCTGCACCTGGACGTGCGTGCCCAGTCGCGCGGCCGTGCGCGTGACAATGAGATCGTCGATCCCCCACGGCCCAATCGGAAAATGCCGGTCGCTGTCGGCGAACCCGGTCAGGCCGGCATTCGTCAGCGTGAATTCATCACCGACCGCCGAGATTATGCCGACGGTCCGCAGCGACTGCAGGTTGGCAGGCACATCGATGGTCGCGCAGCTGCCTGCCAGGAGCGCGAGAAGTGCCAGTGCCGGCATGATCGTCTTTTGCCGCAGGCCGGGGTTTCGATTCATGGCGCGCCCGGAACGCGGATGTCGAACGCGTAGGAAGCCCCAAGGCCGACGCGCACCTGGTCGGGCGCGCCGCGTAAGGTGACGAGCGGGCTGGCGGCGGCGCTACCGAGCAAGCGGTCGTACTCGACATAGGAATGAACCTCCCAATGCGGATCGACCTGGAAGCGCAGCTGGGTGCCGGCGCCGGCCGCGTGCGCGCCGCCTTTTGCGTCGAATGCTGGGAGCCCCGAGGCCACCGCCTGCGCGGCCGTGATCGCGAAATACGGGGCAGTGGCGCGGGTGTCCTCCCAGGTGAAGCGCGGGCCGCCCGACCAGGTCACGCGCTGCACGATCGGCACGATCACGTCCGCGGAAAAGTCCGCCACGACGCCGTCGTGGCCGCCGAATCCACGGCGCACCTCGACGCGGGCGCGGAGCCAATCGACCGGGAGGTATTCGGCAAAGCCGCCCAGCTCGAGCGCGGTTGCGACGTCGCCTAGTCCGTTGAGCGCCGTGTTCTGGCTGGCCGTGCGGGCTGCCGTGAGCTTGCCGACCGGACCGGCGCGAAAGGCATCCCAGTCGAAGAGTGCGAAGCTCGCATTGTCACGCGGACTGACGAACTCCTCCCTGGATCCCGGCCGGTGGATGGAGGGGATCGGGAGCGCGCTCGCCCGAAACTGCTTTGCTCCCTCGAAGTCCGGTTGCAGGTTGCCGTTCGCGCCGATCGCCACGGTCCACACACCCGCGAGCGAGGGTAGAAACGACGGCCAGAAGGGCGGCGGCGGCACTGTGACCGCGGATTGCGCCGATGCCCTGAGCGAAGACAGCAGAATGACGATGATCAGCGCGAGCACGCGACCGACGTGAGCCATGAAATTTACCGCTCTCCCTGTTTGTCGCTCTCGCCGCCTCACGAGACAGCAAAAATCGATCAGGGCGATGTCCCCCGGATGGCGCGAAAAGTCCCAATTTGTGACCTACTGCGACGGCTCGGTCCGCGTGCAATATGCGGTTACAAAAATCTGCTTCGAAGCCCCGACCCCGCGCCGGATACTGCCGCATGGTTCCTGCTCCGCATCTCCTCATCGTCGACGATGACAAGGAAATCCGCGCCCTCTTGTCGAAATTCCTGGCGCAGCACGGCTACCGGGTCTCGGTCGCGCACGACGGCCGAGCCATGATGCAGGCGCTGGACAGCGCCCGCATCAGCCTCGTCGTGCTCGACCTCATGCTGCCGGGCGAGGACGGGTTGAGCCTCTGCCGCCGCGTCCGCGCGGCCTCGACGATGCCGATCGTCATGCTGACCGCGGTCGGCGAAGACACCGATCGCATCGTGGGCCTCGAGATGGGCGCCGATGATTATCTGGCCAAGCCCTTCCACCCGCGCGAGCTGCTCGCACGGGTGCGCGCGGTGCTGCGGCGCGCCGGTCCCCGCCCGCTCGGCGGCACCGGCCGGATACTGGAATTTGCCGGCTGGCGCCTCGATGTCAGCTGCCGCCAGCTGTTCTCGCCGCGCGGCGCGCTGGTGCCCTTGCGGGCCGCCGAGTTCGATTTGTTGCTCGCGCTCGCGCAACGGCCGCAGCGCGTGCTCAGCCGCGATCAATTGCTCGACCTCGCGCGCGGACGCGCCGCAACCGCTTTCGACCGCAGCGTCGACGTGCAGATCAGCCGGCTGCGGCACAAGCTCGAGGTCGATCCCAGGGAGCCGGACCTGATCAAGACCGTCCGCAGCGGCGGGTATGTGTTTGCGGCCGCCGTCACGGCGGTGGGAGCCGGCCCATGAGGCGATGGCGCGTGAACAGCATCACGGCGAGAATCGCGTTCACCCTCGTGCTCGCCATCATTCTCGGCATCGCGCTATCGATCGGGTCGAGCTACATCGACACCCGGCTTGTCAATCCGCGGCCGCATTACTTCGTCTCCATCGGGGCGTTCGAGCCACCCCGCAATGCTTTTGCGGTTTCCGCCACGGTTGCGACGACCGCGCGCATCCTCGCACAGGCCTCGGAGGCCGAGCGGGCGCGGATCATCGCGGCGATGACGGATCCGTCGCTGCAGTTGACGATCCGCGACGCACCGGTCCTGGGCAATGGTGACGGCGCGCGCCTTGATCAGCTCCGTGAATTGATCGAGCTGCAGCTCGGCGACCAGGCCGGCGAGGTGATTGTGGCGAGGGGCCACGGGGCGGATGATGGTCTTCGCCCGGCCGAGACCTCACGTGCCACCGGTGTATTCGCCCCCGCCGACGTTCTGGTCGAGATCGCGTTGCCCGACGGGCACTGGCTCGTGGTCCGGCTCTTCGATTACCCGGCGCGGCTTGCGTTGCTTCACCTTGCATTGACGCTGGCCCCGCTGTTCATCGCCATCGGTCTCATGTCGATGTGGACGGCGCGCCGGCTCGCCGCCCCGATCCGCGCCTTTGCGGCCGGGGCCGAACGGCTCGGCAAGGGCACCGATGCGCCGGCGCTCGCCGAGCAGGGGCCGTATGAGCTGCGCGCCGCGATCAAAGCCTTCAACCGCATGCAAGAGCGGCTGCGGCGCTTCGTCAATGATCGCACCCAGATGGTGGCCGCCATGTCGCACGATCACAAGACGCCGTTGACGCGGCTGCGCTTGCGCGCGGAGTTCGTCGGCGACGAGGAGCAGCAGCGCCGGATGCTGGCGGACCTCGACGAGATGACGACGATGATCGAATCGACGTTGGCGTTCGCGCGCGACGACGCGCAGCGCGAGCCGCGCATGCTGGTGGATCTGGGCGCGCTGCTCGGCTCGGTCTGCGACAATGCGACCGACACCGGCGGCACGGTGTCGTGCTCGGCGACGCGCGGACTCGACGTCACCTGTCGTCCGTCCGCGATCTCCCGCGCCGTCACCAACCTCATCGACAACGCCGTCAAATACGGCGGTGGCGCGCGCGCCAATCTCGACCGCGCGCCCGGCCGCGCCATTATAACCATCGACGACGAGGGCCCCGGCATTCCCTTGGAGGAGCGCGAGAAGGTGTTTGCGCCTTTCTACCGGCTCGAGGGCTCGCGCAACCGCGACACCGGCGGCGTCGGCCTGGGCCTCGCGGTCGCCCGCACCATTGCGCGCGAGCACGGCGGCGACATCACGCTGGCGACCGCCGACGGCGGCGGGCTGCGCGCGCGCCTGGAGCTGCCGGCGTAGGGCCGGTTTACGCAAGCTATCCACAGAGCCGGCGGATCGAACTACCGGGAGTCGCGGCGGTT
>Ga0126381_100008071_pt1 | contig 11748 bp, 8 predicted proteins | sample PanSoiMetPlot_28_FD_96465 | JGI IMG/M metagenome (GOLD analysis project Ga0126381, IMG submission 96465) | Tropical forest soil microbial communities from Panama - MetaG Plot_28 | ecosystem: Environmental > Terrestrial > Soil > Tropical forest > Bulk soil | place: Panama | collected 2016-02-17 | reverse complement strand
GTCCGAACAATGTATGACATCTATGGTGACGCGCTAGCCGGCCGGCGGTTTAACATGATTGTTCTAGTCGCGTTCGGAGCGCTCGCGCTGGTGCTGGCGGGGGTTGGCATTTATGGCGTTCTGGCTTATGCGGTCAGCCATCGCACCCAGGAGATCGGCGTCCGGATGGCTCTGGGCGCGCGCCACTACCGAGTGATCAGGTTGGTCCTTGGCCAGGCTGTTGCGCTGAGCCTTGCCGGAATCGGGCTCGGGCTGGCAGGATCGGCGGTACTAGCCCGGCTCATGTCGGGCTTATTATTCGAGGTGAGACCTTACGACGCCTCTACCATAATTGGGGTCTCATCGATGCTCTTGGGTCTCGCGTTGCTTGCCAGCATCGTTCCGGCGTGGCGCGCGATGCGGGTAGATCCTTCGTCCGCTCTTCGTTCCCAGTAACATTGATGAGCTGGCAGGTGAAGCTATGAAAACAATACGTGCCTTCTTCGTACGTCTCATGAGCTTGTTTAACAGAGAGCGGAGGGATCGCGAGTTAGCGGAAGAAATCGATAGCATCCTCGAAATGGAGACCGAAAAGCACATCCGAGGTGGAACGGCCCCCGTAGAGGCACGGCGTCAGGCGCATGCAGAGTTCGGTTCCGTAGAGTCAATGAAGGAAAGCTACCGGGACCGCCGTGGCCTCCCTCTGGTTGAAGGAGCGGCTCAGGATCTGAGGCAGAGTCTCCGAATGCTGCGTCGATCGCCAGCGATTACCGCCATAGCGGTCCTTACTCTTGCGCTGGGCGTAGGAGCGACGACAGCGGTTTTCAGTGTGGTCTATTCCGCGATGTTGCAGCCTCTGCCGTTCCCCGAACCGGAACGACTGGTTCAACTCTGGGAGTCGCGTATCGAGCACGGTTGGGACAGAGCGTCGTTCACCGAGGCCAACTTTTGGGAGGTTCGAGCCCGAAACCGGACATTCGAGGAGATCGGCGCATTCATCGGCACGAAGGCAAACCTCAGTGGCGCCGGGGACCCGAGGCTTGTTTCGGTGGGCAAAGTCTCATCCGGCTTTTTCACCCTCCTGGGTGTCAAGCCCATTGCCGGGCGGGGATTTCTGGACGGGGACGATCAGCCAGACCACGACAATCAGATTGCACTTCTGCAGAATCAGTTTTGGAGAACTCAATTCGGAGCGGACCGCGAAATCATCGGGAAGACGCTGAGGCTGGATGGCAAGCCAGTGAAGGTTGTCGGCGTTCTACCCCCTGGAGAACCGTGGCTGAACGCGGCAGATGCCTTTATCCCGCTCGTCTACGACCTGAAGGCCAGCCGTACCGGTTTTCAGTACGAGGTAATAGGCCGCATTAGACGTGGTGTTTCGGTCGAAGCGGCAAAAGCCGACCTGGAAACAGTGTGCAGGGCGCTGGGCGCCGAATATCCCAAGCAGGACGATGGCATGGGAATCAAGATCGAGCCAGCCAGCGGTTGGGCAGCGAGCGCGGGGCTGCGGCGGGCTCTGTGGGTGCTGCTATGTGCAGTTGGTTTCGTTCTTCTCATCGCTTGCATTAATCTGACCAATCTCCTGCTTGTTCGAGGCACAGGCCGGGCCCGAGAGATTTCCCTCCGGGCAGCACTTGGCGCGAAGCGCGGGCGCATTGTCAGGATGGTGCTGGGCGAATCGCTGGTGCTTGGGCTGGTTGGCGGCGGGTTTGGATTGTTGCTAGCCGAGATGATGGTGGGAGCTTTAGCGCGGATCGACCCTGGTGCAGTTCCTCGCCTGACGCATGCGGGGCCTAACATGTGGGTGCTAGTTTTCTCGTTGAGCGCGGCGCTCCTGGCAAGCCTGGTATCCGGTCTCGCTCCCGCATTGCAGGCGCCATACGGCAATGTCGTCGCAGCGCTGCGCGAAGGCGACCGAGGCCAGGCGGGCAACCGCGTCCAGAGCCGACTGCGAGCGGTGCTGGTCACAGTCGAAGTGGGGCTCTCACTGGTGCTGTTGGTAGGCGCGGGCCTCTTGATTCGCAGCTTTGATCGGTTGCTCCACGTCGAGAGAGGATTCCAATCGGAGAACCGGATCGCTTTGGCCGTTAGCCTCCCCCAGTCTTACAGCAACGCGCAAGTCAAGGATGTACTGACCCGCTTTCTTGCGGGGGCGGCATCAGCGCCAGGTGTAATTTCGGCGGCGGCAGTCAATGCCCGGCCGATGGTCGCCGGATGGAACCCGGTGATGGGTATCGGCACAACTGAGCAGGGAGACCGAGAAAACGGCGACGCGCCGTGGGTTGGATCTAGATTCGTGACCCCCGGCTACTTCCGGACGATGGGTATTCCGCTTCTGAATGGGCGCTTGTTCGATGAAAGTGACGCCACCTTTCGAGGCGTCGTAATCAGCCGGAGTATTGCTGATCTGCTGTGGGCGGGAAAGGATCCGATTGGACGTCACCTGTTGCTTTGGAAGGGCCAGAGCAACCTCGAAGCGGAAGTGATCGGCGTGGTAGGGAACCAGCGCGAGCGCGCGCTTGACAAGGACCCGACATTGACTGTGTACCTGCCCTACTATGCGGCGGGCGTGACTCCAATACAGTTCGTGGTACAAACTAACGATGATCCGATGTTGGTGGTTCCATCGCTCAGGTCGGTCTTATCAGGGATTGACCCGGACCTGCCTTTATCTGATATCGAAAGCCTGGACACAGTCGTCGCCAGATCTCTCGGGCAGCGCCGCTTCAATACATTGCTGCTCGGCCTTTTTGCGGGCCTTGCGCTGTTGCTAGCGATGGCCGGGATCTATGGCGTGCTGTCTTATTCAGTGGCGCGGCGGACATCAGAAATCGGTGTCCGTGTCGCTCTGGGAGCGAGGCGAAGAACTGTGCTTGTCCTCATTATGAGCCAGGGAATGAAGCCGGTTCTGGCAGGGGTGGCTATGGGGCTTACGGGCGCGTTTGCGCTGTCGCGCCTGCTGAGCGGCATGCTGTTCGGAGTGACAGCGGCTGATACGTTGACGTACGTCGCTGTATCACTGCTCGCCATCTTGACGTCGCTCGCCGCGTGCTACGTGCCTGCGCGTCGCGCCCTGCTGGTTGACCCGACCGTTGCGCTGCGTTATGAGTAGCTCTTTGTAGGCGAGGAGACTGATAAGAACAGAAAAGCCAATCCTGGCCCGCCCGCAGCTTTGATGAGGCGATGGCTCGCCATGTTAGGCTGGGGCTGGCGACCCGCGCAGCAGGGCTTTGAATCGGGGGTCGTCTCGGAGGAGCTTCCAGTTCGGGTCCTTTTCAAACCAGGCGCGGTTCTCATTGCCCAAAGCGATGGCGCGCCCGAGCCACTCGAACGCCTTGTCGGGAGAGCTTTGAATGGCATAGGCGGAGGCAAGCCAGTAAGCCATATCCTGGTCGGCTGCCGCAGTCTTCTTTACTTCCTCGGTTATGTGGTTGCGGGCTTCTTCGATATCGCCGGCTGCTGCCAACAGGATAGCCAGCACGGGCCGAACGCCATGAAGGTTGGGATGGCTGTTGAAAACATCGTTCATCAAAGTGGTCGCGGATGCAACACCTCCCTGGTAATAGAGTATGAGGGCTCGAATTGTTTTTAGAAGAGGATTCTCGGGTTCCGTCGCAGCAGCCCCTTCCAATTCCGCGCTCGCTTCGTCCAGGCGGCCCATGAACATCAGCACGAACGCGCGGTTGTAACTGGCGACAACATGGGCGGCCGGGTCTAGCTGGGCGAGCCGGTCGAAGCTGCGAAGGGCTCTTTCGTATTCGCCGTCAAGCCGCTCGAGCGTGGCTTTGACGAAATAGACGACTGGTTCGTTGGGCGCTTCGCGACGCAGCCGCGCGACTTCACCGCGAGCTTGCTGTTTTTGTCCCCGCCAGAGGTGGACGAATGTCATCAGAGCGCGCGCTTCCACGATCTGGGGGTCCAGGGCGAGTGCCCGATTGAATGCGGTCTCAGCTTTGGCGTAATCTTCTCCCCCGCCGATCCCCTTGAGGACGCGATTGGCGTAGCACGCGCCGAGCCCATCGTGGGCGAGCGCGAATGATGAATCGAGTTGAATTGCGCGCTCGAAGTGTTCTATAGCGGCGGTGCAGTCTTCGGGCGCTACGGTGCGAAATATGAAGCGGGCAAAAAGATCCCTGCCGCGCAAATATTGCTCATAGGCCGCCGGGTTGTGAGTGGCGGGCCGGGCGAGATCAACTTGTTCATCGGAGCTCAACTCGAGCCTCAGCCCATTGACGATCTGGAGCGCGATGATGTCCTGGAGAGTAACGATGTCCGCGGCGGTCGCGTCAATCTTGTCGCTCCATATTATCTCTCCGGAGCCAACGTCAAGTAGCTGCGCGGTCACCCTGATGCGCTCGCCGGCTCTCAGAAATCCTGACGACAGAACAGCATTCACGCCGAGCTCACGGCCGGCAGCGAGAGGGTCGTATTCCCTGCCCTGGAACCTCGCTATTACCGACGACGGGCGCACTACCAACGAGCGTAGCCGTGCCAGCTCAGTGATGACCGCATCGGCGAGCGAGAATTCGTAAAAAGCTGATGCGGCATCATTGCTCATGTTCTTGAATGGCAAGATGGCAAGACTCTTCTTCTCGCGATCGCCGAAGCTGGTGGTTGGGGTCTTGTGATCGGTGATGTGGGCGCTTTCCCCGGCCACGCCACCAGCGGCCGCCGAACCAGCAATTGATCGCAGCCAGCGAACAGCCTTAGCTACCGGGCCTTGCCCGCCCTGATGCCGGGCAGGAGCGACCGGCGTTATGGTTCCCGGTGCGGATATCTCACCGAGGACCTTGCGAAGGTCATCGGCAAGCTCAGTCATCTTCTGGTAGCGATCGCGCGGCTCTTTGGCCAACGCCCGGTCCACAATCTCCTGCAGCCTTGCGGGAAATGGGCCTGAGCGGGCAGTCGCCAGAGGTTCGGGCGTATCGTGAAGCACTGAATGACGAACATCGATTGCGGTCTTGCCGCGGAACGGCCAGGTTCCGGCCAACATCTCGTACAGGATCACGCCGGTCGAGAATATGTCGGCGCGAGAATCGACAGTGTCGCCGCGGGCCTGCTCGGGCGCGGCATGTGTCGGCGTACCATAGGGGACACCGATTTCGGTGAGCTCTGTTTGATGTATGCCCCGAGAGCGCGCAGCATCGTCGTCGAGTAGTTTGGCCAGGCCGAAGTCCAGAACTTTTACGAGCCCGGCGTCGGTGACCATGATGTTGCCGGACTTGACGTCGCGATGAATGATGCCGCGTGAATGAGCGGCCGCGAGCGCATCAGCAACCTGGATGGCGATGGAAAGCGCGCTCTGTAACTCCAGCGGGCGGCCATCGACAAGCTGCCGCAGATTGCGGCCTTCGACATATTGCATCGCGATAAAGTGGATGCCGCCGGACTCGTCGAGGTCGAATATGGTGCAGATGTTGGGATGGTCCAGGCTAGAAGCGAGGCGCGCTTCGCGAGCAAAGCGCTTGAGGTTTGTCTCCCTGGCAGTGAGTTCGGCCGGCAGTATCTTGATTACCACAGTGCGGGATAGCTTGGTGTCGAGGGCTTTGTAAACTTCACCCATCCCGCCCGCGCCGAGCTTTTTCAGGATGCGGTAATGGGTGAGCATCTCCGGGACCATTTGGCTAGCCTCCCGGTTTCATATGAAGACGCAGCGGTAGGATAGTTGGACGGGCGCCGCTCAGTCAAGGTGTTCCGCCGTGCGGCAAGGAAAAAGACCTAGGCGAAGCGGGGTTACTAGCAGCACGCCAGAGCAAAGCTTGACCCAAACGGATTACCGAAGTGCTGATCCTAAAACCGACCTGTTTTGGTTTACCCGCCTCACGCGACTCTTGTGATATACTTTATGAGTCAGAGCAGAAATAGGACGAAAAGCAATGGCGGCCGATCCCCACAACGAGCCAAGGCACTTTTACTCACTGGATGAGTATTTTGCGCTCGAGCACGCTGGAGATGCTCGCTACGAGTATTGGGATGGCGACATTGTTTGTATGAGCGGCGGCACCGAGGCACACGGTCGGATTGGCGGCAATGTGTTTTACAGGTTGAGACAGCGCCTTGAAGGCGGCCCTTGCTTGGCATTGACCGGGGATGTCGCTGTCAAGACTCCGACGTTGCCGCCGTATCGTTATCCTGACGCAACGGTGGCCTGCGGTGATCTGAAGTTCCAAAACGTCCGGGGCGTCGACGCGCTAATCAACCCGATAGTAATCGTGGAGGTGCTGTCGCCGACGACCGCGCTCCATGACCGAGAGGACAAGTTCACGGCCTATAAGGCGATTCCAACCTTCAGAGAGTATCTGCTGATCGCGCAAGATGCGCCGCAGATCACCCATTACATAAGACAAGAAGATGGACTATGGTTGCCTGAAGAGGTCAGCGACGCCAAGGCCCGCCTCTCGCTAGGCAGCATCGGCATTTCATTGTCTCCCTCTGAACTCTACGAAGGTGTCACGTTCACTAACGTGTAATGCCCCTGGGAAGGGGCGGTCTAGATATTCCGTCAGCCCAATGTTTCAACCGTGACTCGCCGCTACCGGCGGGAACAGTGACGTGAGTCTTCCCTTCCATTCAGACTCCAGGGCCGCGGCCTGCTCGCCTGCCGGACCGAACAACAAAGCCTCCACATATGCCATGGAGCCGGTGGGGCAGGGCTGGACCGAGACATTCAGGACCGAGCCGTTCAAATCGGGGAGGACCGCGCAAAAATGATATTCACCTCGAAGCCTGACATCGAGCGCAGAGCCAGCAGTAGATTCAATCTGTTTCAATACCTCGGCATAGCCGCGGTCGTGACAAGTCCAGGTCAGGAACATGCTGTGAACGGATTCCTCGCGGTGCTGCTCAAGGCCGAGTTTCATCCTAAAGAAACAGCCGGCCCACCCGCCGCGGGTTCCTTCGTATTCAATGTCCCAGTTTTCGCCCGATCCAAAGCCAGAATGTACGAGGCGGAGTACGGTCTTGCCGCCGACCGAGTCTAGAAAATAGTCCTGAATCAATCTGCAGGGTTCGAGTGTCTCTGCGGCGGGCGAGGCGCCGATGAATTGATCTCGTGTTTCGACGAGCCGCAAGTGACGGTTTGGCTCCCAGATTTCGATTGTGGTTTTCCATTCAATTCCCTGCCCCCAATCGGCCACAACGAAGCCCCCGACACCAGGTTCGACGGTCATCTTAGGAGCAAACCAGCGCGCCATGCCCGTCGCATCGGCGATGGCGTTCCAGACTTCTTCGATCGGCGCATCGATCTCAACGGTCGTCTCATGTTGCCTTGCAGCAGTCTTCGAGGATTTCGAGGTAGGGTCCTGTTTAGTCATTTTGTCTACTCCAGTTTTACCGAGGTCTGATCCACGGGCTCTTGTTTAGTTATCGCTGGATAAGCACCGACCAGGAACCGAAAGCTACGGCCATCTTTCGCATCTTCCTGATGATACTTTATTGCCAGGCGGGCAACTGTGTTTACGAGTTCTTCGGTGAATTCCTGTCGAGCCTTAGCGTCAGAGAAACGGACTTCGGTTTCGAGCGTCAAGGTAGCGAGCTTCTTTCCAGCCTTGTCAGCGCGGGACCGAAGGATTGAGACATCGCGTATGGCTCGTGCAGCGGCCGACACAAGGTAAGCGGCGGAGAACTTATCGCGGGCAGCGCCGGGCTCTTCGCCCAGGGCGCCTAAGGCGAGTGGAGAAATGACATATGAGCGGGCAGCCGCGCGCACAAATCGCTCCAAGCAATTGCCCTTCAATCTCTCCTCGACCAGCTCGACGAATCCTTCTTTCTCGAGCTGGCGGAGATGATAGTTAACCGTTTGGCGAGGCATATTGAGGCGGCGCGCGAGGCCTGTTGCCGAATCGGCTTCAGTAAGCAGTTCGAGCATTCGGAGCCGCTCGGGCTTGAGCAGTTTTTCGGCCGACGCAGCCGACTGGAGTACCTGGACTGCTGCACTCATATCCAGAAATTCTAGTATGGACGTGAATATTTGTCAAGACCATTTTTTTCGTCAATGTTTCGGGAAGCCTGCTGGACAGTATCAAGAGAGCGGGCCTTGCCCGAATTAAGCGCAAAGCAAACGACGACCCGAGTGCATCCACGGGGAGGATTCGCAGCATCTTACATATATGACGATGGCGTTAAGAAGACTGGCCGCCGACATCGAGTATTTGGACGCTCTTGCTCGCATGTATCAGGCGAGCGGGGATAAAGAACTTACGCGCTTGGCGCTTTCGGCGTCGAGATCGGTCAGACGCTTGCTTGAGGTCGGGGTTGATGCAAACCGGCACTCGGACCACAGCCGGGCAATGACGCGACGAGTGCTGAAGGCAGCGTGAAAGGGTGGTCTTGGAATGCTGTCTCTCCAATCAATTTCTAGGCGGTATTGCTAGATGGCGAAGGACTCAGGCTGGCTTCTAGGATGAATGATCGAACTCGGAGCGGGTTTGGATGAATCCCAGCAGCTCGTCGCGGCCGATCAGGCCTTCGAGCTGGCCGCCGGAAACCACGGGTACCTGATTGACCTCGTCCTTTTCCAGGAGTTCGACGACCTGGCGCAGATCGGCGTCGGGATCCACCCAGCGCATGGCCGTGAAAGGGGTCATGGCCTGAGCTACTGTTGTCGACGGCCAATTCTGTCGCGAGACCGCTTTGAGCTCGGCGGGAGTCATCAGGCCCAGCAACCTTCCATCATCGGCGACGACGTAGCAACGGCGCCCGGTTCTAATCAGATGGTCATCAAAGAACTGGGACAAGGAAATCGCGGCTGGAACCAGATCTGCATTCCGAGTCATTACATCGCGTGCATGGGAATGGCTGATCACTTCTTCGAGCCGAATTGTTTGCTGGCTTGACCTCGCCGCATACAACAGGAAGCCGCCAATGACTATGTACCACAAGCCCCCGATCTGGCCGCCTCCGAGATATTCGCCATAAGTTGCTCCAAAGAGCATCGAGATGCCCATCCCGATCAACAGCCAGGCGACGACCTGACCGCCGGCCGCAGCGATTCGTGTGGCTCTGTGGACGCTGCCGGTAATCGCCCACACAATCGCTCGAAGCACTCGCCCGCCGTCCAATGGATAGCCGGGGATCATGTTGAATATCGCGAGGAAGAGATTTATCTTTGCAAGCCAGCCAAATGCAGCGCCCAGGGGTGATCCCGCATCGGTTATGAGAGTAAGGCCAAAAAAGATGCCCGAGATTATGAAGCTCGAGATCGGTCCGATTACTCCAACCTCGAACTCGGTGGCGGCATTCATGGCCTCCTTCTCAATCAAGGAGACGCCTCCGAATATGAACAGTGTAATCGAGTGAACGGGCAGCCCCTTGGCGAGCGCGAGCAGGCTATGGGACATCTCGTGCGCAAGCAGCGACAAAAAGAATAGAGCGCTGGTCGCAAGCGCAGCTATGATCGCAGCATAAGCCGGCCATCCGGGATGTTCGTTCGAGTACTGGGCCCAAAACGACAGCGTGATCATCCCGAATAGAAAGAACCAGGAATAGTTTATTCCTATATCGATGCCAAACAGCCTGCCGATTATCAGGTTCGATTTCATCTCATTACCGGACCGCGACCTGCATTAACTAGCGTCCTAGACTATATTATAGTCTGTAGCGGCGGGTTCACAAACAGCGCGGTGCTCTTCCGGGTCTGAACGATGCATTTGCGCGGACCTGAAGGGCAGGGCGGACCTGAAGAGCAGGGCAGCGCGCCAGCAATTCACTGCGAGCGAGTTTCTTGGACAGAGTCGGTTTACGCGGAGTTGATCGCGCTACGGGGTGGCACTTTGGCTCAGATATATGGCATAGGGCCGGTACTGGAGGCGTTGCGGGCGGGAGCCCGGCGTATCGAGCGCATAGTAATCGCGGAGGGGGCCGCACAGCACCGGTTGCGCGATATCGTGGACCGGGCGCGAAAGGCGGGCATTCCGGTCCGGCGAGAGCCTCGCCAGGCGCTGGACCGCCTCGCTGGGTCACAAAACCATCAGGGGATAATTGCGATCATCGCCGCGGCCGGTTACGCAGATCCTGATGACCTGATAGCGGCATCAAATGAAAGCACAGTGTTCGTCTTACTGGATGGCGTAGAGGATCCCCACAACCTCGGCGCCATTATTCGGACCGCCGAATGTGCCGGCGTTACGGCTGTAGTAATACCTGAGCGGCGAGCCGCCCACATCACCGACACCGTGGTGAAAGCCTCAGCAGGCGCGACTGAGCATATGCGGGTCGCTCGCATCACTAACCTGGCCGCTTTTGTGGAGGAGATCAAGCGTAAGGGCTTCTGGGTAGTCGGAGTAGAAGCGGATGCCCGGACAGCGTATACGGATTACGATTACAGCGGGCCGCTGGCCCTGGTCTTCGGAGGCGAAGGGCAAGGGCTACATCGATTGGTGCGAGAGAAATGCGACGTAATGGTCTCAGTTCCGTTGCGAGGTCACGTATCGTCGCTGAATGTATCGGTGACGGCGGGCATCATACTCTTCGAGGCTGTCAAGAAGCGTTCGAAGACACCATCGGAGTGAGGGGCATTGATGAGCAATGCTGCGCCCGCCGCCCGCGACTGGAAATCCGGAACGCTCAAATAACCGCTCTCCTGACGGAATTGATCCTGAGGTCGAAAGCGGTCCTGGCTGCTGCCTTCATTGCTCTGGCGTCGCCCGTTGTGAAGAAGAGGTCAGTCCCGCCCGGTGGCAAACGCCAAACTCTGATCCTCTTTACCAGTTCTTTAGCAGGGTCGATTACAGCGGTTTCTTTGTCGAGCAATTCTGTAAGGACGTGGGTGATCGCGGGGTAGTGCGTACACGCCAGTAAAAGGTGCGAGCAGTTACGGACCGGAGAAAGAATCTGCCGGCATTGATCACGCAGTTCCGGGGAATCAATATCGCCGCTTTCAATCAGACCGGAAAGAGGTTGAGCGATACGCTGTCTTATCTTGATTCCCCGGGCTGCAAATGCCCGGCGGTAGACTCCAGACAAAACGGTCCTTCGGCCGCCGATCAGGGCCAAACGTGAGGGCCGCATCTTCGTGGCAACCGCAACCGCGCTGTCTACCACGCCCTCAATCATCATCCCTCGGGCATTCAGAAAAGGAATAACGGTGCTCGCGGCGTTACAGCCGAAAACGAGATGAGTAACACCCTGCAATTCGAGAAAGGCGATGACGGTGTTGAGGCGAGCGATGAGGTCCTGGCGAGCCATCTTGCCGTAAGGCGTGACGCCGGTGTCGGAGAAATAGATGACTGGAACATCCGGGAGGCCAGACTTGATAAGCTTGTAGATGCCAATTCCGCCGATCCCCCAATCCATTATGCCAAGATACCGCGTGCTCATCGTGTTATGGGTAAGACAGCTCCGCTTCTATTCCTTGCTCGACCGGGCCGGAATCAAAAGCGACTATCCTTGCATTCCAACCCAGATTCAGGATTTCCATCCGGCGTCCGGGAAAGCGGCTTTCGAGATACCATTTCATTTCATGCTCCGAGCGGATTGGATTGTATTCCAGCATCTTTTTCCAATCGGGGTGTCCGACCAGTAGCCGAAGGTTTTCCTGGAATTCGCGGTTGCTCATCTGCCGCATCGCATTGCGGAGCTTGTCCTTGACCAACTGTGGATATTCGCCCGTCCTGACCGGATCGGTGACCATGTCGACGACAAGAAATTTTCCACCCGGCTTCACCACACGCCTGATTTCCTTGAGAATTGGGTCCCAATCAAGATACCTGAACGACATGAGCGAGATAGCTAGGTCGAACTTTCCATCTTCGAAGGGCAGCGAGGGCGAAG
>Ga0126381_100008070_pt1 | contig 11749 bp, 9 predicted proteins | sample PanSoiMetPlot_28_FD_96465 | JGI IMG/M metagenome (GOLD analysis project Ga0126381, IMG submission 96465) | Tropical forest soil microbial communities from Panama - MetaG Plot_28 | ecosystem: Environmental > Terrestrial > Soil > Tropical forest > Bulk soil | place: Panama | collected 2016-02-17 | reverse complement strand
CGAGTTCCTGCTGGTGACGTCGGTGCTCAACCGGATGTGCGCGCCGCTGTGCGATGCGCTCACGGGGCGCGCCGACGGCGCGGAACTGATCAGCGAAATTCACCGGGCTAACCTGTTCCTGATTCCCCTGGACGACGAGCGGCGCTGGTTCCGGTACCACCATCTGTTCGGCGGGCTGCTGCGGCACGAGCTCACCCGTACCGCCCCGCAGCAGCCCTGCGTCCTTCACAAACGAGCCGCGCAGTGGTATGTCGCGCACGGCGACCCGGCTGAGGGCATCGGGCACGCGATCGCCTCTGGCGACGTCTCGCTCAGCAGTCGGCTCATCGCCGCGCACTGGCGCCCGCCGTTCAACGCCGGGCAACTGGAGACAGTGCGCATGTGGCTGAGCGCCGTGCCCCCCGACGTCGTGGCGGCTGACGGGTCCCTCTCGACGGCCCGGGTCTGGGTGGCCCTGGACACCGGCCGGCTGGAGGAGGTGGGCGCCGCGCTGGATGCCGCCGAAGCCTCGGGCCAGGCCGACCCGCACCTGATGGTGCTGCGCGCGTTGTACCTGTACAAGTCGGGAGATGTCGGCGAGGCGCAGCGCCGTCTGGGCACGATCCCGCTCACCGCCGATGACCCGTTCGTCGCGGCCGTGCACCGGCTCGTCCAGGGCATCTCGTCGATGTGGCTGGGGGACTTTGGCCGCGCCAGGGAACTGCTCCTGGAGGCCGGCCGGCGCGCCGAAGACGACGACAACCGCCTCGCCTACATCTACGCCCAGGGCTATCAGGCGCTGATGGCCGTGGGCCGGGGCGACCTGGGGCTGGCGGAAGCGCTGGTGCTGGACGCTGAGTCCGTCGTCGAGAAGACGCTGAGCGACCTGCATTTCGTGGCCATGTTCCCGCGCCTGGCGCACGCCCGCCTCGCCGCCCAGCGCGGGGAGTGGGACGCCGCCAGCCACGCCGCGGCCGCCGCGGTGGAACTCGGCCGCCGCGGCGCCGGGCGGGTGGAACTGGCCGCGGCGCTGCTCACCGCCGTGGCGGCCAGCCGGACCCGCCCCCCTCCTGCCCCCGGCGACCTTGATCAGGAGACGGCCCCTGGCGGCACCGGCAGCGACCTGCACGCCCTCCTGACTGAGGCCCGCGGCATCCTGCGGCATTGCCCCGATCCCGGTCCCGTGGTGGCCAGCTGGCTCGCTGACGAACAACGCGCCGAGTCCGCGCAGGCCCGGCAGGAAGGATTGATCGAGCGGCTGACCGACCGGGAGCTCACCATCCTCCGGCTGCTGCCCAGCCCCACTCCGCAGCGCGAACTGGCCTCTGCGCTGTTCGTCGCTCCCAGCACGCTGAAAACCCATTTGCGGGCTATCTACCGCAAGCTGGGCGCAGAATCCCGCGACGACGCCGTCATCAGGGCGCGCGAGCGCGGGCTCATTTAGCCCCGGCCCCGGCCACCTGCTCCAGTCCGTCTCCGACCTTGCGGGAGAAACCGGGGATCACAGCCGTGATGACCAGCCCGGCGCCAAGCCAGCCGAGGACGAGGTAGGGGAAGAACTCGTAAGGCGCAGGCGGAACCGGCCAGACATTGTGATACAGCACGAATCCCGCGACAAGCACTCCGGCGGCCGGGGCCACGACCTGGCCGGGGGAGCGGCGGCCGAGGTGGCGGGCCGCGGCCACGTTCGTGAGCACGTACATCACCAGCAGGGACAGGGTCCCGATCGTCGCCAGGTAGAAGAACACGTTGAGAGCGGAGGTCCCCGCCAGCCGGAAGGCCGCAAGCAGCGCCAGCGCGATGAGCATCTCCAGCGCCAGCGCCCGCTGCGGCACGCCGGTGGCCGGCGACACGCCGCTGAGGCGGCGGGAGGTCAGGCCGTCCCGCCCGAAGGCGAACATCATGCGGGCGGCGACGGTCACCCCGCCCAGGCCGGCGCCGAGCGCGCTGAGCACCGCGCCGAGATTCAGCAGGGAGGCGAGAGCCGTCCCGACGTACCGTTGCGCAAGATCACCGAGCGGTGCCTGGGAATGCTGGAAGGCCGACACGCCGGCCGCATCGGTGCCGAAGCCGAGCGTCTGGGCGACGATACAGGCCACGTAGAAGACGGCGCCGAAGGCGACCGCGGTGATAATGGCCCGCGGGATCATCCGCGTCGGCACGAGGGACTCCTCACCGAGTGAGCCCGCCGACTCGAAGCCAGCGAACGCGAGAAAGCCCGCCACCGCGGCCAGGGCCAGGACGGATACTCCCACGCCGGGCGGGAGCACGAAGACGTCGCCGGACAGTGTCTGGCCATGCGGTGCCGTGCCGGCCGCCAGCCGCCAGTAGATCACGCCCATGAGCACCAGGATGAGGCAGACGGAGGCGGCCTCGAATGCGAGCAGAGACCGCGTCGTCGGCCGGACCCCGCGGGCCGCGAGTACCCAGATGACCGCCCACGCGGCGAGCGCGATCGGGAACCAGTCGGCGTTCCGAGCCAGTCCCGTGGTGTCCAGGAAGGCGCGCCCGAAGATGGCGACACCCATGATCGACACCGGCGGGAACACCAGGTAGGTGCCGAGCAGCGCCCATCCCGCGAGAAAGCCTGGACGGGCGCCGAGGGTGTTGCCGACAAAGGCGTAAACCGACCCGGCGTGGCTGAACTCGCCGGCGAGCCGGACGAACCCGTAGGCCACGAGTCCGACCCCGATGGCGGCCACGGCAAAGGCCAGCGGCGCCGCTCGGCCCAGCGCCTGGGCGGCCGCCACCCCGGTGACCGACATGGCCAGCGTAGGTGCCATGACCCCGATCGAGACCGACGCCGTCTCCAGGAAGCGAAGCTCACGGCGCAGCGCCGGCCGATGCGCCGGTCCTTCTGACCGCGGCTGGGCGCTGCTGCCTTGGCTTGTCATGAACGGCTCCGTTCGAGAAGAGGGCCATCAGCCGGCGAGCCAGCCGCCGTCGGCGACCAGCACGGACCCGGTGATGTAAGAGGCCTCGGGGGAGCACAGCCACACCGCGGCGGCGGCGATCTCCTCTGGCTCCGCGATGCGGCCCAGCGGCACCCGGGTGAGCAGCTCATCGCTGACCGCAGAGGTCATACCGGTCCGGGTCACGCCCGGCGCGATGGCGTTGACCCGGATGCCCGTGCCGCCGAGTTCGAGCGCCGCGGCGCGGGTCAGGCCGTGCACCGCGTGCTTGGCCGCGATATAGGCGCTGTTGTCGGGCATCGCGGCGGCGCCAAGCATCGAGGAGGTGTTGACGATGGCGCCCGAGCGCTGGGCTCGCATGTGCCGGATCTCGGCCCGCATGCACCGCCAGACTCCCGCGAGGTCCACCTGGAGGACGCGCATGAAGTCCTCCTCCTCATACTCGTCGAGGGAAAGGTACGGCCCGGGCACGCCGGCGTTGTTGTGCGCCGCGTCCAGCCTGCCGAAGACTTCCACAGCACGCGCTACGGCGGCGGTCACCTGCCGGAGGTCCGTGACGTCTGCTACCAGCGCCTCGGCACGCGACCCCAGCGCCCGGACATCCTCCGCGGTATCCACGAGGCCCTCGGTATCGATGTCGATCAACGCGACCGAAGCACCCGCAGCGGCAAAGGCCATGGCGCTGGCCCGTCCGATGCCGGAGGCCGCGCCGGTGATCAACGCGGCGCGCCCGGACAAATCAGCGGCCATGCGCCCCCTCCGTAGCTGTTCCGCGCCCGCCCCTCGGGAACAGGTCATCCACGGTAGTAGTCCGCCAGGGCAGCGCGCAGGACGGCACGGGCACGATGGAGCAGGACACGCTGGTTCTGGGGCGAGATGTTCAGGGTGGCGCAGACTTCGTCGGCCGTCATCCCGCAGACATCCCGCATGGAGACCACCTTGCGCTGGCGCGGCGGGAGCCCGGAGAGGGCCTGGTCAAGCTGGCGCAGCACTTCCCTGGAGAGCGCCACATTCTCCGGGACGCTGTCCCAGCGGGATGGCACGTCGATGGAGGTCCACGGCAGGGGGTGCTCGCCACCGGCGTCGGCGAACCTGTCCTCCGCCGACGGTCCCCCGCGCGAGTCTAGCGAAGACCAGGTGAGCGTCCTGGCCTCCCGGGCGCCGCGCGTCGTCGCCCGGTTGACCAGAATCGAGAACGCCCAGGTACGCAGCGACGACCGGCCTTCGAACCTCGCCAGGCCGGTCAGCATCCCGAGCCAAGTGTCCTGGACGACGTCCTCTGCGGACTGCGCGCTGTCGACGAATGACCTCGCAAAACGCAGCATGGTCGGTGACCATTCGTCCACCAGCTGGGCAATCGTCGTTTCATCACCCGCCCGCAGCTGGGAGACAAGATCCGCATCAGCGCAGATGCCCTCACCGGCTTGTCTGGCTTCGCCGTAACTGACCTTTGACATCGTGGCCGCCTCCCGTCTCAGCTGACTGCAGCCTCATCCGGGGAACCGGCGCCGCGCCTCCTCCCTCACCCCATCTCATCCGGATGAGAAGCGCGCGGAGATGATCATGATGGCCCTGCCGCCCTTGGCTGCGCCATGGCACCGGTCGTGGATCGATGACCCCGTCGAGCGGCGCATAGTGGAAAGCCACATCCCGATGCGGCGGGCGGGCGACGCCGAGGAGATGGCCGCGGCGACGGTGTTCCTGTGCTCCGATGAGGCGGCCTACATCATCGGCCAGACACTGTTTGTCGACGGCCGCCTTACTCACTGTCCCTCATTAGAGACAACATGATCGTCTGAATAACGATCCGGCCGTAACGCATTGACCGTTGCCGGGACTTCTCTAGCAACAGCGGTGTAGCCGACGATCGCGGAGCGAAGGAGGGTCGCCTGATGACCGGCTCATATGACGTGGTGATAGTCGGCGCGGGTCCGGCGGGGGAACATGCTGCGGGCCGCCTGGCCGATGGCGGCCTCACTGTCGCCATCGTGGAGCGGGAACTGGTCGGAGGGGAGTGCACTTTCTGGGGTTGCGTCCCTTCCAAGACGCTGATCCGGCCCGGTGACGTGCTGGCCGCGGCGCGGCGCGCGCCGGGCGCCGCCCAGGCGGTCACCGGCCAGCTCGACATCGCGGCCGCCTTCTCCCAGCGCGACTACATAACCTCGAACTGGCACGACGAAGGGCAGCTGCCCTGGCTGGAGGCTGAAGGCATCGACCTGGTCCGCGGTACCGGCCGACTGGCCGGGGAACGGGCCGTGGAGGTCGAGGCCGCCGACGGTACCACCCGGCAACTACGCGCCGCCCGTGCGGTCGTGCTGGCCACCGGCACCCGCCCGCTTATCCCCCCAATCTCGGGTTTGCGTGAGGCAGGACCGTGGGACAACCGGGCGATCACCAGCGCGAAGGAGCTGCCCAGGCGCCTGATAGTGCTGGGCGGCGGCGCCGTCGGCGTCGAGATGGCCCAGGCGTTCAAGCGCCTGGGCTGCGAGGAGGTTGTGGTCCTCGAGGGCGCGCGGCGGCTGCTCGCGCACGAGGAGCCGTTCGTCGGCGAGGAACTGCGGGCCGCGTTCGAAGCCGAGGGCATCACCGTGGTGACCGGTGCCCGCATGACCGCCGCCCGCCGCCTGGGCAGCGGTGGCCCGGTCGTCGCGAGGCTGGCAGACGGGCGTGAGTTCACCGGCGACGAGATCCTGGTGGCGGTGGGCCGCAGGCCTGCCACCTCCGGTATCGGCCTGGAGCGCGTCGGGCTCGAGCCCGGACGACCCGTCCTAGTGGACGGGCAGATGCGGGCAGCCGGGATTTCCGGAGGGTGGCTGTACGCGATCGGCGACTGCAACGGGCTCGCGCCCCTCACCCACATGGGCAAGTACCACGGGCGCATCGCCGCCGCGGCGATCCTCGGCAAAGACGTGGCCGACCTCGCGTCCCAGGACGTCGTGCCCCGGGTAACCTTCACCGACCCGCAGGTGTGCGCGGTCGGCCGCACCGCCGCCGAGGCGCGGGCCGCTGGGCTGCACATCACGGTGGTCACCACCCCCACGGGCGATGTCCCCGGCGCGTACACCCAGGGCAACGGCATCCGCGGCACCAGCCAGCTCGTGATCGACGACGACCGCAGGACCGTGGTCGGAGCCACCTTCACCGGGCCGGGCCTGCAGGAGCTGCTCCACTCGGCGACCGTCGCGATCTGCGGCGGCGTGACCGTCGACCGCCTGTGGCACGCGGTGCCGTCATTCCCCACCGTCAGCGAGGTCTGGCTCCACCTGCTCGAGGCTTACGGCCTCTAACTTCCGGAGAAAGGGAACCGCGATGAACAGCTTGCCGATCGGAGACTACGGCCTGATGTCGGACTGCCGCTCGGCGGCGCTGGTCAGCCGGGACGGGTCGGTGGACTGGCTGTGCTTCCCCCGGTTCGACGCGCCGGCTGTCTTCGCCCGCATCCTTGACCCCGGCGGCGGGCACTTCGCGATCAAGCCGGTCGGCGACTTCCGGGCCAGCCGCGCCTACGTGGACCAGACCATGGTCCTGGAAACCACGTTCCAGACCCCAGCAGGAAACGCGGTGCTGACCGACGCCATGGCGGTCGGCCGCAACGACCGCGGCCACGATCTGGGCGCCGGATCGCCAGGGGTCTTGCTGCGCCGCCTGACCTGCACCGATGGGGTGCTGGATTTCGAGGTTACCTATGCTCCGCGTCCCGAATACGGCCTGATCCACCCTATTCTCGAGCCAGTCCCCGGCGGCCTGGCCGCCCGCGGAGGCGCCGACCGGCTCCTCCTGTCCGCGCCCGCCGATTTCGCGGTCCAGGGGGCGACCGCGACCGCGCGCCTGCGCGTGTCAGTAGGCCAGACGGTCGGTTTCGCGCTGCAGCATGGGCGGATCGGAGAAGCACCTTTGGCCGCATGGGATGCCGACAAGATCGCCGCCCGGCTGGAGGACACCCTGGACGGATGGCGGTCCTGGTCGGCGATCCACCAGACCTACGAAGGCCCGTGGCGGGACCTGGTCCACCATTGCGGCCGGGTGCTGCAGGCACTCACCTTTCAGCCGACCGGCGCCATCGTCGCCGCACCCACTACCTCGCTGCCGGAGACGATCGGCGGCGAGCGCAACTGGGATTACCGCTACACGTGGGTGCGCGACTCTTGCCTGACGATGGAGGCCCTGTGGGTGGCGGCCTGCCCCGACGAGGCCAACAAGTTCTTCGCCTTCCTGGCCGATGCCGCGGCGTCGCAGCTGCGGCGCGGGATTGATCTGCAGATCATGTTCGGGATCGGCGGCGAGCATGATCTTTCCGAGCGGGAGCTGCCACATCTGGCCGGCTGGCGGGATAGCCGCCCGGTGCGGGTCGGAAATGGCGCCTGGAGCCAGCGCCAGATCGATGTGTACGGCGAATTGCTCGGCGCCGCCCAGCGGCTGGTCCAGCAACTCGGTGAGCTCGACCCGGTCACCCGGCAGTTCCTGGCCGCCGCCGCCGACACCGCCGCCCTCCGGTGGCGGGACAAGGACCAGGGCATCTGGGAAATCCGAGGTGAGCCCCGCGACTTTCTGTACTCCAAGCTGCAATGCTGGGCGGCGCTCGACCGCGCGATTGACCTGGCGCCCCACCTGGACGCACAGGACCGGGTCGAGGGCTGGGTAGCTACCCGCGACGAGATCCGCGCGGCCATCCTTGAACACGGCTGGAGCGAGCGGGCGGGCGCCTTCACCCAGGCCTTCGGCAGCGAGGACCTGGACGCTTCCAACCTGATGCTGGCGATCACCGGTTTCCTGCCCGGTGACGACCCGCGGATGAAGGCCACCATCGACGCGACCGCCACCCGGCTGACCGACGAGCGCGGCCTGGTCTATCGCTACCTCGCACACGACGGCCTGGTCGGCGAGGAGGGAACCTTCCTGCTGTGCACGTTCTGGCTGGCACAAGCACAGGCACTGGCCGGCGAGCTAGACCAGGCCACGGCGACCTTCGAGCGGGCGGTGGCGGCGATCAACGATGTGGGCCTGCTGGCCGAGGAGGTCGACGTGCCCAGCGGCGAAATGATCGGCAACTTCCCGCAGGCATTCAGCCACATCGGCTTGATCAACGCCGCCTGGGCCATTAGCAAGGCCCAGGAACGTGCCGCCCGACACGGCCCGGTGGCAGCAGGCTCCGGCGCGGCGAAGTAGCACAGGAGCTAACCCCATGGGCCCGAGCAGATACCGCATCGTCCTGCGGGGACGACTGAGCGAGCGGTTCGAGTCCGCCTTCGAGGGGATGACCCTGGAGCCGGGCTCCAACCAGACGGTGCTGGTCGGCGAGGTCCGTGACCAGGCGCATCTGTACGGACTGCTCGACCGGCTACGTGACTACGGCATCGAACTGGTTGCCGTCGAGCCGGCTGGCATGGCAGATACCGTCGCTGAGCACGGCTCGCCGCCCGGTCCCGCCGCTTAAGAGCGAAGCTGGCGGCAATCACGTCAGCGCCGCCGGGAGTAGGTAATGCGCGCAACATCACCAGGGTTTCGCTCTGCTGGTGGCCTACCGGGCAAAGGGGGCGCCCAGGCCGGTAGGACAGTCAACGGCCGAGCACCTGGATGCCGTTACCTGCCACGCAATTGAGGGCTGTCGTGCGGACATTGACGATCTTGCGTCAGTATGGGGACGTTTGCGAGACCGAGACGGGCGACGAGCGGCGGGACGATGACACTCGAACGGCGAGTCAACTGGCGTCGGCGGGCGAAGCGCAGTGCGGGGGTGGCCGTGGTGGCATCGGTCCTGGCTGCTGGGTTGGCCTTCGGCCTTGGCGGCGCCGGTGCCGGGTTCGCATCGTCGGCCAGTGCGCAGGCGCGGGCGGGCGTCACGGCGGCGCCGACCGGCCGTATGGCGCTGATGCGCGCGGCGGCACGGGCGTTCGGGGTGCCGGCCCGGTTGCTGCTGGCGATCTCGTACGACGAGACAAGGTGGCAGCGCACCGGTGGCGCGCCGAGCGTGGACGGGGGGTACGGGCTGATGAACCTGACCACGCGGACGTCCCCCGCGCTAGCCGCCCGCGGCGACCCTGGCCGTCTGACCGCGCCCGGCACCACGCTCGCCGGGGCCCGTTACACGCTCGATGAGGCGGCCCGGCTGCTGCGCGTTTCCGCACAAGCGCTCAAGACCAGCGACCGGCTGAACATCCGCGGCGCGGCAGCGGTGCTCGCTCACTACGCTCGCGGGCTGGACGGCGGGGCGCTGCCCGCCTCGCTGGGCGGCTGGTATGGCGCGGTCGCCGAGTACAGCGGCGCCACCACGAAGCAGGCGGCGCGGGTATTCGCCGACGGCGTGTTCGCCACGCTGCGCCGGGGTGCCTCGCTGACCACTCAAGACGGCCAGGCGATGACCCTTGGGGCCAGGCCCGGGGTCCGCCCCGTCCGCGCTCAGCTGGCCAGGCTCGGTCTCAGCACCGCCCTAGCGGCCGCCGCGGCGGCGGACTGCCCATCCACCCTGAACTGCACCTTCACGCCCGCGGCCTACGCGCAAGACTCGAGCGACCCCGCCAACTATGGCAATTACGATAAAGCGGGCCGACCGGATGCCATGCGCAGCCCATCCGGCCAGACAGTCAGCATGAAGATCCGCTACATCATCGTTCACGATACCGAGGGCTCCTACGGCAGCGCCATCAGCACGTTCCAGAACCCTGGTTCGTTTGTGAGCGCCAACTACGTGATCCGCTCCTCCGACGGCGTGGTCACCGAGATGGTCCGGCCGAACAACGTGTCGTGGGGCGCCGGTGACTGGTATGTCAACATGCACGCGATCAACATCGAGAACGAGGGCTTCGCGGCGCAGGGAGCGACCTGGTACACCCGGCCCGAGTACCAGTCGTGCGCCGCGCTGGTCCGCTATCTCGCGGCCAGGTACCGGATACCACTCGACCGCCAGCACATCCTGGGCCATGAGGACGTGCCGGGCCCGACGGACTCCTATACCTCCGTCCAGCACTGGGACCCCGGCCCGTTCTGGAACTGGAACCATTTCATGGCGCTGGTGCATCGGGTCAGCGACTCGGCCCAGCAGGGCAGAGGCGGCTCCACAGCTCGCGGCGGTCACCATCTGGTGACGATCGACCCGACGTTTTCGGTCAACAAGCAAACCGTCACCGACTGCTCGCCCGCCGGATGCGTGACCCTGCCCGCCCAGCCGGCCAACTTCGTCTACCTGCGGACCGGGCCTGGCAGCAGCTACCCGCTCATCGGCGACCCGCTGCTGCACCCTGGCGGCAACGGCACCACGCAAGACAGCGACTGGGGCGACAAGGCCACCATCGGGGAAACGTTCGTGTTCGCCGGGCAAAGCGGCAACTGGACGGCCATCTGGTACGCAGGCCGCAGGGCCTGGTTTTATGACCCGCCCGGGCTACATCAGGCTGCCCGGTTCACCGGCGGCCAGGTGATCACGCCGAAGGCCGGGCTTTCCTTGGCGCCGGTCTACGGTGCCGCCTACCCCGAGGCGTCGGCTTACCCGTCGGCCGTCCCTCCCAAGCAGGTAGTCAAGCTGACCTACACCCTGCGGCCTGGCCAGGAATACCCGGTCGGCGGCGGCGGCATCGCGACCGACTTCTACTACGCCAAAACGATCAACTCCAGCCGCCCGGACGACCATACCCTCATCATCGGCAAGACGGCCTACTATCAGATCTCCTTCAACCACCGCAAGTTCTTCGTCCCGGCCAGCAAGGTCACCGTCAAGACCCTCACCTGATGCCATAGCCGGTTCATGATCTGGCTGGCCCCGCCTACGGCGTCCATGCCATCCCGGAAGCCGTGTTCAGTGAGGCCATCGCCCGGGGCGCGGGCCGGTCCGGCCAGACCGGATGAAGCTTCCGGCTGGGGTCGGGCACGGCAACCCACACCCTGCCGAGGGGGATGTCGCTATCTCAACCTCTACCGGGAGTTATTAGGAAGGACGAGGAAGACCAGGACACGCCACCGTCACCGGGCTGGTGAGTGCTAGGCGACCCGGTCGGGGAAGGCGCGGGTGACGGCGGCGGTGCGGCTGGAGACGCCCAGCCTTTCGTAGATGTTTTCCAGGTGGGTGCGTACGGTGCCCTCGGAGATGCCGAGCTGCCGCGCGATCTGGGTGTTGGTGTGCCCGGCGGCCACCAGGCGCAGCAGGTCGTTCTGCCGGGGGGTGAGGCGGGAGACCGGATGGCGGCGCCGCTCGGCGTCCAGGTAGGCCTGGTGCAGGTGCGGGCGCAACAGCGTGAGCAGCGCCCTGTCCCGCTCGGAAAAGTCCGGACCGGGCCCGCGGAAGAAAAACAGCTTGACGGTCCGGCCGGGTCCGGCAGTTACCCCTGCCGGATCGGGCAGGGTCAGCATCAGCGAATGTTCGTACTCCTGCGGCCGGTAGATATCGCTGTACATGCCGGTGGAATGCCACTGCCGCGCTGAGTAGAAGTCCGAGATTTTTATGATGCTGCGCAGATCGCCGGTACGGTCGGGATAACTGCAAGGCTGGCAGTCCCAGTAATGCTGCCAGTGCGCTGGCTGCCTGTCCTCGGCTGCACCGATATTTTCGGCGAGTGCTGCCGGGATGATCTGCAGGAACCGCGTCTCCCACCGCTTGCTGTCGTGGCACTCAAGCGATATTTCGTCGCAGTGGATCTGGGCCATCAGGTCGGCCAGCAAGGACGGCGGCAACCCTTCCTCTTCCGTCAGGTCGGAGCGATCCCGGCTGACAATGGCCGCCAAGGCGCGCAGGTCCCGGTCGCTGGCCCTCACCGGAGTGCTCATGGCAGCCCCCTTTCCCTACGGATCTGGACACATCACCAACGGCTTGCTAGCAGGCCTACGCGACTCGGTCGGCGAAGGCGCGGGTAACGGCGGCGGTGCGGCTG
>Ga0126381_100008069_pt1 | contig 11749 bp, 14 predicted proteins | sample PanSoiMetPlot_28_FD_96465 | JGI IMG/M metagenome (GOLD analysis project Ga0126381, IMG submission 96465) | Tropical forest soil microbial communities from Panama - MetaG Plot_28 | ecosystem: Environmental > Terrestrial > Soil > Tropical forest > Bulk soil | place: Panama | collected 2016-02-17 | reverse complement strand
GCACGCACCTACAAGTATTCCGCTGATTCTCATTCGATTCATTTGGAGGTTTTCCGGCAAGCCTTTGGGTTCACGACGAGACCGATCGGCATCGGCAAACGATATCGCAGCCAGCTGAATTCCGTTAACAAAAAATCAACCAGCCGCAATTGACGTGCCTTTTAGGGGAAGACGTTGCTGGTGGACGAGGCTGGGACGCTGACATGGTTAGTAAATTCTACGGAACGTTCTGTATGCACTGCGGCAAGTTCAGATTGCTGGACTCTTACGACGTGGCTCGATCTGAGGACATTATCACGAACGTTTTTTTAAGTGAGGATACGGAGATCACGTGTGAGCATTGTGGTCAAACATCGCCGTACGGAAGTGTCGCGCACGCGTTCTCGGAAGAAGGAGCTAACCACATTTTCCAAGCCTGGTGGACGTGCTCAAGATATTTTCGACCCAAGACAGGACGGCGCTAGAAAAATATTGCCGCGCTCTCAACATCCTCCCCAGGCAGTTTACAAATCTGACTCGGTTGTGTGATTTGTCGCTGCTTCCACTCCGCCATGAGGTTTCCCATCGAGACGCGGGACGTGCGGTGAGTGATAGCTTTGCTGAGCAGTGCTATAAGTGCTTCGCGCGCCGTAACAGCATGACGGGTCTAATTGGCCATGCTTTCTACAACCCGGTGGGCTGGCACTTCTTCTGCTTCAATCAAGAGGACATTGTTCAACGGGGTTATTTCAAGAAGGGCGCTCACTTCCGGTTCATCAATTGGTTGTGGTCTCATGAGAGCGTGGAAGATGTTTGGTTGAACTTTGTTGGCGACAGGCGCAGTGAGGCTGTACACATGCAGTTTGCACGCTGACTTGTACTTTTTAGCAAGATAATCCGAACCCGTGGAAACCAAGTGCCCAAAATGCAGTTCGCTCATGACATGTGATCCCGAGTGGTGTCGTGAAATCCCCCGCGTTCCAATTTCAGCGGACTACTTGAGCTGCGAGTGTCGGGATTGCCTAATGAAGCGGCTCAAAGCGACTGATAATCACTCCGATCAATTCACAAAGGCTTCCCGTTCACGCAAGTTTGAATAGCGCGCCTTGCTTGACAGCGGCAGTAGCACTCACACACCAAGAATTGCGAGCCGCAATGGCCGCGGCTTTTTCACCCCGGGTCCGACGGTCGGGAAACTCCGAACGTTCGATGCTGGGGTATTTTACGGCGCACTGCCGTCAGTAACATGATTGACGCAGGGATTGACCCGCTGTATGCCAAGGCTATCAGTGGTCACAAGACAGACTCCGTTTTCACTCGCTACAACATCATCTGCGATGAACCCCTCCAAGAAGCGGGCAAGAAGTTAAGCGAATCACTAGCCCGAAAGCAGAAACAGGCAGCTTTTGTGCGGCTGAATGTGGTTTCGTAGGACGGAAGCGCGGTGTGTGCGCCGGAAACCTAAAGGTCTGGTTTCTGCTTCGGCGCGCGCGCTTCTGCTTCCTTGGCTAGCGCCGTGTGCAGAAAGACAATCGTGGATCTTGTCAGGTCAACGCCGAACTGCCTCATAATTATGATCGAGGCGTCATTCTGCCAAGTGAGGTTTTTCCCTTCAAAGCTAGCGCCGAATCCGTTCTGATAGTTCTTGGTTTCGCTTTTGGCCGGTGAATGGTATTTATCCTCGAAGGCTGCACGTACAACTTCAAAGTCTTTCTCATTGAAAATGATTTCAATCTTGAACAACTTGCCATCTACGAAATAAAAGACCTGATAGCTCACGGGTACATTTGCGATTGTAGTCTTCGGCACTGGACGTTCTTCAAATGGAAAGAAAATTTTACAAGCTACTACTCCAGGTGGGTACTTCACTTCAATAGCTACAACGGCGTGTTGAGGAGGAGGGTAATCATCCGAACACTTGGGATCGCCCTCTGGGAGGTGGTAATGCTTCGTTTTGAAATCGGTGAGACTCATCCCCAGTTGATCGCCCTTTAGCTCGTATGGAGCTGCTGGTAAAGTGGACTGGGGAACAGCGCAGGCGCGCGCGGTGACTGCTTGTGCGCAAATCATGATAATCAGCAGCGTTGAGCGAAAGGCAATCACGCTAATCTCCGCGCCTTCTTTCCTCTGCACCGTTCACACTTGTTGTCCTGCGGTTTCGCCGTAAAATTCTTTCCCACACTTCGCGCACTCCTTCAGCCACAACTCTACACCATCCTTGATAATTGCTTTCGCGCGCTTAGCTTGAATGTGTGGCGGTGGCTGGGCATTTTGTTGGGGATCTATACCACGCCTACTGCAAGGATTACCGGCAACCCGGAGACGGTGGTGCTATTCTCACAAAATGGACAAGGAAACAAAAGTTAAAATCCTAAGCGCGGCAAAAGCTGAACTGATGAAGCATGGCCTTGATAGCTTCGTGGACAATCCTCCGTCCGTTGCGGAAGGCGGCAGCGGCGTTGTTGTCACTGGATGCCCGGCTTGTCGCAAGAGTTTTCATACCTGCAACCAACTAATGCAGCATTTAGCAGATGAAGTGCTGCCTAAGATTTTAAGAATGGCGTTTGAGATAGCCTACGCGCGCGGTGAAAGTTTTTAAGCGCGGCCGTGTTCTTGGATACTTACTTTTGCAAGAGACTGTCTATCACCACGATCGTTGCTATGAATGCGCCGACAACAATCAGCAACCATATCCACCAAGGGAAATAGGAGAAATTGAGGCCACGCATATGCGACTCGGCACGTGTGATTGAGTCTACGCTGATGCAAGTGAATCATCTAGGGCTATTAACGCAATGACAAGACTGCCTCCGTAATCTGGTCGGCGGGCCCTTTTTATTTCGATTCCACCTTTCCTGAGACTAGACCATGAGCTAGGAAACTTTTGAACTGCGGTTTGAGGGCTGCAACCACACGATGAAGATTCCGCTGTTGCACAACTCAGACGATAGCCGCTGCTTCATCTGTCATTCAGAATTGCACGATCAGCCGATGTCGGGGAAAATGCCCGGCCTGCGTCAGCGCAGCTCGGCATGACAAGAATGCGCGAGGCGCAGGCGCGTGACCCTAATCAAGTATTTCCAATGAGAGGCGCTTTCGCAGCTTTAAAGTGCCGTGTAGCTCAGATGTGTATCTGCCAGACTCCAAGCGCAACAACTCTAAGCGTCGTTGGCGTTCGTGATAGCGGCCAGGTCCTTCGCGCACAACAATCAGTTGCTGACAAATTGTTTTCCTTGTGAGCGCGCTTACGCTTAGGGCGGCCCTGCCGCCCATGCCCACACCCGGGCTTGTCTCTATGCCGCCAAGCAAGGAGCGCGAGGGCTTAAAGAACCTCCAGACCGCCATTCACGATGCCCATGAAACGATTTGGGATAGAAGAGTTCCCGGGACTTGAATTAAGTTTTGGCCTTGTTAGACGGACACTCCTCGTTTACGCAAACCCAGACTGTATCCGCCATCGTTGCGCCACGCTTCGCCATATAAAGAAATAGCCCACAGTCCGCACACGGCTGTTTGTTGGTTGCGTCTTCGATTGCGCCGTCTCGCATCACATAGTAGCCGCGCCGCGCGTCATAGCGCTGATTACAACCATATGCAGAACAGACAAACCAGTGATAAGTTTCTCCAAGAAACCGTCTCGGGTGTAGCGTTTGCTGAGTGAGGACCATCGGTTGATTGTGATAGAGACATAGCGGCGAAATATCGAGGAGCATTTGGTGGTCTCATGCTGGCCCGGCCTCGAATACACAGGCCGTTGAGGGGGCTGCCAGCGGCCCGATCTGGCTCGGAGGAGCGTTTCCAGATCAATCCGAGGTCGGGCTTGCATCAATTTTCTCCACGCTAACTCGTTATGGGTATCGGTCGGTTACTGTATTTCGCCGGTGATGTGCACAAATCCTTGTGCGGACCTAAGCTGAAAGCCCGATACTGCGAAAAAGTCTCAGTATTTCCGGCATGTTCACGAACCCACTATCGAAATCGAGCACCAGCTAAGGGGTGACGCGCGTTGGCCACAGACCGACAATCGAAAGTCCCAACATAATGCAGGCCAGCAATAACAATACTTCCCGAGGAGAACAGATCTGTACGGCTATTCTCAAACTGAGTCGCGCTGCGCTTAAGTCAACGCCCCCGAAAGACTTTAGGTTTCGATACTTCTGCGAGTAGACTTCGAGCTAGTGTTGCGCCGACCCATTGAGCCCACCCGGATAATCGGACACGTCCGGATTGCGCGTCTATCGAACCCTAGGCGACCTACTATTGTGCGATTGCCGGCGCTGAGGCGTCAGCGTAAGATGCAATATCCGTGGTGGATACTTCCTCCATTATTGGCCGCACGATTTCACACTACGCTGTCTTGGAAAAACTTGGCAGCGGAGGTATGGGCGTGGTCTACAAAGCCAAGGACATGCGCCTGGGCCGAAATGTCGCGCTAAAATTCCTCCCCGACAACATTTCGCACGATCCTCAGACAATTCAACGATTCCGCCGCGAAGCGCAAGCTGCGTCGGCGCTCAATCATCCGAACATTTGCACCATTTACGATATTGGAGAATGCGAAGGGCGGCCGTTTATCGCTATGGAGCTGCTCGTGGGTCGGACGCTCAAACACCGCATTGAGAGGAAGCCCATCGAAATGTCGGAGCTACTGGAGATCGGGATTCAAATCGCGAACGGGCTCGATGCCGCCCACGCCCAAGGCATCGTGCACCGCGACATCAAGCCCGCGAATATCTTTCTGGTGGAGCGCGGCCAGGCAAAAATCATGGATTTTGGGCTGGCGAAGTTGACCCCTGTGCATCGGCGCGCCGCCGAGTCGGTGGGCGCTACCTCGATGCGCACGCAAACAATTGTCCTCCAAGAAGAACATCTGACTAGTCCGGGAAGCTCCATGGGCACGGTCACGTATATGTCGCCGGAACAGGCGCGCGGTGAAGAGTTGGACGCACGCTCGGATCTGTTTTCGCTCGGTGTTGTGCTCTATGAGATGGCTACCGGGTCGGTTCCGTTCTCCGGCGCAACGTCGGCGGTCATCTTCGACGGAATCCTGCATTCCTCGCCTGCGCCTGCTCAGTCGCTGAACCCGCGGCTGCCCCTTGCGATGGAAAACGCTCTCGGCAAGGCACTCGAGAAGGACCGCGAGATGCGCTATCAGAGTGTTGCAGAACTCCGCACAGACATGAAACGCCTCAGTCGCGACATCGAATCGAGCCGGCGTCCCGCTTTTGAAAAAAGCGTTGCGGGTCCCGGGACGCACGTCGCGCCAGCCAAACAGAAATCAGTTGCGGTGTTCTACTTCGAAAACCAGAGTGGCGCGAAAGAGGACGAATACTTCCGCGACGGGATTACAGAAGACATCGTCACGGAGCTTTCGAAGATCACGCAATTGGAAATTTTCCCCCGGTCGGAGATGCTCGCATTCCGCGACAAGCCTGTCACGGCGCAGCAGGTAGGCCAGCAGCTCGGCGCCGCTTACGTGCTCGAAGGCTCTATCCGCCGCGCCGGCAACCGCGTGCGGATTACAGTACAGCTGGTCGAAGCCTCGACAAGGCATTCCGTCTGGGCCGAGCGTTACGATCGGCAACTGGAAGACGTGTTCGCGATCCAGGAGGAAATCGCCCGCAGCATCGCCCAGGCCCTGCGCATCACGCTGACGCCGCAGGAACAAAAGGAGATTGCCCGCAAGCCCACCGAAAACCCACAAGCCTACGACTATTACTTGCGGGGGCGGGGCTATGCTCGCCGATGCACCCGGCCAGACCTGGAATATGCCGTGCAGATGTACGAACGTGCTATGGCGCTTGACTTGCGCTTTGCCTTGGCCTACGCGGGACTCGCCAGCGTCTGCGGGCTCTTCTATGACTGGCACGAACGGGATTCCAAGTGGCTCGAAAAAGGCCGTGCCGCCTGCGAGCGCGCTCTGGAGTTAGAGCCTGAGCTGGCAGAGGCACTGTCTGCTCGCGCCCGCATATACTGGGCGCAGCGCAAATACGACGAGGCGGTCCGAGACGCCCGTGCGGCACTCGAGCGCAAACCCGACTGCGAGGGTGCCTACTGGACGTTGGGACAAGCCTTGTTCGCTTCCGACCGCTGTGAGGAGGTTGCCGCGCTCACGGCTCGCGGGTTGGAATTGAGCGGAGACGACTACAACATTTACACCCCGTTCGCACTCGCGGCGGAACGCTTGGAGCAGCCGGAGTCTGCCCGGCAACTGCGCCAGCAACAAAATCGCGTCTTCGAGAGGCATCTTGAATGGGTTCCCGAGGATGCACGCGCGCACATATTGCTGGCCAGCAACTACGCGTGGTTGGGCAACCAGGCGGACGCGCTGCGGGAGTTGCAAAAGGCAGTTGCGCTGCGCCCGAACGACTCGAACATCCTTTACAACGCCGCTTGTGTGTACGGACTTCTTCAGAAAAAGGATGAGGCCCTCGCTCTGCTGACGAGAGCCGGTGAGGCCGGGTTTTCGAATTGGGATTGGGTGGCCCGGGACCCCGACTTAGCTTGCCTGCAAGGCGACCCTGAATTCCGGAAGCTCGTCGGACGCCCCCCGTTGTAGGATTACTCCTCCACTGACTTCTGGCCCGATCTAACGGACGCTCCTTGCGGTTAGGTTTTGTCAGCCAATCCTAATCACAAGTGAAACGGGCTACTCGACCACGCCGTCCTACGCCGAGCTTTCTTTTTACCTCGGCATTCGCCGCAGCGGTCTAGTGAGCCGTAAAACTCGATGCCACATTTTGAGTGGGTACCAACAACTTCTTGTTTACGCTTGTCAGTTCACGGGCCCAAGTGATAGCCGCGCCGGGATCACGCAGAGCTCTAAATCTTCGTGAGAGTTCATAGACGTCGACGAGCTTATCCAGCTCCCGAACTGTGATGCCCAAAATGTTAGCGGCGCTAGCTCGCCCCACGAGATCGACCAGGCGGTAAGCGACCATCTCTTTTTCTCTGGCATCCCACTCCTTTCGCTGTCGATGAATGTAGATCCAGACCCGTAGGCGCTCGTCTTCTGAGAGCGTCCTGTCCGTCACTTCCACAGGGACCTGACGATATTGCTCGCGCCCTTGCTTCACCAGAATCCGCGAGTTTGTCCATCTGCGATCACCATCGATAATCAGGTATTTCCCGGGCAAATCGGGATGCGGCTCGACAAGCAGAGGTTCGAATAGCCCTTCATTAGCCTCAATCTGCCGTTGAAGTTCCTCATCCTCTTTTGGCCCCAACCTCGGTTGACTTGGATTAGGTAACAATTCATCCAGATCAAGCATGGTGCGATACGTGCGCAAAATCGTGCGATCGAGTCGTCTTTCTTGCAATTCAACAGGTCTCGACCGTACCTTCCCTGGCATACGTGTGATCATCTTATTGATGTGCATTACGCGGCAGCGTTGTCCGCAGACGTACCGATTATGCGACCGACTTGATGCTCAAGGTCGGCTTTCGCTTCCTGAATCGCTCGGATAGCTTCGCCTTGATTCTTCCAATTATTCTTATGCCACCGAATTTCTTTATCCTGCTGTTCAAGCAGATCCTCAGCACGTTCATCGATACGCGCAAGCAGTGAGGAGCAGCGTGCAAGCGAGACTCGCGCGACGCCGTTGAGGGCGGCAATCTTGTGCTGAGCCGTTTAGGGGGGCTGGCAAGTGCTGCGAAGTTTCACGTTGTAGACGGCCAACACCGTGTTCTGGCTTTGGTCAAGCTCATTGAAGAAGACCCAGAACGCTGGTGCCATTTCCAGATCCCATATGTCTGTCTCTTGGGTGCTACGGAAGAAGAGGAGATGGAACAGTTCTACATCGTAAATTCCACCGCAAAGTCTGTCAAAACCGACCTCGCTTTGGCGCTGCTGAAACAGCGTGCCGAAAAAGACCCGAGTGTCTATGAGGCGCTCCAAGAACGGGGCCGCGATTGGATGGTTGACGGCCAAGCGATACGAGCGATGAACCCCGTCACCTACACGGCTTCTCCCGAACTCTTCGCGTCACGACAGGCCCAACTCGACTCGGTTCTGGCATTTTGTGGAATGGCTGTGGGCGACGACGGCAAAGTCAGGCATGCTGCCCAGGCAACGGATCTCGAAGACGCCATCGCGAGGGCCGACCGCCTGCACAAAACACTCGCCACTCGGAAGGTTCATATTGATGTGCTGGAGTTTTGTCGGGCGGAGTTGTTACAAAAGAATTATTTCCATGCTGTTTTCGAAGCAATGAAAAGCATCGCTGCCAAGATTCGTGCCCTTTCCGGACTAACTTCCGATGGCGCCGAACTCGTCCGGCAAGCATTCGGAATGCCCAGCGACAAGAGTCCACGGTTGGCCATAAACGAGCTTAGGACCGAGACAGATCGTGGAGAGCAGCGTGGATTCGCCAATTTGCTGATCGGACTATTTGGAACCATTCGTAATCCAACAGCGCACAACCCGAGGATCGAATGGGACATGTCAGAACAGGATGCGCTAGATATTCTGACAACCGCGTCGCTGATTCATCGCAAGCTAGACAAAGCGCGCCGAATGTAGGGACTTCCTCCAGCTTTTGAGTTGTGCTCCCGGGCTTTAGAGAGTCACCTTTCCCCAGCCCAGCCCACTGGGAAACACTTCAGCCACGCCTGATACAAAGAGTTCGAGTATCGGAAGCGGAGAAGGTCGTGTGTGCATACGATCAAACAAGCCGGGTCAAAAGGGAATGGTTTTGGCAAATCAGGAATCCTGACATGTCGCATTTTGAGATAGGTGGTGGTAAGCGGATTTCTCAACATCTATCCTGAACGCATTCCTGGTTGCCGTGTAGACGCTTACAATAAGAATCAGTGCTTGGACGCATTGAGCAGCGGTAGCCTTTACTAGGTAAGAAGCCAATTTTTCTGTGGACGAGGTGATCATGAACCCCCTAGAATCCTTCGCATTTGCTCGAGGACGGTCCCTGGATCGGTCAGTCTGGTACAGCGGTTGGCTGTTGACCTTCCTGGCTACGGCCGAAGAGACGCGAGGGCAGTTCGCGTTGATCGAAGCGACTGCCAGGAAAGGCAATGTTCCTCCGCGACATATCCATCGCCGGGAAGAAGAAACCTTCTACGTTCTGGAGGGCGAGATGAACGCTACGGTCGGCGATCGCACCTTCAAGGCTACGCCTGGAACGCTGGTCTGCCTGCCACGAGACGTCGCGCACTCCTTCGCGATCGAATCGGAGCAGTTGCGGACGCTCATACTCCTCACTCCCGCCGGACTGGAAGGCTTTTTCAAGGAATTCAGTGTCCCGGCGCCCGCAATGACGTTGCCCCCAGCAAATGAACCTGCTTACAGCGAGGTACAAAGAATGTTGGAAGCCGCTCCGCGATATGGCCTAGAATTTCTGCTGCCATAAACACCACGAGTGGAACTTAAATCGGCTGTGTCATTTTCGTAGCGGGTTTCTTGTCCTGACGGCCCTTCCGCGAACATTCCACGGCTCGCCATCCGCGTCGACTGGTAAGAGGATTTCTCGACACCTATCCGGTTAGGTCCCGCTTGAAGCCCAAGTTCTAACAGTTATTCGCGTACTCCGCTTTGGCTTCCTTTAGGATGGGGATGTCGGCGTCGGCATGTTTCCACAAGGTGAAGAAGTCTTCGTAGGCAGCCCGCCCCAGTACAGAATTGATCTAGATAATACAGCGAGGGCCAACCGGGTCAAGCAGCTTCATGGTTACTTATCATCATCTCTTTCTGTAGACTCGCCGAAGCTAAGCAGTCCACCGGTGCGCCGGCGGATTGCTCCCGTCAAGACTCTGCCTGGCGCTTTAATCGTTGACCGAGCGACGCGCTCAAGACTTTGATTTTCTTCGCTTCCCTCGTTTGATTTGCATTCATCTCAGATCGTTTGAACCAAGGGTACAGCTACCTTTCGCCGGTCCGAACCTATACTTTGGAACAGTAGTATCGCCAACGGCGCCATCTTAGTATTCCCCACCAAGCCCAGCAGGAATTCAATAGGGAGAAAACCCATGAATTGTAAACGGATCCTGGTACTGGCAGCTGCAATGCTGTGCACAGCGGCTGGTGCCTTCGCGCAGAGTAGCGGCAATACGAATTTCAGCTATTCGGGAGACGGTACTGCGTGCGTGGACGCAGCCGGGGCGCTCAACGGCGGCGGCGTTTCGGTGCTCAAAACAGCCCTGAAAGTGTCGAGCGGCAACGGCGTGGCCATCGTGGTCCGGCCCTCGGCCGTAACCGGCTTGTTGACCGACGTCACCCTCAAAGGATCGCAAGGCGGCGGGACTCAAACGGGATCCGCGCAGGCCTCGGTGACGGCCACCGTCAAGCTCACTCCGCTTAGCGGCCAACCCGCTCCGATGATAACACCCAGTGTACCGATCACTTATGACGACCGATTCCTGCAGATTAGCACGAACCTTTTTAACGTGCTGAGCGCTTGCACCGTAGACGTTCCCTGCTTCTTTACCATTAACGAGACTACCCTTTCCGCGCACAGCTTCGATTTTGTGGCTCAGAATCTCCAATCTGGGAATTACGAAATCGAGGTCGACTTCGCCACCAGTGGCTCAATGACGGCGGGCGGTACCGCGTTGGAGTGCGTTGGTCCAGTAGTGATCACAGCGACCCAGGTGAAGATGTTCCAGCAGAGCACAGGAATCTCGTTTTAAGAGTTCCAACGCCGTAGTTCTTGATGGTGGGCGGCGGCCCGGCCGTAATCAAGCGGGTGAGCCGCCCATTACACTGTATTCCGATCCGACTCGATCGTTAAAATGAGGACCTGAAATGATGTGGACCCGAGTCGCAGCTGCGTGGCTATTTGGCGTCCTTAGTTTGGGGTTCCCCCTGAACTGCCGTTCTCAGTCTCCATCAGAGAACTCGAACCTGGAAGCCGGCAAGCGCGCCTACCAGCAGGGGGATTACGGCGACGCGCTCAAGCAACTCACGCCGCTGGCGCAAAAGGGTAACGCCGAGGCCCAAGTCGTCCTGGGCACGATGTACCTCAAGGGCCAAGGGGTGGCCAAGGACCCGAGCCAGGCTTTGAAGTGGTACACCTCATCGGCCGAGCAGGGAAATGCCGACGGTCAGTTTTACATAGGTTCCATGTATTTGATGGGTGCCGGCGTCGCTCACGACGCGGGGCAAGGCCTTAAGTGGCTTGGGCTTTCCGCCAATCAAGGAAATTCCGACTCGCAGGTGCTTCTCGGTCTGGTCTATCTGCAGGGGAACGGCGGAGTAGCACGCGATCTTGTGCTAGCCGATATGTGGTTCCACTTGGCGGCATCACGTGGAGACCCGCTGGCACCCCGACAAACCGAAGCCACCGAAAAACAGATGACACCCGGAGAAATCTCCAAAGCAAAGGCGTTGGTGGCAGCCTGGAAGCCGAAGACCTCATCAGAATCGGGCCACACCAAAAAGTAGGGATTATCACCACCTATCTCAAACTGAGATTGCTGGTGGTAAGCGGATTTCTCGACATCTATCCGGGCACACTTATGTCGGCCCGAGTTCTGTGCCGACAACGCCGCGCATAAGTGAGCCTTAGAATGGCCTTCTGGCACTTCTCCGGTCGGTGCCGGGTAAGTGAGAAAACTCGATTACCTTCGAACGGTGTTAAACCCCGTGCTTAGCTGCATCTGCTTCCGCCGCCAGGTCTTTCAGGAACTGAAAGTACGCAGGCGTCTGGTCAATAGAGAGTCCCATCGCCGTCAAAAAGTTGACCACGCCCATTGCGATGCCCGCTGTTTCGGTCGGGCGGATGATCGAATAAGCCGGCAACGTTGGACTGATGAATGG
>Ga0126381_100008068_pt1 | contig 11750 bp, 16 predicted proteins | sample PanSoiMetPlot_28_FD_96465 | JGI IMG/M metagenome (GOLD analysis project Ga0126381, IMG submission 96465) | Tropical forest soil microbial communities from Panama - MetaG Plot_28 | ecosystem: Environmental > Terrestrial > Soil > Tropical forest > Bulk soil | place: Panama | collected 2016-02-17 | reverse complement strand
GGTGGAGGAACAACAGAATGAGCGCGCGGCTGCTCATCTACTTCGCCTGGGTCTGCATTGCCGGGGCCATCGTCCTCGTCGCCGTTCTGCTGGCGGTGCGACCATGAGCGCCGCCTGGAAGGATTTGGAGCTTAGGATCTGTCGTGCGCTTGGGGGAGAGCGGAGAGGCCCGACCGGCCGCGAGATGTCTGACTGCGCGGACGGAGTACCGTTCGCCGTCCAGGTCAAGCGCTCGCGCCGGATCGGTCCTCCGGTGCTGTCGAAGTGGATCCAGCAGGCGAAGGCCGACGCGAAGAAGGAGAGCAAGCCCTGGCTGGTCGTCGTCGCCGGTCACAACGACCGCAAGCCCATCGTGACGATGGACTTCTGGGCCTACGTCGAGGAGCGGAACGAGCTTCTGCGCCTGCGGCGACTGCTGGTGATGAGCGAGGTGGAGGAGATCACGCAGGACGAGTAAGCTCAGAATCGATGGCCGAGTGGTGGGAGCAGCCGTACAAGGGCGGTGGTCCCGCGAAGGTGAAGGGCTTCCCGCGCGCTCTCTACCCGCCGAACACGCCCGGCTACGAGGCGTCGAAGCGCGGCAGCGACGTGGTCGCGTACAAGCGAACGATCTGCAAGCTCTCGCGCTGGGGGCCGTGGGATCCCGAGTCCTGGGACGACGGCTACTGGACGGACTTTGCCAAGGGCAAGGACATGGCCTCGACGGCGGACAAGCGGCTCTGGTCGGGCGTCGCGGGCTTCCAGTACCAGCAGAAGATCTCAGCCACCGGCAACATCGGCAAGCAGACCTTCGACGCGCTCCGCTACGCGCTCGTCCCGACTGGCCCGCACGCGGGCGAGCAGGCGATGGACTCGGTTGCCTGTGACCTGATCAACCAGGCCTACGACATGTTCAACAAGCCCGCTCCGTCGCCGAAGCCAGCGAAGCTGACGCGCAAGTGGATCGGCTCGCCCAACTACTCCTCGCGCGGCGGCGCGACCGTGCGGCTGATCGTGATCCACACCGCCGAGGGTGCGCGGACCATCGAGGAGCTTGGCAACTTCTTCGCCTCCTCCTCCAGCCAGGTGTCTTCGCACACGGGGATCGATGACAAGCTCGGCGTCGTCGGCGAGTACGTCAAGCGCGGCAACAAGGCGTGGACGGCCGCGAACGCCAACCCGGTTGCGGTGCAGACCGAACTGTGCGCGTTCGCGAAGTGGTCGGCGAGCGAGTGGAGCAAGCACCCGAACATGCTGGAGAACTGTGCGCGCTGGGTCGCCGAGGAGGCGGGCGCGCTCGGGATCCCGATCACCAAGCTGTCGGCCTCACAGGCGCAGGGCAGCGGGAGGGGCGTATGTCAGCACAACGACTTGGGTTCCTGGGGCGGTGGGCACTGGGACTGCGGCAGTGGTTTTCCGATAGACGACGTGATCGCACGAGCAAAGGAGATCGCCTGATGTCAGAGCAGACCGAACAGCCCGAGCCGGAGGTCGAGCCGGAACCGGCCGAGGAACCGGCGGAGGAGCCGTCGCACGAGGGGGCGCGTGGCGAGGAGCCGGACACAGAGTCGTGATCAACACCGACTGCTCCTAAGCCTGTTGGGCCTGATCGCGATCACGGGGATCGCCTCTGGCGTCGTGCTTGCGGTCACCGGCTACTCGTCGGCGGGCGCGTTCTCGGTCGCCTCGGCGTGCGTCGGCGTGCTCGGGACGCTGGCGGTCGAGAGCAGGCGTGGGCCATGACCAACTCATCGCGCTCGGCGCGTTCCTGTCGGGAGTCGCGAGCGTGCTGACCTCCTGGTTCTATGTCCGTCAGGCGAAGAAGGGCTACGACGAAGACTGCGAGAAGCGCCTCCAGGCATTCAAGGAAGGGCTGCATGAACTCGATCCTCGCCCGCCTGCGTAACCCGCTCGTCCTGCTCGGAGTCGCGCTCGCGCTAGCGGCGACCACGGGCGTGCTCACGGCGACGGCCTTCGGCGTCGGCCAGCAGGCACCGACGGTGACGACGACGGTCAACCTCGCGACCGGGCCACAGGGAGCGACAGGCCCACCCGGTGCTCCGGGCGCGGAGTCCTGTCCTTCGGGGTCGAAGTTCGGCAAGCTCGTGATCAACCATCCCGGCGGGCAGACCGCGATCCTGACCTGCATCGTCTCCTGAGAGGAGGATCATGCCCGGCAAGAAGTACACCTCGATCAAGAAGCCCGCGATGTACGAGGACCTGAAGCAGAAGGGGCTGTCGAAGTCCTCGGCGGCAGCGATCTCAAACGCAGCGGCGGCTGGCACGCTGAAGAGAGGAGGAAAGAAGCGAGTGGCTGCAAAGAAGAAAGGTGGAGGCCTCGCGAACTTCGGCAACAAGCGCGCAGCGCCGTTCGGTGCTGGCGGCAAGCGCAAGCGCTCATCGACCAAGACGGCGACGGGACAGCAGAAGCCGAAGAAGAACGCCAAGGGCTACTGAGAGAACAAGGGGGGCGATCTCTCGCCCCCCTGAGTCTCGTGCAACCGAACCGGGCTTAGAGTAGCCCGCAGTACCGTGCCGTGTTCGGCCAGGGCCAGAAGCCCCGTGTGCGCCAGGCGCGTTCGGCCACCCACATCTGCTCGTGTGGCGTCCAGTGGTTGGCCGTACCCTTGGTGCGTAAGAGACGGGAGCCGTAGGTGGACATGAACGACCAGTCCATCTGCAGGCCTCCGTAGTAGGGCGCACCGCCGTCCGTCCATGAGCCTTCGTAGCGGTGGATGCAGAGCCACGCTGCGAGGTGCGGCGGTGCGTACCTGGGGATCGACGCGACTGCGCGCTGCGTGATTGCAATGAGGATCGTGACGACGAGCGCCACGAGGATGATCGTCTTCAAGGTCACCTCCAAGTCGGGGAACACCGGCCTGGGTCCGTCTGGGACATCACCTCCTTGAAAGGGCGCGGCACGGAGCCAAAGCGGATTACCTCGGGCTGGGGATGCCGAGGGACGGCTCCGTGCCGCTCTGCGTCGTCGGTCGTATCCTCCCACAGATGGTGGTCACCGACCAGATCTCTCCCCAGCAGGCCGAGCGCGAGATGGCCGTGCGCGAGCAGCGTCTACGGAAGGCGCGTGTTCATCCCGCCTTCTTCCTCCAGTTCGTGGACTGTGTCGATGCCAAGACCGGCGAGGATTTCAACTTCGACCTGCTCTACGAGGCCGAGCGGAAGCTGGTCGATCTCAGCGGCCCCGAGGGGAAGTGGATCTGGCACCGGGAGGTGCTCGACTCCTGGCTGGCGCAGGAGGTATCGCTTGAGTACAAGGCTCGTCAGATCGGCATCACCTGGCTCGCGGCAGGCTACGGACTCTGGGTGGCGCTGTTTCGGCCCGGCACGCGCGTCCTGATCATCTCGATCAACCTGGAGGAGGCGCAGAAGGTGATCGCGCGGATCTGGGGCATGTACCAGTCTGCACCTCTCTATTACTCGCGCCACATGGAGTTGATGAAGCCGTCGAGGGGAGGCTCGCCCTCTCAGGAGATCGAATGGCAGTCCGGGGACGGGAAGCGCTCCTCGATCTTGGCGCTCCCCTCGACGCCGAAGGCTGGTCACGGCGAGACGGCGGCGCTCGTGATCCTCGATGAGCACGCACGGCAGGACTATGCGCGCCAGTCCTGGAAGGCTGCTTTCCCGATCATCGACGGCGGCGGTCGGGCGATCATCATCTCGACCGCCAACGGCGTCTCGACCGAGGACGGCGAGGGCGAGGCACAGGGGAACTTCTTCCACTACCTCTGGACGAATGCCGAGTCGATGGGGATCGAGCGGCGCTTCTTCAGCGTCTTCACGCACCCTGACCGCGACAAGAAGTGGTACGAGCTAAAGGCTCGCCGCCTCCCGGCCTCCGACCGCGCCGAGATGTACCCGCGCTCGCCGGAGGAGGGCTTCATTTCCAGCGGGCGCTGCTGGTTCGACCTGGAGAAGTTGAACGCCTACCAGAAGCGCTGGCGCGAAGAGGAGCGGAAGTGGCTGTACCGGATGAGCTTCCGCGAGACGTACCGCAAGGCGGCGATGATCAGGCGCAAGGACGGCGAGTGGCGGATCTACGAAGAGCCGGTGGCCGGTCACGGCTACACCATCGCCGCCGACATCGCGACTGGCTCGGGCAACGACTTCTCGGCCGCGTGCGTGCTCGACCTGACCAACGGCAAGTGGGTCGCCGAGTACCACGCAAAGATCGAGGAGGACCTGTTCGCCAAGGACCTCTACTACGCGGGGAAGTGGTACGGCTCGCACTCGTCCTGCCGGGGGGATGCGCTGATCGCCATCGAGGTGCAGGGCGGCTATGGGCGCGCGACGGTGCTCGCGCTGCGCGACGGGGTCAAGGGCCGCAAGGCGTACGCGAAGATGTACCGGCACCAAGTGACCTCCGCCGAGACGACGGTGCCGGACGACCGCGCGGCCTATGGCTTCCCGATGAACCAGGCGACGAGGCCGCTCGTGATCAACGGCCTGGAGGAGTGGATCCGCGACGAGCTATGCCCCTGGATCACGCCCGACCTCGACTCCGAGCTTCGCACCTTCTCCAAACGCGAGACGCGACCGTCGCCGCGCGCGCTTGAAGGCTGCAACGATGACCGCGTGATGTGCGCCGGGGTTTCGCTGGAGATGTACAGGTTGTACGGTTTCCACGAGAAGAAGCGGAAGGCGCGTGCCAAGCGCGACCGCTGGAAGCGTGGCCGCTATGCATGGGAGGCGTGATGGGCCAGGATCTCGCAGCACTACTCGGAGGCGGCGGCGGGCCTCCTCCGGGACCACCTCCACCGCCGCCGGACGCAGGGCCGGGGCCAGGGCCACCGGGGCCGCCCGGTGATCTCGCGGCGCTGCTCGGCGGCGGTGGGACACCGACCGGGCCGCTCGATGACTCCTCTGCCATCGTCCAGCAGATGCTCGACTTGAGCCAGCAGTACCTCTCGACCGAGCAAGACCAGGAGGACCTGCTGACGATGCAGAAGATCTCGACCGAGCTTCAGCAGCTACTCGCCAAGGACCAGAAGGACGCCGAGTCGATGATGCAGGGCAAGCCGACACCGCGCGGGATGCGAAAGGCGCTCGCCGGTCCGGGGGCAGGTCCGCTGGGGCCGTAAACCATGGCCCAGACACCGCCTGCGTACAACCCGAACCAGAAAGACCAGCGTGCGATCCAGCAGGTGATCGACTGCGTCACCGAGGGCAAGCGCTGGCACAACAGCTTCGCGAAGCGCGTTGACCGCCGTTACGAGGCCTGGCGGGGGATGCTGCCGGAGAACTCCGCGCCGCCGACCGGCTGGCGCTCCAACCAGCACCCGCCCTACCTGATCAACATCGTGGAGGGGATGCTCGCCTCGCTGGAGGAGCAGAACCCGGTCTGGAACGTGAAGCCGCGTGCGCTTCCCGGCATGACGATGGAGGAGGCGCTCGCAGCGGTCGATGCCGCCGAGCTTTCCTCCTACCTGATCGCGCACCAGATGCGGATCGATGACTTTGACGAGAAGGCGGGGCCGTACGCGCACCAGGATCTGGTCGCCGGACTCTCGGTCGGCAAGGTCTACTGGCTGAAGCGCGAGGGGAAGATCTCGGGCCTGAGCGAGAAGCCGCAGATGGTCTACGACGAGGCGGGCGGCACCATCGACATCGCCTACCAGTTGGAGGAGACGCAGGACGAGGCGACCCTGCGCGACGATCCGACCTTTGAGATTCGCGACGTCCGCGACTTCCTCTTCCCCGAGTCGGCGATCTCCATCGACTCCGCGCCCTGGGTGATCGACCGCACCTTCATCTCCAACCGGACGCTGGAGCGGATGGGCGAGCTTGGCGTCTACCAGAACGTCAAGTACATGCAGCCGAAGAAGATGGACGACGGCTCGACCTCGACAACGGGCGCGTCGAGCGAGCGCGAGCAGCGGCTCCGCAGCACCGACCGCACGCGCGGGCTGCACGAGATCCTGGAGCTTTGGACGGACGGGCGCGTGATCACCGTCGGCAACGGCGAGGTGTTGCTCCGCAACGAGCCGAACCCCTTCCGTCACGGCCGCAAGCCGTTCGTCGTCTGCTCGGCGATCCCCGACCTGTTCCAGATCCCCGGCATCTCGGTGATCGAGGGACTCGCCTCGATGCAGGAGATGCTCTGGACGCTGACCAACATGCGCCTCGACGCGACGCGGATCGCGTCGAACGTGATCACGCTGATCCGGGGCGACGTCGATGATCCCGAGCAGTACGAATTCGCGCCGGAGGCGCAGTGGATCGTCCCCGATCCGAACGCCGTCCGCCCGCTCGACATGTCGGCCGTCGCCGCCGCAGCGGCCTCGACGCTCCAGGCCGAAGGGCTGCTGCGGGGGGACATCCAGAACGTGATGGGCGGCTTGCCCTTCACCGGCTCGGCGCAGTCGCAGACCCTGCCGACCGAGACAGCGACCGGCGTCTCGATCATCACCAACATCGCGCAGGCGATCCTCGCCCGGCGCAAGGGCCAGTACCAGCGGGCCTACGGCAAGGTCGGGCAGATGTTCCTGGAGCTTGACCAGCAGTTCCTGCGCGAGGAACGGTTGGTCGAGGTGCTCGGCGAGGAGGGCGCGAGCCGCTGGCTGGAAGTCCACCCGCTCGACATCCAGGGCGTCTTCGACGTGCAGTTGGAGATCACGGGCGAGTCGCTGATGCGCCAGGAGAAGCGGGCCGAGAACCAGGCGCTTCTGACTACCGCGATGCAGTCGGCTCCGATCATGGCCCAGTCAGGCTCACCTCTTAATCTGCGCCGCTTCTGGGAGAAGTTGCTCGACGCCTACGGGGTCAGCGACAAGGCGACCTACTTCGCGACGCCGGGCGGCGCGCAGGCACAGGCGCAGGCGGGTCAGCCGCCGGGCACTCCCCCGCAGGCAGCCACGATTGCTCAAGGCCAGATTGGCGCGCTGCCGCCTGGTGGCGGCACGAACGAGGCGCTGGCCGCTGGGCCGACCTCTCCCTCCAATCCGGTCAGCCTCTCGCCCGCCGCCGCGCAGCAGCGGCAACTGGCTAGGGTCGGGGCGGGGCGCGCCGCGTGAGCACCACCGCGACCGAGCGCACCGTGAGGCTTCGCGCCGAGGCGTTGGCGCTCCTGCCGAACGTCGAGTCCTTTCAGATCCTGACCGAGGAATGTGAGCGTCAACGTCAGCGGATGGAGCGGACGTTGATCGCTCGTGTGATGGCCGAGGGGATGTCGGGCGACGCGATCCAGCGTCAGGCCGACTACAACCGGGGCTACGTCGATGGGATGCGCTACGCCGTGATCAAGGCTCCGGAAGCGGCGATCAGGATGTTGCAGCGCGACGAGATTCGCGAGGTAGACGAGGAGGTTGAAGACCGTTGGGCGTAGTCGATGATCCGAACCTGGCCGGGCTGGAGGAGTCGCTGAAGAAGGACGGCGACCTGACGTCGCAAGACCTCCAGGCCAGGATCAACCTCAAGCGCGAGGCGATGTACCAGGACGAGGGGATCCTCGGTCCTTCGACTGCGGACCCCGAGGTCGAGCCGCTGGAGGTCGTCGCGGACGAGCCGGAGGAAGTGGACAGCGAGGAGGGACAGGAGGAGCCGGAGGTAGGCGAGGAGCCAGAGGCAGAGCCGGAAGCCGAGCCGGAAGAAATGGACACCGAGCCGGAAGCCGAGCCGGAGGCCGAGATCGAGGACTTCTACCTCGGCCGCTACAAGACGCGCGAGGCAGCGGAGGCGGGCCTGGCCGAGAAGGACCGAATGATCGACCAGTTCTTCCGCGAGCGAGAGGCGTTCGCGGTGAGGGAGGCCGAGCAGCAGCAGGAGCCACAGGAGCTTGACCGGCAGGCCTGGCACGAGTGGGCCGAGGACGCCGTCGCGAGCGGCGCGGGCGAGCGGGGCGCGCTGGACGCGCTCGCGCAGGGAGGCGCGGAGGGCTACGACATCTATCTCGGCCACTGGGCCTCCGACCCCGAGCAGGCTCCTTTCGCGCACGCCTTCAACAACGAGGTGCAGCGCCAGTTCGCCGAGGCGCGCGCGATGCAGGTGGTCACGCCGCTGATGCAGCGCGAGCAGGCGCAGAGCGCCGACGTCGAGGCGAAGCAGGCGAAGGAGATGGTCGCCGCGCAGTACCCGGACTTCGCCGAGCTTGAGGAGACGATGAACAGGCTGATCAACGACCCGAACGCGCTGCCGCCGGAGACGCGCGGGCGGCTCGCGCAGATGGCCTCCGTCGGGATCGAAGGAAAGGTCCACGCCTGGGACTTCCTCTACCACGCTGCCAGCGCGAGCAAGAGCCGCAGTCGCGGGCGAGCGCAGCGAAAGAGGGACGCTGCTGGAAAAGAGGCCAGCGACCGCGCTAAGATCGCGGCGACAGTCTCATCTGCTGAGGGAACGCAGACTCGCACCTCGCGGACAGCGACCGAGGAATACGTCCTTCAGAAGAAGAACGCGATTCGCGCGAGGCTGGGCCAGCCGCTCATCGAGGAGTAGCTGCACCCCCTCCTCTAGCGAGACAACTCAGATCCACCCACTGTCTCGGCTAGAGAGGAGCAAGAGCAGCTTTGGCGACCATTACCAAGAACGTGAACCTGGCCGGATCGGTCACGGTCGGCAACACACCGGCCGAGATCCTTCCCGACTCGCTGGTCATCGACATGCGCGAAGAGATCTCGATGACCGACGAGGACGAGAGTCAGTTCACGACCTTCATGATGAAGGCCCAGCACGCCGAGGCCACGCGCGAGAAGATCAACTGGCGCGAGAAGGACTACTTCCCGCGCCTGGCGACCGTCTCGACGGCCTACACGAACTCGGCCACCTCGGTCATCCTCAACTCGGGTCACGGTCAGCGCTTCCGCAAGGGCGACGTGTTCCGGAACATGGTCGGCGGTGACGCCTACTACGTCTCGGCCGTCGCGACCGACACGCTGACGGTGGTCCACGTCGGCGCGAAGGCGCAGCAGGCCGGAAACATCGGGGACACGCTCCTGATCTGTTCCAACGCCTCGGAGCAGGGCGCGGACTTCCCCGACGTGATGTACCTCCAGCCGGTGCTCGGCTACAACTACACCCAGATCTTCAGACACGGGTGCATCTTCAGCCGTACGGCTCGGGCCGTGAACTACTACGGCCAGTCCGAGCCGGATCAGGAAGAGGCGCTGAAGGGGATCGAGCACAAGCGGGCCATCGAGTACTCGGGCTTCTGGGGTGCCCGCCAGGGCACGCTCACGGGGACGAACAGCGACCCGGTCAACCTCACGGGAGGCCTGGTCGAGTTCATCGTCACCAACAAGTCCGACGTCTCGGCCAGCTTCGCGGCGGACGACCTGGACACCTTCCTGCGAAGCGCGCTCCAGCACGCCTCGCGGAACGTCTGCCTGTTCGTCTCGCCGCTGATGGCGCAGAGGATCTCCAAGATGAACCGTGGCGGGCAGGGGACGGCCTGGAAGCCGGATCCCTCCAACGTCGCGGGCCTCAAGGTGGACGCCTTCCTGTCCGGCGTCTACGGCTACGAGGTGCCGGTGGTCGTGAAGAAGGACTGGAACGACTTCCCGATCACGCTCAAGCAGTACGGCACCTGGGGCTTCATCGTGGACCTGAACCGCGTCCGCTACCGGACGCTGACCGGCGCGGCCACTTCGCTGCTGGAGAACCGCCAGGCACCCGGTGCCGACAAGAAGGCATCCGAGTGGCTAACGGAATGCACCTGGGAGATCCGCAACGAGGCCTCCCACGGCATCCTGTTCGGAGTCACCTAATGGCTTGGGGGGCGGCGCGCGAGTGGCCGAGCGCCGTCGCCCCCTGAGGCACCAAGGAGGAACATGAGGTTCGTATCGCACGCCCCGGCCATGAAGGTCGGCGTGATCCCGAAGAGAGCGCACTTCACCAACTACGGCGACGAGATCGTTGACCAGGAGGGCTACATGGCGGAGTTCAGCCGTGACTACGTCACCGAGGCCGATCTCCACTTCGCCGAGAAGATCTTCCTGAACGAGTACGGCCAGATCCAGGGCCAGACCGTGCTCGGCGACGAGGTGACGCCGACCCCGTTCCTCGACCGGCTCTCGGTCTTCGACACGGACGAGATGGCGCTGGCCGAGAACTGGGCCGACAGGACCTACATCGACGCGCGCGGGAACCAGATCGACTTCAAGCAGCACGTCGAGACGGTGCTCGCCGGAATCGCCGACGGCCACCAGGACTTCCGGATGATCGTCCCTCTCCCGGCTCCCCCGCCCTGGCCGAACTACATGGAGTTCAGGGGGTCGCTGGAGCAACTTGTCGCCCGGCTGGTCGAGGACGGCTACGACCTGCTGGAGGTGATCCGCTTCGAAGAGCAGTCGGGCCACCGGCAGGCCGTGATCGACGCGCTGCGCGCGACGCTCGCCGAGCAGCAGGCGGAGATTGCCGACGCGGTCGAGGTACCCGCGTGAGCGAACGCTGGCGCAAGCCTGCGGTGATCTTCGATGCTGTCGAGGGAGACACGGTCGTCCTGATGCCCTCGGGCGAGCCGATGGTGCAGGCGAACGTCTCGGTGGACGACGAGACAATCGCGCGGCTCAAGCAGGGCTATCTGTGCATGAACTGCCTGGAGCCGCAGGAGACGCCCTTCCCCGAGAGGTGCTCGCTCTGCGGCTACACGATGCGCGCGAACCAGCTTTGTGACCTGGGCGAGAAGCCGGGCAACCTGGACGAGGTCTGGGTCGGCTCGCGGATCAAGCCCGAGGACGAGATCGCGCGCATGGACGAGCACTACGAGTACGAGCAGCGGACGGGGATTGTCCTGCCCGACTCGGTCAAGTTCCCGACGGGGCCGCTCTGATGGCGGTGCTCACGGCTGCGACGCCGGACTCGCTGACGTCCTTCACGGCTGCGACGCCGGACGACCTCGTCCTGAACGCGCAGCGCACCTTCGCGGACGTCAAGGTGCTGTATGCGAGCTACGCGGTCGTGAAATCGACCTTCGCGACCTACGACGACCTGCTCTGGCTCGGGCACCGGCCGCTCTTCCCCGCCTCTCCGGACGTGCTCTGATGCTGAACGACCGCACGGCTGTCCTTGCGCTCGTCGGCCGCTTGCTCGATGAGGAGATCGAGGCCGATGTCCAGCTTCGCGGCGGTGCCGCCGAAGTCCTGTTGCGCCCGAGCGCCAGCGTCGCCAAGCTGACGGAGATCCTCGGCGAGCAGAGTTTCGACATGACCTATGACGGTGTGAATCTCCTGGTGATCGACCGCAGCAACGACCTGCCCGAGGTGACGGCACCGCTCGGCGAGATGGAGACGGCGTGAACCTGGGCGACCTGAAGCTCCGCACCTCGCGCGTGCTCGGTGTCTCTGTGGGCACCGACGACGACGCGGTGGACGAGGACGACTTCCTCACCCGGCTCGCGAACGAGGCGGTGCTCGACGTGCTCGTCCGTACGCGCGTGCATGTGCGCGACGGACTCGTCACCTTCTCCTCGGCGGCGACCGAGTTCGACGTCGATGACACGATCCTGAGGATGATCGGGATCAAGCTGAACGGCAATCCGCTCTACGAAGGAGGCCGAGACACGCTGCGGGAGGACGAATTCGCCTTCGTCGGCTTCAGCAGGATCGTGCTCGGAACGCAGACGGCGAGCGGCGACCAACTTCAGTTCTGGTACACGCCGAAGCCGACGACGATGGCGAACGCGAGCGACGACCCGTCGCTGTTCGCCTTCGGGCGGATCCCCTCCCAGTTCCACTCCGCGCTCATCGACTACATGTGCTGGTGGGCGGCGGACAAGATCGGTGACGTGCAGGCGGGGCGCGGCGAACGCTACCGAACCACCT
>Ga0126381_100008067_pt1 | contig 11750 bp, 10 predicted proteins | sample PanSoiMetPlot_28_FD_96465 | JGI IMG/M metagenome (GOLD analysis project Ga0126381, IMG submission 96465) | Tropical forest soil microbial communities from Panama - MetaG Plot_28 | ecosystem: Environmental > Terrestrial > Soil > Tropical forest > Bulk soil | place: Panama | collected 2016-02-17 | reverse complement strand
GCCGGACAGTAATCACCTATAAGGGCGACTGATGTGGGGACAACCGCCTCGCTGTTAAGTCGAGGCGCAGCGAGAAATTGCTTATTGCCGGCAGCATGTCCACTGCAAACGAAAGCAGATTCCTCGCGCCAAAATCCGACGCTTCGGAATGACAGCAACTTTCGGAGGAGCCGCACCGACCACCTAATCCCTTGTCATTCCGAGCAAAGCGAGGAATCTGCTGTCTGACGGCGGCATCACCGAACCTCGCCCACGCGCCCCCGCCACTTCCGGAGCAACTCATACAGCACCACGCCCCCAGCCGTTGCCACATTCAGGGACTTCTTCTGCCCCAGCATCGGAATGCGCACATGCTCGTCAGCCATCTCTAGCAGTTCCGGACGCAGCCCATCCACCTCATGTCCAAATGCCACGCAGACCGGAAACCTGGGTTGCCATTCAAACAGATCCACTGCATCCGGACGCGTCTCGATGGCGGCGATTTGAAATCCACTGCGACGCAGCCCCTCCGCCATGTGAAGGGCATCCCAGTCATGCTCCCACGCGACGCTCTCCTCGGCGCCCAAAGCCGTCTTCGAAATCGCCTTCTTTGGCGGATGCGCCGTAATCCCGCACAGGCACAGCTTCTCTAATCCAACTCCGTCGGCCGCGCGAAAGAACGCCCCGACGTTGTACATGCTCCGCACGTTATCCAGCAGCACTGCCGCCGGCAGCTGAAGCCCGGTTCTTTCCATTTTCTCGTCTCAATTTCCTTTTGCGGAACTCTGCCAATTCATTACTTATTGCTTTTCAGCATAACAATATATTGTTATTGCTTTTTAAATTGACAATATCTTTATATTGACATAGGAGAAACTTCGGAATACCCTCAAAATTAGCCCTTCCAAACCATGACTCCGCCAGCCAAAGTCCGGGACGCCCCCTGTATCGCGGTAATTGCCGACATGGTGAAATCGCGGGAATTGTCGCGTGCCCAGCGTCCCGAAGTCCAGTTGAGCTTCTCCGAATTCATAGCCGGACTCAACCAGCGACATCAAAGCGCCCTCGTCGCCCGTTTCGTGGTCACTCTCGGCGACGAATTCCAGGGGTTACTTTCCGATGGCCGGGCTCTTCCCGATCTGCTCTGGGACATGCATTATAAGTTTCATATGCGTCAGCTCCGAGTCGGCATCGGCTTTGGCACCATCGACACCCCGATCGGCAAGAACGCCATTAATGTTGACGGACCGGCCTTGCACCACGCCCGCAACGCAATCGACATCTCCAAAAAGGAAAAACTCCTGGGCGGAGTTTTCTCCGGATTCGGCGCAACCTGCGACCTTGCCTTCAACGGATTCGCCCGTCTCCTGCAGCATCACCGCGCGCGATTGAAGCCGCAACAGCGCAAGGTCATCGAGTTGCTACGTCAATCGCTGACCCAAACCGCCATTGCGAACCAACTCGGCATTTCCAGACAGGCGGTCTCGCTCTACGCGCGCGCCGCCGGATGGGAAGCCTATCGCGAAGGCGAACAAGGATGGCGCGCGCTCCTTTCGGAAATCTCTTTCGGAGCCCCTCTCCACAAATGACGCTCGACGCGCTATCCGCCAACTCGCCCGGTGCGTTGCTGCTCATTTCCGAGTTGCTTTTGCTCTGGAGCCTTGTCAACTACGCCGTCGTATCCGATCCCGTGCGGCTGATGAACCGCCTCTCCGCCGACGCGCAGCCCGTCCCGAAATTCTGGAGTGTGCTACTACTCGTCCGAAGCCTGGCGATGGCGCTTATCACTTTCTTGATCGCCGGTGCCAACACCAAATCTTTATTCCTGAGCATGTGCCTCGGCACAGCGTCCCTCCTCCTTCCAATTGCCCGCCGCTGGTGGGTCGCGCCCGACTACGGAGCAGAACTCGAGATTGGCGCTTCTACATTCGTCGCGATCCTGATCGTCACTTGCGTAGCTCATTGGCATCTCGTCCGTTGGCATTTCGTCTCTCATCTTCCCGGGACCGCTCTTCCCTTTCCTGAGTCGACGACATCCGCTCTCTGTCTCATCTCCGCCATCGTCATCTTCAACATTCGCGGCGGGACTTACATCGTGCGCGGCATCCTCAACAAGTGCGGAGCCCTCCCCTCGCTCCAACTTCCCAAGGACACCAGTGTCGTTCCGCGTTCCGACCTCGTTGTGGCCGAAAAGAGAGTCGACACCGTCGAATTCAATCGCGGACGCTGGATCGGCAATCTCGAACGCCTTCTCCTGCTCGCGATCGTCACACAAGGAAGCTATGCCGCCCTAGCGTTCCTCATGGCCGCCAAGAGCCTGATCCGTTCCCGCGATCTCGAAAACCGCGACTGGGCTGAATACTTCCTGCTCGGCACCCTGGCCAGCATCGCTGTCTCCCTGGCCGGAGGCTTGCTGATCCGCCAAGTGCTACGAGCCTTCTGGTAGGGACCGAAGCAACTCCCAAAGTGCTTTGTCATTCAGACCCTGAGCGAAGTCGAAGGGGAGGAATCTGCTCTCCCCGACGCCACGACGGAACCCAACAAACCAAAACGCACCTCGCACGTCTGACATAGAGCCGCACATGCTAGCATGACCCTCCAATGAACACGTGGATGCAGGACATTCGATTCGCCCTTCGTTCGTTCGCCAAGAACCCATGGTTCGCGCTGGCAGCGGTATTGTCGCTGGCGATCGGAATTGGTGCGAACACCTCCATCTTCAGTGTGGCTAATGCGTTGCTCTTCCGTCCTCTTCCATACAACAACCCAGACCGGCTCGTGATCCTGTGGAATCGTTCTCCTGGACTGGGGATCACTCAGGATTGGTTTTCCACGGCGCAGTATTTCGACATCAAGACGAGCCACCATGGCTTTGAGCAGGTCGCAATCGCGATCGGCGGTAACTACAACTTAACCGGCAAGGGCGATCCGGAACGCGTGGGCGCAGTGCGCGTCTCGTCGAATCTTCTTCCGATGCTGGGTGCTCATCCCGCCCTAGGCCGATTGCTGACACCAGACGAAGATCTGCCCGGGCATCCCGCGTCCGCCGTCCTGACCGACGGAATGTGGGCGCGACGGTTCGGCCGCGATCCGCGCGTCCTTGGGACTTCGGTCATCATTAATGGACAAACGTACGAAGTCGTCGGCGTCCTTCCGCAGAGCTTCTCTTTGCCGCAGGAGGTCGTGCCCTTGCTTGACGGGACCCAGCAGGCCGATCTCTTTCTGCCGTTGCCGCTCGCGCCGACCGCGGCTTCGCAAGTACGCGACCACGAAGACTACAACATCGTCGGTAAGCTGAAGCCCAGCGTCTCGCTGCAGCAAGCTCAGGCCGAGATGGACACCATCACGGCTCGCTTACGTCGCGAATTTCCGGAGAATTATCCGCCCAATGGCGGACTGACCTTCAGCATCGTGCCGCTTCTCGAACAAGTTGTCGGCAATGTGCGCCGCTCGCTGTGGGTGCTGCTCGGGTCCGTGAGCTTTGTATTGCTGATCGCTTGTGCGAATGTCGCGAACCTGATGCTGTCGCGGGCCGTGGCGCGCCAACAGGAAATTGCCGTGCGGACAGCCCTCGGTGCCACCCGCTGGCACATCATTCGGCAGTTGTTGACCGAGAGCCTGCTGATTTCCCTCTGCGGCGGCGCGCTTGGTATCTTCATCAGCCTTGTGGCCGTGAGGTGGATGCACATCCTCGGCACGAAGAGCATCCCGCGGCTGCACGACGTCTCGATCGATGGACGTGTTCTCCTCTTTACTTTGCTGCTGTCCGTTTTCTCTGGGATTCTCTTCGGACTCGTACCGGCGTTGCGCGTTTCGCGGCTTGACTTGAATTCGACTCTGAAAGATGCCAGCCGCGGATCAGCCGGAACCAGCGCCGTCTGGGGACCCGGCAACAATCTTCGACGGTTGCTGGTTATTTCGGAACTAGCTCTCTCTGTCGTCCTGCTGATCGGTGCGGGACTTCTGATTCGCAGCTTTGCCCGCCTGCAAAATGTCTCTCCCGGATTCAATCCGCGCGGCGTGCTCACCTTCGATCTGACCATGACCGGCCAGCGATACGGCGACAAGCAAGCCGTCTTGAATACCTATCGCCAACTTTGGGACCGCCTTGAACACTCACCTGGAGCGATCGCTGCTGGTGGAGTTACATCACTCCCCTTGAGTGAAGCTTTTGCCTGGACGCCGATCACGGTCGAAGGACGAGTCCCACTTCCCGGAGAGAAGTTTCTAAATGCGGATGAGCGGCTCGTTAGCGGGCACTACTTTGAAGCCATGGAGATCCCGCTGCGCCGTGGACGATTGTTCAACGAGCAAGACGACATGACCAAGCCGGTCGTCGTCATCGTCGACGAATACATGGCCGATCAACTCTGGCCGGGACAAGACCCCATCGGCAAGCGCATTCATATCGTCGAACTCCCGTCGAAAGATCCGTGGCAAACCGTCATCGGCGTCGTCGGACGCGTGAAGCAAGATTCTCTCGACTCAAATCCGCGCATCGCTTTCTATGTGACTCATACGCAATTCCCCGCGCGGGCCATGACGGTAGCCTTCCGTAGCCGTACAGATTCGGCAGCCATGCTCTCGGCCACAAAGAGCGCGCTGCGGAGCCTCGATCCGGATCTTCCGATGTACCACGCTCGAACCATGGAGCAGCAGGTGAATGAGTCGTTGGCGCAGCGGCGTTTTTCAATGATGCTGCTAGGCGTCTTCGCCAGCGTTGCGCTGGCTCTCGCGACCATTGGCATCTACGGTGTGATGGCGTACCTGGTCAATCAAGGGACGCGGGAGTTGGGGATTCGAATCGCTCTGGGCGCTTCGCAGCGCAACATCCTGAGCCTTGTTGTAAGGCAAGGGATGGTGCTCGCCATTTCCGGAGTGACGATCGGTTTGGCGGCAGCGTTCCTACTGACGCGCCTGATGCGCAGCCTGCTCTTTGGCGTGGAAACAACCGACCCAATCACCTTCGCCGGGATTTCTTTGTTACTCGCAACTATCGCACTGCTAGCCTGTTACCTTCCAGCCCAACGCGCCGCCCGAATTGACCCGTTGATCTCGCTGCGCTGCGAATAGCTAGGCCGATAGCCTCTCAACCTGGGGTTGTGCTTCGCGTTCGGAGATTGCGGTGTTCCGTCCCATTCCCACGGATGTTGTCATTCCGACCGAAGGGAGGAATCTGCTGTCGCTGTTCATGTGGGGGCAACCGCCTTCGGCTGTCCAATCGAGCGAAGGCGACAGTCAGTCGCAACAGTCGCCGCCGTCATCCCGAGCGAGCTCTCATTACGTTCGTTATCTTGGTGCACACTCCACTCGTTGGTAAAAGGGGATTGACCGTTTCGTGCACTTGCGGCGTGCACTTCGCACTACCACCTACTTCAATGAGGAGTCCCATGCATCGAGTTGCGTGCTGGATATTTGTGTTTCTTTGTGCCGGTCAGAGCCTGCTTTGCGGGCAGGATTTCAAGGTGCTTGACCGGGACGTACAGATCCACGGATTTGCCTCGCAGGGATTTGTCCATACCAGTGACAACAACTGGCTGACGATGTACACCAGCCATTTCGGCAGCGGCGAATTCACTGAGTTCGGCGCAAATGCCTCGATGCAGGTGACCGATCAGTTGCGAATCGGTGCTCAGATTTACGATCGAAATCTTGGCGGCATCGGAACGTGGCATCCCGCGCTCGATTGGGCTTACGCCCAGTACAAATGGAAGCCATGGCTGGGAATCCGGGCAGGAAGAGTCAAGACCGTGCTGGGTCTGTACAACGACACGCAAGATCTCGATTTCCTGCATACGTTTGCGTTACTTCCGCAGAGCCTTTATCCCATCGATATCCGCGATACCAGCATTGCTCATGACGGAGGCGACATCTTCGGTTCGATCCCGCTGGGCGCGAAACGCGGGACGCTTTCCTACACGGCATGGGCCGGAAACCGCGACTACAGCCAATATGGCGGTGTTGCCTATCTCATCCGCGCCGACGGACTCAACTTCAACAGCGTTGGCGGATTGCAGTACGGCGCTGATCTGCGCTGGACCACGCCGCTGAAAGGGCTTCTCCTCGGCATTTCGCGAATGAACGTCGATAACACCTTGAACTACTCCATCACCGAGCCCGGGATTGGTACGCTCCTTCTCCGATCCAATGACAATTCCGACTGGACGAACCAGTACTACGGTCAATATACCTGGGGAAAACTGCTCGTCGATGTCGAATACCGTCGTAGTTGGGACGACGCCGGACAAACAGGCCTCTCACGGTTCCAGGAGGATTCTCGAGGCTGGTATCTGGCAGGGTCGTATCAAATCCTCAAGCGGGTGCGGGTCGGCAGTTACTACTCCCACTATTTCATCAATTTTCCGTTGGGTGGCGTTGAGCCCGCAGGAACAGGCCACGACTACGACAAGGTCGTGAGCGGGCGGGTCGACATTAATCGCTACGTGAATATCAAGATTGAAGGCCACTTCATGGACGGGTACGGGCTTCCTGGTGCCACTCCGAACGGCTTCTACTATGTAAACAACCCCCAGGGCCTGAGGCCCAATACCAACGCCCTGGTGGTCAAGGGCGGCTTCAACTTCTGAGCGAGGACATCAATGAGAAACGCGACCCAGCATCTACGGACTCTTATCGCGGCGAGCTTGCTGATGACGCCCCTTGCGGCGCTCGCGGGCTCTGGCACAGTGAGGGTCATCGCCAACCCGAGCGTCAAAGCCGATGCCATCTCTGCAGCTGAACTGAAGAGTGTGTTCCTCGAGGAAACGAGTTCACTGCGGGATGGTTCGCACGTCGAACCGGTGCTCGCTCGTAGCGGCTTGGTCCACGAAAGTTTCATTCGAGAGTACTTGGGCAAGACTGATTCCGACCTGCAAACCTACTACCGCACCCTGGTCTTTACAGGAAGAGGATCTATGCCCAGGGAGGTCAGCTCCGACAGCGAAATTGCCGCGTATGTTGCCAGGACACGCGGGGCGATTGGCTACGTGAGCCCGGAGACTAGCACGGAAGGTGTGAAGACGCTGGCCATCCTGGGAATGGAGAGCGACGGGAACCGTAGACTGATCACCCGAGTCGAACCGGTGTATCCCCGTGAACTGCAAAGCAAGCATATCGGCGGAACCGTGCGCCTGAGAATCACCATTGCGCCGAACGGCAGCGTTGAATCGACGGAGTTGCTGGGAGGGAATCCTATTCTTGGAGAATCCGCGACAGCCGCTGTGAAGAGGTGGGTTTACGCGGCGGGACCTGCGAGAACCAAAACTGAGATCGTTGTTCCATTCGACCCCAGTCGCTAACAGCTTCCCACAATCAGAAATGCTTTGCGGATGCCCCATCCTTTCGCGCTCGCTCTTTGCGAGAGGATGGGAACCACGGACCCTTGCCTCCGCTTTTAGCGCGAAGTTCAGTGGTGCGGGAGAGTACGCAGTCGTCCATTTCTCCTCGCCTATAGAACCATGCACATACAACTTACCGCCCCTGGCGTTGGCATTGTCGTCCTGGATCTACTGCAACGCTACTAGGCTGTTCCCCGCTGGAACGACCAGGAGCCCTTCACCGGCACTCATCCCCGCTAGTGGCACAGCAAAGTATTCGCCACACGAGACTGGCTGTCCCAGACTCACCGAATCAACTCTCTTTCCGGTTCGTGCTGAATACGCTTCAAGATTCCCGGCACTGGTCCCCACGTACACAACGTCATTGACCACGATCGGTGAGCAGGAATAGTTCTCTCCCGCACTTGCGACGGCTGTCCACAAGGTCGAACCGTTGGTGATCTTCACCGCAGTGAGGGTTATCGCCTCCGTGAGGAACGCATAATTACTCGCGAAGACTGGCGAGTACTGGCTGTTAAAACCTCCAGCGAGTGAGCCATTGGATGCAAACAATGCAATGCCATCGGTCGCGTAGTTGTAAAGATCACTCACAAACACCAATCCATGGTAAACAGCGGCACTCTCTCCCCCTCCGCCTTCACAGCCTCCGCTGTAGTGCCAGATTTGGGTGCCCGTCTTTGGATCGAAGCGATAAGTCTGCGGACAGACATATGAAACATAGACAGCACTATCTGTGACTGCCGGGGCTGATGAATCGCCGTTTTCCACACCCGCCGTCCACATTACCTGCCCATTCCTCTCGCTGACTCCATATACTGTGCCGCCACTACCGGCACCGCTCGTGTATATCATCCCATTCCGCGCCGTGGGAGCCGAACTGAAGGAGTACTGCCCGGGAAGATTCGCGCTCCAAAACTGATGCCCATCTTTCGCGGAGAAGGCAAACATAGCACCAGAACCGAAGTTCGGATTGCTTGTAGTAACCCCGAATAGCGCACCATTCTCGTAGGCAAACCCGATCCATCCCCCGAAGCCTGCCGGCGCCGGTTGGCTCCACAACGTCGTGCCGGTGTTCGCATCCAGCGCATACAGAGTAGACGGATCTCCTCCGTCGATCGCAAACACTTTTCCGCCGATAATGATCGGATACGACGCTGTGCCGCTGAAGTTTACCGACCACCTCACGTGTAGAGGAGGTGCGAACCCTGGCATGCTGATGAAACCCGCATGGTCGGTTGTAATTTGATAACCCAACGCACTCTGGGCGAATAGCGGCCTGGCGCCCCCCAAGACCAATGCAATTCCCAACAGAAGCAAAACGCGAACCTGCTGCATAGGCGGCTCCTCGTCGGTCGCACAGTATAGCAGTAATGAGGTCTTTGCCTTCATACAGTCGCTTCTTAGTACGCCTTGGATGAGGCCGCCGATCGGCGCGCTGGGGATCTCACCGTGGTCGGGGGTTTGCGGTGAAAAGGGCTCGACACTGGGATCGAGGACATTTGGACAGACCAGAGGTTCCCCATTTCCTTCGCCCTGCTATCCTTACTCGCAGTCTTCAGCGAACCCGGATATGACCGATCCAACTCCATCCCGCGTCTATTTCGAAAACAGCCATCCGATTTTGCGGGTCGGGGACATGAAAACCGCGCTAGCCTTCTACGTCGACAAGCTGGGATTTCAGAACGCGAGTTGGGGCACAGAGGACTTTACGTCCGTGAGCCGCGACCGCGCCGGCATCTATCTGTGCCGCGGCGGTCAGGGACGCGGCGGCGCGTGGGTCTGGGTCGGCGTTGAGGACGCCACCAGGCTGCACGAGGAATTGCTCGCGCGCGGGGTCGCCATCCGTATGCCACTCACCAATTTCACGTGGGCGCTCGAGTTTCACGTGGAAGATCCGGATGGGAATGTGCTGCGCTTCGGGTCAGAACCTCTCGCAGGAAACAGGCGTGAAGATCTGCCTCGGTGGGAACACGGGGGCTAAAGCCCATCTTTAATTTTGCCCGTTAACGCGGCGCTGAAAGCGCCGCTCTTCCACGCTTCGGGGAACACATCTGCTTCGCGATGAAACCGCGCCGGCGGACAGCCTGGGGCGGTGCCTCCGTAGAACTCCTCTTTAAATATGCCTTATCCGCCTCGACGTGCTGACTGGTCATGCATTTGTGTTACGGCATCGGTAAATTTTGTATGGTGCTACGCCCAGGACTTTTCCACACGCACAACAAGTCCTATACGCGTTACGGCTCGGTAATAAACCCGCCATCTCTGTTTGCATTCGCCAGGCTTAGTTTTGTGTAGGTTAGCTCTCGTGGTGACGGAGCAAGGGTTATTACTTCAGTGCGCGCCCTGTCCGCAAAATCGGGACCGATGGTGGAGGGACTGCTTGATCTCAGGACAAGGCCGACATTGTGGGGACCCTAGAACGGCCAAAAGTGAGTCAGCAACACATGATCCATCTCCCAGAACTACCGCCGTATATGCAGGCTTTGTCCGTCTTCTCTCTCTTTGCCGTGGTGTGCGGACGTCTCCGCAACATGGTGAAAGCCGCTTCGGACCTGGCCATCTTCGTGATCCAGCAGATGCACCGTTGCGCGAAAGAGTTCCGCCAATTGATCGAGACGCTGCATCACGGTCCTTGGAGGAACCACCGCAGGCCCAGGGTTCGCGGCCAGCGGCCGATTCGTTCTCGTAGCCGCAGTCGATCGACGAATTGCAACGGATGCTCGCGGCGCCAGGACAAGACGTCCAGCGACCCTCAATAGTGGCGTGCGACCGCCGCACTGTATCGCCTCATCAGTGACATCTGAAAATGGCCCGGCACCTAAAACATCCCGTGGAAGAGCGGCGCTTTCAGCGCCGCGTCAGACACAGAAAAATCTCGGGGCTTCAGCCCCCGTGCATCGGGCCTCGACCACGTTTTCCACATCCCGATGTGACATCTGACCTTGCCATCAACGACCGCAATTCGCCATCATCGCGGAGGCCGTTAGCCTGCTAATTCGCGCGACGCAGGCAGCTAAACCATTGCGGCTCAAGATTTTGCCCGCAACTGATTGAGCCCCATAGATTACTTCGAGATTTTCTTATAACTCGATGATTCCAAAGGTTCGGGGGGGAGGGGGCCCTGAATTACACGGGATTCCCGTTTCGGGAAAGACTCTTCCCCGATTAAATCCCACCTTTGCGCCGAAAATCATCTCTCCACAAACTTGCCAAACATTTTCTCCGGATCAATCGCAATGAAGATGCCGCGTCCGCGCGCCAGGACTTCGCCCTCTTCATTCATGATCTCGGCCATGTTGATGTGCTGACGGCCGTGCACGCTGACTTCCTTCCCCTCAACACGTAGCGGTGTCTCTAGAGGAACTGGCTTGAGGTATTCCACCGTCATTTCCTTCGTCACCGCGACCACGTTGCGCAGCTTGTTGGGCTTGCCCATTGCGTCATCGAGGATCGTGGCGATGATGCCTCCGTGGCAGTGTCCTGGAGGCCCCGTAAAGCGCTTGGGTAGATTGAAGTGGCAGACGAATGTGCGCCGCTCTTCGTCGAGGGTGAACTGCAGGTGCATGCCGTCGGGATTGTCGGGTCCGCAGGCGAAGCAGTAGTTCTTGGTGGGTTTGAGATCGCGGGTTTCGTGGCCGTGGATCTTGCCGGACATAGCGGAATTAAACCATAACCGCCGAGGACGCAGAGGACGCGGAGTTCTTTTTAGCGACGAAATACTGTATACATATCGGTTTTGCGTTTCGTCCCGGGCAGTTCAGCATTACCCACAATTTGCGTGGATCCTGCGGCGCGCCAACGGCACGCCTTAGGACGACAACTCTGTTTGCACTGGAGTCCTTTGATGAGATCGTTCGTGAGATCAGTCTCTTTTCTTATCGTTGCAGTAACTCTCGCGCCGTTCAACCTGCCCGCGCAGTCTTCGCAGGATCAAAAGCCCGACAAAGACGCGGACAAGAAGCAAGCGACTGCCGCCGTTTCGGCTAGCAAGAAGAACACTTCCAAAGACGAGAAGAAGAACGACCCAAAAAAAGAGGAACCCAAGAAGGAAGAAGAAAAGAAGCCGGGAATGAACGCCGAGACCTTCTCCGGGCTGAAGTTCCGCTCCATTGGCCCCGGAGTCGAGTCGGGACGCGTGATGTCGATTGCCGTGAATCCAAAGAAGCCGTCGGAATTTTATGTCGGTGTTGCTTCAGGCGGTGTGTGGAAGACCGTAAACGACGGAACCACGTGGACTCCAGTGTTCGAGAAAGAGGGATCATATTCCATCGGATGGGTAACTCTCGATCCGAATGATCCATCGGTCGTGTGGGTTGGCGCGGGCGAAAGCAACTCGCAACGCAGCGTGGGTTATGGCGACGGAATCTATCGGTCGGATGATGGCGGAAAAAACTGGAAGAATCTCGGGCTGAAGAAGTCGGAGCACATCGGGCG
>Ga0126381_100008066_pt1 | contig 11750 bp, 9 predicted proteins | sample PanSoiMetPlot_28_FD_96465 | JGI IMG/M metagenome (GOLD analysis project Ga0126381, IMG submission 96465) | Tropical forest soil microbial communities from Panama - MetaG Plot_28 | ecosystem: Environmental > Terrestrial > Soil > Tropical forest > Bulk soil | place: Panama | collected 2016-02-17 | reverse complement strand
TTACGTACCACGTCGTAGCTGATGCGATCGGAGCAAGAGCAAGAAGTAATGCAGTCCCCAGTAGCCTTTTAGGCTGGAATCTCATGACGCGCCTCCGTGGCGAAGAGTGCCGACTAGAGCTAAATAAGGAAAGTCAACCTGAATGCAATGTAACTAGATATCCAGCTATGAATCCTATGCGCGCGTCATCGGGCGTTCTCTGTGTTGTTGAAGCAGCGTTGGTCTGCTCGACCCCCGGCGCCGCCAACGAACTTGGGAAATCAGTCTGAGTAAAGGTCCCCTTCTTCCTCCCGGGTAATCCAGCGATGTAGATTGGAACTGCGCGTAGCTGACGCCGTCAGAATGAGTAGTAATACAAGAAAGACCGACGCATTGCTCATGGAAGTCTTCTTAGGACTGATTACTTTTGAACCAAAAAGCCCATCGGTACGAGCGGGCCGCATAAAGGTATGTAACTGGATCGAATTCCAGCCCGAATTGAGAATCATCGAGGGCACCTGGTCGCGAGGTCGACTGTAAATTTCACGCAGCCTCCGAGACCGCAACACTCGAACACTCCTGGACTCTTTGCTGTCGCTCCTCGTTGGCATGCGCCAGGCTTAACAATGCATCCATCAAGGCCGACTCCAACATGTGTCACACAGGAGCCAGTCAGCTTGCCATTTCCCTCGATACAATGTCCTGACAATAGTGGATCTAGGCGATGTTCGGGGCCGCTGCTGTCGACAGCTGTACCGAGGCATTTCTCTTCTGGCATCGACGGTTCGGGGCGACTACTGAAGGTGGATTTAAGTGTTTGTGTACGAAGAGCTCGATTCCACATTCCCAGATGCTGACCGAAGCGAAAAAGTGGGCCGGACCCGTCTCGGAGTCCACGCCAAGATCGTTGCGAGGTTGTCGGACCTTGGAGATGGGGCGGCGCAGCAACCGTAGGTATTGTGCTCGCCTCTACTTTGCTGTAATCGCACCCTTCGATACCGGGGTGATTCTCATCGCACGGGACTAACAGAAAAGCATCCAAGTCGCCATCAGGGAACACTCTCAGCCCGGCGATCTCTCCACGATCGTTGATAAAGGATCCATCGCCCCACGGTGTCAGACTAGAACCGGGAGGCAATAAGGCATTCCAGTCCGTCATGAAGCCGTTCTGCCAAAGAAACCCGCGCGCAGGACCGCCAGCACACGGAAAGGAAATTCCCACGATCTGACCCTTGGAGTTGATGTGAAACGCGACACTGCAATCATCACCATTGAGGGTTCCAAGGTCGGTCATGATGCCATCCTTCCACAGGAAGGCGAGTTCGGCCTGATCGTTTTCGTTAGTGGCCCAACCCACAACTTCCCCGGAGTCATTGATTCCGTTGGCAAGCCCGAAATTCCCCCCAAGTGTGCCCAAGTCACTGAGCGTGCCTTTATCCCACAAGAATGGATGAGCCGTCTGGTCTCCCTCCAGGTCCGAGAAGCCAACAACCTGTCCCCGATTGTTGAGGCCGTAAGACGAACCGAAGGACCCGCCGAGCGTGCCTAGGTCCAGCATTGTGCCCCGCTCCCAAAGGAATGGGTCTTGGGTCGCGGACTGCGTGATAGGATTCACCGTAGAGTTTGTAAGCGAGTCCCCAGCCACTTGCCCGTGCTCGTTGATAAAGTACGCAACTGCTTCCGGGCCACCTAAGGTGCCCAAATCATGCATCTTGTCGTCCCGCCATAGGAAGGCCCTGATCTGTGTGGCAAGGAACGATAACGGATCGGGAATCGTATTCGTTGCTAGCCCCACTACTTCGCCACGGTTATTGACAGAGGACGCCGAACTCTCATTACCCCCTAGCGTTCCGAGATCGATGGCTTTCCCGTCCTTCCAGAGAACTGCCCGAAGCTCAGGAAAACCTGGGACTAGGGGATCAAGTACACCATTTCGCGCCTCCCCAGCGATCAGCCCTGTATCACTAATCCATTTGGCGTCGCTGGTATCGCCACCAGGAAGCATGCCCAGATCGGTCAGAACACCTTTCCGCCACTGGAAGGCATGAACGAGGAAGCAGTCCCCATTGGGGAACGGGTTAGAACAGATTGGGGCATAGGGATCGAGGCTGGACGTGTCTCCCCAGCCCGCGACTGTTCCCCGGTTATTGAGGACCTGGTTAACCGCATCGTTACCTGCATTACTGCCAGCAAGATAGCTCGATGGGCCGCCGAACGTGCCGAGGTCGATGACCTGGTAGTGATGCTGCTGGGCCGACACATGTAACGGAATCGTAAGTGTGGCGAGGAGAGTTAAGGTGGTCATGGACAGAGATAGATCGTTTTTCACAGCTTCCTCCCGAATGTATTGTCGTTCGCGTCCAGCTTCGGGGAAGATGCATAGCATGAGTGCTGGATGATGAAGTGGGCCTGGGCGCTCGCCACGTTCACCATCCATCTACTTACACACGCGCAAACCAAATCAGAAAACGATCAAGACGACCGTTTTTTCTTTAGGCAGCAGTAGTGGGAAAAATGGGAACCGAGCGAGTGTACAATTCATCGTAATAATGGGGCGGAGTTTTCAAATAATGGGGCAGTGGTTTCAACCACATGTCTGCAATCCACGACGTGACGCAATTACTGGCGCAGTGGGCCAATGGCGATAAGCAGGCTCTCGATGACCTCACGCCACTGGTTTACAAAGAACTCCGACGCCTCGCGGCCAGCCATTTAAGAAAAGAGCGCAAGAGCCACACTCTCCAGCCGACTGCGCTTGTCCATGAAGCCTATCTTCGCTTGGTTGATCAAAAGAATCCGAATTGGCAGAATCGCTCGCACTTCTTCGGAGTTGCTTCTCAGCTCATGCGGCGAATTCTGGTGGACCACGCACGTAAGAGACAGGCGGACAAACGAGCGGGACAAAGAGTGTCTCTAGAAGAAGCGGTGAGCTTTCAGCGCGAAAGAAGCCGTGAGCTTTTGGCTCTTGACTCAGGTCTTACCGCCCTTGAGAAACTTGATCCCAGAAAATGCCGTGCCGTCGAACTGCGTTATTTCGGCGGCCTCTCGATGGACGAAATTGCGCAGACCATGGATGTTTCCGCGGTGACGGTGCGTCGGGATTTGAGGCTGGCAGAAGCCTGGCTAAACCGCGAAATGGGCGACAGGTAGGCTTCGGTTGAAACCGGAACGTTGGGCGCAAATCGATGAGTTGTTCCATCGCGCCGTCGAATGGGACGGAAGCCAGCGCGATGCTCTGCTGGATGAAGCATGCAACGGCGATACCGAACTAAGGGAAGAAGTGGAAGCACTGCTTGCTTCGGACTCAAGCGCACGTAGTCGTGTTCAAGCCGCGGTCGATTCTGAAGTCCATGATTTTGCATTCTCACTGATCGGTGAGGTCGTATCCCACTACCGAATTCTTGCCCCGCTCGGCGGCGGCGGTTTCCAACAAGGAGGGCCCCCTCAATGAAATACACTTGCCTACTGTTCCTGGGTCTCGGCGTGATCGTATCGCTGGCTCAATCAAACCGTCCAACTGCACCCACGCCAAACTCCGCCCATCTCGTCGCAAACTATGGCAAACTCCCGCTCGCCTTCGAGGCCAATCAGGGACAAACCGACCCGCAGGTAAAGTTTCTGTCTCGAGGCGCGGGCTACAGCCTATTTCTTACTTCCACGGAGGCAGTACTGGCATTAGAGCCATCAACGGTCGGGCATGAGACCTCCGGGAAACGGGACGCCGGTTTTCAGGTTCCAAAGGTCAGAAAAGCCAACTTGACTGGCGCGGTTCTGCGAATAAAGTTGCTGAATGCAAACTCACGGGTAGCAGTGTCTGGTCAGGATGAGCTGCCCGGAAAGAGCAACTACTTCATCAGCAATGAACCGAAGAAGTGGCACACGAATGTGCGGCAGTTTGCCAAAGTACATTACAGCGATGTTTATCCTGGCGTGGACCTCGTCTATTACGGACATCAACGAGAGTTGGAGTACGATTTCGTGCTGCAGCCGGGAGCCGACCCGCATGCGATTCGGTTGGCGATTGAGGGCGCGAAACAACTGCGAATTGTACGTGGCGATTTGGTGATGACGAGCGCGGGAGGAGATGTGCACCTGCGCTCTCCGAACGTCTACCAGGAAAGGAGAGGCATCCGGCAACCAGTTCGTGGTCGCTATGTGATAACTAGGAAGAACGAAGTAGCGTTTCGCGTCGGTGCATATGATCGGCAGCGAGACCTGGTGATCGACCCAGTGCTGGCCTACTCCACATATCTCGGTGGGAGCTTAGACGACGTTGGTCGTGGCATCATCGTCGATTCGGTGGGCAATGCCTACGTGACCGGCTCGACACAATCAACGGATTTTCCTGTCGCCAACTCGATCCAGCCCGCGAATCACGGTGGCCATGATGTGTTTGTGACAAAGATTAATGCTGACGGCAGCGCGCTCGTTTACTCCACCTACCTAGGCGGGAGTGGCGACGACTATGGTACGGACATCGTTGTTGATACGAAAGATAATGTCTACGTCACAGGGTATACGAACTCAACCGACTTTCCCGAGGCGAAGGGCATTCAGTCTGCGAATCACGGTGGCAATGATGCTTTCGTAACTAAGATTAGTGCGACTGGCAGCGCGCTGGTTTACTCAACCTATATAGGCGGGAGCTTCGACGACATCGGTCTTGGTATCGCAGTCGACTTGACCGGGAATGCCTATGTAACGGGTAATACACAATCAACAGATTTCCCCACTGCCAAAGCCTTCCAGCCAACAAACCACGGCGGATCGTCATTTGATGGAACTGCGAGTGGGGATGCGTTTGTGACCAAAATTAACGCCTCTGGCACCGCGCTTGTTTACTCAACATACCTCGGCGGGACTGGAGAGGACTATGGTCGAGGCATTGTGGTGGATTCGGCTGGCTCAGCCTATGTAACAGGATTCACAGGCTCGACGGATTTTCCAATCGCGAATGCCATCCAGCCGATGAGCCACGGAGGCCAGTACTATACGCGCGACGCGTTTGTCACGAAAATGAATGCCACCGGCAGTGCTCTCGTTTACTCCACCTACCTTGGAGGAAGCTGGGACGACTACGGCAACCGTATTGCAGTAGACCCAACCGGCAATGCCTACGTGACTGGGCAAACACCCTCGCTGGATTTTCCTACAGCAAATGCCATCCAGACAACTAGTCATGGCTCTTGGGAAGCGTTTGTGACCAAAATCAATGCAGCTGGCAGTGCGTTCGTTTACTCCACATTCCTGGGCGGAAGTGGTTCTGATGGTGGCGAGGGCATTGCGGCGGACGTGGCTGGCAACGTTTACATCGGTGGGCATACAGATTCGGCCGATTTTCCGATCGCGAACGCCATTCAGTCCGGCAACCACGGGAAACTAGATGCCTTCGTAACAAAGATCAACGCTGATGGCAGCGCATTTGTGTATTCCACCTATCTCGGAGGGAGCGGCGACGACCAGGGTTACGATATTGCAGTGGACTCGGCTGGCAGCGCTTATCTGACCGGATATTCGGTCTCAAACAATTTTCCAACAACTTCTCTAGCATTTCAACCGCTCCGGAAAGTAATCACAAAGTCTTCTACTACTTCTGATTCTTTTGTCGCCAAGATTGCCTCGCAAACCTTCGTGAGCGTCTCCCCGCTGAAGCTGAGCTTCGTAGCGCAAGTCATTGAAACCGCAAGCGTGGCGAAGAAGCTGACGTTGACCAACACGGGCGCGGCTACTCTTACAATCAACAAAATCTATTTGGCCGGTCTGAACCCCGGCGACTTCTCTGAGGCGAATACCTGTGGCACAAGTATTGCCTCCGGAGCGAGTTGCACCATCTCGGTAACATTCACGCCTACAGCCAAGAACACTAGGAAAGCTTTGCTGGCAATCAGCGACTCCGATCCGGCCAGCCCGCAAGCCATTTCTTTGAGCGGTACAGGAACCGTCGTCTCGCTTTCTAAGAAAAGATTGTTGTTTGGAAGTCAGCCCGTAGGCACGTCGAGCGCGCCCCAAAATGTCACACTTACGAATGTTGGGAGCACTCAGCTGAACTTCACCGGCATTACGATCACCGGTACGAACGCTGCCGACTTTTCCGAGACAAATACCTGCGGGACAAACATTGCCGCTGGAGCGAGTTGCACGATTAGAGTAACGTTCAAGCCGACTGCCCAAGGTGCCCGAAGCGCTGCAGTGAGTATCAGTGATGATGGAGGCGGCAGCGCGCAAAAAGTAACCTTAACCGGGACAGGAACCTAGAAAATTCTCCTGGAAAGCTGAGGAGAACTGGTGCGGGCTCTCAATTGTTGAAACATCGCGATTTCACTCAAAATGCCCTGCTGCGGGAAGATGGGTGACAGCCATCGCAACGTCACTTGTTCGCATAGGCGGGCTCCCCTCCTTGCTCTGGAGGATTGACAAAGCTGCCTCCCAGCCACATACTCTGCGGGTTTCGAGTTCCCCCGTCGCGGGTGTCTGCGCGGCGCGGGTGATTCCCTGGGGGAGGGCGTCATCCGCGCTCTATACAATAGGCATTTGTGCTCGTACCAACATTCCAGCCCTTACAGCTCGGGCGGGCTCCCGAGGCGTTCTCGCATCCTGATTACGTGTTCGAGATAAAGTGGGACGGGTTCCGCTCACTTGTCCGAATCGAACAGGGCAAGTGCCGCCTCATTTCACGGAAAGGGAATGAGCTAAAGTCATTTCGAGTTCTGAAGGAATCTCTTCTCGCCGAACTGAAGGTCGAATCCGCCGTATTGGATGGAGAGATTGTCTGCCTGAATGACGAGGGGAAACCGGAGTTTCGTGATTTGCTTCACCGACGTAGCGAGCCGCGTTTCGTGGCGTTCGATCTGCTTTGGTTCAACGGGCAAGATTTGACGTATACTCCTCTAACCGAACGCAAGCACAAGCTCCGCTCAATTCTGCCCGCCAGCAGCGAACGCATCATGTACTGCGATCACGTCGAGGGCGACGGAGAGGGCTTGTTCAGACTTGCCTGCGATAACGACCTGGAGGGCATTGTCGCGAAACGAAAGTTCGATCCGTATCTACCCGATCAGGCGAGCTGGCTCAAAATCCGGAATACGAACTATTCGCAATGGGAGGGCCGCGAAGAACTCTTCCATCGTGAGCGGGAAGCCGATCCCGACATGTCATTGTGGGACGAGTGTGTCAGGGCGTGCGACGACGTATCGGTCTAGGATTCCGGACCCACTCCACGCTGGGGAATTCCTTCACCAATACCATCGTGAACTCCACGACTGGGTTGCCCACCATCCATCCGTTTCTGTGGACCGGAGAGAACATGGTCGATTTGCAAAGCCTCGGCGGGACGATCGCGGTCGCGAATGGCATCGCCGATCGCGGGCAAGTCGGTGGTGCATCGACGCTGGCCGGGGATTTAGTCGTTCATGCCTTCCTTTGGAACAAAGGCAAACTGACGGACTTGGGTAACTTGGGGGGAAACAGCTTGGAAGTAACTTACTTTTCCTCAACGGGCGCTATGGTCGGCAAGGCGGACCTGCCCGGCTCGCAGACACATGATGCTTTTCTGGCCAAAGGCGGAATTATGACGGACCTCGGAACACAGGACGGCGACCCGTGCAGTGTGGCCATTGGGGTCAATTCGAAAGGTCAAGTTGTGGGCGGATCAACGGATTGTTCCAACTTTTTGCACGCTTTTCTTTGGGAGAACGGTCACATGATCGATCTGAACTCATTTGTGCCGGCGGGATCCGATCTCACGCTAACCCTAGCCGCTTTCATCAGCGAAGACGGGGAGATCACTGCCGAAGCCGTGCTCCCGAATGGCGACCAAGGCGCTGTACTACTCATCCCGTGTGGGGAAAACGAGGGCGGCAACGACGACTGTGAAACCGCAAGTGCCCCGCCACGCGGGTTGCGTCCAACCCTAGCCTCTCACAGTGTGCATGGAGCGCCTGAGCCGTCGTCGCCCTTGCGGCGATTAGACCCAGCTCACCACATGAGGCCATCAACCCGCGCAGCGAATTGACCCGACCGTCCGAGGAGACGCGAATATGAAATTGCGAGACTTTTCATGCTTGATGTCCTTGACTCTGTGCACTGGGCTCGTGCTCCCGCCAAGGGGAACGGCGCAGGAACAAGACCAACCGAAACCCTTGACAACTGACCACACCAGATACAGGTTCAGTGATGTCGGTACCTTCGGCGGTCCCGTCAGCTACCTGACCAATGACGAAACAGGAACAGGATCGCCGTCAGGCGTTCTCAACGACCGTGGTTCGATCGTGAGCGCTGCCGACACGTCGATTCCCAATCCTAACTTTCCGAATGTCTGCATCCTCTGCCCCTCCGCTGATCCGCTAGTTGTAAATGCGTTTCTCTGGCAGAACGATCACCTTGCCGATTTGGGTGCCCTTCCAGGGGGCAACAATAGCTGGGCCAACTGGATCAGTTCCAACGGCTTGATCGCGGGTTACTCCGAGACCGGTCAGATTGACCCGCTACTCGGAGTCCCAGCGATTGACGCGGTGCTCTGGAAGCACGGCCAGATCGCCGACCTTGGGACGATCGAGGGTGGATATGAGAGTGCTGCGTTTGCCGTCAACAACCGCGCACAGATCGTGGGCGGGTTCGTCAACACGATCCCCGATCCCTTCTCGCCGTTTGGTTACCAAGTGCGCGCGTTCCTCTGGAATGCGGGCCTGATGCAGGACTTGGGCACTCTTGGAGGCCCCGAGGCCACCGCCTATTTTGTGAATGAGCGTGGTCAGATCGCCGGCATATCGTTCATCAATTCCATAGCAAATTCGACTACCGGTCTTCCAACGCAGGATCCATTTCTGTGGGAGGACGGCGCCATGATCGATCTTGGTACCCTCGGAGGAACCTTCGGCACCCCCAATTTCCTCGACAACACCGGTCGCGTAATCGGCCAGTCGAACCTCGCCGGCGATCTCAGCCACCACCCGTTTCTCTGGACCAAGGCCCAAGGCATGCAGGACCTCGGCACGTTTGGTGGCAGTAGCGGCCAAGCGAACTGGATGAATGAGAAAGGAGAGATCGTTGGTTTTGCCAATAGCCAAGGCGATCAGGCTCTGTTCGGCTTTGTGTGGCAGGAAGGCAAGCTGACAAATCTTGGCACGTTGAAGAATCAGGCGTGCAGTGCAGCGTTGGGCATCAACTCGAAGACGCAGATTGTGGGCCTTTCATCAGAGACTTGCAGCTTCACTGCTTCAGATCGGCACGCAGTCCTCTGGGATGGCGGATACGTGATTGATTTGAACACCTTTCTTCCGGCTGGCGTCACTTTGCAGCGATTGACGGATGCGTACAGCATCAATGATCGCGGAGAGATCGCCGGACTGGGTGTGCCGGCAGGTTGCAACGACGAGTTTACTTGCGGCCACGTTTTCGTTCTCACTCCGTGTGAGGCTGAGGCCTCCGGGGAGGAAGGTTGCAGCGATGACTTCCCAGACGTGGCAACAGCTGCTGCTCAACCCAGTACCTGGCAACCCGACCAAAGCAAGCGGGACCTCAGCGCGATTGGCCTCACCCCTCGCGAAATCGCGGGTCGGATGCAGGAACGATTTCGGCGGAGTCACGGTTTCGCGATATGGCCACAGAAATAAGATCCAACGTTGCAACTCACAAACAAGTGTCGGCAGGAGGAGAGCCATGAAGTCTAAGACACACGCAGCCCTACTCATATTGATCCTGCTCGCTCAACTGACGGTCTCGGTTCGACTGATTGCTCAAGGACAGAAGGACCCTGATACGAAACACCACCGCTACAGGCTCGTTGACCTCGGCACGTTCGGCGGCGTAACTAGCTACATCAATCCAGTAGGGAACGGCGGGCCTTACATGAACAGGCAAGGCGCAGTCGTCGGTTCCTCGATGACCTCAATCCCGATTCCTCCAGACCAGAATGGCTTTCCTTGTCCCTCACCGCCCAATGAAGTGTTTCACGCTCTGGAATGGGGTGATGGGGTCGTGACCGATTTAGAGTCACTCGGAGACTCCAGCAACTGCGGCAACGCCCTGGCCATCAACGATCATGGGGTCAGTGTTGGCACCTCAGAGAACGGGAAGATCGATCCTGACACCAGCGTACTGCAGATTCGTGCGGTCACATGGAAGGACGGTCACATCAGGAATCTCGTAACGTTCGGGGGAAATCACAGCTTCGCTAGTGCGATAAACAACCGGGACCAGATCGTTGGATTTGCGCTGAACAAGATCCCCGATCCGTACTCCCTTTTCGACTTTGGAATCGGCGGTTTCACCAGCGGAACACAGACGCGGGCGTTTCTGTGGCAGGGAGGCGGGATGCAGGATTTGGGTACGCTGGGCGGGCCAGATGCATGGGCTGCATTTATCAACGAGCGCGGCCAAGTAGCTGGATACTCATACACGAATTCAATTGCAAATCAGACAACCGGCGTACCTACCGCGGACCCGTTCCTGTGGACAAAGAGTGCTGGATTGATCGACCTCGGCACCCTAGGTGGCACTTTCGGAGTTCCCGTGGGTCTCAACAATCGAGGCCAAGTCATCGGTCAATCGAACCTGGCAGGAGATCAAAGCTTCGATCCATTTCTCTGGGATGGAAAAGAGTTGATTGATATGTTCACCACTGGCATCGGAGGGAATTTCCTGTTTGCGAACAGCATTAATGACGCGGGCGAAGTCATTGGTGCAGCCGCTTTTCAAAATCACCCGTTCGATGCTGCCATTTGGCACAACGGCTTGGTCACTGATCTTGGAACTCTACCGGGCGATTGCTTCAGTCAGGCGTTTGTGATGAATTCTCAGGGTCAAATTGCAGGAAACTCGGCGACGTGCGACGGCAACACAATACGCGCAGCTTTGTGGGAAGACGGCAAGGTGTTCGACCTCAACACGCTAACTTCTGGCAACTCCGATCTTCTATTGGTTGAATCAAATGCGATCAATGACCGTGGCGAAATCGCAGGAAACGGATTTCCGCCCCGCTGCACGGACTTCAGTTGCACGCATGCCTTCGTTTTGATCCCGTGCGACATGGCTCATTCTGAGCCTGAGGGCTGCGAGGCTGAGGATGAAGCCACGGTCGCTGCAGTTCGAAGCATTGGCGTGCCTGTTGACCAGAACTCAGTAAGCGTGGCGGAGAGCAGTCTGACACCCAGAGAAATCGGAGCTAGGATTCGGCCCCGATTTGGCAGGAATCGCGGTCTCGGAGCTGTGCTGCAGAAGTAATCCCATCAAGTATCAGGAGACTGGATTAGGAGTAAACGATGGAACCCAAGACTTTAACAATCTTTCTCACGATGAACTTGTTCGCCGCACTGGCGATCCCGGTGCGGCCAGCCGCCCAGGAGCAAACCAACGAAGAACATCACGTGAAGCATCATCAATACGAACTTGTGGACATCGGGACATTCGGCGGACCAGCGAGCTACATTAACGCGGCTTTCGCACTGGGCGCCGCCAACCAGATAAATGAGCACGGGACGGCGGTTGGCTCATCGGCGACGTCCGAACCCGCTCCCCCAGGCAGTAACCCAGCAAATTGCGGAGGTATTGACGGTAAGATCGATTTTGTCTTCCACGCGTTCAAATGGGAGAACGGCGCCGTAACCGACTTGGGTGCGCTCCCTGGCGACGACAACTGCAGCGTCGCCACTTCAATCAATGCAAACGGAGAGATCGCCGGAAGTTCAGAAATAGACATCATCGATCCGTTGACTGGCCTAAAGGAGTTCCGTGCTGTTCTTTGGAAGGATGGGAAGATCCGAAATCTCGGAACG
>Ga0126381_100008065_pt1 | contig 11750 bp, 8 predicted proteins | sample PanSoiMetPlot_28_FD_96465 | JGI IMG/M metagenome (GOLD analysis project Ga0126381, IMG submission 96465) | Tropical forest soil microbial communities from Panama - MetaG Plot_28 | ecosystem: Environmental > Terrestrial > Soil > Tropical forest > Bulk soil | place: Panama | collected 2016-02-17 | reverse complement strand
GGGTGACGTGAACAGGGCGGCATCGATCTCGCGAGCGGCCACGCGTCGTGCGGCCTCAGTCAGCGGCGTCAGATCCGCCGGCAGGTGCCAGCGGGAAATCGCGAAACACTCAAACTGCGAGCCAAGCGCTCTGAGCGCCGCGTTCATTTCTTCGTTTGGACGCCCATATTCCTGCACGGCGATGTTCACGGCCCCGCGCGCCGCAACCGCGTCCACCACTTCTTTCCATGTATTCGGCTCGGGCACAACCACGTGGGCTTTTGTGCCCAACTCGCGCAAAATCGGCAGCGGCTTTGGTCCGCGGGATATGACGAATGCCGACTGAAGGCCGCGCGAAAGCGCTTCGAGGCGCCCGTTCGCCGTCGCCACATCGCGCAGGAAGGCGAGCCCGGCGCCGGTCATGCAGACGATAAGGTCGAATTCGCCCGCGGCAGCGCGATCCACAAAGTCCAGAGCTTCATGCTGATCGTCGAGCGCGCGTTCTTCCACCGACGGCGCAACAAACGGATCGCCGCCCTCGCGGCGGATCAACGCTTCCATCTCTTTCGCGCGCCTGCTTTCCAGACTGAGAACCCTGAGTCCTTCGAACGGCATGATTTCCGAAGAAAGAACGACCTCCTGTTCCCAGTATTACCGAGGCTAATCGCCCATTGCGGCGGCGGGAGCCATCGAACTTCCCAAGCGCGCGGCGATTTCCCGCTGCGCCGACTGCTCCTCCTGTTCGGTGAAGCGAACACTCAAGGACAGGATCGAGATGGCGGTCACAATGCCTCCCAGGACCAGGAGCGACTGATTCCACGGCATAGCCCCCTTAAACAGGAATCCGGCAAGTACGGAGCCGAGGTTGCCGCCGGCTCCCACAATTCCGGCCACGGCGCCGAGCGCCTTGCGGTTTACGAACGGAACCACCGCGTACGTAGCGCCGTTCGACATCTTGATAAACAGACCCGTGAGAGCCATGGCGGCGATGGCGAATGGCAGGACTGTCATCCGCGAAAACAGCATCAGAGCCAGCCCTTCGCCAAAGATCGTGAATCCCAGGAGGGCGGCGCGCCCCCTTAGTCCCCACTGTTTGTGGAAGCGGTCACTCACGAGTCCGCCGAGCGCGCGCGCGAAAAGGTTCATCATGCCGAATGATGCGGCGACAAATCCCGCCGCGGTGAGCCCCAGGTGGAAGTAGTCCGTGAAGTAGAGGGACGCGATGTTGTCGATGGTCAGTTCCATCCCGAAGCAGGCGGCATAGACTACGAACAGAGCCCATACGCGCGGGTCGGAAATTGCAGCCGCGAAAGAGTCCGCAGTCTTAGGCAAAGCAGTCTCGCGTTGCGCTCGCAGAGCCTCGAAATTTCCATCCGCCGTGTCCTGAGTGAGGCGATAGTACGCGATGCCAGTCAGAAGCATAACCAGGCCGGGGATCACCATCGCGAGCCGCCAACCGAGCCATTTCGATGCTCCCAGACTGACGAAGCCTGCGAACAACAACGGCATCGCCATCTGAGTGACGCCGCCGCCGAGATTTCCCCATCCCGCCGCAGTCGCATTCGCGGCCCCCACCACGTTCGGCGCGAACATCACGGAGGTGTGGTATTGCGTGATCACAAACGAGGCGCCAATCGCGCCGATCGCAAGCCGAAACAACAGGAAGGTTTGGTAATCGCGCGCAAACCCCACAGCCATCACCGGAATCGAGCCGAGCAGCAGGAGCCACGCGTATGCTCGACGCGGCCCGATCCGATCGCAGACGAAGCCGATCAGGGCCCGCGCAACGACCGTCATCGCCACTGACGCGATCGTAAGCGTTCCGATCTGCGCTTTCGTCAGGTGCATTTCCTGACGGATTATCGGCATGAGCGGCGCGAGTCCGAACCATCCGAAAAAACAAATGAAAAATGCGAACCACGACATGTGGAACGCCCGCATCGGAACGCTCGAAAAGTCCGTGAGAGAGATGCGCCGGGCCTTGCTGCGTAGCGTCAAACAGGTCTCCTTTCAGAAGGCGTCAGGCTGCGCGGCGTCCGGCGGTCAGGTCTACCAGAACAACGCCGTCTTCGACCATGGTCGGGAAAACTGCCAGACACGCGGCCTCGGCGGCGCGAACCGGCATACCTGAGAGCAAATCAAAATGACGGCCGTGCAGCGGGCATACGACGGAGGTTCCGGTGACAATTCCGTCGCATAGCGGCCCACCGCGGTGCGGGCAGGAGTTCTCAATGGTATGGAAGCGGCCGCTCAGGTTGAAAATCGCCAATTCGATGTTTCCGGCCCTGACGGCTCTGCCCTCGCGTGGAGGAATATTCGAAGCGTGCGTGATTTTGGTCCAGCGATGTTCGGTGCTCATACGAGTTGAGGTTCTTCCACTTTCTCGAGAGGTTCGATCTGAACGAACTGCGTCGGGTTCACGGGGCGGTCGCGCTCAAGCCAGGCATCGTGGGCCAGAGCCTGGGAACGCCGCAAGCGGTCCAGCAGCTTGCGCTTCTCTTCCTGAGATGCGTACACCGTTTCCTTGCGTATCTTTTCGATCCCGACCCGCTCGACGAAGTCGTAGCTGCGTTCGAGGTAGTTGCCGTTCTCGCGGTAATACTGAAAAAACAGCTCGCCCGCTTCGAGCGCCTCTTCGGTCGTCTCAACAGTGACAAGAAGATCCGCTTTGCGGACCGACTTGCCCGCGGCCCCGCCAACGACCACCTGCCAGCTACCGTCTTGTCCCACGAGACCAAGATCTTTCACCGTGGCTTCGGCGCAATTGCGTGGGCACCCTACGACTCCCATCTTGAATTTGTGCGGCGTGAAAAGGTTTTCGAGCCGCCGTTCGAGTTCGATGCCGGTGTTGGTCGAATCCTGCACGCCAAAGCGGCAGAACTCCGAACCCACGCAGGTCTTGACCATGCGGACGCCCTTGGCATATGCCTGACCCGAAGGCATTCCGAGGTCGCGCCAGACACCGGGCAGATCGGCTTTTTTTATTCCGAGGAGGTCGATTCGCTGGCTGCCTGTTACCTTGACCATCGGAACGCCGTATTTGTCGGCGACGTCCGCGATGCGCCTGAGTTCGGCCGGCGACGTGACGCCGCCTCGCATGCGCGGCACAACCGAGAACGTTCCGTCCTTCTGAATATTCGCGTGGACCCGGTCGTTGATAAAGCGCGCGGAGCGGTCTTCGTCGTGATCGCCGCACCAGAGCATATCCAGCATGTAGCTGAGCGCGGGTTTACAGACTTCGCAGCCCTTGCGGTTGCCGTAGACCGCGAGTACCTCTTCAACCGATTTGAGCTTCTGTCCGCGGACGATCTCGCGCAGGCGTTCGTACGAGAACGGCACGCAGGAGCAGAGGGTGGTCTTCGTCTCTTCGCGGAAGTCGGGCGCGACCGCGCGCAGCAACTTCTGGCAAAGACCCGAGCAACTGCCGCAGCTTGTGGACGCCTTGGTACGTTCCTTTAGTTGTGCCAGCGTCGTGACGTTGTATGTATGAATCGCCTTGATGATGTCGCCCTTCCTAACGCCGTTGCATCCGCAGATTGTTTCGCTGTCGGGCATATCGGCGATTTCGAGCCCGGTGTCGGTCGCGGGAGGAGGGAAGAGGATCTGCCGCCGCAGGGAAGAGAGATCGGCGCCCGTGCGCATCCAGTCCATGTAGGTTTCCTCGTCGGCGACATCGCCCACAAGGATCATTCCAGTCAGGCGATTGTCTTTCAGAAAAAGCTTCTTATATGCGCCGAGTGAGGTGTCTTCGTAGCGAACGATCTCCACTCCGGGGTCGGATTCTTCGATCGACCCGGCGGAGAAAATATCGACGCCCATAATCTTCAGCCGCGCCGCGGGATTCGGCGCCGAGAAGGCGTTGGCTCTTTCGCCGGTTATGGCGGCGGCCAGGACGCGCGCCTGTTCGAACAGAGGGGCAACAAGACCGAATGTCTGACCGTTGTGCTCAGTACACTCTCCGACGGCGAAGATGCGAGGATCGGAGGTCTCAAGATAGTCGTTCACGATCACGCCGCGATTGACGCGAAGCCCCGCGCGCCGCGCGAGATCGGCGTTCGGGCGAATACCTGCGGCGATCACGACGAGTTCCGCATCCAGTTCCTCGCCATCGGCGAATCGCAGGCCCTGCACGTGACCGTTACCACACAGCGCCGCGGTCTGGCGCGGCAGCAGCACGCGAATGCCGAGGCTTTCGATGCGGCGCTTCAGGTATTCGCCGCCCGTCGCGTCAAGCTGACGCTCCATAAGCGTGGGCGCAAGGTGGATTACCGTGACGTCGCAGCCGCGCACCTGCAGTCCGCGCGCCGCTTCCAGCCCCAGCAGACCGCCGCCGATTACGGCCACTCGCAGGCCTTTCCGGGCTTTGGCCATGAGGGCGCGGGTGTCATCCAGAGTTCGGAAGACGTGCACGTTGTCTTTGTCAACGCCGGGAATCGGCGGAATGAATGCGCTGCTGCCGGTCGCGAGGATCAACCGGTCGTAGGGCGTCGCGCGTCCTTCGGCGTCGATCACCATTCGCGACTCGCGATCGATACAATCGACCGCCATTCCGAGCCGCGCGTGAATCCGGTTGTCGCGGTACCAGTCGATATCGTTCAGAACGATATCCGACGCCTGCTTTTCCCCCGCCAGCACGAGCGAGAGCATGATCCGGTTGTAGTTGGGATGCGTCTCGTCGCCAAAGATCGTGATATCGAAGTCGCCTCGCCTCTTCAGGATGTTCTCGACGCAGGCCACGCCGGCCATTCCGTTGCCGACTACAACGATGCGATTCATGAGTGCGCTCCCGTGCGTTCGACCCGGACCGCGCACTGCTTATAGTTGGGTTCGCGCGAAATCGGGTCGAATGCGCTCTGCGTAATCTCGTTCACGTTTGTTTCGAAGAAATGGAAGGGCATGAACACCTGACCGGGCGCCGTAATTTCGGTAAGTCGAAGTTCGACGCCCCTCGTGCGGCCGCGACGAGAGATCACGTCCACGGAGTCGTGGCTGCGCAGGCCCAGGCGCTGCGCGTCACGCGGGTTCATTTCGAGCCACGCGCGCGGGGAGAGGCGCTCCAGTATCGGCACTTCGCGCGTCTTGGTGCGAGTGTGCCAGTGCTCTACGGTTCGGCCGGTATTGAGGATGAACGGGTAGTTTCCGCCGGGCTGCTCGGGGAACGGCGCCCACTCTGCGCAGATGAGCCGAGCGCGTCCGTCGGGCGTCGGGAAGACGCCGTCGGAGTAGAGCCGGGAGGATTCCGCGGGCACGCCCGCTCCTTCGGGCAGCGGCCACTGGGTCGCGCCCTTACGGTCCAGAAGATCGTAACTGATTCCGGAGTAGTCGCAGAGGCGACCGCGCGACACCTTCCTCCATTCGTTGAACGCGTCTTCCGGCTTGCTCCAGCCGGGAAATAGCGAATCGCGGCGTCCCAGGCGTTCCGCAATCGACAAAAAGATATCGAAATCCGGGCGCGCTTCTCCCGGTGGCTCCACTGCTTTATTCACCTTGCTGACACGCCGCTCGGAATTCGTGTACGTGCCCTCCTTTTCACCCCAGATGGCTGCGGGCAGAACGAGGTCGGCGAGTTCGGTAGTCGGAGTGGGATGATAGCCGTCCTGAACGACAAGGAAGTCAAGGTTCGACAGCGCATGCCGCAGCAGACCCTGATTCGGGTAAGAGACCAGCGGGTTGGTCGCGATGATCCAGAGAGCGCGGATCTTCTTCGCGACGGCGGCCTCGATAATGTCCGGATAGGCGAGTCCTCGTTTTCGGGGCAGGCGACTCTCGTCGACACTCAGCAGGCCAGCCAGCTCTGCGCGGTCTGCCTCGTCTTCGAACTTGCGGTAGCCGGGCATGCTCGAGGTGAAGCTTGCCTCTCGCGAACCCATCGCGTTGCACTGGCCTGTAATGGAAAATGGCGCGGCGCCGGGACGCCCGATGTGGCCGGTCAGCAGCGCGAGATTGCAGATCGCGTTGACCGTGGCGGTTCCGAGGGTGCTGTGGTTGACGCCCATGGTCCAGCCGATGAAGCCCGCATTTGCGCGCCCGTAGAGCAGCGCGGTGCGGAAGATCGATTCTTGTGGAAGCCCCGTGATTTCTGCGACGCGGTCCGGCGTGTACGCCGCCACGAATTTTTCGAACTCGGCGAGGCCAGAAGCGCGCTTCTGTACGGCCTCGCGATCGATCATGTTCCACGCCAGCAGGATATGCGCGATACCGTTGATCAGCGCGAGATCGGAGCGCGGCTTCAGCGGCAGGTGAATGTCGGCCATCATTGCCGTCTTCGTGACCCTCGGATCGGCGACGATCAGCTTCTTATTTCGATTCGCATCGAGGTACTGGCAGAGAATCGGATGGTTGTCCGCCAGGTTCGCGCCGAGCAGCAGCACGACGTCGGCGTGCTCCAGGTCCTGATAGTTCCCAGGGGGGCCGTCGCTGCCGAAGGAAAGTTTGTATCCGGATACAGCTGACGCCATGCAAAGCGTGGTGTTGCCGTCGTAGTTGTTCGTGCGGAATCCGAGTTGCACCAGCTTGCCGAGCGCGTAGAGTTCCTCGGTCACGAGCTGACCGGTGCTGAGAACACCCAACGAATTCGCGCCATGCGCCGCCTGCGTTGCGGTGAAGCGCTGAACCAGGACGGAAATCGCTTCATCCCAGCCGATCGGCTCGAGTCTTCCGTTTTTCCTCAACAAAGGGTATCGGGCGCGGTTGTCGGCTTCGATCACGTAGTGCTCGGCCAGACCCTTAGGGCAGAGTTTGCCTCGGTTGACCGGGTGTAACGCGAACGGCCGCGACGCGACCGCCTTGCCGTTTTTCACGCCGATTTCGATCCCGCATCCCACCGAACAATACCCGCAGGTCGTCGAAACCCAGCGATCGGCGATTCGTCGCGCGGATGTGTAACCAGTAGCTTCACTGCGCCCGTAGGCGTATTCATCGGCGAGATTGTCCAGCCCGACGAGGCGTCTCCAGTTCACGCGGCCCTCCGCTCGCCTGACGTAAACGAAGATGCGATGTTCTTGGGGACAACGCTCACGAAAAAGAGATAGCGCCCGAGGATTTCACCGGCAAGCGCTGCAGCGAACGCCACATTCGAAACCAGACCAGGCGCCAGGGCGAGCGGGGCCACAATTCCCGCGCCGACCAGAACGGCTAAACGCAGCAGGAACAACGGGCGCAGTTTCCCCGCCAGCAGCAGGGACGAAGACCGCAATTCGAAGCTCTCGGATCGTGAAAGCCAGAGGAATTTCCCCGCTTGAGTAATGAGTTGCGCAGCGCCGCCCATCGCAGAAACAACGAGAACGCCCGCCGGCGCGCCAGGAACGAGAACGTGCGCGAAGCCTGGCCCGCAGAATAACGCAGTAGAAAAGAACTCGGCCACAGTGTAACCGCTGAACCACGCAGGCCTCGCGCGCACGATATAGATTCGCGCAGAACACGCAGCGCCCGTTATTCCTGCCAGGGCAGTCAGGAAACCAGCGAGATTCCTTCCAGGAACTCCGAGCAACGCCATTCCCGCGAATGTTCCAGCAGCCGCGGCGAACAGCGAGAGCGTGAGCACCTCGCGGCTTAGCCAGGAACGCCGCAGGCCACGCAGCGCCCTCCACGCATATGCGGGGCGGCCAAGATGCAGCGTCGATGCTCCCAGGCTGATTCCCGCCAGCGCCAGCGAGACCAGCGATGCGATTCGAATGTCCGCCGGTCGCCGCCACCCCAGCACCCACAGAGTCACGAAAGCGCCGACGCACATCTGCGTCAGCACCAGCATGAAAACGAGCGGCCAGTGAGGATGTTCCGGTTCCACCCGGTTTGTATCCACGCGCCCGATTCCCGGCGAGAGATTCTTCGGAAGCGTAATGCGCGTGGTCGAGATGCTGTCGCCAGCTGAAGGCAATCCCGGCGCGTTCGCAGCGACGTGATCGCGCCGCCACTGTTCGATGTTCACGATCTCGATTGCGATGGCGTTTTCGGGACACGCGGCCACGCAGGCGGGCGCCATTCCGTCACTCAACCTGTTGTGGCAGAGGTCGCACTTACCGACCACGCCTCGCGCTGGGTTGTACTGTGGAACGCCATAAGAACAGTTCCAGGTGCAGTACTGACATCCGATACAGGTGTCCGCGCTGTGAATCACCACCCCCGTGGAGGCGTCTTTCGCGTAAGCTTCAACCGGGCAGCCGATCAGACATGATGGTTCCACGCAGTGATTGCATCCGGCGGAGAGATAGCGTCTCTGCGTGAGCGGATAGTAGCCTCCTTCCACCTCGCCGACGCGACGCCAGTTAATGTCCGACGGATTCCCGTTCTGCTCGTTGCATGCCACTACGCAGCACTTGCAGCCGATGCACCTGGTCATGTCGAAGTGGAACCGATACTGCTCGCCCGGCTCCGGGCGGCGCGAGGGTATCAACTCTCCGGGCGCGCTCGTGGGAGGCGGGTTTGTGGCCGGCGCGCTGTAGAGCAGCGAGCTATCCATCAGAGGCAGAGTCGTCATGCGCGTTTGCTTTCGCCGATCCTTTCAAGAGACACACGAAGACCACTTGCTTTGCGCGCGGCTCAGAAACGATTGCTTACAGAGCCGCGACCACGAGGGAGCGGTCCTTCAGATCCGTTTGTTCTGTTCTTTTGAGATTCGGCTCCGCTGGGAGCTTACTGGAGGGAACCGCACATGGGTTCCGGGTTGGCCCCGGAAAACCCGTTTGCTTTCGCGGCGAGCTACTCGTACTTTAGCATTTCAGCCGGGGACCAGAGCTTCCGATTTTTTTATCGGCCCAATACGAGAATCCTGTTCCGCAGGGCGTTGCACGGCTATCAGAGTGATCAATTCTCGGTCGGTGTTTCGTTCACGTGATCGATTACAATCACCGGCACTGCAACCTTGCGCGCTTTGAGTTTGAGTCCCACTTGCTTATCGAGCGCGTCGAAAATAGAAATTGCGCCGTTGGGTTCTGAGGCGGCGAAGTTTCCGTCATTATCCGGAACGCTGAGGTTAGGAAAGGCCGAAGGCGGACTGAAGTTGAGCACGATATCGTAACGGCCTGAAATGCCGGTCGCGTCCACCGTCGGCAATCCTCCGTACATTACCTCATTGAGGTGCTGGACAAATTGTCCGAGTGTCACATTGCGGCACGCGATCAACCGTGAAGCCATGGGGTTGGTGAGCCGGGGATCCTTGCCGTCGGGACCGGGACCTTCTTTGCACCGAGGTCGATTCCCCGGGTCCGCTTTGTGAAGCTTCGGCTTCGCCGCTACGAGCGCGTAGCCGGGCACCTCACGGTCTTCGATATGCGTCCGCAGTTGAAACCGGTCCTCGAGAAGCGACCGAACCATGGCGCGCATTGAATCGATATCGACCCCGTTCCACACCGCGCCATTCCATCCGGCGGCCGCATCCTGCTCCGTGGGCGCCTTCGCGATAACAACCCAGCGCGTGGAATCAATGTTCTTCGGCCCGCCGATGATGCGATGCGGATTGTAATCACCGCCCGCTTCCAGAATCAAACCCTTTAGCGACATATGGATGCGCACGAGGCCGCCGCGATCGATCTTCACGGAAGAACCTTCTTTGATGTCGCGATCCTCCCTGATGTCGGCCACTTCGAATTCGGGGCGGGATGGCAGCTTTTCGTTGACTCCAGGCGGATTGGGCGTAGGCTCGCCGCTGACGCTGTCAATTACAATCACGGGGACCGGTATCTGAGCCAGCGACAGGTTCAGGCCAAGCTGTTTCTCGAGCGCATCAAAGAGCGTGATTGGCTCTCCGGCTGCCGGACTTGGGAAATAAAAGTTGCGCGGAGTCCATTTGAGGCTGAAATTCCATGCGCCTTCGAGACCCGTGCGATCCAGTACCGGGTAATTGTATAAATAGCCGGACATGTCGCGGATCCTCGCAAGCTCCTTCGCAAACGCAGCCATGGTCATGTCGTGGCAGTCCAGAATTACAGGTTGCGCAGGCGACCCATCGCGCGGCGAACCTGGTCCGGGGCGGGATATGCATGCGCCTTCGGCCGATCCATCGGCGGGCTCCAGTTCAGGCTTTCTGCCCGCGGTGAACGCCCAGGCGGGCCTGTTGTTTTCCGCGCTGTGTACCCTCAGATGAAAGCGGTCCAGTAGTAACTCCCGCAACATTGCGTGCAGCGTTTCCGGCTTCGAATCCGGAGGCGCCGTGGCAATTACGTCGAAGCGTTTCAGATCAAGCCAGTCCGGGCCGCCGACCACATTGTCGCTACTGACATTCCATGCGGTGCGCGCCAGATCCACTAGCGTGGCATTGCGCAACTCATAGCGCCCGCGCCAGAACCGCACGCGCATTTCGCGAATGGTGTTCGGACCGCTCGGATGAATATCGGCGACGCTAAAGTGAGGCGCGATGCCCGAAGGCTGTGCAAGAAGCGCCGTGGCATAAGCAATGAATACGACGATCGGCACGCGAATGCAATTTATCATGCACGCCGGAACGGCCCACGTATCCCCGAGATGTGAGCGATGGCTCGAGAATGTGGCAGCTCGCCGATTCTCTACGGCAACGCGAAAACGAACAGCGATAGCCCCGCAATCGCAGCGATGTACTGTTTCCCGTTCACCTGATAAGTAATCGGATTATTCAGCATCTGGGCGCCCAGATTGGTTTTCCAGAGTAGGGCGCCATCGCGCGCGTTCAGGATCTGCAGATAGCCTTCGCGGCCTCCGGTGATCAGCAGATCCGTCGCGGTCGTAACGATGCCGGTATCGGTGACATCGGTCATGGTGAATTTCCACTTGATGTCGCCGGTAACCGGATCGATCGCCATCACCGCTCCATGACCGGCCGCGTCGGTCCAGTTGTTGATAGGACCGCGACGGAGGTTTGGAACCCCGGGGGCGCCCGGTATTCCGCGTAACTGGGAGTCCGGCGACGGCACAAACGGCTGAAAACTGCCTCCGCCGAAACCCTGTCCTTCTTTGTAGACCGCAGGGGCCGACCCGAACAACATCCCCTGATTTTCCCAGGCCGAAATGTATATCCATCGCGTACGGGGATTGTACGAAGGCGAATACCAATTCGTACCACCCTGACTGCCTGGATACACGGCGACGCCGGGTGGCTGCGGCGTCTGAATCGGCCTTCCTTTATCGTCGAATCCCTTCATCCAGTTCACGTCGACAAAAGGCCTGCCCAGCAGAAAACTGCCTGTGGCGCGGTTGAGCACATAAAACACGCCATTGCGATTGGCCCACAGCATCGCGTTCATAGGGCTCCCCTTCCACGCGATGTCTGCGAGTACAGGCACCTGAACGGAATCGTAGTCGTAACGGTCGTGGGGCGTGAACTGGTAATGCCAGCGAAGCTTTCCGGAATCGGCATCGAGCGCGACTACCGAGGCCGTGTAAAGGTTATCGCCGGGGCGCTGATCGGGGTTGTAGTCGGGACCTGCATTTCCTACGCCCCAATAGGTCAGATTCAGCGCCGGGTCGTAGGAACCGGTCACCCAGATCGAGCCGCCGCCGTGTTTCCACGCATCCGGATCGCAATAGGGCTTCGATTCGGGCGGGCACTTCTCCCATGTCTCGGAATCCGGTTCGCCCGGCGCCGGAACGGTGTAGAACCTCCAAAGCTCCTTGCCCGTCGCGGCATCATACGCTGCGATAAAGCCGCGGATCCCCCACTCGCCGCCGCCTACGCCAACGATAACTTTATCTTTGATAGCGAGTGGCGCGACCGTGACGGAGTAGCCTGACTTAGCAGTAGCCACCTGCGTCTTCCAGAGTGCCTTACCACTGCGGGCATCGATTGCGATCAGATGCGCATC
>Ga0126381_100008064_pt1 | contig 11752 bp, 7 predicted proteins | sample PanSoiMetPlot_28_FD_96465 | JGI IMG/M metagenome (GOLD analysis project Ga0126381, IMG submission 96465) | Tropical forest soil microbial communities from Panama - MetaG Plot_28 | ecosystem: Environmental > Terrestrial > Soil > Tropical forest > Bulk soil | place: Panama | collected 2016-02-17 | reverse complement strand
GTTCTCGAGCACCTGAAGGCCGTGAAATTTCCGGGTTACAGCCGGGACATCGTGAGTTTCGGCCTTGTCAAAGAGGTCAAGATAGCCGGGTCAGACCTCCTGGTCCGCCTGAGTGTCGCCACCAATAACCCAGCCGTGCCTGAAGCGCTCAAACGGGATTCGGAAAGAGTGCTGGGCGCAATCCCCGGGGTCGCATCTACGAAAGTGGTGATCGATATTACTAGTCCACCCGACGTCGCTTCGACCGGGCAGACCGGCACAACGAAAATCTCTGGGGTAGATCACGTGATTGCCATCGCGAGCGGAAAGGGTGGCGTAGGCAAGTCCACCGTCGCAGCAAATCTTGCGGCTGCCTTGCATCGCACCGGGGTACAGGTTGGTCTGTGCGACTGCGATATCTACGGTCCCAGTATATCGCTGATGTTCGGCGCGACCCAGGAACGGCCAATGGCCACGAGTGATAACACGATCATTCCGATGGAGCGATACGGTATTAAGCTGATGTCAATGGGATCCCTCCTGGACGACAACTCACCTGCGATTTTGCGAGGCCCGATGGTCACCAGGGCAACGCAACAGTTTCTTCGCCAAGTGGACTGGTCCGGACTCGAATATCTGATCCTCGACCTTCCGCCGGGAACCGGTGACATCCAGTTGACAGTCGTTCAAACCGTCGCGCTATCGGGGGCGATTATTGTGACAACACCGCAGGAGGTCGCTCTGATCGACGCACGCAAAGCCAGTTCGATGTTCGCAAAAGTGAATGTCCCGGTCTTAGGCATCGTCGAAAACATGAGCTATTTCCTCTCTCCAAGTGATGGGAAACGTTACGACATATTCGGTTCTGGGGGCGGCGAAAGGGAAGCCATGCGGCTGAAGGTTCCGCTTCTCGGCGCGGTTCCTCTGGACATTGAGACGCGCGAATCAGGCGACCGCGGCATGCCGGTGGTTCTAGAGAAGCCGCAGCACCCAGTTTCTAAAGTATTTTCAAAAATTGCCGATCAACTACGAGAGAAAATCGAATTCAGCGGTGAAATTTGACAAAAACGGCTCGGAGCTGATAGCGCAATCATAGATTCTGATTGACTACACCCACCAGAAGTACAAACTCGCGGAACATTACCAATGGAACCCCCGAAAGAAGATAGCGCAGAGCTAGTGAAAAATTCTGTGCTCTATAAGGAGTTCTTGGCCGAACGCGAGGAGATTTTACGCCATAAATGGATCGAAAGCGAAAAGGCCGGGTACAATATTGGCTTTGAGCGAGCCCTCCTAGATTGGATCGTAAAGCATCGATCCGCGTGGCGAGAGCGCCGACAAAGACAGGTCAAGGGCGTATAGCCTGGGCAGTTTGAAAGCTTACCTTTAAAGTGATCCCGCGAGGTCACCAAGGTGTCATGTCCAACTCAATCCTGATCATGGATGGTGAAGCGATCATGCGCGCGCTTCGCCGTATCGCTCACGAAATCCTAGAGCATAATCCTGATCCCGACCGATTCTCCTTGGTCGGAATCCCGTCCCGTGGCGTGGAGTTGGCTCGTCGCCTAGCTGAATTGATCGTGGCGATCGAAGGAAAGAAGCCACAATTGGGCGCAATCGATGTTTCTATGCATCGCGACGATCTGAGCATCCGCCATACGCTGACGAGCGTCCGCGAGACACGTTTGCCACTTCATTTGGAACAGCTCACTATCGTGCTGGTCGATGACGTTCTTTACACAGGACGCACCTGCCGTGCCGCGATGGATGCGATCAGCTCTTTTGGACGCCCTGCTCGGATTCAACTAGCGGTGCTCCTGGATCGCGGGCATCGGGAGTTGCCGATTCGGCCGGACTATGTCGGGAAGAATCTGCCGACTGCACAAGATGAAAGAGTCAAAGTGCGCCTTCAGAACGTCGACTTGGAGCCGGATTCGGTCCGCGTAGAGAGGCCGTGAGAACACCTGATCCGCAGCTGGCCAAAGATCTTCCGGATGCAGCGAATTGGCACCGAAAAGATTTGCTTGGGATCCGAGAACTGGAGTTGCGGGAGATTGAGACAATCCTCGACACGGCAGCCGCTTTCAAGACGGTTGGCTCCAGGGACATCAAAAAAGTTCCGGCCTTACGGGGCAAAACGATGGTCAATTTTTTCGCCGAGCCAAGTACGCGCACGCGGACCTCATTCGAGCTCGCCGCCTTTCGCCTGAGCGCCGATGTCGTGAATATTTCGGCGACAACGTCGAGTCTGCAAAAGGGAGAAACGCTGAAGGACACGGCTCTGAACCTGCAGGCCCTATACGCCGACATTATCGTCTTGCGTCATAGCTCGGCCGGAGCGCCAAAATTTCTGGCAGAACGGCTGGACTCCAGCATCATCAACGCCGGAGACGGAGCGCACGAACATCCCACCCAGGCGCTGCTGGACGTATTTACGATCCGAGAGCGCCTGGGCAAGATAGAAGGTCTCAAGGTTGCAATTGTCGGCGACATTCTGTTTAGCCGAGTCGCTCGGTCCGATATCTGGGCGCTCAAGAAACTTGGTGCTGAGGTTACCTTGGTTGGACCCAGCACGCTGGTCCCCGGTTCCTTCCAAGAAATGGGGGTCGAGGTTGCGCGGCACATCGACGATGTTCTTGAATCTGCCGACGTCATCAGCCTGTTGCGGATTCAGCACGAGCGCCAGCGTAAAGAGTATTTTCCCAGCCTGAATGAATACATTCGATTTTTCGGGCTGACCAAGGCACGGGCGGCGCACCTGAAGCCGGCTTGTCTCGTGATGCACCCCGGACCGATTAACCGGGGTATTGAGATCGACAGCGACATCGCTGACGGACCGCAAAGCGTGATTCTCGATCAGGTCACAAACGGACTAGCGGTGCGCATGGCGGTCCTCTACTTGTGCAGCACTGCGGCACGAAAAATAAGATGAGGGACCTGATCATAAAGGGCGGCCGCATTATTGATCCGTCGATCGACCGGGATGAGATTGCCGATCTGTACGTAGTCAACGGGCAGATTTCCGCGCTACCGCCAAGCATGGATTATGAGGTTATCGACGCGCGCAACTTCCTCGTGACGCCTGGACTGGTCGATATTCACGTTCATTTGCGCGAGCCCGGTCAGACGCATAAGGAGACGATCGAGACCGGAACTCAAGCGGCAGCGGCCGGCGGTTTTTCTTCGATCGTCTGCATGCCAAACACCGATCCACCAGCGGATAATCCAACCACGATCACCTGGATTGCGGATCGGGCAAGAGAAGGCGCTCGAATTAACGTCTTCCCGGCTGGCGCAATTACGAAGGGGCTAAAGGGCGAGGAGATGGCTCCGATCGGATCTATGGTTCAAGCCGGTATCGTGGCAATCACGGACGATGGTCATTGCGTCCAAAACCACGAAGTGATGCGACGTGCGGTGGAATACGCGCGGATGTTCGATCTCGCAGTCCTGGACCATTGCCAAGATTACAACATGGTGGGAAGCGGTGTCATGCACGAGGGGTACTGGAGTAGTGTGCTGGGCCTGGACGGGTGGCCGCGCACGGGAGAGGAGTTAGTAGTCATGCGCAACATTCTCTTGGCTGAACTGTGCAAGACGCGAATCCACTGCCAGCACCTCAGTTCCGCCGGCAGCGTCCGCCTGCTCCGCGACGCACGAGCTCGCGGCATACAAATCACTGGTGAACTTTGTCCGCATCATGTCGCGCTTACCGATGAATACGTCAGTTCTTTCGACACCAACTATAAAATGAATCCGCCTCTGCGAACCCGCGAAGATGTGGAAGCACTAATCGAAGGCGTGGCTGACGGCACGATCACTATCCTGGGAAGTGATCACGCACCACACGCGTTCTTTGAAAAGGAGGTGGAATTTGATCGAGCTCCGTTTGGAATCCTCGGCCTGGAGACGGAACTTGCGTTGTTCCTGACCATCCTCGTTCATCGAACAAAGGCGATCGATCTTAAGCGTTTGGTTACCATGTACACGATAGGCCCGGCAACACTTCTCCGGTTACGGAAAGGGACTCTTGGCCCTGGAGCCGATGCCGACATCACCATTATTGACCCGGACCTGGAATGGACCTACCGAAAAGAGGATTCCTTTTCGCGTTCGCGAAACACTCCATTCGATGGTTGGGAATTAAAGGGACGCGCGGTCAGAACGATCGTGGCCGGAAAAACGGTGTGGAGCGTTTAGTCAGGGCTACAACCAGCGGCATGAACGTTCCGGGGTACTGTGGGCGGAGCGCCGGCCTTTGACTTGGCCAGTGTTCAACGTGTCGTCGAACAGTAAAAGGGCGAACTTGCTTTACCCCAAAGCTTGCTTTGTCGGATCAGGTATTTCAGCGACGGGGTGATTCTGGGCAGCCAATGCTAATTTTCCCCGCTTCCGATAAGTCGCCGGAGATTTACTGGGATCAGGAATTCATAGCTGTCGATGTTGGCCCAAGAACGATCCTTGTTACTACTTCTGCTCCTTGGTCGCCAGATCGGCGACCGACGGAGCTAGCTTGGATTGATGAGTGGCTGGCGGGTCTAAAGGTACCCCTGAATGATTGAGGCTAAATAAACATCGAATGGCGGAAACGCACTACGCAGGCAAATGGATCTGTCGCTCCGAATCAGTCTCGCTCAAACTACTGACCAGCCTTGGGGCTTCGCTTCGTTCCAGGCAGAGGATATAAACGCGCCCCATCGTGGTTATCCTTGCGCCATTCCTGTTTGTCCCCTCTGCCGCTTTCTCCATCTGACCTGTCCCCCTTTCTATTGTCCGCGGTCAGAACGATCGTTGCCGGAAAGACGATGTGGAGCATTTAGTTAGGGGATGCGCAAAATCGGTGGTTTGGCAATTCGCCGGATCGAGGTTTAGCGGCTAACAGGTCGCTCTAGATTTTTCAAGAGCGTACTAGCTTTTTTATACACCAGCGAACTCGTCCGGAAAGGGCGGCCGAATCATCTATAGCGACACGCTGCGCCTACGTCGCGCTGATTCCGTGTTTCTGCAAGCGGCGATAAAACGCGCTCCGGCTCAGCCCAAGATCCTTTGCCGCGAGCAGAGCATTTCCGTTGTGCCGGGCCAACGCGCGGTTGATCAGGAAAACTTCTGCCGAGTCTAGGTCCATCTGCTCCAACTGAGGCGCTTTTGGAGGCGCCCCTTGAATGCCAAGATCAGATACCTGGACAAGGCTGGACCGCGCCAGGAGTACTGCGCGCTCAATGACATGGCGCAACTCGCGGACATTGCCCGGCCAGGGATAAGCCCTGAGCGCCACGATCGCGTCCGCATGAAATCCATGAATCTGCCTGCGGTACCGTTGCATTAGCTCGGTCAGGAATTCCCCGGCTAGAACCGGGATATCTTCGACTCTCTCGCGAAGGGCCGGCAGATGAATCTGGATTGTGTTTAACCGGAAATATAAATCCTCCCGGAACCTGCCGGCTTCGATTTCTTTGCGAAGATCGGCGTTTGTCGCCGTCAGAATCCGCACATCCGCACGGCGGGTCTTCGAAGAGCCGACCCGCTCGAATTCCCCGGTCTCCAACACGCGCAGAAGCTTAGCCTGTTGCGTGGCCGTGAGGTTTGCAATTTCGTCCAGGAACAAGGTACCGCTATCTGCCAGCTCAAAACGGCCTGCACGGTCCGCGCGGGCGTCAGTGAACGCACCCTTGACGTGCCCGAACATTTCACTTTCGAAAACCCCCTCCGGCAGCCCTCCCATGTTAACCGTTATCAGTGGCTGGGCGGAACGTAGGGAGAGCTGGTGCAGCATTCGAACCGCGACCCCTTTGCCAGCGCCATTCTCGCCGGTAATCAGAACATTTGCGTCCGATGGTGCAACTTGCTCAATGATCTCCCGCACCTGTTGCATGGCCGATGATTTTGCAACGAACCCGGCCAGCGGCGTTTGTGACGATCGCAACGTGCTATTTTCTGCTTCGAGCCGTTCTGTAACGCGGAGCGCGTCCCGCAAGGCAATTTGCGTGCGCAAAATCGAGAGGAGCCTTTCATTTTCCCAGGGTTTCTGTAGAAAGTCTTTGGCTCCGAGGCGAACCGCCTCAACCGCAAGTTGAATAGAGGCAAAAGCGGTCATCACGACAACAGGTATTGACGAATCGATGGCGCGAATCTGCTTCAATAGCGCCAAGCCCTCTTCCCCGCTCGCGTTGTCTTGATGATAGTTCAGATCAATCAGCGCAACATCGAAATCCTCTTTCCCTAATTTTGCCAGAACGGCAGCCGGCGAATTGACTGTAATTGCCTGGTAGCCTTCCGCCGAGCAAATGAATGAAAGAGCTCTCAAAACTTCCGACTGATCGTCGGCAATTAGCACGCGTGGCACTGGCATGACTAGAGAGAGTAGCAAACATATTTCTTTCGATCGGTTCAAGCGGATTAAACGGCAGGGTCGCACTCCCTGCGCTACCGGCCTTGCCCGCATAACACCATCTCTGTTCTTGCAGAAAACAAGAAATACCCGTAAAACAGGGAAAACTCTTAATGAAGCATTGGTTGTGCGTTCCGTTTGTGGCGATTGCTTTATCGCCGGGTTTCGTCTCAGCAGAGGATACAGCTTATAAGGCGTTGCGGACGATAGGGACACAACGGGGTGAGAAAGCCCTGAATCAGGTTATCGCGATTTCCGGCCAGTCCGGCCGACCACAGCCCGTCGACTGGCGAATCGACCTCGACGATCCCGCAGCACGCGGCGGCGTGCGCGAACTGGACATTGTGTCCGGACGGATCACTTCAGAACGAACTCCGGTTCATCCGTCGCAGGCAGGATCCAAACCAATTGATTTGACAAAATTGAACCTCGATTCCGACGGCGCTTTCCGAACCGCTGAAAAGGAAGCTAGTCGGAACCAGGTCGGTTTTGATAGCATTAATTATCGGCTCGCCGTGGATGGCGCGACTGGCCAACCGGTGTGGACGTTGGAAATGTTTGACTATGAACAGCGCCCGGTGGGTGCGGTGCGAATCGCGGCCGGTAACGGAACACTAGTCAGTTCCGGTAATTGGGCTCCTCAACGTGGAGATCGCGACGCTCAACCGCGGCAGCGTCATGCGGATGAGGAAGCGCTCGCCGGTCCGCCGCCTCCGCCCAGTAGCGGGGAGAACCGGCCTCCGGCTGACTACCGGCAGCCAGAATATCAGGATCGCAAGTATGACTCTGCCGAAGATGATTCCGATGAACACGCTGGTGAAACGGTGGGCGACCGAGCGAACCGATATGGTTCCTCGGTGGTACATTTCGGTCAGGACGTCGTTCATCGGACCACTCGCGTGTTTCAAACCGTCGGCGGCTGGTTTCAGGAAAAGTTTACTGGTCGTAATACGATAGATCCGAAACACGGCCAAGACGAAGACCAGGGCGATAACGACGACCAACCGGGTCCGTACAACCGCGGTGAGCGTCCGCCTGATCGCTACAGTCAGCCGGTGACCCCGGCGCCGGATTAGGACGTTTCCCTCGACGGTGAAGAACGCCCCCCCGGAAGCGTTCACTTAAGCGCAGATTCCGAAGTTCGGGGAATCGTGCTCGTCCTCGGCGTACGTAAGCCAACCCAAAAGCACTGGTCGGCAGCGGACTCTTATGCTTTGGTGATTGTTTACTGGCTTTTTAACCGATGGCTGCTGAAACGATCCGTATTATAGGCGCCCGCCAACACAACCTGAAAAACATCAGTGTCGAATTTCCTCGGGAACGACTGATCGTATTCACAGGTATGAGCGGATCCGGCAAGTCTTCGCTCGCCTTCGACACACTCTATGCGGAGGGTCAACGTCGCTACGTCGAGAGCCTCTCGGCGTATGCCAGGCAGTTTCTTGACCAGATGGAGAAGCCGGACGTCGATTTCATCGAGGGACTTTCGCCGGCCATCGCTATCGAACAGCGGAGCTCCATTGCCAACCCGCGTTCAACGATCGCCACCACCACAGAGATCTATGACTACTTGAGGGTCCTGTTTTCCGCTATTGGCCAACCACATGACCCGTTGACCGGTGAAAAGATTTTTAAGCAGACGCCGCAACAGATCGTCGACCAGATTCTCGCTTACCCTGAAGAGACGCGCATTCTGATCGTCGCACCGCTTATCCGACACGAGCCGGGAGAATTCCGTGACGTGCTCGAAAAGATCAAGCGGGAAGGATTTGTACGGGTGCGCATTGACGGCGAAGTCCTGGAATTAGCTCGACCCGAACCGATCCGGCTTTCGAAGACGCAACGCCATACGATCGAGATTGTTGTCGACCGCCTCGTGATTAGAGAAGGTGTCCGTACCCGGCTTGCAGACTCGGTCGATACAGCCCTCTTATGGGGCAAAAACCGGATGATTGTCAGCCGCCAACTTCCAGGTCCTTTGGAATGGGACGATATCCCCTATTCGACAAACTTCTGTAATCCGAAGACCGACTTTTTGCTGCCCGAACTAACACCCAAGCATTTCTCTTTTAACAGCTTAGCCGGGGCGTGTCCGGCGTGCCAAGGACTAGGCTCCGAATCGTTTTTTGATCCCGAACTTGTCATCCCGGACCAAAACAGATCTCTCGATGGAGGCGCAATCGCAACCTGGCGAAAAGCTAACAAGAGGATGCAGGCTTACTACCGTGCTCAATTGAGCGCCTTAGCGACACATTACAAGGTAAGCCTCGAAACGCCTTACGTAGAACTTCCCGCGCATTTCAAGCAAGCGCTGCTGTTTGGGACAGGCGAGAGCGCGATTCGATTCACATTTGGTGAAAAGGTCGTCGAGAAGCCCTTTGAAGGGCTGCTGGCACAGCTTGAAAACGTATTCCAACAAACTGAGAGCGAGTTCACCAGGACTCGACTAAAGAGTTTCCAGGGAAGGAGGATGTGTAGGCTCTGCCGCGGGGCGAGGCTGCGCCCTGAAATCCTGGCTGTCACGATCCAGGACCTGAACCATCGTGAACTGAATATTCATGAATTCTGTGCGTTAACGATCGCCAACGCGAAGGGCTTCGTGGAAGACATCTTTCTTTCCAAACACCAGCGGGTTGTCGCGTCCGAAGTTTTAAGGGAGATCCGCAATCGGCTCACTTTCCTAGTTGAGGTTGGACTCGGTTACCTCACTCTGAACCGGGAAAGTGGCACCCTCTCCGGCGGTGAAGCTCAACGCATCCGACTGGGGACACAAATCGGCTCAGGGCTAGCGGGGGTTCTATACGTGCTAGACGAGCCGAGTATCGGTCTGCACCAGCGCGATAACGATCGGTTGGTCACGACCTTGAAACATTTACGCGACCTCGGGAATACGGTGGTTGTCGTCGAACATGATGAGGACACGATTCGCGCAGCCGACTATATTATCGACCTGGGTCCAGGCGCAGGTCCACGTGGCGGCCAGGTGGTCGCAAAGGGTTCCATTAATGAGATCGAAACGAACCTCGAATCTCTGACCGGGCAATACCTCTCAGGCGTCCTCCGTATCCCTGTTCCTAGGGCGCGGGTTTTACCGAAAGGTTTGCTCTACAACCGTGAGCGCATTCCAGAACCGGGCGCTGATGGTTGGCTCACCGTCGTCGGAGCGCGGGAAAATAACCTGCGTGACCTGACAGTTTCATTCCCGTTGGGCTGCCTGGTTTGCGTGACCGGCGTTTCCGGAAGTGGCAAATCCACTTTGGTCGACGATATCCTGCGGAAAGCATTGTTCCGCCATTTTTATAAGTCCAAGGAGCGTCCCGGCTTGCATCGCTCGATTAAAGGTCTCGACCAGGTCGACAAAGCTATTGTGATCGATCAAAGTCCCATTGGTCGAACCCCTCGATCCAATGCGGCCACATATTCCGGCGCCTTCGGACCGATCCGAGAGCTTTTCAGTCAATTACCGACTTCGCGCGTGCGGGGCTACGATAGCGGCCGATTCAGTTTTAATCTAAAAGGAGGCCGATGCGAGAATTGCCAAGGAGACGGGGTCATCAAAATCGAGATGCATTTCCTCGCCGACGTGTACGTCGAGTGCGAAGTCTGTCGAGGTGCACGCTACAATCGCGAGACGCTCGAGATTACTTACCGGGGCAAGAACGTCGCTGACGTCTTGAAGATGTCGGTAGACGAAGCGGCTCGGTTTTTTCGGAATGTGCCAGCGATTTTCGACAAGCTTGAACCACTGGTGGCCGTTGGCTTGGGTTACTTGACGCTTGGCCAGTCCGGTACCCAGCTCTCCGGGGGCGAAGCACAGCGGGTGAAACTTGCAGCTGAGCTCGCCAAGAAAGCGACGGGCAGAACTGTTTACGTTCTCGATGAACCGACAACCGGGCTCCACTTTGCAGACATTCACAAACTGCTCGAGGTGCTGCTCAAACTACGCGACCAGGGAAACACCTTAGTGATTATCGAGCACAATCTTGAGGTGATAAAATCTGCGGACTGGGTCATCGATCTCGGGCCGGAGGGAGGAGACGGTGGCGGCCAGGTCATCGCCCAAGGCACACCTGAACAAATTGTGCTGGTCAACGCAAGTCATACCGGCCACTACCTGAAGCGGGTACTCGTACCCTGAATGAGAATACTGCTCGCTATTCTGATCCTGTTCTGGATCCATCGCACTTCGGCCCGGGCTGACTTACTGGATGACGCGATCCAGGCTTATCGTACCGGAATTCCGGAAGTAAGCATTACCAAGCTCCGGCAATTTCTAGCGTCTCAGCCGGCACCGGATCGAGCGGAAGCAGCCGGAACGCTGCTCGCGCAGTGTCTGCTCGAAACCGGGAAAACAGCAGAAGCTGCCGAGATGCTGGAGAAGTCGACAGGGCCGGAAGCCACTTTTCTGAAGGCTCAGGAAGCTTTTCAGTCGCGACGGTGGCAAGACGCCGCCGATTTATTCGCCAGCCTGACGACGTCGACCCGGTATTCGGTCGAAGCGAGATTAGGTCTGGCAGATTCTCAGAGGGCGCTGGGCGAATCAGAGGCTGCCCTGAAAACGCTGGAACCCTTAATCGTAGATAATCAAACCGCGGACCCGAAAGCGGAAATCCTGGCCGCGGAGATCTATCTAGGTGAATCGAATAACTCAAAGGCCGAAGCGCTCCTCTCTCGCCTCAAGGCAAACTCACGAAAAACTGAGCTCGAGAAGCTATGCCTTGAAGGGGAACTCGCTCTGAACGAAGGGAAGATGAAGGAAGCCGCCGACGCCTTTAACAAAGTCCTCGCCGAGCCGGATGACCGGACGCTCCGAATGATCACCATCGCCCGCCTCGGATTAGCCAAAGTCCTGGTGCAAAGTCAGGAATTCGAAGAGGCCGAAACTGAACTCGAAAAATTGATCTCGGACGACCCCAGAAGCCCGATTCTGGGCGATTTATTCGCGAACCTATTCGAGATCTATTCCAAGGAAGATAACCCGGAGACTTCAGAACTCGCTCGTTGGGCTGCAGAAAATCCGGAGACGTCCGGGCCGGATCGCCCGGCGTACGCTCTCTATTACCTAGCGCGCCTGCAGCTGCGGCAGGATCTGACAACCCAAGCCTTGGAAAGCTGCCGCACCCTCGTAGAGCGATTCCCTGACCACCCAATCACTGTCGAAGCCTGCCTGATTCTGGGCCGTCAACAACTCGAAGCTGGGAACCTCGACGATGCAGTCAAACAACTCGAGAGTCTGCTGCAGCGTTCTCCTAATCTTGCACCGGCTGACCGATTTCGCGTCAAGTACCTCCTCGGCGAAAACTATTACCGGCGCGGCAATATGTCTGCTGCCAGGGATATTTTCCTCAGTCTAGCGAAGACATTCAATTACGATCGGCAGAAGAC
>Ga0126381_100008063_pt1 | contig 11753 bp, 5 predicted proteins | sample PanSoiMetPlot_28_FD_96465 | JGI IMG/M metagenome (GOLD analysis project Ga0126381, IMG submission 96465) | Tropical forest soil microbial communities from Panama - MetaG Plot_28 | ecosystem: Environmental > Terrestrial > Soil > Tropical forest > Bulk soil | place: Panama | collected 2016-02-17 | reverse complement strand
GCCTACCTTATCCAGGAATCCGCACTGATGCAGCGTATACAGCAGGCGGAAACACATCCCTTTGTTGAAGCCGGTGCGCGTCACCACATCGCGCAGCCGAAGCACGTCGCCCGCGGATTGGAAAGACTCCAGGATGCGCGAGGCGTGCACCAGCGATTTGACCATGTAACGGCCATGATTGGAAGTCTTCACAGGGACCCCTTGTCGTCCTTTGTAACAGTTTTGATATGTGAAACGCAAGAGGCAGCGAGCTGCGAGCTACGAGCTTCCAGCTAAAAGGCTTAAACACAGCGCGGCCCAGAGAGTTCAGGGCCGCATCTTTCGGGCCCGCAAGCCGAAGCGGGGTTTCGCACAGCAATCCGGCGGCTAGAACGCCATTCCAAGTCCCACCAGGTTTGCCGCGGCGACGATGACCAGGATGCCTGTCCACAACAGGCGGACGGGCCGGCTACCCACGCCCGCCCACTCACCTAGAGCGAGGCCCACCAGCCCTCCGCATAGCACATAGCCGCTCATGTGCAGCATCCAGTTCACGTACCCCAACCGCTGCGGGATGTTGGCCTCGCCCCATGCGTAAAAGAAGAACTGCAAGTACCACATGATGCCGCCGGTGGCGGCCATGGCACCGTTTTTGAGTAGCACGGCGCCAGGCTGCGCCAGGTCGGCGCCCAGGGAAAGGCGGCGGCTGAAGGCGAGGCGGAGCAAACAATAGCTCATGTTGACTATCGCACCGCCGCCCATGATGAGCACGTAGCTGGGCAGCCGCGAGTAGAGCGGATTGACTCCCTGTGCGAGCGCGGCGTCGCGGAGCGGGGTGGCTGCATCTAGTCCGAACGAGAAACCCGCCGAGAAGATGCCGCACATCACGGCCAAGGCCAGACCGAGGGCGACCTTGAACTCCTTTACCTCCGCGCCCACCTTCAGTTCCTTCTGATGACCGGCGTAAGAAACGATCGCGATGCCGAGTACCGCAACCACGACGCCAGCCATGCTCCAGAGCCCGCCGGGGCTCGTAAACAGAGACAAAAATTGGCCGTGCAGCATGGGCGGTACGAGCGTGCCGACCACCAGCGTCACGCCGATCGCGACACCGATGCCGAGCGACATGCCGAGGTGGCGCATGGTCAGGCCGTAACTCACGTTGCCGACGCCCCACATCGCGCCGAACAGCACGACTTTCCAAAGAAGGCTGGCCGGAATGGCAGCGTAGAACGAGCGGAAATCGGGGAGTAGCAGCAGGCTCACGCCGACGGGCAGAATGATCCACGAGAACAGGCCGGCTACCGCCCACGTAGTTTCCCACGACCACTTCTTTACTTTTCCTATGGGCGCGTAGAACGAAGCGGCGCAGGCCGCTCCCACCATGTGCCACCCGATACCCGCCAAGATCGCTATTGGCATTTCCGCTCCTTGTCCGTCGCAGGATTCGTCATTCCCGGGCGCACGCCGCGCGGGCGGGGCCAAGTGGAAGAATCCAGCGCAGCCCGGCCTGCCGGACGAAATTGCATGAACTCATAGTATAAGGGCGAACCGGGGCGGACGCGCCCTATCGTAACCCACGCGAAAATAAAATACGGGGCCAGGTCGAAGACCTGACCCCGCCGGTTCTAGCCGAGAGCTGAAAGCTGTCAGCCGATAGCCCCTAGAAGAACACCTTCAACGCCAACTGAATGATGCGCGGGCTGCTGTAGCCCGTCACTTCACCGAACGTGCCGCTGGTGATACTCGTAGTCGGGTTGTTCCAGTTGGCGTGGTTCATGATGTTGAAGAAGTCCGCGCGCAGATCGAGCTTCCACCGCTCGTTGACCGCGAACCGCCGGGTGATGGCCATATCCCAGTTGATCTGGCCCGGTCCGTAAACGGCGTTCCGGCCCAGGTTGCCGAACAGGCCGCTCGATACCGTGCAGGCCGCGTTCGATCCGTTGCACTGGAACGCCGCCGGGTTGAACCAGTATGGACCATTGCCTGGCGCCGGCGCGGCGTAAACCTGCGTCGGCAAAATCACCTCCGGACGATCCTGAGCCTGGCCGCTTAGCGAAATGTCCTTGCCGCCGTCGGTGATCTGAATTGGGTAGCCGCTGTATGCGCTGATAATCGGCGAAATCTGCCAATCCTTGGTGATGCGCTTGGCCCATGCACGGCCGAGCCCAGGGCTCTGCGCCACCAGCGAAGTGATGAACTGCTGCCGGTGGTCGTAACCGCAGTTGCCGCGCTCCCCTTGCGCGCGGTTCAGCGGATTCTGGTAGATGGTGCCCGCCAGCTCGCCCGCGAAATCCCACGAGCTTACACAGTGGCTCCAATTGTAGTTGAACCGCACAGTGAAGTTATGCGCCCACTGGTGCTGGGCGGAAAGAAACAGCGCATGGTATTCCGAATTGCCGCCGCTGTCGGTCTGCTGGATGTCCCCGTAGTACTGGCCCAGTGTCGGATTCACGAGGTAGGTCAGCCGCCGGTTGTTGGTATTCGAAGTGGTGGCGCCCGCGGTCGGAATCGCGTAGTTCACGTCAACCGATCCCCAGATGTTCCGGCCGGCGTTCCCCAGGTAATTGGCCTGCACCACCCAGTCATTGCCAATTTGCCGCTGGTAACTGATGTTCCACTGCATCATGTAAGTGACCGGCAGGTTGCCCGGGATGCTGATATAAACACCCTGCGTCGGGAATACCGCCGCGCCCGGGAACGGATCGCCTGCCTTGCCGTTCAGCACATAGCCCTGGAACGGATTGGAGAATTTGTTGGTTCCCACGCCAAACTCGTTGGTATTAATGGTCAGCGAAGAAACGTAAGGCGCATTGGTCGTCCAGCGTTCCGGATAGAACAATTCCGTGGTGTCGTGCATTAGGACGAAGCCGGCGCGAATGGTCTGCCTGCCGTCGCCCTTGGGATCCCACACCAACCCGAGCCGCGGTGAGAACGTCGCCCAATGGGAGGCGGTCAATGCTTTGCCGTACTTGTCCTGCGAGTCGCCGTAGAAGACGAGGCCCGCCGGCGCACCGGGGTATACGGAGCTGTGCCAGCCCTGTAAGAACAAAGGCCAGCTAAACTGGTTGCCGCGGCCGTATTTGTCGTACGCCGGCACCGAGGGCTCCCACCGCAGGCCATAGTTGATGCTGAAGTGCTTGGTCGCTTTGAATGAATCCTGCACGTACGCCGCAATCGGGGTCTGCCGCAGGTAATCGGAAATCACGTTGCCGTCCGTAAGGCCGGAGAATTGCCCGGTGAGCAGGTCCGCCAGTCCGTCGCCCGTATAGGTGCCGTTAAAGGTGAACTGCCCGTTGGCCTGTTGGTAGTTGTAGGAGTTGAACTGGTCCTTGCGGCCATCGAAGCCGAACTGGATCTGGTGCTTGCCGCGGATCAGCGTGAAGTCATCGGCCAACTGGTACGTATTGATATCGAAGTTCGCCAGCGCGCAGGTGCCGCAGCCCACGGAGAATCCGCCGCCGGAATAACCGCTCACCGTAAGCTGAGTGTAGTTCGGAGCGTTGATGAACATGTTCACGCCCAGGTCGGCGGGGCTGAACAGGTTGGAGGGCGCCGAACGGTTATCGCGCCGCCGGTCGAAAGTGGCATGGAACGAGTTGACGGCCGTCGCGCTGATGCTGAACGTTTCGCCGATCGTCATGGTTTGAGACCGATCCTGGTTGCCGGGCGCCGCCAGCGTGGTCAGAGCGTTGTTGTTATTGAAAATCACCTGCGCCGTGTAATCGTAGATATAGTAGCGGCCGTAAAAGATATTCCTGCTGTTGATGTTGTAATCTACGCGGCCGATCCACTGGTCGTCCGGGTTGTTCGCGGGGTCGCCGTACACGAAGTTCCCGCAGGGATTGGTCGAAGTCGGGAAGTAGGTCTTCGCCAGCTTGAGGCCGGCCGGATCGAAACTCGAAACCGGGATCTGATTGTTCGGATAGGGATTGCCGCTAGGATCCTTGAGTTGTCGTGCGGTGGCCAGGCATCCGCCACTGGCCTTGGAGCCGTCCAATACGCTGAAGTCGCCGTTTAGCGCGGCCGCTGTCGGATCGTATGCCGTCGTATTCGCCGGATCGCTGCGCTGCCGCGTCCCCTGGTAGCCGGCGAAGAAGAACAGCTTATCTTTGATGATGCGGCCGCCGACGACGCCGCCGAACTGGTTCCGCTTCAGGGAGTCTCGAACGCCCTGCGACCCGTTGATCCCCTTTGGCCGGGCGTTCAAGTCCCCATTCCGCAAGAAGTCGAACACATCGCCGTGGAAGTCGTTCGAGCCCGACTTGGTCACGATGTTGACCACGCCGCCCGGGTGCAATCCATACTGTGCCGGCAGGCTGCTCGTCTGCACGTTGAATTCGGCCACTGCGTCGGGGAAGGGAAGCGGCAGGTTGACGTTGCTGAAAGCGTCGTTGTTGTCGCCACCGTCCAGCAGGAAGTTGACGCCGTTAGCCGCGCTGCCCGCCACCGAATATTGGCCGGACCCGTTGGAACCCTGGATATTCTTGCTGCCCGTCAGATCGCCGCCATTGAGCGTCATGTGGCTCGAATCGACCGCGAAGCCCGAAAGCACCAGCAACTGCGCGGGGTTGCGCCCGTTCAGCGGCAAATCGATCATGCGCTGGCTGTCTACTAGTTGCGCGATCGAATTTTCCTTCGTTTCCACCTGTGTCGCATTGGCCGTAACCTGGATGCTTTCAGTGGTTGCGCCGACCTCCATCGTCACCGACTGCGAGCGGTTGTTGCCCGCATCCAACTGAATCCCTTTTTGGACATACGTTTTGAAGCCGCCAAACGAAATCTCCAGTTGATACTGACCGGCCGGTAACCCCGGGAATGCGTAGTGGCCCGTGGCATCCGTGGCGGCCGTGTGGATCTGGTCGCGCTCCACCTCGGTCAGCTTCACCTGCGCGCCTGGAATCACCTGGCCGCTCGGGTCGGAGACGTATCCGTCGAGTTGCGCGACTGCAACCTGTTGTGCCCGGATGGGCGTTAGAAGAGTAAAAACTGCGAGAGCGGGCAAAAAAATCGCCGCCCTGCTTGTTAGATCAGCGAAGACCCCAACACGCGACATAGCTATGTATCCCTTCGAGCCTTCCCAGCTACCCAGCGCGGAAAGCCCATTTTTCAATCAATTTCTGGATGGGAGGTGCAACCACACTTTCACCGTCCCTTTACTGCCCAAAGCGAAACTATTTCGTTCGAAATATAAATAGTGTAGACCCGCTGGTCAAGCTAATTTTGGTAAAGGGACCGTTTAGTACCACTAAAATTTGCTTCGGCAGGGCACCCACCATGCCAAGCGTTAACGTTAACTTAGTGGGCGCGGACGCGAGCTGAGGGCATCGGACCCGGCTGGCCGAAAGATAAGTGCTGAAGGGGTTAACTGGGGGCTAGCGGGCTTGACCGCTCCCTGCCGTCGCGGCTCCGTCATGAACAGGCACATGCAGATCGGAGCCGCGACAGCAGGGAGCGGGCGAGCCGACAATAGGACTAATTCCCCCGGTCCTAGAAGAACAGCTTCAGCGCTACCTGCATGATTCGCGGATCGTATGCTCCGGTGACCTGCCCGAAGTTCGACGAGCTGATGTTCTGGCTCAGGGTTCCGTAACTGGCTCCGGCGGGCTGGCCGGCCGGAGCGAAGTTGCCGACGTAGTTGGTGTGGTTCAGGATGTTGAACGCATCGGCGCGCAGTTGAACCCGGAAGCGCTCGCTGAACCGGAACTGACGGCTAAGCGACATATCGAGCGTGAAGAAGCCCGGCCCTCGCAGGGCGTTGCGGCCCAGGTCGCCGAAAGTGCCGGTCGGGTTTTGCGCGAAAGCCGCGGGATTCAGCCACTGCACGCAGATCGCCGACGAGGAGCAAACGGAACTCGTAGCCCCGGCATTGGCGATCGCCAGGTTGGGGCGGTCGTTCCCCAGGCCGGTGAGCGAATTGTCCTTGCCGGAGGTGATGTTGAGCGGCTGTCCGCTGGTAGCGCGGATCTTCGGCGCGAGTTCCCAATCGCTGAGCAGCAGACTCAACCACCGGCTTTGGCTCTTCACCGCACTCTGCGCCACGCCGGTCATATTGAAGATGTAGCGCGTGTCCGAAATGCAAGGGCCGAAATCCGCATGGCGGTTGAAGATCTGCGAGTTCGTGGAGCCCGCCAGGGCGGCTCCGAAATCGTAGTCGGAAACGCAATACGAATCGGTGAAGTTCGCGTTCAGGTCGAAGTGACTGCTGAAGCGGTGCGACACCATGAGCAGCAACCCCTGGTAGCGGGCAATGGCGCCGTCGTCCATGGTGTCCACGCTCGCATAATATCCGCCGGCCACCGGGTTCAGGAGCGAAAACAGACGCCGCTGGTTCGTGTTGGCGGTCGAAGAACATGGGCTATAGCTGGCGCCGTTGATCGTGCATGGGCTCGTGCCCAAAAACTCCGCCGGGTTACGTTCCTCGGCAATCCAGAGGTGCGTGGTCTCGTTGCCTAGGTAGCTGATGGAAGCCAGCCAGCTATTGCCGAACTGCCGCTGGTAGGTGATGTTCCACTGCGACACGTAAGTGGGTGCGGGGTTGACCGGCATATTGATGTACGTGCCGAATTTAGGGAAGAACAGGTTGCCGTGCTGCGGGAACGGATTACCGCCCGGATATCCGCCCCATGGATTCGCCAGGGTTCCCGTGGAGCCGACATCGATGTCGTTTCCGTAGGGCGGATTCGTGGTCTCACGTTCGTTGAACCAGGTCTCCGGCGAATCGTACAGAATGGCCGCGCCGGCGCGCAATGTCTGGCGTCCGTCGCCGGTAGGATCCCAAACGATGCCGACGCGCGGACCGAAGTTCGCGAGGTGTCCGTTCCAGTTGGCCGCCGGAATTCCGGGGTCACCCGGGAAGAACAGTCCGGGAGGCGCGCTAGGATGCAGGGTGCTGACCTGGTTCCCCAGCAACGCCGGCATACTGAACGACGTCCCGCGCTTGTACTTGTCCGGATCGGCGAACAGCGGCTCCCAACGCAGGCCGTAATTGAGTGTGAAATGCGGCGTCACCTTGAAGCTGTCCTGCGCGTAGAAGCTCATGATCCACTGCCGCAGGTCGTCGGGCGTCGCGTTGGTCTGCTGGAAATCGCTCATGTAGCCGAGCAGAAAGTCCGCCATTCCCAGACCCGTGAACTGTCCGTTCCACGTGGGCGCTCCATTCTCGTCGAAGCCGGAAATAGTGTCGTTCTGGACGCGGATCATGTTGAAGCCCAGCGCGATCTGGTGACGCCCACGGATCAGGTCCACGTCGTCGGCCAACTGGTAGCTGGTGACGTTGAAATGGCCTGGCGCGCAGGTTCCGCAATACGTTGTGAAGCCGCCGGTCATGCCGGAAATCAGCAGGAAGTTCGGAACGGAGCTGTACATCGGGCTTCCTAGCATCGTCCAGTTGATCGGGAAGTTCGTCGGACCGCGATTGTCGCGCACCCGGTTGAAGCCCACATGGAAGGAATTCACCGTTCCCGGACCGAAGGTGTAGGTGTCGGCGACGGTGGCTTCCTGGGCGCGTTCGAAGTTGCCGGGCTGGGTGGTGGTCAGCAGGTTGTGCCCGTCGAAGAATGGCGGGTTGGACCAGTCGTTCACGTAATAACGTCCGTACAGGGTCTGCTTGGAGCTGATCATATAATCGACCCGGCCGATGTACTCGTCGGAATCTCCCGTGGCCGGAATGCCGAAGGTCACCAGCCCGCAGGAGTTTGCCGAACTCGAGGGGATGTATTTCATTACTCCCAAAGCCGCCGAACTCAGCAATGAGGTGGGAATCTGGTTACCCGGGAATGCAGCGCCACCATTCGGATTCGTAAGCTGCACCGCCTTGCCGCACGACGAGGAGGCGATTGTGCTGAAGTCCCCGCCCAACATGGCTGTGGTGGGGACGTGCGTAGTGGACTGCGGCGGATTGGAGCGGTTGCGCGTTCCCTGGTAGCCGCCGAAGAAGAACAACTTATCTTTAATAATCCGCCCGCCCGCCGTGCCGCCGAACTGGTTCCGTTTCAAACTATCCGCGCCGGTGGTGGAAAAGAAGTTGCGCGCGTCCATGTCGCCGTTGCGCAGAAACTCGAACAGGTCGCCGTGGAACGAGTTGGTTCCCGACTTAGTGACCACGTTGACCGTGGCGCCGGGATGCGTGCCGAAACGCGACGAAACGGCGCTGGTTTCGATGCTGAACTCCTGCAAGGCGTCGGGGAAGGGAAGCGGCATGTTGACGTTCGACATGGCGTCGGTAGCGTCGGCGCCGTCCAGAAGGTAAGCGGTTCCATTGCCCTGTCCGCCTGCCACGGCGATCCGGGTGGCGTTCCAGAAGGTCTTGCTGCCGGTGTCGCCGCTGTCGGCGTACACCGCGCCTCCGAGCGTCAGAATCAACTCGGTGGGCTGGCGGTTGTTCAGCGGCAGCTCGTCGATGCGCTGCTCATCCACCACGGACGACACGGACGTCTCGCGCGTCTCCACCAGGCCGGCGCTGGCGGTTACCTCGACTCGCTCGCTGATTGAGCCCACTTGCAGCGTGACATTGTTCTCACTGTGCATGCCGACCGTCAGCTCCAGGCCTGTCTGGATGTAGTCTTTGAAGCCGTTGGCCTGCACTTCCAGGCGATAAGGACCGACCGGCAGGTTCGGAAAGAGATATTGTCCGGTAGCATCGGTGACCGTGCTGTGGACGGCCTGTTTGTCCGTTTCGGTCATGCGCACCGCGGCGCCCGTAACTGCCGCCCCAGTGGGATCGCTTACAGTGCCCGAGACCTGTGCGACCGCAACAGTTTGCGCCTTGATTGTAGAGGTTGAAAAGCCGAGCAAGGTAAGAGCGAGCAGAACGAATGCCGCCCCGTTTCTCACCGCATTTACCCAGGAGTATGACATAGGCAAGTTACACCCCTCTGCGCTCCGAAGCCGCAAGGCTCGAAGCTTTAGCGATAACAATATCCCCACCCCTCCCTAAACGCAAGTAAAAAACGGGGTAAAGAACCGGTTAAGAAACGGGCTGAGAGCCGATTTTCCCAGTGTGCGTTTCCTTGCATCGGCATTTGCGGCTCTCCGCCGGGTCCGGTTACATTTTAAAAATGGTTCTGGTGGTGGACGACGAGCGTCCGGTTCGCGAGCTGGTGCGCACGATTCTCGAACATGGAGGCCACCAAGTGGTGGAGGCCGGCGACGCGGCCGAGGCATTGGAAATCTTGCGGGCATGCTGCCCGGAAGTCCTGCTGACCGATATCGTGATGCCCGGAATGAGCGGCCTTTCGCTGGCCGCCCACGCGCACCAGCTTCACCCCGCCATGCCCGTGATCTTCATGAGCGGATTCGCCAGCCAGTATGCCGATGAGCTCGACGGCTCAGTGTGCCTGCGCAAGCCCTTTACCGCCAACCAGCTCCTCCTTGCCGTGGGCGAAGCCAAAGCCATGGAAAAGACCGCGCGGCGGATGCCGTAGGAGCTGCGAGCTTCTGGCTAGACCCGCTCGCTCACCTTCGCGGCTCCCCTATGCGCGTGCACGTCCATATCGGAGGCGCGAGCGCGAGCGAGCGAGGTGTTGAAATGGCAGAGGGAAGTGCTTCTTTTGGTCGCCACTCCGAAGGAAGCCGCATTCTGACCGGCCGGCAACATGGCTGATGAGCCGCGACCAGAGGGAGCGGTCGTGCTTACGGTTCTGATACACTCCCCCTTGGCCTCACCCCACAAATCCGCTCCCCTCGACCGCCCCATAGGGCTTCTGCACGCCAGTGCCATGGTGGTCGGCATCATCATTGGCGCGTCCATTTTCGTGCAGCCTTCCGAAATCAATCGGCACGTGCCCACCTTCGCCGGCGTGCTCTCTGTTTGGGGCGTGGCCGGTGTGCTGACGCTGCTCGGCTCGCTGGTCTGCGCCGAGCTGTCGTCTGTCTTTCCGCAAACCGGCGGCGTGTACGTCTTTCTCAAAGAGACCGTCGCGACGCCCGTCGGATTTCTGTGGGGATGGGCGATGTTCTGGAGCGCGCACTCGGGTATCATCGCCGCGTCCTCTGTAATTCTGGCGCGCTACGTGGCGTTCTTCTTCCCCCTTGGTGACACCGGGATCCGCGCGGCCGCCATCACCGCGATACTTCTGCTTTCGTTCATTAACTATCTCGGCGTGCGCCAGGGCAGCCGCCTGCAGACCGCGGTCACGCTCTTGAAGGTGGCGGCGATCGTGCTGCTCTTGGGGATGGTCCTGGTCTGGACCCGCGCGCACCCGCTCGCCGTCACTGGCACGCCGTCGCCCGGCGCTGTCTCGGCGCGCGACTTCATCCTGGGAGTTAGTGCCGCGCTCTTTGCTTTCGGCGGCTGGCACATGGTGACTTACACGGCCGGGGAGACGCGCGATCCGTCGCGCACGATTCCGCGCGCGCTGTGGATCGGCTCTGTGGTGGTCACGGCGGCGTACATCGCGCTCAACGCCGCGTATCTTAATATATTGCCGCTGGGGCGCGTTGTCTCTTCCACGCGGGTGGCCGCCGATGCCGCCCAAGTGGTGGCAGGGCCACGCGGCGCGGCAGCTATTTCTGCGCTGGTAATTCTCTCCGCGGTGGGCGTCCTCAACGGCGTGATCCTCGCCGGCCCCCGCACCTATTTCGCTATGGCCGAGCAGGGCATGGCATTCCGCTGGTTGGCCGCCATCCATCCGCGCTTTCACACGCCGCACCGCACCATCCTGGTGCAGGCCGTCTGGTCATCGGTGCTGGTGGCAACCGGCACTTATCGTGCGCTGTTCACACGCGTCGTCTACACGGAGTGGCTGTTCTTCGCGCTGCTCACTGTGGGGCTGGCGCGGCTGCGGCGCACCCCTGCTTACGCGCCGCCCTATCGAATTTGGGGATACCCGATCGCGCCCTTGGTGTTCGCCGTCGCGGCCGTCACCGTCGCGGTGATGACCATCGCCGCCGACCCGGTTCAGGCGGCCACCGGTCTCGGCATCGTCATGTTAGGATTGCCTGTCTACTACATTTGGATCGCTCATGCGCGTCATTGACTTTCACAACCACTTCTATCCCCCTGCCTATCTGGAAGCGCTGCGCTCCGGCTCGAGCGTCGTCGAGGTTACGATCGACCACGACGGCAACCCGCGAATCTACTACCCCGGCGATTACAACATCGCCGTTCCAGGCCACCGCGACATAGACTACCGCGAGCAGGTGCTCAAGGACGCCGGCGTGGATACGCAGGTACTCACTCTGACCACTCCCGGTACTCACGTCGAGAAGCCCGAGACCGCCGTGCGCTTCGCCGCCCTGGTGAACGACGCGTTCGGCGATATCGTGAAAACGAAGCGCGGCCGCTTTTCTTCGCTGGCCACGCTGCCGCTTAACGACCCCTCGGCATCGGTGAAGGAGTTGGCCCGCGCCTGCCGGTCGTTGGGCATGCGTGGCGCCATGCTGTTCAGCAACATCAACGGAGTGGGGCTCGACGATAAGCGTTTCTGGCCTCTTTATGAAGCCGCCAACGATCTCGATGCCGTCCTCTACATTCATCCGACGCACCCCGTGGGGGTGGAGGCGATGACGGATTACTGGCTCATGCCGCTGGTTGGATTTCTGTGCGACACCACGCTGGCCGCGGCCAAAATCGTGTTCAGTGGCGTGGCCGAGCGATTCCCGCGCATCCGATGGGCGCTCTGCCATCTCGGCGGCGCGATTCCTTATCTTGCCGAACGCCTCGACCGCGGTTTCGAAGCCTTCACCGAATGCCGCGCCAACATCCCGCGCCCGCCCACCGATTACCTGAAGCGCTTCTACTACGACACTGTCAACTTCGACCGCCGCGCCGT
>Ga0126381_100008061_pt1 | contig 11755 bp, 6 predicted proteins | sample PanSoiMetPlot_28_FD_96465 | JGI IMG/M metagenome (GOLD analysis project Ga0126381, IMG submission 96465) | Tropical forest soil microbial communities from Panama - MetaG Plot_28 | ecosystem: Environmental > Terrestrial > Soil > Tropical forest > Bulk soil | place: Panama | collected 2016-02-17 | reverse complement strand
CGCAGGCCCTCGAGAATACCGAGATGCTCTTGAGCCGCCGCGATGCGCTCCCTCATAGCTTGAGGATTGCCGGGCCAGCGATCGACCACTGAGAAAACAAACAGGCGGAACGTGATCGTCTCAAGAGTGTCGCGAAGAAAGTCATTGTTGGCGAGCTGCCAGATCTTGCGGTGAAAAGCCACATCGCTCTCGTGAAAGAGCTGCACATCGGTGTTCGAAATGCCTGTTCCGGTCATGGCCTCGACGTGAGCAGTCATTTCGCGATCTGCCTCGTTCGTAAAATTCTCAGCGGCCTTGCCGACAGCAATCGCCTCCAGCGGAATACGCACTTCCTGGATGAGACGAAAATCCTCAGGACCGAGCCGCGCAACGTAGGTCCCACGCTGAGGGATTCTCCTTAAGAGACCTTGATGTTCGAGCTCGTGAAGCGCCTCGCGAAGTGTGGGTTGTCCGATTCCCAGCCGTGCCGCCCATTTCTGCTCTATGAGTCGATCCCCACCACGCAGTTCGCCGGAGATGATTGACTCACGTATCGCTTGAGCCGCGGCCTGCGGAGCCGATTGTAAGCTTAACTGCCCAGCGGCTCTGTGGTGTTCCGTTCCCATTTGCTTGCCTTTCTTATCGAGCTATATTCTATAACGCTCGTCTTAGCAACGATTTACAAAAGGTACCCCGACTTCCTACATCTTTCGAGGGATAGTGCCAGGTTCCTCTCAGGGCAGTTAGGACCACCGATTCTATCTCTGCCTCGAAGCCGACCCGCGAACGAGACGACGTCTGTTGAACCTTAGATTATCGCGCTTCTTGACAAGATTATAGATAATAGATTACAGTTCGCGCGTGTAACTGGACCTCAATGCAAGAGGAAAGTGCCATGACGCATTCAACAAGGCCAGCATCGGCCATATCAAGCTGGAGCATCAGAATCGCTGCGTTGGCATTCATGTGCTGCGGCGTTTGCTTTGCCCAGTTTTCAGCGGGAGTTCAGGGCGTTGTGCAGGATCCAAGCGGCGCAGTGATACCGAAAGCCACAGTGACTCTCGTTAATACCGACACTAACGTTTCCCGTACCACCGCTTCTGCACAGGATGGAAGCTACCGGTTCGTCAGTCTTGCTCCAGGATCGTATTCTCTTTCAGTAACGGAGGCCGGCTTCGCGACCCGCACCGTAAAGTTTCAGCTGCAGACCGACCAGACGCTCAATGTTCCGATGTCATTGACTCTCTCGACCCAGGCACAGAATGTCACGGTGACGAGCCAGGAGCCGCTGATGAATACCGCGGAGACGCGGACCCAGTTGACGTTGACGAATCAGGCCGTTGACTCACTTCCTCTCCAAGGGCGCAACCTCATCAATCTGGTAACGCTGGCACCAGGGGTGACCGGCACCGGGACCGCCGCCGGCGGGAGTCCCGGTTCGTCTGTCGACAACTTTTCGACGGAACTTCAGGTTGACGCGAGTGCCAATGGCCGCGGAAGCGTTGGCAACCTGTACGTCGTCGACGGATTGGATGTCACAAGCTTCATCAGACCGGGCGTTCTCAATCTGACCCCCAACCCTGATGCGGTTCAGGAGACTTCGATCCAGACCAACACCTTCTCCGTCGAGTATGGTCGCGCCAGCTCAATTCAAATGGCCATGACTACAAAATCCGGAACGGATGCATACCATGGACTGGCGAGCCTCTACTACAACTCTCAGCAACTTTGGGCGGGTACCGAATTCATCCACGACTATTCTCCGTTCCACACGACGAACGTATCGGCTGCGATTGGTGGACCGATCATTCCGAAGCACCAGTTTTTTGGCTTCTTCTCGATCGAGCCGTTCCGGCAACTGTCGTCGGGTGGGTCTCTGGTAACGATTGAGGATCCGCTACTGACTAACTGGGCACAACAGAATTACCCGAACACCGTTGGAACGAAGCTGCTCAGCACCTATCTTCCGAGCAACGCACACTCTACCGGAGTCTCCGCGACGGCGGGCCAGGTGTTTCCAACTACGTGCGGTACCCCTGCCACGGGGAATCTGCCCTGCGATCTCCCGGTCTTTGATAGCGCGCTCTTCTCGTCCACCAGTTACAGGCATGCCTACCAGTACAACGTCCGCATCGATAAGTACTTCAACAAGGACCGTTTGTACGGCACTTACTTCCAGGGAAATCTGACCACTGGCAGCGGGTCAGTCCGTCCGGATTTCACGACCACCAGTGTCTACCACACCAAATCAGTGCAGGTGAATGAAACCCACACATTTTCACCGAATACCGTCAATGAGGCGATCTTCGGATATCTCAACATTGAGGGAATATCGCCGGCTTCTGGGCTCTTCACAGTACCATCGGTCAACGTAAGTGGACTGGGGGTCGGTTTCGGCGACGGATTCGCGCTCGGCGACTTCATTCAGCACAGTTATCACTGGCGTGACGTATTGCACCATATTCATGGAGCGCACTCCTTCGACTTCGGGTATGAGGGATGGTTCGGGCAGGACATCGTCTACTTCCAGGGTCCTTACTCACTGCCCACTTTTTCCTACAACAACATCTTCGACCTGATCCAGGATGCGCCGCACTCTGAAAGTGGACTTGCCTACGATCCTTTGAGTGGAAAGCCGGCACCAGGCAACTACTTCTTCGATGAAGTTACCGGCGGGTTTTTCGGCCAGGACAGATGGAAGGTCAACAAGAAACTAACCATCAACTACGGTCTTAGATTCGACGATTTTGGCAACCCGCAGCCGATCATGGGCCAGATCCTATCCAACTTCCATTACGGGGCTGGAACGACGATGGATCAGCAGATCGCCAACGGCTCTTATCAGCAGGCCAAGCAGGAGTTCTATCATTCGATCACTGCGTGGAGTCCGCGCTTCGGCATTGCATGGGACGTAACCGGCGATGCAACCTGGGTTGTTCGCGGAGGCTTTGGCGTCTATCATGACTGGCTTACGCTGGGAAATGCTGAGAACAACCTGAAGGGCAATCCACCGGGCTGGATCACGCCTACGTTTTTTGCGAACACACCGACTCCGCCGGTTTTGTCATTCGGCACAAGCAACAGCTATCCGTTTGGGTTTACGTATCCGGCGTTGCCCGGAGGATCGCTCGACAGTCATGGAGGACTCGTTGGAGCGCAACTGACGGTTGGCGGCAACGATCCAAATCTGAAGGCTGCCAACACCTTCATCTATACGGCGACACTCCAGCGAAGCCTTGGGAAGGATTTGGTTGGCAGCGTGGGTTACATCGGTCAGAAGTCGAACAACCTGGTGATTGGCAGCTCTCAAACAGACCAGACATCCTACGGCATCGATATCAACCGCTTCGCCGGAGACTTGATTCAATGTAAGTGCCTTGTCCCGTCGCGATTGAATCCTAGCTTCGGGCAGATCAACTTTGCCACGAATGGCGCTGAGAGCCAGTACAACGCTATCTACGTTGCAATCCAGGGAAGAATCGGATCACGAAGTTACTTCAACGCTTCTTACACTCATGGGGCAGCCTATAACGACTCGGGCATCGACACCCATATATACGCGACGCCTTATCCAACTCCCAATCACATTCATCAGTATTGGGGTCCGTCTTCGGCTAACGTGCCAAACCGCTTCTCGCTCTCGTGGAGTTATGAGTTCCCACATGTCACAAGCGATTCGGGATTCGTAAAGCAGGTAGCAAACGGATGGAATCTGAGCGGAACCACGATCCTACAGAGTGGCACACCGTTCACGGTATGGACGACGGCGCCCTTCAATGCGGTTTCGGACTCCTCAGGCAATTTCGTCGCGTACGCTCCGGGAAGCGGCGATTTCAACGCTGATGGAGACAACTTTGATTTTCCAGACGTCTCGACGTACAGCATGTCGACCAGCCGTAGGAGTTATTTGAACGGAGCTTTGAATCCTGCGAATTTTCCGAATCCGGCATTTGGCTCTGAGGGAAATCAGGAGGTCAACCAGTTCCGCAACCCCGGCTTTTCGGAAGTTAACGCGGCACTCTCGAAGGACTTCTTCATTACCGAGAGGTGGAGGCTGCAGATGCGTGGGGAAGCCTATAACTTCTTTAATCGGGTAAACCTCGGAGGAGTAGATTCAAACCTGTCGGACGGCAACTTCGGAAAGTCGACTTCTCAGCTGGAGCCGCGCTGGTTCCAGTTTGGAGCGCGACTCGTATTTTAGTGGGTGGAGTGAGCCGGGTGCGTGGATGTACTCGCTCACTCTCCGATTAACCATTTGATTTTTATACAGATTGATTAGCAGAATGGTCTGGACGGAGGGATCAAAAGGGTTGCTGAATTGCTTGCCGCACAGTCATTGTGCAGGCGCTGGGTTGGAGAAACGAAGCATGACCGAGGTTGGCGTCGAGTCTGAACGGGGGCGGCTCGCCCGGCTAATCGGCTTGTTCGTGCTTCTACTGTTAGGCAGTTGTGTTGCTTCGGCCCAGTCGGTCAACGATCAGACGCAAGCCATCATTTCCGCGCTCAAGCAGAACAACTATTCAGAAGCGCTGCAGTTGACGCAAACCGGACTTCGTCAATCACCTGCCAGTCCACAACTCTGGACGCTTCGCGCGATGGCGTTCTCCGGCAAAGGAGACAGAGGCGAAGCGCTCGAAGCCTTTCGTCACGCGCTGCAGTCATCCCCGAATTACCTGCCGGCGCTCGAAGGCGCAGGGCAGCTGATCTATCAGGATCGCAGCCAGAAGGCTGTGCCATTCCTCGAGCAGATTGTGCGCATGCGTCCCACTGACCAGGTAGCTCACGCCATGCTGGGCAGCCTTGCGTTTCTGCGCGGCGACTGCACTGCGGCTGTTCAACACTTCGAAGATGGTCGGGACCAGCTTCAGTCGCAGCGATCGGCGATGCTGGAATACGCAAGCTGTCTGGCACAACTCCACGAAACCGAAAAGGCAATCTCGGTCGTGCAGTCGCTATTAAACGCAAATCCAAACGATACTGAGGTCCGACGCGCCGTGGCCATATTGCAGTTGAAGGCCGAAAAACCGGGGAACGCGATTCAAACTCTCGCTCCGCTCCTTGAAGCCGGCAATGTGGACGTGTCGACAGCGCGCTTGGCTACCGAGGCGTACGAAGCAAATCAGGATACTCCACGCGCGGTGCAGATTCTTCATGATGCGATTGTGCGCGACCCCACCAATGTTGACCTCTACGTAGACTTCGCCAATATCGCATTTGCCCATCAGTCCTTTCAGGCGGGAGTGGAGATGCTGAATGTGGGCCTTCGAGCCGTGCCGCGATCGGCGACGCTATACCTTGCGCGCGGAATTCTCTACGTTCAGCTCGCCCACTATGATGAGGCGGAGGCCGACTTTGAGAAGGCTCAGCAGATTGATCCACAGCAGTCGTTCAGTGCTGTGGCTCAAGGATTGCTCGCGTCCAAAGCCTCCGGTGCAACCAAGGAAAGCCTCGCAGAGCTGCGACGCAAGTTGGCGAAAATGCCAAACGATGCGTTTTTGTGGTCGTTGGAAGCTTCGCTTCTGACCGAAGGTAGTCCTGACCCGGGAACTCCGGAATACTCTGAGGCGATGAAGGCTGCGAAGAAAGCGGTCGCCCTGAATCCATCGCTCGCATCAGCATATGACGCGCAAGCCAAGCTGTACCAGGCGGCGGGGAGTACGAACGCATCCATCGAACAATGCAGGAATGCGTTGCGATACGATCCGAAAGACCAGACCGCCCTTTATCGTCTCATCATGATGTTGCGAAAGACAGACAAGAAAGATGAGATCCCCGAATTGTTGAAGCGCCTGGCCGAACTGCGGCAAGAGGCGACGCGTAAAGAGGCAGAAGAGAATCGTTATAAGCTCACGATCGAACCGTCCACCTCGAGCGTTGCGAACCAATCGAATGAGCGCAATTGATTCGGACTTTGGAAAAGGAATGGTCGTGTCGCAAATAGTCACCAGGCGAAGCTTCGTTCTGGCCTCTCTTTATGCTTGTGTAAATTCGCTTTCAGGGCAGGCAATTGCATCGCGTAATATCAAGCCGCAAGCCGCGCCCCCAGCATCGGGAAAGCCGTTTAATGCAAAGTTCGTCGACGTCGCGCAAGCAGCAGGTCTCCATGCTCCGACTATCTACGGAGGAATTGACAGCAAGAAGTACATCGTCGAAGCAAACGGCTGCGGCTGTGCCTTCATCGACTATGACAACGATGGGTGGATGGACATCTTTGTTCTTTGCGGGACGCGGCTCGGAGGCGACCCACCGGAAGCTACGAACCGGTTGTACAAGAACAATCGCGATGGGACCTTCACTGATGTGACTGAGAAGGCTGGCCTGCGCGCTGCCGGCTGGGCAAACGGTGTTTGCGTGGCCGATTACAACAACGATGGTTATGATGATATTTTCTGCACCTACTTCGGACAGAACCGTCTCTATCGCAACAATCGTAATGGCACTTTCACCGATGTAACCAAAGAGGCGGGACTCTTACAGACAGAAATGCGCTGGGGCGCTGGATGCGCATTTCTCGACTACAACCGCGACGGCCATCTGGACCTTTTTGTCTCTAACTACATCCGGTTCGACTTCGAACATGCTCCAGTGCCGGGAGCGAACTCTACATGCAACTGGAAAGGCATTCCCGTGAACTGCGGGCCGCGCGGTCTGCCTACCGGGAGACACCTCTTATATCGCAACAACGGTGATGGCACTTTCACCGACGTGACGAAGGAAGCGGGAATCTCCGCGGCGGTAGAGAGCTATGGGATGACCGTCGTCGCAGCGGATTTCGATGAAGACGGATGGACCGATATCCTCGTTGCCTGCGACTCCACGCCCAGCCTGCTCTTCATGAACAACCACGACGGCACGTTTCGTGAGGAGGCGGTCGTACGCGGGGTTGCCCTCAGTGACGATGGCATGGAGCAGGCGGGCATGGGTGTCGGCATTGGAGACTACGATCTTGATGGACATCTGGATTTGTTCAAGACCCACTTTAGCGGCGACACGCCTGGCTTCTATCACAACGATGGAAAAGGCTATTTCGATCAGGTGACCCAAACCGCGAAGATCGGATTTGAAACGCGATACACGTGTTGGGGCACCGGGATTTGCGATCTCGACAACGATGGTTATCCGGATATCTTTGTCGCGAGTGGAAGCGTCTATCCGGAAGTGGAGCGAAGCCTACCCGATTTTCCGTACAGGACTCCGAAGCTGCTCTTTCGTAACCTCGGGAATGGAACGTTCGAGTCAGTCGGCAAGCTTGCCGGGCCGGCAATTCCGGCGCCCCACAGCAGCCGCGGCTGCGCATTTGGAGACTTCGACAACGATGGAGACATGGACATTCTGGTAATCAACATGAATGAGCCTCCCTCGCTTCTGCGCAATGATTGCGATCCAAAGCCGCATTGGATCAAAGTCAAATTGCAGGGAACTAAATCCAATCGAAGCGCGATCGGTGCACGAGTTGTGATGCATCATGGAGGAAAGAAACAGGCTCAGGCAGTAGTGAGTCAGTCGAGTTACTACTCCTGCGATGACTCAAGACTGCACTTTGGGTTGGGTGGGGCGACGTCCGCGGATATCGATGTTTACTGGCCCAGTGGAGCCCGTGAAAACTACAAGGCGATCACCGTTGATCGGCTCGTGACCTTACGCGAAGGGAAGGGAATTGTCGCCAACAACGGTTGGAAATAGGTGGTGTGGACTGGGATCAGGTTCGCAGCCTTTTCAGGTTTTGAGCTTGATGCCAAGATCACGGATGATCCTTTTCAGCTCGCTGTTTTCCCTTCTAAGGATTTGGAGCTGCCGTGCTCCCGCCGGATCTTGGTTCGTTCTCGAATCGTTTCGTTTTTGGATGTCTGAGTCGTCCAAAGTCCAAGATGCAGACGTTTGTTCAGGGCGTCGAGTACGGCGCAGGCTGGCGGCAGCCGGATTCGGAGAGTATCTCAGATGCGAAATGGCCGCCACCACTCTTTCTCTTGTTTCAAACGTCACAACGGCTGGATCGTTGAGCACACGAGAAACGGTGGCAACCGAGACGCCGGCGACTCGGGCGACATCCCTGATCGTCGTGCTAGCCCTGGATGGATGTTCGTCGGAGCGCAAGTGCATACCGGGAGGAGCGGGTCTTAAATTGGGGCTCCCTTGACTCTCCTTATAATCTATTATAGATTAACTCGTCGAGGATTTTAGATCGATGGAAGAGCCTTTTCATTTCGCTGTTAATCGCCGAGACTTTTTGCGCGCAATCACCGCAGCCGGAGTCGCCTCCACTATAGGTGTCAAATCGGTCGATGCAGCGGAGTCGGAATCTGTGGCAGCGCGATTCAGCACCGGGGATACAAAGGCCTCTCCCGAATTGCACAAGCTGACAGCCGTGGCCGTTGAGCAGGTGATGATTAACGATGAGTTCTGGTCGCCCAAGCGCAAAGTCTGGCAGGAAGTGACGATCCGCGACTGCTTTACAAAGTTTGAAAATTACAAGACCGGGACGCTGAACAACTTCGATCGGGTGCGAGCCGGGGAAAAGGGAAATCACGCCGGCGACCCCTGGTGGGATGGACTGACCTACGAGATGATTCGCGGATCAGCCGATTTCATGCGCAATCACTCTGATCCGGAACTCGAGCATCAGATTGACGGGTATATCGCCAGGATCACCGCCGCACAGGCCGTGAATCCGAACGGCTACATCAATACCTACACCCAGCTCGTTGAACCCGGGCATGAGTGGGGATTGAATGGCGGCTTTCAGCTCTGGCAGCACGAGATCTACAACCTGGGCGCACTCATTGAAGCAGGCGTGCACTACTATCGCGCGACGGGCAAGACGGCACTGCTCGTGGCTGGGGTCAGGATTGCCAATTACATGAGCGACTTCATGGGTCTGCCGCCCAAGAAGAATCTCGTCCCCTGTCATCCTCTTCCCGAAGAAGCCATGGTCCGGCTCTATGAACTGTTCAAGGAGAAGCCGGAGCTGAAGCAGCAGCTTCCCGTGCCTGTTCGCGAGAACGACTATCTGAAGCTGGCGGAATTCTGGATTGAGAACCGGGGCAACAACATCGGCAAGCCTGACTGGGATAAGGATCATAAAGCCGCCGAACAGTTTGTCAGAAACCAGGAATATGGAACAGGACGGCCCTCCTGGGGAGCCTACGCCCAGGATGACGCGTCTGTATTCGAGCAGAAAGACATTCACGGACATGCGGTCCGGGCGACGTTGCTTTGTGCGGGCATTGCCGCGACGGCTCGGGTGAATGATGACGAGCGGTATCGCGAGACTGCGATCCGTCTCTGGGAGAACATGGTTGATCGGCGAATGCACATCACGGGAGGCGTAGGTGCTTTTGCCGATGAGGAACGGTTTGGCACTGATTTCACACTTCCGAACAATGCCTATCTCGAAACATGTGCTGCCGTCGGCGCCGGCTTCTTCCACCACAACATGAACATGGCCTTCGGCGAAGCTCGCTATGTTGACGAGCTGGAACGCACCCTCTACAACGGCGCGCTTGCAGGAGTTTCGCTTAAGGGTGACACCTATTTCTACGAGAACCCGCTTGTGGCGGACACGACGCGAACCCGCTGGTCGTGGCATACGTGCCCATGCTGCCCGCCGATGTTCCTGAAGTTGATGGGAGCGATGCCTTCGTATATCTACGCGACAGACTCCGACAGCGTTTATGTGAACCTCTTCGTCGGTAGTAAGGCCTCGATGAATGTGAATGGGACGAAGCTGGCGGTTTCTCAGGTGACGCGGTATCCCTGGGATGGTGGCGTGCGCATCACGGTTAACCCAGAGAAGACTGGGTCTTTTGCCGTCATGCTGCGAATCCCCGCGTGGAGCACCGGAACAACCGTAAGAGTAAACGGAAAACAGGTTCCGACCGATCAGCGCGTTCGTGGCTATTTGCGAATCGATCGCACATGGAGTCCGAATGACGTGGTCGAGCTCGATATGCCCGTGCCTGTACGTCAGGTCTATGCAAACCCGCTCGTCCAGGCGAATGTGGGACGCTCAGTGGTGATGCGGGGGCCGCTTGTCTACTGTGTTGAATCAGCAGACAACGCGACGGTGCCGGGTCTGAGCCTTCCCCATAGTGCCGACTGCACGGCCAGATTTGAAGAAAGCAAGCTGGGCGGGGTGGTTGTCATCAGTGGAAGAGGTTCGGCCGGGACCACGAAAGATGAGGCTCTTTATTCCACTCGGCCGCAAACCTACTCGGCTCAGGCTACCACCATCACGGCCATTCCTTATTACGCGAATGCGAATCGCGGCCCCGTTGACATGATGGTCTGGCTCCCGCTGTCCACCTGATCGGACTTTTCCTGCGGAAATTCACTTTGATCTAGTTTCCAGATCGGCTGATTTAAGACCGATCGCTCTTTGCATGGGCCGGATCTCAGGGTTGGACATGAAAGTGCGCCAGATCAGGCCGGTCCGACCGTTCTCAATCATGACCGTCTGAGGCGCCTGGTTCAGGCCCATGGTGATTCCGGAGACCCAATTCAACTGCTGGTTAAAGGCATCGCAGAAGCCGTAGATGCCCCACAGTTGTGCGCCCAAATCGCGATACCAGTGCTTAAGCGCCGCCAGGGAAGCTTGCGGCGTGTAGGCGTAAGAGGCGATTGCTCCTGTTGGGGCGATTGTTCCGTCGTCTGTGACGAACGGCTTGTATTCGTGATATCGCCCATTCGGTCCGTCAACGGCCGTCAGCCCCCAGCTATCTTTTCCATAACCTCGAAAGTGATTCGGATTTGCAACGGCATAGGCCTGGCTTACGAGCGCCTCATTCCGGCTGTTATGGAAATAGTCGGAGTAGCTGTCTCGAACGCCGCGAGGATCGTAGCCTAGATAGGAATATTGCGTGAAAAACAGGGGGCCGGGTGAACCGGTTACATAACCTTGTGTCAGCGGAATGCCAAAGTAAGTGTGTTTGATCCCGTATTGGCTGCCAGTGCCCTCCCTGTCATACCCAGTCCAATAGACGGACGCAGGAACCGGGTGCGTCGGCGAAGCAATCGCAAGCAGATAGGTGATCATGACCTCATTCCAGCCTTGCAACCTGTTGGCAATATGGAAGGCATAATTCGGTGACCAGTGCCAGTAGAGTGCATCACGCTTTGGAGTTGCGCGGAACCAGTCCCAGTCAACATCGCGCCACAAAGCCGTGATCCGTTCCCGCAGTTCGCGCTCGGTTGGATTGTCAGCGTTGAAGTATTGCCGTGCGGTGAGTAAGCCCTCCATGAGGAAAGAGGTCTCGACGAGGTCGCCCCCGTCGTCGTAGATGCCAAAGAGCGAAACTACGTGACCTGTTTTGCCGTTCATGAAGTGTGGCCATACTCCATGGAAGCGATCTGCATGTGCGAGAAAGTCGGTGATGCGCAGCAGCCGCTCCACGCATTCCTGACCAGAGATAAAGCCGCGGTCCACTGCAACTACCATCGCCATGATGCCGAAGCCACTTGCACCCGTCGCGATGAGGTCGTCAGGACCGGGCTGCGACTCGCGCGCCATTCCCGACACCGGCTCCGACGCCTCCCAGTAGTAGCGAAAGCTCGCCTCCTCGACCATCGATAGAAGTTCGTCATCGGTCATTGGATGCGTCTTCGCCGTGACCTCGTCGGTCTTTGCAGATTCGGCCAGTGTTGAAGTGCGCGCCGAGACCCTGTAGCTCGCAGTTGCATGTGGATCTCCGATGTAATCGGCATATCGATCGACACCGTAACGCTGGATTCCGATTGCTTTGTAGGGTCCGCCACTGAGTGAGCGGTAAATGACGTACTG
>Ga0126381_100008060_pt1 | contig 11756 bp, 14 predicted proteins | sample PanSoiMetPlot_28_FD_96465 | JGI IMG/M metagenome (GOLD analysis project Ga0126381, IMG submission 96465) | Tropical forest soil microbial communities from Panama - MetaG Plot_28 | ecosystem: Environmental > Terrestrial > Soil > Tropical forest > Bulk soil | place: Panama | collected 2016-02-17 | reverse complement strand
CCGAGGCTTTTGTTTCCAGAATGGATTCCATGATGATCTTGCCCCGCGAATCCATCACCGCGACTGAGATCGTTGCTTGATGAACATCCAGCCCAATATACTTTTCACTGCTCATCGAGGGTGATCCTTTCGTAGGTGGTCATGTCGACGATGACAACCTACTCCAAAAGGGGCGCCCTCTTATAATGCGGTTGCGACAGCTAGGTCTCATTGCGTGAGACCATTTTTATGTGGCAAACCTAATTCTTTTCACCAACCGCATGATCCTCTGCATGGCCAAGCTTACGCAGGAGGTTCGCTAGGGCCTTCTTCTCGGAATCATCGAGGCGGGAGATCGCATCCTTTACATCCCCCCGCGCGTGATCGGTTAACTTGTCGATCAGTCTTGACCCTTCAGCTGTCATTGCATTGATTGGCACAATCACGAGAAAGTAAACGGACGCAGCAATTAACAGGAACGAGACCACCGCATTGATGAAATCGCCAAGAGCAAAGACGCTCCTGTTCACCGTGAACTTAATCCCCGTAAAGTCTGGTGTACCTACGATCGCCGCGATCAGCGGTGTTAGAAGGTCTTTCGTGAGCGCGGCCACTACAGCGGTGAACGCGCCGCCGACCACTACCCCAACCGCCATGTCGACCACATTGCCACGCAGAATAAACTTCTTGAACCCGCTCAGCATGGGCAACCTCCAAAAAGATGTGACGAGTGGGCAGCGCAGCTAAAGCATCGTAAGGTTTTCTTGTCACTCTCGGTGTAAGCAAGGCGCAACAGAGGCCGCCTGACGGACCCGATTCGTTGGGCGGCTTTTTGCTGGACATCAATTTCTCATACCCGGTTATAGCGCCGACAGCCTGTCAATCCTGTCAGTGCAACTTATTCGCGAAAACTGTGTTATTGCCAACCATGATGATGACGAGGCTCTTGACCGTCGATCAACAGGCGCCCATCTAGCTCGGGAGGGTGTGGGCCGCTTTTTTCTTGTGGCTGTAATATGCCCGACACATTTGGGGCGAGAAAATCGCGACTCTTTAAGCACGAATCCGGGGACCTAATTCGATGTTCCTCAAAAAGCCAAGCGACGAGTTGGTCATGGTAGCCAGGGTCGAGAATTTTCTATTGGTGCTGGCCACTCTTCTCCTAACCTTCGTCAACCGTGTCTTTCACTTGGGGCGCGTGTGGAAAGAGTTCTAACGGCGTTCTTGCGCTTGATGTCATTCTTGTGGGCGGTCGGCCTAGTGGGCTGCCTTCTTGTCATCCCTCTCACTGCGTACAAAATGTTTGCCGTTCTTTTCGACCGCGACGATTCCAGTGAGGATGAAGAGGGACAAGGGTCAGCAGCTAAAAGCGCATAGGGATATTCTGACGGGAGTGGGACCCTAGAAGCGCTTTCACTTTCGTTCCGGCGCTTACCCCCCAGTTCACACTCCCGTCAAATACCACAGTAGGCCACTGCTCGTAGCGAGCGAATGGCACATTCGAGGAATTGCCATGGCGCAACAGTAATCGAGAGTAACCATCGACAGCGCACTCGCCGCTTACATTGTCGATGTTGAATGTTCTAATAGAGCCCGATGCCCGGCGCTCGCAGAGTCATCAGACTTCCGTTCACCGAAAACCAGATGCAGTGCCCGCACTGCCGGGCTCCGCTCAGCATTCCTACCGTGATGGGCACGATTGCATTGTCTTTCAAGACGCTGCCCAAAGTGCAGTAAAGAATTTGTGATTGAGAATGATGTTCCGAAGAAACCCAGCCAGTCAGTGAAACCAGCAAAGAAGAAATAGCTTTGATTTCGTGCAAGAAAGCGGAGGTCCGACAGTGGAGCCTGAGGGTCCACCTCAGGAAGGCGGTGCAACCCCGCCCCCTCCGCTCCAAACTTTCCGTAACTTTGCACGTGCCTCCTAGGTGGTATTGACAGCAGGTATCCAAGGATCTATCACTTGGCCGTGAGTTCCCATCACAATACCTATTCTCGTAGAGGCTAGTTGTTCCCAATCACGTACCAGGAAAGTGAGCACCTCATGGCTCTTTGTCCACACTGTGAGTCCCGTATAACGGATGTCGTCATTCAGGATGCTACGATAGCCGGATTTGGAAGCCCCCAGTGGCACGGCATCACCTACGCTTGTCCGAATTGTCAGAAGGTTCTTAGTGTTGCAATTGATCCGGTCGCGATAAAAAACGACGTCGTACATGAGTTTGTCGATGCTGTTCAGACAATTCTTCGGAGGCACTTCACAACGTAGTCCCGTTAAAGGCACCAATTCATCACTGGCAACTCATATGGTTGGAGGCTACGCTGTCCGTCGGTGAGGATTCGCAAAAAAGCCCAGCCAATCAGTGAAGGCCGCAAAGATAGTTCACTAGTTGTTCCCCCTGTTTCATCGACCAGCACAGGTGCTGGCACTATTGGGAGCTGTTTCTGGGGTCATCCTGATGCGAAACTCTTGTCAGACGAAGTAGCGCGAGCAAGGCCGCCTCTGATTTTGTGCTCGGCCAGGGCAAAGGAAAGGGGCGGTCTTTCTAGGCCACTCACGTAGAGTGTAATCATGCGCTTTGCACATCGCCTTGGATGTTGGGTTGTCCTGCTTGTGCTCCTTCCCGGGTGTAACTCTCTAAATCCCCTCTGCGGAAGCGCTCGCCCGGTGCCTGTTCTCAATTCGATTTCTCCTACAACGATAGTGTTTGCGCAGATGCCGCCAAGCTTTCCGATTGTCCTCAAGGGCAGTCGGATTGTCTCTTCCTCCTTTGGGCTCTTCAATGGCAGCACGGTCGCCACCGTGGTGAACAGCAGTTCCCAGCTCACGATCACCGTTACATCCTCTATGATCGCGGGGCCGGGGACCTATGGCGTTCAAATACAAACCCCCGCAGGCAATTCCGGAGACCTAGGGTGCTCTAGTGGCGGCAAGAGTGCAATCCTGACCTTCACAGTTACCTAGCAAGTGACGGGGGTGGCTTTGCGGGAGACGTTGGGGTTACGAAGTCAATATGGTCCCGGACGCCAGAAGTTCCCGGGCCGCATCCATCGGAACAATCCCTCTTTGAGCAACTTCAAGATCGTTCGGCGGTTCTCAAGAACGACCTGCAGCCATGACGACTTCCTGAGCATCGGGAAATAGATTCCGCGAAAACAAAGACGTGCCAGGAAAATATTGAACCGGTCTCCGACATGCTGATCGTCGAGTGCCGCAACCGCCCGGGCTAGCGCATCCGGGCTGTACGAGTGAGCCCAGCCGTAATTCAGTTCAGTATGCGCTTCTTCGATCGTCATCTTCAGCGGAGTGTGCGCCATGGTGAACGGAACAAAATCGAGCCAGTGCCGCGGACGGGTGAGCCGTCCGGCAGCCTCCAGGCGCTTGTATAAAGGCGTTGCGGGTAAAGGCGTGAGCAGTCCGAAGATCGGCAGGCCCGGAGGCCATGAACGGACCTGCTGCAAGGTGCGTTCGGCGACTCCCGGCGTATCGTTATCCATGCCGAAGATGAACGAGGTGATCGCGTATATATTGCGTTTTGCCAGACGCTCAAGCACGGCAGCGTACTCGTCGGGCTTATTGAATCCTTTATTCACGTCCTTCAGATTCGCTGGGTCAACCGACTCCATGCCGATAAAGATCCACTTGCATCCGGAAGCAGCCATCAAATCAACTAGCTCTTCGTCGCGCACTAGGTTGGCGCTGATCTGCGCCACCCAAAAGACTTGGGCTTTTGCCGCGATGATCTCTCGCAGCAGCGACTTGGTGCGCTTCACATTGATGGCAAAGTTGTCGTCGATGAAGAAGACCGCGATCTGCCCTCCCTCTTTGCGGGCGCGAGCTTTCAGTAGGAGCAATTCATTGACAATGCTTTCATTCGTGCGGAACCGAATAGAGTCGCCGAAGAATCCGGTGACCGTGCAGAACTCGCAGCCGTAAGGACAACCGCGTCCTGATTCAACCGGCACGATGCGAAATGTTCCCCAACCTTCCCGGGAATTCTTGAGAAGGTGGTGCATCGGTTTGGGAACGAGATTGAACTGGCTGAGATCAAGCTTGTCCCATGGAATCGAGGGATAGGGATTCAGCGATGGCTTGCGCTCTTTTCCCATAGCATCCAAAGGCGCGTAGGTTTCCTTCAGTTCACCGCGAACAGCATCGTTTACGATTTGCGGCCAGGTCTCATCAGCCTCTCCCAAGGCAACGGCATCGCAATGGCGCGGGCCACCATCGCGGCCAAGTGCTTCATCGGCCTCCTCGGTCACGTGCGGCCCTCCCATGACCACTGGAACTCCCGTCGCCCGAATGGAATCAGCCATGCGATACGCCCTGGCCACCATCCTGGTCATGGCACCGATACCAACCAGCCCGATGTTCTGGTCGCGGACGAATTGCGCAATTTGGGTTTCGTCCATTGGTTGGGCATTGCCATCGATCAGCACCACTTCATGTCCGGGAGGTGTGAGCGCTTGCAGCAGGAACATCCAGAGGTGGGGCATGAAATTGCGTGTGACCCCGTTGTCAGGGTTGTAGAGGAGAATTCGCATGACGCTCCTTTAAAACGCTCGCTTGTCACCTTGAGTCGGTCACGGGCAATCTCGGAAGGCCGAACATCTCAAATGTATTTTTCGAATTAAACGTGAGCGGTCGCTACGTATCCTGGGTTCCCGACATGATACAGAAATTCTGTCAATGTGGGTGTTGTGAACTCATGGTTGGCGTAAACGTCCCGATTATTGGCCGTTACCGGCACACCAACCACTCTCTAAAATCTGATCTCCTTTCTAGAAGTTACCTGAAGCCTCGTCCAAGAAGGTTCTTCTACGAGGCTTCAAATCGACCTGGAACTGTAAATCCACTAAACGGTCAAGGAGAAATGTCCAGGATGATCTCGGAACCGTCATGTTTGTACACGACGCTTAGGGTCACGTGATCGGCTACGCCTATCAACGCACCACATCAACACCATCTGCGGTGAGTTGGAATTGGCTGGTTACAACACTTAGGCGAGTCAACCGCGCAGCACCGATCTCATTGGGGCCAGGCAGACAATCACGGTTTTCCAAGCCGGTGATTTGCTATCGGCCTACGGCGACCCTTGCGGAGTCCCCCCGGGAAACCGCTACTTCATGCCAAGGCCTTCAGGGATAGGATTCAATTTCTCAATACGACAGAATTGCATGATGCATACTGGCGTGCTTTCGCACCCAACTCAGACGCGGCCCTGCGTGCAGGATGGCAGGTTGCGGAGTATAGCAACGAGATCACTACCAAATTGAAGTCCATACCCAACGAATCCCGAATAAAGCTAGTCTCCCCGAATATGGCAGGTGATCACCTTGTCGCTGTCTTGCGAACCATGGCCCGGAGTTGCTCTGCGCTAGGCGAAGATTTGGCCGCAGCAACGCTGCCAGCTCTGTCCAGGATCATAAGTAACATGGAACAAGGAAGTCCATTCCGGTTTCTGATGCAAGCAATCGAACAGACGCTGACTGCAAGGTGACGCAGTCACCGCGACGACCTCGCGAGGCAGTTCCTCGAATCGATCAACCTCGCAAGAAGTAATCCAGAAGGCAGACCAACGATCCAGATGTGCTCGCCTATCTACCAGGCGGGTTTGCCGTCCTTGAAACGTAGTGTCAGCGTATCCCCGCCCTTAGCCACTTCGCGTGCCAAAATCAGGTCCGTCCCGTCCTGCGTGACCTTCGAGCCAGTGACCTGAATCTCCTCTCCCGCTTTGAAATCCACTCCCATGTCATCCAAGAAGCTTTTAGGACAAAGAAAGATCTGGACGGTACCCTCACCGCTCTTTATTTCCAGGTAAGCTAACGACTTTTTACCGGTGGGGGAACGAGTTTCAATTGTTCCACGACTCCCTTTAGTTTGTTTTCAGTGGCGGGATCATACTTGGGGTGGTGTCTGCGCACACCCGGAAGCGGCAAGAAAAGCTACCGCAACGATCTTCAGGACTTTTTTTGTATAAATTGGACCGCATGGGGCCATCGCAGGCCTCCATGCCGCGAATGTTAGGCCCCTAGCGCGGCAAAAGCAATCTGATACGCTTGCTCCCGCCGGTGTTGAACCGTCGGCACAGTTCGCCTTCGAGCAGAACGCATGGAGCGTGTGGAGCGTCCAAGTTCCATTCTGGCCGGGAGTGAGTTGGAAGACGCTTCCACCATTGTGTGGACCGGAGCGGAACGTCGTGCCGTAAAGATTTCCCGCACTATCAAATGCCAGGGTTCCGGAAGGATTGAGGCCCTCTGCTTCAGCAAAAGAATGAAGGATTTTCTCCGTCCAACCTCCAGGACCGGGACTCAGTTCGAAAACGGTGCCCTGCGATGCGCCCCCAGATGCCGTCGTTCCATAGATGGTTCCAGCCGAATCAGAGATCAGACCTGCAGTAGGCAGAGAGCCGTCTGTTCCACTGAACGAATGGAGCACCTGTTCTGTCCACGTATTGTTGGGGCCGGAAACGAGTTCAAAAACAACTCCGTCGCCCACGTCTCCGCCGGCCGCTCCGGTTCCATATAAGTTTCCAGTTCCGTCGAAGATCATGCCTCCATTGGGCCAACCTCCATCGCTCGCACCAGTGAATTTGTAAAGGACCTTCTTGGTCCACAGTCCTTTAGAACCCTGCTTCAGTTCGAACACAGTACCCGTGCGTGTCACGTTAGTACCCGTGGCAAGGTTGCCGTAGAGATGTCCTTGTGCGTCCCAGTTGAGAAGTCCCTGGGGTGAAGCGCCCGGAAATTTGCTCAGCACCTTTTCTGTGCTCTGCGCCCATGCGATTGTTGTAAGAATAATTGCGCTGATCAAAATTGTGATTGCTACTCGAAAAGAACGGCTCAGTAAACGGTCTCTCATGACTGCCTCCATATCCGGGTTGGCCGGAAAACAACGCTTGGGTCCACGCGGAAATACGGAGGAAAGCGGGATCCCTATGTTCAATCGCCGTAATATAACGTTAGATGAATTGACTCGTCTATAACTTACTGCGTTTCCTGTGATAGTCCGCAATTGTTGCAAAATCGCCACCATACTCATAGACTCAAAATTGGTCTGGTCATTTGAACGGATCCTGAGCCAGGCGTTGGCAGTTACGGTCGTCTATCTTCTGTGGACCCTTCGAGTGGACGCACGAATTCCCTTATTCTCACCCGCTGGACCATTAGCCCCGATGAAGGACATGAACGCTACCACTCCGAATGCAAGCTCGCTAAAGGAGCCGTACGACGGAGACACGAGCTTTGCAACCATAGACGGCAGTAAGCGTAGTCACACTCCGCCTGCATTGTCGCTGCCCTAGAGCAATGTCCTGAAGATGTGCAGGCTCACAGTGGAATCGCATGGCGATTAGCCAAGCCAATTTGAGCGGCGCTCTCTCCGATTCACAAATCTCGTCGCAAAGATCTCGCTCATTAACGAGCTGCTTTCGTCGCACAAGGATCGCATCTTCAGCGACCTTGATACGTTCGAGATCCGCCCCCAGCTCCAACCCCGCCAGCGAAAGGAGAAATCCCTACGGTGACCCAACCTTCCGGCAATTGGCAGACGGCACTTTCCGCATCCGCCGGCGTTCCGGAGAAATCATCGGATCTCAGGACGTGTGGGAAATTACTGAGGCCCTTGCCGCCGATTCTCAGAAATCTATTCCCCGCGAAAACCAACGGCCGTGTCTGCTTTCAGGAGAAAACCGTGAGCCTGTTCCGGGACGGGCGTGAGTTGGCCGCTTAAACTCTTAAGCGAGGTTGGGGACGGAGAAATCCCGGCGAGAGAACCCAACTGAGGGTCAATGCGTGTAATCGGAAAGTTTTTTCGATAGAATGTCCTGCGGGAAAGGAGTGTTATGGCGAAGAAAAAGATCGATCCGTTGAACAAAAAGGCTTATGGCGCGGTCTCCGCCGCGCTCACAGTCTCTGATATTCTCTCCGCGATAAGCTTTTACCAGAAAGCCTTTGGCTTCACTAAGCGGGGCATCATGAAGGGCCCGGATGGCAAGCCGATTCATGCCGAACTGACCTTGCGCGGCGCGACTCTCATGCTCGGCCCTGAAAACCCCGCCATGGGAAGGCGCACAGCCAAGAGCGTCGGTGCCTCGCCTGCCAGTCTCTACATCTATGTCGAAGACGTCGACAAGGTAGTCGATAAGGCGACCAAGCTCGGCGCGACTAGCCAGGGCCCCGTGATGGACATGTTCTGGGGCGATCGTTGCGGCACCATCGTGGACGCTGATGGTTACACGTGGATGGTAGGCACGCACAAGGCTGAGCCAACGGCAAAAGAGATGAAGAAGGGAATGCAGGAGATGATGAAGACGATGAAGCAGCAGCCGGGGAGCGCTGCCGCTGCGGACTAATGCGCCTTCACTCGAAAAGGGGACGCTGTATCCCGGCCTCTCTCGTTTTGACGGTTACTCCGACCGACAACTATTCATGGCAACACTCTGAAAGGCACATTGCTCGAAAGCGTCCCACCCGGCGTAGTAACCGTCACGTATCCCGTGGTCGCGCCCGGCGGCACCTTCGTCTTAATCTGCGTTGCGGACACAACCGAAAAAGCAACGGAAGTACCATTAAAGCTGACTGCGCTCGCTGCACCGAGATTGTTGCCTAGGATCTTAACGACCTTTCCGACTTTGGCCCCGCGTGGCAAGTCGGTCACGAATGGGGGTAGGCCCACATTCAAACTGAAGACAGTGCCGCAGGTCTGCGTGCTGTCATAGACGCAGTTGCTGCTGGCTCCTGCACCTCCGGCAATGGTAGTTCCGTAGAAGAGTCCGTTCGTGGCTTGGACCAATCCGCCCCAGGGATTCCGCCCGTCTGTCCCGTTCGTGAAGCTATACAGCGTGCGGAACGTCCCATCAGGCGCAATTTGGAACACCGTTCCGCAGTTGCATGGCGGACTTTTGCTCCCGCCAGCGAATGTGGTCCCGTACAAGTTCCCATCCGATCCCAACGTTAGTCCCGCTTCGGGGACGCAGCCATCACCGGGGGTCGGGTAGCCGGCGAAGCTGTGTAGGGTGGTCAGGACCCCAGCCGTTGTGATCGCGAATACTGTGCCGCAGTGTGTGGGTGCCGCGCCTCCTTGCGTGGTCGTTCCATACAGCCTGTGGTCCAGGCCTTCAACCAGTCCGCCATCAGGCTTGGCTCCATCGACGTCATTGCCGCCTTTAAAGCTAAACAGAATCTTGACCTTGCCAGCCGGTGTCATCTGGAAGACCATCCCGCAATTGCAGGGATTGACCCCACCATCTTCGGTTGTTCCGTAGAAGCTTCCATCTGACGCCTGCACGAGCGGGGCGAAGGGAAAGAGGCCGTCGGTCGGGGGTCCCAGGAAACTGTGCAGAGTCGTTACGGCTCCCACCGCAGTCATCTTGAACAGTGTGCCGCCCGCGGAGCCACCAAAGCCGACTTGCGTCGTTCCATAGAAGGCGCCTGTGGAGCCCTGTATCAAAGGGGCCTCTGGAGTCGCTCCTTCACTTGGTCCCGTGAAGCTATGCAAAGTCGCGAATGCTCCCGCGGAAGCAATCCGGAAAATGCTTCCGGCACCGGCGCCACCCATCTCCGTTGTCCCGTAAAATTTGCCATTGGTGCCCAGGACCAATCCTGCGTTAGGGAACGAGCCGTCTGTTCCCGCACCGGTGAAGGTGTGCAGGAGAGTAATCGTCGAGCCATTTAGCTTGAAAACTACGCCCTTTTTGCCGGTTCCTCCTTCCCAGGTTGTGCCGTAGAGATTACCGTCCAAGCCTTGAACGAGAGTCATCGCGCGCGCATTGCCACCATTAATGCCGTCAAAGCTGGCCACAGGCGAGAAGACTTGCGGGTGAGCAACTGCAAAAACCGCCACTACGAACGAAGTAACACGCAAGAGTCTTAATATCTTTGATTCGGACATGTTCTCCACCTCATGCTTTCCATTCCGCCTAGGAACGATGCCGAGGCTTGGCGGCGTGGTCACGAATCATACGCCACCCAACGACGGAATGGCCATCGCCATTTAACCTGCAACTAACTCACTCGCCGCATCCTAGGCTCGCCGTATTGGATCGCGATAAGGCATAAAGTTGTTTATTTTGCGTACCGTGTACCCGCACCATTTGATCTCAAGAAGTTAATCACCCTTTGATATGAGGAACGTTTTACAGCTATACGATGACGGACTAGCCGGATGGTGTCGCGACGCACTCCAGTTCCTGCTCTGATCTGACGCTCCGAATAGTGGGTCAATTGGCGGAGAGTTTCGGGTCTGCAGCCACCCGTCCGTTCTCATAGATCTTGCACCTAACGTCAACGCCATGATCGACCGGGCCCTGCTCAAGCCTTCGCCTGAATTCTTTACCGCAATACCGTTATTCCCTTGCTAACACATGCATTCTTTGCAGCCTGCCGCGTGGAAGAAGTTATGATCTCGCCTGTACGCATACGGAGCGGTTCGAGACTCAGCGTGCCTTGGGTGATGCCATGATCGCCGCGACACGAGCCACGATGTTGAATACGATAGGCCAGATGAGATAAAGAAGAACCACCATGTACACCACTTCGTTCCCCTCGGCGAACGCCCACATTCCCGACGAGGCATTCTGGCGATCGATGATCTGCGCGGTCGAAACTCCAGTGGTGGCAGACTGATACTGGATCATCAAGTTGCGCTTCAGCAGCATGGCCTGATAGGCAAGCAGCCATATAATCACGAAGGTGCACACTTGGTAGCCGCCGCGCACAAACCTGTTCAGGTGACGCAGAAACCGTTCATGCCGGTCCGTTTCCAGGGGCGCTCTATCGCTCAGCATGGCCAGAATGGCGAACCCGAAGGGCCCCAATGCCGCGAAAAACAGCCACCACGAAGATCGCTCCTTGGACCGAATCACTAGAGAACACATTAGCAGCCACAAGACTGCTACAACCACCAACGATGCCCAAAACGACATGTTCTTCGCAAGGCTAAGGAAATGGAAGTTCCGCACATAATTCGGATAACCTGCCGCACTTTCTGGATTGATCAGGCTGAACAGCCATCCCCCCAGCATCAAGACCACGGGAATCATTAACAGCAGGACAAGCGCGACGACCGTTTGTTTCTTCACCATCCACATCGTGGCATGCCTGCTTGGCCTTGACCAGTACGAGTGCTTAGTCTCCGGAAGAGAGAGGCAGCTCATCCTCCGCTCGACCCAGCTCTTAGAACATAGGGGGATCAAACGACTTGAGCAATCGCGCAAATGCGGCTTCAGCGGCTCGGCCGGTCTCGCCATCTAGGAAAGACCGTCCTATGCTTGCTCCTCGGCCATTAGACGTTCTCGGGCCATAGAGATGAACGGACCGCGGTAATGCCGATTCCTCCGCATAGAGTCCGGACCATCATGACCGGGAATACCCCTTTTTTCGCTTACCTGCTTCGCACACAACCGTCCGGACGCCCCTCATCACTCCGGATCCGGAGTACTCTGCTCTACCAACCCCGGGGCGTGGTGCTCGACAGCTTAGTGACTACGTATACGGTTAAATGTTGGAACTTGCTCAGTACTATACGAATTGAGTACCGGCCCACCCTCACTCTCCCAAAGCACATGAGCACCACCCAGCTCAGGAGTGTTGGTTGACAACGCTGGCTCCCTGGCATAACTTGCCGCTTTTACCTCAGCAAGCTGGTGACCCGAGGGGGTGCCATTCTCGCTTTTTCTTGTTTCAACATGAATTCGTCATGTGCTCATTACTAGTGCACTAGATGGCCATAAGCGAACCTTTGAACCGCCCTGATTACTCGGCAACGATTAGGAGGT
>Ga0126381_100008059_pt1 | contig 11756 bp, 13 predicted proteins | sample PanSoiMetPlot_28_FD_96465 | JGI IMG/M metagenome (GOLD analysis project Ga0126381, IMG submission 96465) | Tropical forest soil microbial communities from Panama - MetaG Plot_28 | ecosystem: Environmental > Terrestrial > Soil > Tropical forest > Bulk soil | place: Panama | collected 2016-02-17 | reverse complement strand
GGACAGAGGAAGAAGAGGAAGAGGCGGAGCTCGCGGTCGAAGGTCGCCACTACGAGACCGGCGAGAAGCAGAAGCGCACGCGCCGCCGCTTCGGCGAGTGATCGCGGCTGCCGGCGCTTGATCGAGCCGCAGCGATCAATCGTGATCGTGGGTACGGCTTCAAACGGCGGCGTCACGAAAGTGGTGCGCCGCATGCTCAGCGAATGTTCGATCACGGGTGGTTGTCCGAGGACGCACCTCCGCGCGGTCGGCCTGACTTGGCTGGCCCACCGTGGTCCCTCGCCCCAAGCAGTTGCTGCCGGCGACGCTCGCCAGCTCGTAGAAAGGCTGCGCCGCCCGCGCCACCACCCGCGTTAACCATCCACAATGACGGTAAGGTTGACGCGCGGTAGTGCTTGCGCACCGACCTGCCTCGCCGTGGCGGTGGTATCTCGGCGGTATGTCGGAGAGGCAGCAGAACATCCTCGAACAGGCCAAGTGCGCGGTCGTGCGTGTTGGCGATGGCCGCGGCTTTGTGACCGATCTTGCGGACACCTACGGCCACCCCATGCCTTGCGTTGTCACGGCGGCGCATTGCGTGCCGATCCCCGATTGGTCACAACCACCCTGGGACAATTGGGAAAACACGAAGTTTAAGTTTGTAGGTTTGCTCGACGGCGATACCACAATCGCGGTCACGGTATTGTTCTGGGACCCGATCACGGACCTCGCGGTGCTCGGCGCGCCCGACGACCAAGAGCTTTTCGAAGAGTATGCGGCCTACGAGACCTTTGTGGAGCAGGTGGGCAGAATTCCCATTGCCCCCTTGCGCCTACCGCTGCAGGCCAGAGACGCGGAGCGCACCTCATCCGCATGGATGCTCCCGCTTGAGGGCGACTGGTTCGCGTGCGAAACCGGCGACAACGTCCTGGGGTTGCTGGTGAACAATTCCGAGAAACCCATCGTCGGCGGAATGTTTGGCTCGCCAATCATCGATCAGACCGGCGCAGCCCTCGGCGTCGTGTCCAGGTCTCCCGAAGGCGAGAACGCCGAGGGATACAGCACCCGACTGGCGATTTGCCTGCCGCCACGATTGACCAGCACCCGGCCTCTGATGAAGTTCTAAGCCGCCCCAACCCCCGCCCCGCCGAGATGCTTCGCGTAATGCTGTCGGACGGTACGGGCGTAATGTCACGGAACACATCGACGTTCATCACCCCCTTGTGGTGGGAGCGCACGCCGTTGCGCATGTTGCGAAGCGACATCGGCCGCGTGCAGCGGGCGGTGGACATCGCTGAGGGTAGCGTGCTGCCAGGGGGCCGGCGGTAAGGTTGGACCCAATCTTGGACCCATTCACGCCAAAAAGGCCCCGTAAGGACCTCTTTGGTCACTAAGCCGATGCAAAGAAACCCGCGAGAACACTAACTTTCCTGCCAGGTCTTGCTGTGTGCGGTAAAACCATTGAATTGCCGCACGCACTTGGTTAAGGGCCACGTGGGGCGCAGTTCGCATGGAGGGGTTTATGAACCTTGCGCGACTTGCGGGGAGCGTCGCGATCGCCACCGCGCTCACCACCAGTATCGCCGCCGCCAAGACCGCTACCGTGGTGGCGGAGGTCAACCTGCGGAAGAGCCCCGGCACCGACAGCGAGATCGTTACACTCATCCCGAAGGGCGCGATGGTCGAGGTCGGCGCCTGCACCAATGGCTGGTGCATGGTCAGCTATAACGGGATGGACGGCTATTCGATCGCGCCCAATCTGGGTCTGGCGCCGCACCCGGTCCGCCGTCCGCCCGACTACGACTATCCGCCACCGCCCGGCACGTACCCGCCGCCGCCCGCTAATGTGGTCGGCCCGCCGGTCTATTACGACCCTCCGCCCTACGTCGGCCCATACTACTATCGGCCGTACTATGGATGGGGCTGGCGCGGCGGATGGGGCTGGCGTCACCGCTGGTGAAAAAGTCCGGCCGGCCCGCCGGCTTTCTGCTATGTTCGGCTCACCCTCCGACATGCGAGGGATGGGATGCGACTGACTTGGCTCGAGCGTCCGCTTCCGGTTCTCGCCGCAATCCTGCTGCCGGCGACCCTCTTGCATGCGGCCTTGCAGAGCCCGAGCGACACGCCCGGCCAGCCCTCGCTCGCCGGCCAGATGCTGATCGCCGCCCCCGGCCTGCTCGATCCGCGCTTCGACCACACGGTTATTCTGATGGTGCGCCACGGCGCCGACGGGGCGCTCGGGATCGTGATCAATCGGCCGGCCGGCGAGCAGCCGCTCAAGAGCGTGCTCGCCGCCATCGGCGAAAAGGGCGACGGCGTCACCGGCAACCTGCGCCTCTTCTACGGCGGCCCGGTGCAACGCGAGGTCGGCTTCGTGCTGCACAGCACCGATTACAAGCGCGACCAGACCGTCACGATCGCGGACCACGTCGCGATGACGTCGAGCCGCGAGATCTTGCACGACATCGCGAGCGGCCATGGGCCGGAGAAGGTTCTGGTCGCCTTCGGCTATGCGGGCTGGGCGGCAGGCCAGCTCGAGGGTGAGCTGGCGCTCCACGGCTGGTACATCGCCGCGAACGACACCAAGCTCGTTTTCGACCTCGACCGCGACAAGGTCTGGGACGAAGCAATGATGCATCGGACCCAGGATTTGTGATCGCGCCAACGACGCTCCTCGCCCCCCGCTTGCGGGCAGAGGCGGCACAAAGGAGCGCAACTTAGCCAATTCCGCGCGGCCGTCTCTCGCAAGCGACGCGGCGAAGATTTCAGCGTCCGGGCCCAAACTGCGTCGCCAAATACGCAAGGATCGTCTGCCGTTCCTCCGGCGTCGCACTGGCGCCGCGGCTCACCATGTTAGCCACGATCGCCTCCCAATCCGTCTTCTGCCGGCGTGAGGCGACGACGCGCGCGAGGTCGTGGCAGGTGATGCAGCGCCCCTCGACCAAATCCTTGCCGGCGCCCGCGGGCAAGCTCACCACGGCGGGCGGCGGCGCGCCGGCGGCAGGCGGCGAGTTCGGGCCGAAATTCGTTGTCAGATACGCCACGATGGTGTCGCTGTCGCGCACCGAAACCTGCGCGCCCTTCATGATCATGTAGTTCACGAACTGGCGCCAGCCGGCCGAGCCGTCGCGAATCTGCACGATGGTATTGAGGTTGTGGCAGCCGGTGCAAACGTTGGCGACGAGCTCGCGGCCCTCGCCGGGAGGCAGCGCGGGCTGGGCGCAGGCTGGCGTGGCGAAAAGCAGCGCCAGCAGGAGTGCGGAACGGCGCATGGCTCAAACCTTTCGGGTGCGTTGCTCGGCGATCGAATAGGCCGGGTACCAGGTCGAGGCGGCCCCAATGCCATCGCGGCGCGTCTGGACGTCGAGGAGATAGGGGCGCCCTTCGATGTTGGCGCGCTTGGCGCGGTCGAGCGACGCCTTGACCTGCGCGGGCTCCTTGACGGTCTCGCCCTCGACCCCGAAGGCTGACGCGGTCTTGGCGAAGTCGACGTCGGGGCTGCCGTTGTAGCAGGTCATGTCGCGGCCGGTGCGGAACTGGCGGCCGGCGCTGTTCCAGATGCGGTTTCGTTCATTGTTGTAGCTCTTGTTGTTGAGCACGATGACCGTGACCGGCGCCTGGTAGCGCGCCATCGACCACAAGGGTTGCGGGCCGCTGAACAGGAAGCTGCCGTCGCCGACGACCGACACGACCGGCCGGTCGGGATGGGCGAGCTTGACGCCCACGCTCCCCGCCATGCCCCAGCCGAGCACGTTGGGTCCGGTGCCGATGTACTGCTTGTCGGCGCCACCGAACGACATAACGGCGTCCATGGTCTTGCCGGAGTCGACATCGCACACATAGCAGGTGTCGCGCTCGAGCGCCTCCTCAAGCTCGAGGCCGAGGCGGCCGAGCGTCACCGGCGCCGTGTCGGCGCCCTCGCGCGCGGTCACCTGGCGGGCGTCGCGCATGTCGGCCGTGATCTTTCGCGTGCGCTCGGTGCGCTCCGCGGAGATCTCCTTGAGGCGCTGCGCGGTCGCCTGGCTGCGCAGCGCCGCGGTCAGATCGGCGATGGCGAGCTTGAGGTCGGCGACCATGCCGAGATCGACCGGGTTCTCGCGCGCAAGGCTCGTCGGATCGAGCCGGATCGAGATCAGCTTGGCGCCCGGCGCCGCGCGCTCGCCGAAACGATTGCCGAGATTGAGCAACAGATCGGTCTTGCCGAACATCGGCATGTTGCGCAGCAATGGGCCGGCAAAGAGCGGATGCCGGGTCGGGAACGGCTTCGACCAGTAGCCGAGCGTGCCGCCGCCGCTGACCGGCAGGCCCAAGAGCTCGGCAAGCTCGAGCAGCTCCTTCTGCGCCCCGCAGGCGGTCGCCTCGTCGCCCACGCTGATCAGCGGGTTCTGCGCGGCGATGAGCATCTTGGCGGCGAGCTCGATGTCGGCCGCATCGGGGCGGATGTGCATCGGCACGTCGAATCTGGCCTGATCGATGATGGCGGCCTTGGCCTGGCCCTGCAGCGTGTTGGTCGGCAGCGACAGGAAGACCGGCCCGCACGGCGGGGTGGTGCTGAACTTGATGGCGCGCCGCACGGTCTCCGGGATCGTGGCGGTCGATTGCGCGTTCCAGAACCATTTGGTGATCGGCTGCGTCATCAGCTCGACGTGTTCGGTCTCCTGCGTCAGCTCATGGCCGAGCTCGTCCTGCGCCACTGAGGCGACGGCCACGATCAATGGAATGTTGTCCTTCCAGCTGTTAACCATCTGGGTCATGGCATTGGGCAGGCCGATATTGGCGACCACCACCACGGCGGGCTTACCGGTCGCGCGCGCGTAGCCGTCCGCCATGGCGACGACTGCACCTTCCTGCACGCCCTTAATGAGCTCGATGCCGGGCTCGTCCACCACCGCATCGAAGATCGGCGAATCGCCGGTCGAGGGATTGAAGAAGATGTATTTGATGCCCGCGGCCTTGAGCTGCGCCACGAACAGGGCGCCGCCGGTGCCGGTCATCTCGCGCACCGCGCCGCCTGCGAGGGGTCCCGTCGCGGGCATGGCCGCCGGCGCCAAATTCTGCGCCATCGCCTTGGCGGCGACGGCGCTCATGCCGATGGTGGTCAGTCCCGATATGAGCTTGCGACGGGAGATCCCATTGTCCAGATACTGCTTGATCAATTCCTTCACGGCATCCTCCTCCCTGTCGGGGCTTGGGGCTGGCGCGCCGCCTTGCGCGGTCTTTTGGCCCTCGCGGTCGGCATGAGCTTGCCACGTTCGCGGCGTTAAACCAACGGCCGAACGGAAGGGTTGCGGCGGCGTTATCACCCCATGCGCCCGACCCTGCTCGCGACCATTTTGGCACTCGCCACGCCGGCGGCGGCGCAAGCTCCCGCCGCCCGCGAGCCCGCGAGCACGCCTGCGCCAGGCGAATCGATCTGTCTGATGATCGAGGCGGCGGCACGGGCAAAGGCGCTGCCGGTCGACTTCTTCGCCCGCGTGATCTGGCAGGAGAGCCGCTTCCAGCCGCAGGTCGTGGGCCCGCTGACGCGCAGCGGCGAACGCGCGCAGGGCATCGCCCAGTTCATGCCGGGCACCGCGGCGGAGCGGGGCTTGCTCGATCCATTTAATCCGGTCGAGGCGCTGCCCAAATCGGCCGAGTTCCTGGCGGAGCTGCGCGACCAGTTCGGCAGTCTCGGGCTGGCGGCCGCCGCCTACAATGCGGGCCCGCGGCGGGTGCGCGATTTTCTCGCCGGGACCCACGGCCTCCCCTCCGAGACCCGCAACTATGTGCAGGCGGTCACCGGGATATCGATCGATGACTGGAAGCGGCCGCCACCGGCCGCGAGGGACGGCCTACCTGCCGGCGAGCCCGCGATCTCAACCTGCCGCGACCTGATGGCGTTGCTCAAGCAGGCGCCCAATCCGTTCGTCGAGCAGTTGCAGCGGCACATCGACCGCGTGGCCGCCAGCCCATGGGGCGTCGAGCTCAGCGCCGGCTTTTCACGCGACAAAGTGCTCACCGCCTATTCGGATATCGCCAAGCGCTTCAGCGAGATCTTGACAGGGCATGATCCGAGCATCTTCAACAAAGTCTTGCGCAATCGCGGTACGCAGCCGTTCTATCAGGTGCGGATCGGGGCGGCGACGCGCATCGAGGCCAACGGCCTCTGCGCCAAGATCGTCCAGGCCGGCGGCGCCTGCATCGTGCTGCGCAACTCGCCCACGGCGGGTTGAGCGCATAGAGCATAATCCCGAAAAGTGGACGCCGGTTTCGGAAAAGATCATGCTCCTCTAATGTAGAGCAGGATCACGATTCAAAGAAACGTGATCCTGCTCTAGTGAAAGATCGCCTTCGGCAGCATGGCATGCACGCCTTTGGTGCCGTCGACGATCTGAGTGACGCGCAAATCCATCGCGGCGCTGAGCAGCATGAGCGCATCGTCGCGCCGCACGCCCTTCGTCTCGACCACAAAGTTGAGCATCTCACGCGTCGCGATCTTGGCGGCCTGGTTCAGGTCCTCGTGCAAGCCCATGGTCATATAGTGGGTCGGTGTCTCCGCCCGCGGCCAGGTGATGCGCATACCCTTGTGCAGCACGACCTGAATCTCACCCTTGAGCGAGGTCTCGACCGCCGACATGCCGACCTCGCCGTCGCCCTGCACCGCGTGCCCGTCGCCAATGGAGATCAGCGCGCCCGGCACGTGAACGGGCAGGAACAGGCTCGTCCCGGGCTGCAGGTCGTGATTGTCCATGTTGCCGCCGAACACGTTGGGCGGGCCGCTCGGCACGCGCCCCATGGAGCGCGGCGGCGCGACCCCGATGACACCCCAGAACGGCTTCACCGGCACGCTCACGCCCGGGGAGAACTCGATGACGCGCTTGCCCGGATCGAGAAAGAAGACGCGGTCGCGCGAATAGGGAAAATCCTCCGGCAGCGACCCTCGATTGGCGCGGAAGCTCATGGCGGCGATCGGCAGCCACAGATCGACCGTGCGGATCCTGATCTCGACCGTGTCGCCGGGCTCGGCACCGCGCACCGCGATCGGTCCGTCGAGGTTATGATCGTCACGCCCGTCGCCCGGCGCACCCTCGTAGGCGGTGTAGAGCTCCGGCGGGATTTTCTCCTTGGCGATCCCGAGGCTCTCGAAATAGCGCGGATTGCCGGTTGCGGTCCACAGCCGCACGATGTCGCCGGTATCGATGGTCAGCACCGGCTTGAGCGAGGCATCAAAGAAGCCGCGATGCACAGTCGCGGCCGACGGCTTCAACTCATGGATTTGATCCGCCGACTGCGCCGGCCCGGCCGCGCAGAGGATCAATGCGCCGAGGCTTAGGCCAAATATCCGCACTTTCATGGAGCTCTCCCATCGCCTGTGCAGGAAGCCTAGCACGGTTGAGCTGCGGACGTCAGTTCACGGCTACCGCGCTCGAGCCCGTTGCGCTTCGCACCGTTCGGACCGATGATCCCGCATCGCAGCAGCCGGAAGGAGAATCCCATGAAACCGCTCTCCGCTCTCGTGACGGCTTTCCTTGTGCTGTTTGGTGCGGGCGCCCGCGCCGGCGAAGCGCCGCAGCCGACTGCGAAGGATGCGGTCGTCTTCGGCTACAAGCTGCACTATCTCGAGGCCGGCAGCGGTGCGCCGATCATTCTGTTGCACGGCACCGGTGGCGAGGGAGCGCGCTGGATGCCGACCATCCAGGGCCTCTCGGGCAGCTTTCGCGTCATCGCGCTCGATCAGATCGGCTTCGGGCAGTCGGACAAGCCGCTCACCATCTATCACAGCGGCGTCTTTGCAGGATTTCTCGCACAGTTCATGAAGGCGATCGGCGTGCAGAAAGCCACCGTCATGGGTCAATCCATGGGCAGCGGCGTCGCGCTGTACCTCGCTGTGCATCACCCCGAGATGGTCGAGCGGCTGGTGCTGGTCGATGGCGGCGGCTTTCGCGCCGCGTCGGACCCGCCGCCGGCGCCGCCGAACTGGCACAACCGCCAGATCGCCAATGCCGGAACGCTGGAGGAGAGCCGCGAGTATTTGGAGAAGCTCTACTTCGACCATAACTTCGTGACCGACAAGCTGGTCGAGCAGAACCTGATGCTGCGCCTCACCTCAGCCTTCACGATCGAAAGCATGCAGACCGCCGCCGAGCGCGGCCTCGGCGGCGTCACCGAAGCCGAGGTGCGGGCAATCAACATCCCGACGCTGCTGGTCTGGGGCATGAACGACCCGCTATCGAGTGTCGCCAACGCCGACAAACTCAACGGCGCCATCAAAAATTCCCGCAAGGTGCTGTTCGACAAGGCCGGCCACTATCCGTTCCTGGAGCATGCGGACCGGTTCAACCAAGTGGTGCTGGATTTCCTGAAGTCGAAGTCCTGAGCATAGACCAGAGTCATGACCGGCCAAGCCCGCCATGACTCCTTTGGTATTGGTCTAGCTACAGTGTAGCGCGGACGCTCTCGACGAAGCTCATGTCGATGATCTCGTCGTAGCCGATATCGGCTTTCAGGATATCGGCGCTGCGGACGACCGCGCTGGCTGTGGCCCAGGCCTGCCGGCTGATCATGCCGTCCGCGCTCCACAGCTCGTCCGCAAAGGAGCGCGACAGCGTCGCCTTGAGGTCGTCGAGGGGCATGGTGGGGAATTGCTTCTTCGCGATGTCGGCAGACTCGTCGCGGTTCGCGTAGAGGAACTTCAGCCCCTTGACCATGCCGCGGACGAAGGTGCGAACCAGCGCGGGATCCTTTCGAATAGTATCGAGACGCACGTTGAAGGTGGAATAGGCGTAGGGCCCGAGCTCCTTCGGAACATTGATGAAAGGCTCGCTCCAGATTGATTGCCGCACGCCTTGCGTGACATAGGGCTCGGTCGCCTCGCCGATCTGCGCCTGCCGGCCCTTGACCACTGCCACCGTCGCGGAGTTCGCGGTCTCGATCAGAGTCACGTCACGCTTTGCGTCCAAATTCCACTCCTTGAGGAGATAGCGCGTGATCGAGTTGGGTGTGCCGCCGAACGGGCAGATTGCAATGGTCTTGCCGCGGAAGTAGCTCGACCAGTCCGTGTTGGTCGGCTCGGCGCCCTTGGCAGCGCAATAGTAGATGTTGCCGCGGTCGACGCAGTGGCAGACGGCGCGCAGCTCCGCGCCCTTGGCTTTGGCAAAGGCGTTGTGCTCGGGCCCGCCGATGAAGGCGAACGCCTGCCCCGACAGCACCGCGTTGGTGTGACCGCCGCCGTTCTCGATGGTGACGATGTTGACGGTCGCATCGTCGAAGAATCCCTTGGCGATGGCGATGTAGAGCGGCAGATAGCCGATCGAATGCACCGGCTCGGCCACCAAGATCTCTCTTGCGGCGGCGCGCGCCAAATGCGGGCGTGCAATCAGCGACGTGCCAAGCGACGCGATCAGAAATTTTCGCCGGTCCATAAGCTCCCTCGCCTATTGGCGCACGCCCTTGCGCAGCACGCGCTCGATCCATGAAACGGCCACGTACATCACGACCGCAAGCGTCGACAGCACCAGCACCGCGACCCAGACGAGCGCGATGTCGTAGGTCTGCCCGGCATAGAGGATCGCGCGGCCGAGGCCGTGCTGGGAGGCGATGAACTCGCCGACGATCGCGCCCGTCAGCGCAAGCCCGATATTGACGCGCAGCACCGAGATGACCCACGGCAGGCAAGCCGGAACGACGAGCTTGCGGAAGACCTGGAGCCGCGAGGCGCCGAGCGAGTAGAACAGCCTTTCCTGATCCGGATCGAGCGCCTTGACGCCGGCATACGTCGTCAAGGTCGAGACCACGAGCGTCAGCGCGGTCGCGATCACGACCTTGGAAGCGAGCCCAAGGCCGAACACCAGGATGACGAGCGGTGCGAGCGCGAGCTTGGGGATTGATTCCAGACAGATGAGATAGGGCTGAACGATCGCCGCGTAGTTGCGCGACCACCAGAACGAAAGCCCAAGCAGCGATCCTGCCGCCGTTCCAATGAGAAAGCCGAGGACCGTCGAGCGGAATGTGAAGGCGATGTCGGTGAAGGCGTCGCCCTCGGTGAAGAAGATGGTCATGGTGCGGAAGATCGCGCTCGGCTGCGACCAGAAGAAGGAGTCGATCCAGCCGCTCCGCGCCGCCGCTTCCCACAAACCAAGCACGCCCAACAGGCCCCCGACTTGGACCCCGACGATCGCCCAGACCGGCCAATCGGTCTGCACGGGCAGCCGTCGCGCCGGTCGCGCGGTAGACGCCGGCGTGCCGAAGCGTTCGTGGCCGATGCCGGTGAGCGCTTCCTGCATTTCAGGCCGCCTCGCCCAAGACCGGGGCGCCCGGCGCCAGCAGCTGGAGGCAGCGTTGCTTGATCGCCAGAAATTCCGGTGTGAGCACGCTCGCGCGCGCCCGCGGTCGCGCGAGCGCGACCGGAATCGTCTCGATGATTCGCCCCGGCCGCGCCGCCATCACATGAACCTCGTCGGAGAGGAAGATCGCCTCCTCGATATCATGGGTAACGAACACCACGGTCTTGCCGAAATCGCTCCAAAGCTGCATCAGCCATTCCTGCATCAACAGCTTGGTCTGCGCGTCGAGCGCCCCGAAGGGCTCGTCGAGCAGAATGACATCCGCATCAAACAGCAGCGTGCGCAGCAGTGCCGCGCGCTGGCGCATGCCGCCGGACAACGCGCTCGGATAGAGATATTCGAAGCCGGACAGCCCGTAGCGCTGGAGCAGCGGCAGCGCCCGGCGGCGGGCCTGCGCCAGCGACACCCCTTGGATTTCCATGCCGAGCACGACGTTGTCGAGCACGGTGCGCCAGGGCAGCAGCAGATCCTTCTGCAGCATATAACCGACGCGCCCGATGATGCCGGTCGCATCCCTGCCGTCGATCCGCACGTGACCGCTGGTCGGCTCGATGAGGCCGGCGATGATATTGAAGAGCGTGGTCTTGCCGCAGCCCGAGGGGCCGATGAGGCTGACGAAGCGGCCGGCGGCAATGGCGAGCCTGATCGGCGCCAGCGCCGCGATGGCGATGCCGCCGCGCGCGCTGAACGCCATTGTCACATCGTCGATGGTGACCCTCGGGACTGCGGACATTGGCTCCCTATCCGAACAGGTGCCGCTCTCACGTCCCCGGCGAACGCTCGGCGCAGCATAGCCGCATTCCTGGCACGTGTCGTGCGGTGATTAGTAGCCGATCCAGAGCCCGGGCGTCGCGAGCTCCAGGAGATGCCCGTCCGGGTCGCGGAAATAGATGCTCGTCCCGCCGCGCGGCCAGGTGGCGCGCGCCTCTATCTCGACACCGGCCGCAGCGAGCCGCGTTTCCCAGGCGGCAAGCTCCCCGGCGGCGATTGAGAAGGCGATGTGTGCGGGGCCGTGGCCGTCGTGCGGCGGGATGGTCCCGCCCGGCATTTTCACGGGTTCTAGCGATTGCCCGCGCCGGAACAGAAGCAGGACACCGTTGCCGCCGACGTCGTAGGCGCTGAGCCGCTGATCGCCGTAGATGCGGGGAAGCCCAAGCACCTCCTGGTAGAACGGGCAGGCGCGCGCAAAGTCATCCACGTAGAGGACGGTCTCCAGCACACGTTTTAGGCTTGGCACCGACGTTTCCTCTATCATCGTCATTCCTGGTAATCATGCGGTAAGCAATCGGGGCATTTCTCCCCTTAGAGCGGCCGCCGGCCGGGCTGACACCCGAACCGACGGCCTAACCCCTGCCAATGGAGGAACCAATGGCAAAGGCTCCGTCTATCTTAGACCCCGACTTTCATCCCGACACCCCAACTTGCGATCAGCTCGACAGGCTCATCGACACCATC
>Ga0126381_100008056_pt1 | contig 11758 bp, 10 predicted proteins | sample PanSoiMetPlot_28_FD_96465 | JGI IMG/M metagenome (GOLD analysis project Ga0126381, IMG submission 96465) | Tropical forest soil microbial communities from Panama - MetaG Plot_28 | ecosystem: Environmental > Terrestrial > Soil > Tropical forest > Bulk soil | place: Panama | collected 2016-02-17 | reverse complement strand
GCGAGGCTGATTGGCGGCCAATGTCCGCTGTGCCCCGAGAGCGGACATGCGCTGTCGAACGGATCAATGTCCGCTAAGTGCCATGTCCGGACACCACAGGATGGGACGCTTGGCTATTCCCTGACGACTGAGACATAGGAGGGCCGCGAGTTGACCGTCTCCGGGTCGAGGCCGGCAACGAGCGCAAAGCTTGACACGATTGCGTCGAGCTCAGCCGCCGAGATTACATCGTCGACGCTGCCAAACCCATTCGGTGCGCGCTCCTCGACCACCTGCAGGAACGCCTCAGGCCCGAAGCGGCGGTTGTGCAGCGTGATGGCGTTCATCGCCGGCCGGCGCGCCGCATCGTAATGGCGTAGCGCTTCCGCCGGGTCGCAGTGCTCCAGCAGCGCCGCCGTGAGCGCGCGCGCATCGATGATCGCCTGCGAGCCGGCCTGCGCGCCGATCGGTTGCATGGGGTGGGCGGCGTCGCCGATGAGCGTCACGCGCCCGAACGTCCAGGCGTCGAGCGGATCGCGATCCACCAGCGGAAACTCGTAGATCTCGGCCGTCCGCTCGATCAACTCGGGCAGATCAAGCCATGGAAAACGACAATCGGCAAACGCCGCGAGCACCTTCTCCTTGCCGACCCGCTTGTTCCAATCCTCTCGGCTGTCCACGGCCTGGCCGACGGTAGCCTGGCAAATCCAGTTGATCAGCAGCCTGCCGTCATCAGCGGTACGGCCCATCGGATACGCAATCACCCGCTGATGAAAATGCCCGACGATGATCATCGTAACGCCATCGAGAAATGGCTCGGCCTCGACGGCCGCGCGCCAGAGGACCTGTCGGCCAAACCGCGGCTCACCCTCGTTGGGATACAGTTGGCGCCGAACCGCCGAGTGGATGCCATCCGCCGCGACAAGGATGTCGGCCGTGTCGACGACCTCGTCTCCGGTACAGACGTCGCGCAGGCGAACCGTCACCTTGCCGCTGTCCTGCTCGAAACCCGTAAGGCGCAGGCCGCAGCGGACGTTGTCCGAACCGATGCGCTCGCGCGTCGCGTGGAGAAGCAGTGCTTGCAGCGCGCCGCGATGGATCGAGTATTGCGGCCAACGGTAGCCCGCCGCGAGCCCGCGCGGCTCGCGGCGGATCAGCTGGCCATGCTTATTGAAATAGGCGAGCGCGCGCGTCGCAATGGCGGTGCACGCGAGCTCCTTGCCGAGGCCCAGCTCAATCAGCTCGCGCACCGCGGTTGGCTGCAGGTTGATGCCGACGCCGAGGGGCGCCGGATCGGGTACTGCCTCGTATACGCGCGATGCGATGCCGGCCTGATCCAAGCTGAGTGCCAGGGTCAGGCCGGCAATGCCGCCGCCGACGATGATCACGTCCATCGTGACCGCCTACTCGCCGCACATCCGCCCGTCACCGCGCCACCAGCTTCGGACCGACAGCCTGGAAGGTCGAGAGTTCAACGTTGAGCAGCTCGCCCTTTACCTTGTCGACGCTGCGGATGTAGACGTTGTGCACCACCTCACCGGTCGCTGGGTCTATCGACATCGGGCCGCGCGGGCTTTCCCACGACGCACCCTTCATCGCCGCCATCAGCACCTCGCTGCCGGTCGCGCCCTTGGTCTTGCGCAGCGCCTCGTAGATCAGGTGCATGCCGTCATAGCCACTTACGACCATGAAGTTCGGGCGCGAGCCCTGCGCCTTCTCGAACGCCGCGACGAACGCCTTGTTCATGGCGGACGGGTGCGCCACCGAGTAGAAATGCGCCGTGATGGTGCCCAGCATGGCGTCGCCGATCCTCGGCAGCAGGTCGTCGTCGGTGATGTCGCCCGGTCCGATCAGCTTGATTCCGCTCTTGTCCATGCCGCGCTCGACAAACTGACGCGCGAGCGTACCAGCCTGGACCGACGGAACGAACAAAAAGACGGCTTGGGGCGCCGCATCGCGCGCGCGTTGCAGCGCCGGCGCGAAATCCGGGCCCTGCAGCGGCACGCGGATCGACTCCGCGATCTGCCCGCCGGCCGCAAGGTAGCGCGTCCGGAACAGCCCCTCGGCCTCCACGCCCGGCGCGAAATCGCTCACCAGCGTGACCACCTTGGTCATGCCGGTTTTGATCGCCCAATCCGCCATCATTGCCGAGGACTGGGCCATGGTGCAGCTGGTGCGCACGAAATAGGGCGACTTGTCGATCAGCGCGGTCGTGCTCGCCAGCATGATCACGGTCGGCTTCTTCGCCTCGGTGATGAGCGAGGCGCTCGCCATCAGGTCGGCCGTGAGGCCGCCGGCGAGGAGGTCGACCTTGTCGTTGGCGATCAGCTCCTGGGTAAGGCGACGTCCGACATCGGGCGCGGTGCCGTCGTCCTTGACGATCAGCTCGATCTTGCGCCCCGCGACGGTGTCGCCGTGCTGCTGCATGTAGAACCGCGCTCCGGCGACAACCTGCTGCCCCGCCGCCGCGAGGACACCCGTCATCGGCATCACCATGCCGACCTTGATCGCATCCTGCGCCCAGGCGCCGCTTGTTCCTGCCGCGGCAAGGCCGGCCACGAGCGCGGCTCCAGTGATTCCCTTCGCGAACATTTCCCGCTCCTTTTGCGATGGTTTGATCCGAGGCCCCGCCGCGGTTCGGGGATCCTCATGCGGCTGCAATCCTCGCCGACACTGCTGTAGTTGGGAAGCCCGATTTTACGACCCCCTTGTAGCTTTTCACCTAAGGGGGTGTCCGTGGGACTGGGGGGACCGCATGGGCCGCCGCGTCCGCCTGCACCTCGTGCACGTTCCCCGCGGCATTGAGCATAGCGGCGACGAAGAGCGCCACGCCGCATGTGAGAGCGCTCCAGCGTATCGCGCGGCCGCTGTTCTCACGAAGGAATTGCACGCGAGCGATTTCCGCTCGTTTGATCACCTGGACGAGATCATCTTGCAACAAACCTGTATTTTTCGACGTTGTCCGCTGCATGGTTCAGTCCTGTCCGCGTCGCCTGGAGAAAGCCACTACCGATCCGGACCCGCGCATCTGGACGCTCTTTACGATTCAGAGCGGCAATCCGGCGATCCAACAGCTAAACCGACTTGGAGTGCGTCGGCTGAAGGGAGCGCCAAGTCGCGCGCTGCGCGAGTTTCCTAAGGGACGAGCAGGACTCATCGAAGGGCCTGGACCCCGCCACGCAATCGTGAACTCTGCGCGGCCAGCATCTCGCGCAGCCGAACAATGTTGATGGGCAGCAGAAGGAGATGCAGGCAGAACACGGGTGGCAGCCAAACCATCAGGCCATAAGTGGCGAAGGCCACGTTGCTGCCAATCGCAAGCACACGCAGCATGCGCATGTCCTTGGTCATGAACGTCAGCAGGACCATCGTCGATGCGAGATAACCGGAGGCATCAGAGAGCGTCATTCCGGTCCTGAACATTTTTCGCTCCTCTGGGAGCCGAAGCCGCGTCGCTGGCTCGGGGTTTTCGTCGTCGCGGTTGCAATGCTCGCCCAACTTGCTGTAATGAAGAAGCTCGATTTAACGACCCCCCTGTAGCCTTTTCCCTAAGGACGGCCGCATGGACTGGGCAGACCGCATCGGCCGGCGCATCCGCCTGCGCGACCTGCACATCGTGCTCGCCGTCGCGGAAGCCGGCAGCATGGCGAAGGCATCGGCAGGGCTCGCGATCTCTCACCCGGTCGTCTCCAAGACGATCAGCGACCTTGAGCATACCCTCGGCGTGCGCCTGTTCGACCGCAAGCCGCAAGGCGTCGAGCTCACGTCCTACGGACATGCCCTGCTCAAATGCGGCACGATCGTCTTCGACGAGATGCGCCAGGGGCTCAAGCAGATCGCGTTCCTCACCGATCCGAATTCGGGCGAGCTGCGCATCGGCTGTCCCGAGATCGTGATGGCGGGACTCCTGCCGGCGATCGTCGAGAAATTCGTCCGGCAGTATCCGCGCATCCTGCTTCACGCGGTTCACGCCAACACGGCGCTGCGCGAATTCCGCGAGCTGCGCGAGCGCAACGTGGAGCTGCTGATCGGCCGCACGCCGACGCCGCTGCTCGACGACGAATTGCAGTTCGAGACCCTTTTCGCCGAGCCGTTCGTCGCCGTCGCTGCGGTGCAGAGCGGATGGGCACGCCGCCGCCGCATCGAGCTGGCGCAGCTGATCGACGAGTCCTGGGTGCTGCCCCCTTACGACAGCGCGCCGGGCCGGCTCATTTTCGAGATCTTCCGCGAATGCAATCTCGAACCGCCGGTGCCGGGCATGACGACCCTGTCGATCCAGCTGACCACGGCGCTGGTGGCGAGCGGCCGTTTCGTCGGGCTGCTCCCCAATTCGGTCGCGAACTTCAGTGCACAGCGCGAACTGCTCAAGAAACTGCCGATGAAGCTGCCCGGGGAGCATTTCTCGACAAGCATCATCACGGTGAAGAATCGGACACTGAGCCCCCTGGCTGAACTGTTCATCGCATGCGCGCGCGAAGTGGCAAGACCACTAGCAAATCAACTGGCCACGGGCTCGAGTGGCGGTGCGAGAGTTTGAGCAATCACATGTCCGCTTCGGGTCACAAGCGGAAGAACTCAGATTGAGCATATAGAGTCCGCTTTACCCCCCAAGAGCGGACATGAAGCGGACATGTCGGCAGGTCCGCTAATTGCTAACAACGGACCACGAGGTCCGAGTGGCGTGGGCCTCTAAGCCAAGGGGCCCACGCATCGTTTCGAGCGCGACCGAGCGGCCGTTCAGTAGGCGGCAAGCCCCTGCGCGGAGCGGTTGGGCGGCCGCCCGCCGCCCCGGTGAGCGCTGTCAAGCTGCCGTCGCCATTGCATAGAAGGCACGCTGTACCCATCCAGAAGAGTGCGACGATCCAGATAACCGCTCGAACAGTCGCAGGAACAAAGAGACCGGGAAAGATGGCGACCTGAGGAATCCTCAGGCGGCCCGCTCGTCTTCTACCGCGCGGCCCTCGAAGGTGAGCCTGGACGCCGCGCACGGCCGACCGAAGAGATACCCTTGCACCTCGTTACAGCCCGATGCACGCAACACCTCAAATTGATTGAACGTCTCCACACCTTCCGCTGTCGTCTTGATGTCGAGGCTGCGTGCAAGTCCAGTGATCGCAACAACGATCGAGGCTCGGTCCGCGCGAGTCCCCAGATCGTCCACGAAAGATTTGTCGATCTTGATCTTGTGGAACGGAAACATCTGGAGATAGCTGAGCGACGAATATCCGGTGCCGAAGTCGTCCAGAACGACGGATACGCCGATCCGGGCGAGCTCATGGAGGATGGCGATGTTCGCCGTATCCTTCTCAAGTATGACCGATTCGGTGATCTCCAATTCCAGGCGGCCAGGCGCGAGGCCAGACTGGGACAGCGCCGCGGCGACGCTTTCGACCAAATTCCCGTGTTTGAATTGCGCCGGAGATAGATTGATGGCAAGGTTGACGTGTGACGGCCATTCGGCGGCATCCAAACAAGCCTTGAGCAGCACCCACTGGCCCAGGGGCACGATCAAGCCGGTCTGTTCGGCCATGGGTATGAACTCGGCAGGCGCAATCAAGCCGCGCTCGGGATGATGCCAGCGCACCAATGCCTCCACGCCGATGACGGCCTGGGTGACGGCGCTCACGATCGGTTGGTAATGAAGCTCGAATTCTCCCTTCTCGACCGCCGCCCGCAGATCCGTCTCCATCATGCGAAGCGCCCGCGCTTCGTCGTACATCTCGGTCCGGAAGAAGCAGTATCCCGTGTTGGCGTCGGCCTTGGCCCGGTACAGGGCGAGGTCAGCGTCCCTCAACAGTTCATGTACCTCCGTGCCGTTATCGAGGGCCGTCGCAATACCGATGCTCGTCCCAATGATGACACGGTGGCCTTCGACGTCGTAGGGCGCTGCGATCGTCGCCAGCAGGCGCTCCGCCAGTGCCACCTGTCCCTGGATGGGATCATCGTTGATGGTTCGCAGGATTGCGAACTCATCACCGCCGAGTCGGGCAACTGTGTCGCTCGCACCGACCACATCGCGCAACCGTTGCGCCACCTGCATCAGGAGTGCGTCGCCGATCGGATGGCCGAGCGTATCGTTCACCGCCTTGAAGCGGTTGAGATCGAGTACGAGGATGCTGAACCTCTCTCCGTCCTGGCGCAGCCGGGCCCGCGCTTCGTCCATCTTTTCGCGCAGCAGGAGGCGATTGGCGAGACCCGTCAGGGCGTCGTGCCGTGCCATGCGGGTGATCTCATTCTCCGCCCGCTTCTGTGCCGTCACGTCCTGGTGCACCACGACCCATCCGCCCCCATACATCGGCTGATAAGCCACGGCGACGATTCGTCCGTCGCGCAGCTCTCTGACCTTATGGCGGGCTTCGGCGCGCGACACTTCCGCGAGGATCTCCGCGATGTGGTCCATGTCTCCGACAGGACCCGCGTCGGACATCGCACGCGCTTCGAGGATGGCCCGTAGTGGCGTACCTGGCTGCCCGAGCTCCGGCGGCAATCCATACATTTCAAGATACAGGTTATTGCACACCACAAGGCGCTGGTCCTTGTCGAACATGGACATGCCGTGCGCCATGTTGTTGAGCGCAGCGGCGAAGCGCTGGTTCTGCGCCTGCAAAGCCTCCTCGTTTTGGCGCAACATCGAATTGTGGCGCTGCAGATCAGCGTTTCGCTCCTCCGTCCGCTTGGCGTCGAGCGCGGCCTTGGCGGCATCGGCTTCCTCACGAGCCATCCGGCGCGAGACCAGCAGCACGAGCGCAATCGTCACAACCGCAATCAGGCTGAGCACGGCGAACAGGACGAGGAAGGACCAGGCGCGAATGGCAGCCATCATATTCGTGGGGGCGCTTTCGTCCGACTGCGTTTCTACGCGGAATACCGGTTTCCCTTCCGGCGAACGGATCAGGACCTCAGCTTCGAGCTTCGCGGCGCTGTCGGGGATCTCATATTCGTGCAATTCGGCAAGCGCATGTGCGCCGTCAACGCTGGCGATGAGCACGCCCATCCCAAGATAGTTGTCCAGATCGCGCAAAGCATGCAGCGGATCGACGTGCACGGCGAGGTATCCGGTCGTCAGTCTTTGTCCGCCGACCGGGACGGCCACCGAGAGATACGGCGCACCATCAAGGGTCCAGACGTGCCGCAGCCGGGCAAAGCGGGCGTTCCCCTGGCGCGCCGCCAACAGGCTGCTCAGCGCCTCCGTGGCGCGCAGGCCCGGCGCGTTCATGTGCTCGGCGAGCACGTTGCCGTCGGCGTCATAGACGGTAACGCCGCGCAACGCGATATGGCCGGAGGTCACGGCGTAGCGGCGACCGAGGGACGGCAGCAATTGCTTGAGCCCGTCGCGATCAGTCTCGGCAACGGCACTGCGCACGTGGAATTCGCCGGCGATATCGCTGGCGAGCGACTGCACGTCCTCGGCATGCCGCTGCCAGACGACCTCGTTGACGTACCGCTCGACGAATTTGCTCACGCGCTCGACCTGGACGGCGCGGGTCGCGAGCTCATAGCGCGCCGTTGCAACATACATCGCGCCGGCGGCGGCGATGAAGCCCGTCACCATGGAGACCGCTACAATGATCTCGAGCTGGCGGCGCGGCGTCATGGGTCTGAGGAGGCTCGCAGGAGCGCCGTTAGCGCACGAGCGGCAACCCGCGCTCCTTCCATTCCGTCAAGCCGAGTGCGTAGTAATATACTTTCGTATATCCCCACGAAACCGCCTTCGCGCTTGCGGTGGCAGCGCGGCCACATTTCACACCATTGCAATAGAAAAGCACCGGGGCGTCCTTGGACTTCAGGATGCGCGCAAGAACTGCTTCATCGATGATATCGGCGTCAACCAGTTGCACCGCGCCTTCAATGTGGCCGGCTTCATAATCGGCGCGCGTGCGATTGTCGACGATCGCCAACTCAGAATTCGTTTGGATGAGTTTGATCACGTCGTCGGCATAGACGGTGATCGCCCCCTTGATCTCCAAGGGCGCGTCGGCAGCCGGTGCAGGCTTGGCCAACCCAAATGCCACCACCACCGCCGCTAGTAATAGACACAATTGACGCATACTCTACCGCCTTGCGGTGCCGCGGGAGCCCTGGTGTTCGCAAGTGGGGCGCCTTCAACGGACGGAGGACGCTGAGCGAGGATTTCTACAATCGGTCTGATAAGATTTCGTTAATCTCTCGGTACGTGCTGCCCCGTAACGGCTCCGGAGGGACGGGGGCTTCCGATCGCTGCTGAAGCAGAGAAGTCCATTTTCCTGGTTCAGGCGGTCGCTATGTGCTCGAACCAGCTTACGATCAGCGCTATTTAAGAGATGAAAGCGCCGGAAGTTCGAACGGTTCTTTTACTGTATTTTTCGAACTCTATGGGGCGATGCAGCTGTCCCTGCCGCAAACCGAAAACGGCTGACCGGTGGCGCAAATCGGTTGATATTTGCTTCCGACGAGCGATCTTTGCAGGTTGATCTGGCGTGCTCCGATCGGACTGTTCTGGTCACGGGCTGCATTGGAAGCCGAAATCCTTGTTCTTCGACGGGGCCAGCGATACGACGCGAGCCGGTCGGCAAACCAAGACCTGCAGTCGCCGAGAGGTCGAACTGGCCGGGCACCGGACTGATCTGCCACTTGAGAGCGGGCGCTACATTGGAAAATCCGGAATCGGCGGGACCGTGGACGGCCGCAAAATAGGTCGGCAAATCGACCAGCAGCTCCATGCAGGGCGCGACGCCCGCACGAAGCCGGCTGTTGGTTCCGTCGACGATTCGCGAGCCATTCCGTGAGACGACGTCCATGCCGTTCTCGCTCTGCAGGCTGCCGAGCGGTACCACCAGACTCGAGTTCGTAACATCGGGCCGGTCAGTCGCGATGTTCGGCTGATTTGTGGAGCAGTCTCCGGCCTCTGCCGTGCGCGAACACGGAAGTAAATGCCATCAATACGACAAGGCATCGCCACAATTGCGACTGCGCAATAGCGGGCGGAATAAGCATGCACCCTGCGGTGTGTCTAGCATGTTGCGCGGTACTCGAGACCAACAACAAGGCCATGACCTCTGAGGTTGGGTTGATGATGATCTAGCGGAGGCGAGGACATGACGGTGGATACCACCCGTAGCAGCTACAGGAGCAAGGATGCTTCGATCACAACAGCGCGAGGGCTTAGGATCGGCGAAGTCGCGAGAGCCATCGACGTTCCAATCGAGACCATCAGGTTTTGGGAGCGCATTGGCCTTGCCTATTGGCCTCAACGTAGTGCGCGAGGCCACCGCGTATATGACCAAGACCACATTGTGCGCTTGGCGTTCCTCCGCAGGGCGCGAGAGCTTGGCTTCGAGTTGCGTGAGTTGCACACGCTTGTGGAACTGGCACCGGGCGAACAGACTTCGTGCAACAAGGCACAGGAGATAACCGTTCGACAGCTAGCGAACGTGCGCGCGAGGCTCAGAGAACTCGAGCAAGTCGAATCGGTACTCGCACGTACGGCAAGCTCGTGCGCCGACAATCGGCGAGAAGGCCATTGCCCATTGCTCCACGTCCTCAATGGAGGCGATTCGTAAGGCGCAAGGAGTATTGCGCTGAGACGCCAAATGAGCGAATCCAGAAGGGGGGAATCTTCGTGGCGCAGCAATGTGGCATAGGATATTGAGGAAGGCTCTATTCGCCTTCATCAGTGAGGTCCTGCTGAGCGGCGCGGCGCATGCCTCGCCCCTTCCGAATATCGGTGCTGTCGTGACCATGGACGTAGAGTTTTTCGGGTGCACGTCCCTCGACGATCTCGTCCGTGTCGTGAACCTCGACTGGGTCCAGAATGACAAGGAAGCGTCAATTGCATATGGCAAACAGCACTGCATTCGTTTGCGGAAAGGCGATCAGTTCAGGGTGCAGGACGTATCCGTCGTGCAAGGCGCAGTTTGCCTGCGGCAGGCCCCCTCCTCGGACTGTTATTGGACCAATGCTCAGATGCTCAAGATCCCGTGACCCCATTGGCGCACGAATTCTCGCGCGCCGACGTGCGGTCTGAGCCAGACTTCCCTGTCACAAACTGACTTTCGTGTCAGTCTTGTGTCCGGAGCCAGGCCTTGAGCATATGCTCGGTCATGCATCGCGGACATGCGGAAGTCCCACCATGTCCGCTTTCCACGCCGCTCTTGGGGGCAGAGCGGACATCAGACGCGCCCCTGAACCGCGACACCCCCAATGTATGAGCACACGCCTCGACCTAGCTGGTCGCGCCGCCCAACGCAGCTCGCGAGCGACGCGGGACGCGTTCTCGTCGGACCGCGTCCGCCTTTTTGCGATTATACCAGTTCCGAACGATCTAATCGATGAGGAACGCCTCTTTATTGAGCTTTCTCACCTTCATTTCCTCGCGCATCCAGAGCGGGGTTACGCCGCGACCTGCCCAAGTCAGCCTAGGATCTGCTTTGCTTCTGTACTTGGCAGGAATCTTGCGGCCCTTGAGAAGAGAACGGGGATTACCATTTGACCCGCTGGGCATGATAGCACCATCGATCGATGAAAGTTGCCTCCGAATGTCCGCAACTCTTCTGATGAGGATGGCACTGATACTTTCACGCAGCTCGACTAAAGAGTCGATCGACATCCTTGAAAGGTTATTATACCGTGGCATGTTAGTTTCTCCCCTATAAAGCCGTGCGCCTATTATACGTGCTTGTAAATTTGGCAAACTCGTGTGCACGAAATAGAAAACGACGAGCCGTATTAGGCGCTCGGTCACGAGCGCGTGAGGTTCCGGTCCGAGATCGGTCTCCGATCATTCGACCATGCCGGCGCAATTTCTGGTTTGCCTGAACGCTGACATAGCTGAGCGATTGTATGAGTACACACCCTGGGCAACGTTAAACGGCGACAACCGCAAGGGGCGGTTCAAATCCGATCCCTTCTTGTCGACTTGGAAATTGACCCACAGCAGCTCGCGAGCGACATGCAATAAGTTCTCGCCAGACCTCATCGTTCGTTCCCATCGCATTGCCTGGGCCATTACGGTGCCGCGTACAAGAGGCGCTGCTTCGCTTCAGCGGGATTACCCTCCCTGTTCTGTCAGCGCCACCACGCCATCGGTGACGAACGTAGTGTGCATTGCAGGCGACGCCCGGATTCATCCGAGCCAGCCGAACGCGCAATCTGAATCGTGATCGAATGAATTTCGGTTATGCGATACCCATTCTTAGCAGATCATCCAGCTTGCGAGACATTGGTGAACGAACCTTGGGCGCTACCAACGCCGGAAACCGCAGTTGCGCAGGCGGCAATCGAAGCATTTCACGCCAGTGGCCTCGACTGTCCGCGAGCTACTTTGGGCGCCGATTCGCCCGAGCTACGCATGAGACTTGTGGCGACCGGGCGTTTTCTGACGATTGCTGCATCTCGATTTGGCGCCGACTTCGAATTAGGTCATGGCCTCTGCCCCGTACCGCCCACATGCGGCAGACTCGGTTACTGAACGCGGGTATAGAACGCGGGTAAGGGAGGAAAGGGCCTGATGACGACGCCAACTTCGGGTGCGCAGTTCGAGATCAAGGTCGACGGCGTGGCCCGCACGTCGCTGGACGTGCGCGAGACGGCAATCGAGGCCGCACCGTTTCCGGCTGCGGCGTCCGGCGAAGGACGACGCGGCAAGCGCAATGCGAAAAAGCGGCCGAGGGGGAGTCTTATCTCGGCCGCTTCTGACGTGCTCCCCGCGAAACCACACCAAGCCGACGATGCGAACGTTGGCGTGAGTCGCCGGTCCCGTCAATCCAGCGCCACCTACCGAGGTCGGCCCTTCTCGGAACGG
>Ga0126381_100008055_pt1 | contig 11760 bp, 10 predicted proteins | sample PanSoiMetPlot_28_FD_96465 | JGI IMG/M metagenome (GOLD analysis project Ga0126381, IMG submission 96465) | Tropical forest soil microbial communities from Panama - MetaG Plot_28 | ecosystem: Environmental > Terrestrial > Soil > Tropical forest > Bulk soil | place: Panama | collected 2016-02-17 | reverse complement strand
GTCTTCTCGTCTTCGACGATCATGTCCGCGATGTCGTCCCTGGCGCCCGCCGCAGCAGTGTTCACCTCCTGGCGCACGCCGTACGCGCCGTACGCAATGGGCTCGGCATCCGGCTCGGCATCGCGGATTCCCCGGTTCACCTCGTCTATGAAGACCCGCAGGAACACGTCGCCAAGCTTGTGAGTTCCGCCCACATCAAGCAGCCATGCGAAGACATCGGACAGCTGCCTCTCGTGACCGCCATAACGCATCACGTCGAATACGTTGAACTCCTCCTGCGGCTTCTTGGCCAGTACCGGAAGGAGCCTCGTCACCAGCTGCTCACGCACAGCACCATCCTCAGGCTCCTTCCAACGATCCACCAAGTGCGGAGTCACCGGCCGGACGCGTTCTTCGTGCGCTGCGCCAGCATGGAGGAGCGAAATGACGTCTCAGGGCCGAGCCGGGCGAGTTCTTCATCACGCCGCACTATGAGGGTTATCCGGGGGACCTGGTGAGGCTTAGCCGAGTTGATCTCGAAGAGATGACCGAGATCGAGACGCAGCCGTGGCGGCAGTACGCTCCCACACGGCTGCTCGCCACATACGACGCTGAGCACCCACCAGCGCCGTAACCGGCTTGCGGCTCCTTGTTGTCCCGAGTCGAACACATAAACGTGAATGTGGAAGCATAACTAGCGAGTCGGCCGTGCGCGGACCGACATGGATCCACGTGGAGCAGTCGTGGCACTAGAGGACATGACGCCATACGACAGGAATGCGTGGGAGGGTATCGAGGGCTGGCGAGCGGCACGGCTGTCTGCTCGGGAGCGGCACATCGTCCCCGAGAAGATGCGGAACGGCCTTGCCAAGGTCAAGGACTCTGCACGGGCGAAGTTCGACGATATCCCGGGATCGGATCAGTTCGCCGAGACCTTTTACAAGGCACTCGACGGTACGCTCGGGCTGGTCAGGGTGTCCGCCGACGCCTCGTTGCGGCGCAACGCCGTAGTCAAGGCGTACGTTAAGCGCGGCCATGACGTCAGCGATCTCGAAGGAATCCGGGCACTTGAGCTCCGCGATGTCGACAAGACGAAGCCAAAGCTCAGCCTGATCTACACAGCGGTGAGCACGGCTGAGGGTGCCGCGGCAGGTCTCGTGGTGTCTGGAGGCGAGATCGTGCTCGGCGGAGGAACAGTTTTCGGGGCCGGCGCCGGAGCCGCACCGGGCGCAGGGCTGGTGATCGCCACAATGGCAGCCGATGCGGTCGCCGTGCTCGTGGCGAGCATGCGTGCGATCGCGCATACGGCCGCGTATTACGGCTACGACACCGACCGCCCGAGGAGCAGATGTTCGCGGCAAGCGTGCTGAGCTTCGGACTGGCCGACCTGGCCGGGAAGTCCGTCGCGTACATCGAACTGAACAAGGTGGTGCAAGCGCTCGCCCGAAAGGCAACGTGGGAGCAGCTAAACAAGCTCGCGGCCAGCAAGGTCATGCGGGTCGTCTACCTACGCTTGGGCATGCGCCTGACCCAGAGGAAGCTCGGAGAGGCCATACCCGTGCTCGGCATCGTGATCGGCGGCGGTGCCAACGCATGGCTGCTGGGTCGGCTCAGTCGAGATGCCGACCTCCTCTACCGCGAACGGTTCCTGCGCGACAAGTACGGACTCTCAGCTGACCTGCCGTTGACCCTGACCACGGCGACCGGCGGCGACACGATCTCGGTCATGAAGCTCGTCAGCGATCAACTTGGCGATCCCGACGCGGATGGTGATCCAGGCCACAGGAGCGACGGCTAAGCAAGCCGCGGTCAATCCCGTTGGCCTTATGGCGCTAAGAACGAACGGCCTGGCATGGCGCGCCAACCCTGGAGCTACCCTGCCCCAAGCCATACCGAAGCTATCGAACGCGCTACCGTCACGATCGATGAGCACCCGCGCGTTGCCGCCGGCCATGTAATCGGCAGACGTCTAGAGCTTTCGCGCATCGGCTGGCAGACAGCCCTGAGGGCATTGGCCTACTTGAGTTCCATCAACTAGATACGGCCCGCGAGGCGGGCCTCGTGGCAGCCCGCGAGGCGCTTGAGCGGGCGTCGGCCGGCCTGTTCGCTTGACTCACTCAGGTCCTGCTACATCAGTGGCCTGAAGTTCTTCCATGTTGGGCAGGCGGGCGCGGCAGCCCAGATCACGGAGGGTGATGACGGTCTCGATCGCATCGCGCGAGTGATCCCTTACCTAGCGCTTCTCGGCGTCCCGGACGCGTTGCGCCATCATTTCCAGAAGGGCCCAGACCGTCTGGGGGTGGTTCATGGCGAAGGGGCGGAAGTCCCATTTGGCGAACATCAGGCAGTGCAGCTCTGTCTTCGCGGTGATCTTCGCAGAACGGTAACGAGCGGACTGGTCGATGAGTGCCATCTCGCCGAAGTAGTCACCGGGGCCGAGCACGCGAACGGGCTGCCCGCGCACGCTCACCGCCGCCTGCCCGTCCACGATGACGCCGAAGCTCACGCCTGCCCGGTCTACGTCGGTGACCACCGTGCCAGGGGGAACCGTCTGCTCGTGCGCCTGCCGGGCGAGCTTGGCCACTTCCTTTTTCGGCAGCATCGAGAACAACGGGACGCCTGCCAGGACTTCCCGAGGCGTGGTCATGGCCCGATGCTACGCCCGCGCCCCCAGCCCGGCGCAGGCCCTTCCGGGCGCGAACCTCCAGCCCCGGCAAAGTGCCAGCGGCGATACCCTGCCTCCCATCGCATGAGCCCTCGCAGGCCGGCGAAGGTCCCGGGGCCGCCTGCCCCCACTGCCGTGCCGAGCGTGGCCGATGGCCTGACCGCCCATCCCGCCCTCCCGCGGCCACCTGACAGTCGCAGCCACGAACGCGGCAGCAGTTAGGCGGTCGTTTTACTATTCATTGACTGAATACATTAAAACGGTTTACAGTTGGTGCCGCCGACTACGCGGGGCAATTGCCGACTGTTCGGGGGCGAGCCATGGCTGACACGTCGGGCGGATACCAAAGACCGAAGAGGCCGAACCCCTCCTCCACGCCGGGAGTGATCCGGCTCGGCCAGGCGGAGCCGGTGTCAGCCGGCATCCGCCTGAGGCGCTGTGCGGGCGCGCCGACGCGACCGTGGTCAATGACGACGGCACCGTTCGCCGCTCCATCTGAGAATCCAGCTCGTCTCCCACTCTGATCGAAGGACAGCAGAAGGCGGGCGCCGTGGTGCGAGGCCTCTTTTCCCCAATGCCTTCCGTGGCCGGGCATCCCTTCAAGGACGAGCCCCTGATGATGGATACCGGTCAAAGCGGGTCAGGCTTGCCCCTCCATATGCCAGCCGTCCGGCAAGGTGATATTAAGGCCGGCTTTATCATCGTTCATGGTGACCCTGACGCTACGGCCCTCACTCGGGACCCCGTGAGCGTCCAGTGCCGACTCGATGGCACGCTCAAGCGCCCGCGCCCTGACCTCATCTTCCGGGAGTCCGGCCGCACGGCCCGCTTCAATGTCCGCCATGTCTATTTCCAGTGACTGTAGCGCTTGCACCGGGACGGTTGGCATGTTCATTTCCCCTCACTGGCTCACGGTGTCGCGGCCCCAGGCAGATGAGCCTGATGACATCCGCTTGCGGCGCGGTCCTCCCCGTTCGGGGGATAACGCCTTCAGGAAAGTGTCGCCCAATCGGCTGTTGCAGGCAACCCGGCTCGCTGGGAGATTTCTTGCCTGTTAGTGTGACAAACGATTTACCTGGGGGGTCTGGTGACCAATTCAGACTGGAATCTCTCGTACCTAGCCGACCGTGCCGTCGTAACCGCTGAGGACGCCCGCTGGCTTGAAGAGCTTCCCGGGGCTCCGCGTGCTGAGCAGGCGGAAGCCCTCAGGCGGTTGCAGGAGGACGCCGCGGCCGTTGACCGCCGTAAGCTCCACATCGCCGGACTGGGCTTCGCCAGGCTTGGCAGGGCAGACGAGGCGATCGCCGCCTTCGAACGGGCCAGCAAGCTCGACCCGGCTGATGCCCTCGATGTCGTCAATGTAGCCGTGGGGCTGATGTCCATCGGTGAGACCGAACGTGCCCGGCGGCGCCTGATGCCCTTGGCGCAGGGAGACGACAACACCAGTGAAACCGCACGCCGGTACCTTGCGGAAATCGACCGGATTCAGCAGGCCGCAGACCGTGAGATCCGCTTTGCGGAGCTTCGGGTCGCAGCGTTGCGCGAGCGTTTCTTGGCTGGAACCGCGACCATTGACGAGCTCGTGCAGCTTTCCCGGTCGCTCGCATCTTTCGTAACCAACGGCCGGGCTGGATACGACTGGGCCGAAGTGACCAGAGTACTCGAGACAGTACGTGAGCGCGATCCACGGAATGTGGAGGCGCTTGAATTGCTCACAGCCGCATATGGTGCCACGGGACAAGATGCCCAAATGGATAAGGCGGTGCGAGATCTGGAGAAGATCGCGCCAGACTCGGTGGTATTCCAGACGATTGACGGACAGCAGCCCGGATACCACAAATGGTATAACGAATCAATGGGCGCGAGAATCGACAACCTTCTCAAGGAAGCCATACGGGGCGGAGCCGACGCAAAGGATGCACTGCAATCCCTGCAAGCCCTGGTCCAGCGGTTCCCGGACAACGATTACTACCACATGGCGCTGATGTGCGCACTGTCGGTCAACTCGGATAACCCCGGGGCGATCGCCCAGGCGGAGTGGCTCGGCGAGCGGCCCAACCCGACCCATGAGCGGCAGTTCATCGTGGCCCAGGTTTTCTTGTCCGCCGGGGATCGCCAGCGGGCCGAAGAACACTTCGCAGAGGCATGCCGGCTGGCTCGTACCGACCAGGACCGGCAGGACTCGCTGGACCGGCTTGCATACCTGCGCGGACGGGGAGACACGTGATGGCGAGGGCTGATGGTTCCGCCGTCGATGCGCTGCTGGCTGCCCGCAGCGTCGAGGAAATCGGGATCGTCGTCCGAGAACGCAGGCTCGGGCGGCCGGATCTGAAGGATGCACTGCGCCGGCGCCGACACGAGGCATCGGAGGCAGGAGATGACGCCTATGTCGCGCTGCTTGATTTCCTGGATGAGGAGGTAGACCGGCTGCTACCGAGCGCCCCCGGCGAGGCGGGCGGCGTGACTTCGTTCGAACAGGTGATGGAGATGGCCATCGAGGCCTCCTCCCTGCTCGAAGTGCTGGGCCTGCTGCGGAAATATGAGGACCTGTTTCCTGCGCGCCCATTTTTCACGGTGGCGGCGTGGGCGGTCAGCGACGGGCGGGATCTCAACAAGCGCATTCAGCCGGTCCTCGCCGTGCTCGCCATTTGGCGAGGCGACATGACCGAGCGCTTCCAAGGCAGGCTGATATGGGCCGCGGTCTGCCGCGATGCTGGCAACGTTCGTCATGCCCTGCACCATCTCGAGCGCGCGCTTACCGAGGCAGGCCCCGACCTCCCCGGCTCCGAACGTGTAAGTGCCCTGCAGATGCAAGGCAGCCTCATGCAGACGCAGGGCAATAACGAAGCGGCTGCGGAGGCGTTCGCAGCGGCGCTGAAACTCACCCCAGACGCCGAAAGTTATCTGCGGCCAGTTATTCGCTTGGCCCTCGCGAGCTGCCTGCAGGCGCTGGACATGCGCGAGGATGCGATCGCCGAACTGAGCACCGCACTCGGCGAAATACCCAACGGGATGCCCGGTGCCGCGGTGCTGACTGGCAGATGCATGAGACTGCGCGGCCGGATATACGAGGAGTTGGGGGACTACGACGAAGCGGGCGCCGACTTCGATGGCGCTGCCGAGTTGTTCGCTGGCGCGGGCGATCGGCATCGCGAGTGGGAAGCGCGAACAAACCTTGCTGTTAACGAGCTGAGCCGCGGACGCCGGACTGCGGGGATCGCCGCACTGCGTCAGCTGGCGCGGACGGTTGACCAGTGGGGAGCCCCCGGCATGTCGGCGGCGACCCACAATAATCTCGGCCACGCATTGCTCCCTGACCAGCCGAACGCCGCCCTCGGGGAGTACTTCAAAGCGTGGCTCGGTGCGAAGGAACAGAGCCAGAGCGCTGCTATTGCACAGTTCGGAGTCGGCGATGCCTGGGCCCGGCTGGGCCACGGTGATGCAGCCCGGGCGATGTACTTCATGGCCCTGGCGACCGGATACGGGGCCGGGATGAGGTTCTGGGCGGTCGAGTGCTATCTCGGCCGCGCGGGGGACATGTGGGACGACGAGACCGGGGCCAACCCGATGATTCAGCACGCGCTGGATGAGGCTCGGCGCCAGGGAAACCTGAGTGCGCTGGTCACGGTCAGTCTCGCCGAGGCAGATCGGCTGGTTCGCGCCGGCGACAACGGTGCTGCGCTGGATCTCCTTCGCTCGCTTCTCGACGACGTCTCGGCGCGCAACCTCGAGGGCCCCGTCGTAACCAACTTGCAGGTCACCTACGCCAGGCTGATGCACGAGTCGGGCGGCCGGGCGCAGGACAGATTCGACATCTTGTGGAACGCCCTGCACGCCGTCGACGCACGGCAGGCCCGGGCGGTGCTCGATGAGCGGCGGGCTGAGGTGGTGGCCGAAGCCGTCGGCGTGTACGACGAGCTGGTCGACTTGCTCACCGGTGATGCTGCCCAGCTGCAGCTCCCAGATCACCGAACCGCCGCGGAGCTCGCCTTCGACCTGCACGAGGCGGCCCGCTCGCGCACGTTCGCTGCATCGCTCGCCGACACCCCGCTCCCACGGCCCGCGGGCATGCCATACGGCCTGTGGGCCCACGAGAGCCGCCTGCTGGCGCAGGAGCGTGAACTGCAGAGCCACCTGCATGTCCGGGGCGAGAACCGGGGCCGCCACCGGCTCGACCGGTTGCGTGAGGTGCGGGCCCAGCTGACCGATGTATGGGAGAAAATGCGCCCGCTGGCCCCCGAATATGTCCGCCTCCGGGAGGGGGCGCCGCTGCGGTTGCCGGAGGTCCAGCCGCTGCTGGACCAGGCCGACCCAGGCACGCCGGTGGCTGTCGTGTCGTATTACTCCACGGCCATGTGGACGGTGTGTTTCCTTGTCAGCCCGGACGGTGCCCTCCGCGTGTACCGGGCCGATGTCGGCAGCCAGCAGCTAGACGACGTGGCACGACGGCTCCGGGCGACGTTCGGCGTCGACCCGTCCGCGTTCCCGGTCCCCCGTGCGATCCCGCGGGAGGACCCGTATTCGCGCAACATCGACTTCTTCACCGAGCTCGGCGCGAAACTGCTGCCGTTCACCGCGGACATCGATGAGGGCATGCTCCTGTGCGTCGTGCCGCATGGGCCACTGCACCTCCTGCCGCTCCACGCCCTGCCAGCCGGGGCAGCCGGACCGCTTGCCGGCAGGAACCCCACGGTCTACGCGCCCAGCCTGTCGGCGCTCGCCTACGCCTTGCGCCGGCGGTCTGCAAACGCGGTGGCCAGGACAGCTTTCGTCGCGGGGGTCGCCCATGCCAGGGACCGCGACCCCGAGATTGTCGAACACGACGATCAGCTGTTCTCCGGGAGGTGGACGGCAGAGGTGCTGCGCGGCACCGCCGCATCACGCGACGCCGTCCTCACCGGCATCGGTGGCAGCGAGGTTGTCCACCTCACCTGCCACGGATACTTCGACGAGAAGGACCCGATGCGATCGGGCCTGTTGCTCAGCGACGGAGTAAACCGCCCGCCCGACAACCTGGCCCGGCTGTCCCGCTTCGAGCGCAACACCTACGTCGTCTCAGCCCGTGACCTGGCAGAGACCTCGCTCACGGCCCGCCTGGTGACCCTCCGGGCATGCTCGGCAGGTGTGCAGGGCCGAGACAACTACGGAGACGAGTTCAGCGGCCTCATGCGCAGCCTGCTCTACGCCGGCGCGGGCGCGGTCGTCGCAGCGCTCTGGAACGTTGACCAGCGCAGCTCTCGCGACCTGCTCGAAGTGCTATACCACCATCTCGCGGCCGGAGAGCCGACCTGGAAAGCGTTGTGGGCGGCACAGCGTGCCCTGCGAGACCGCGACGACCAGCCCTACCTCGCCCACCCCTACCATTGGGCGCCGCTCGTTCTCGTCGGCGACTGGCGCTGACCCATCAACCGAACCGAGGAACCCATGACGACCGTAGATGACCTGGATGACGCCGCTGTGCTGGCCGCCCTCCAGGAGCTGACCACCGAGATCCGCGCGACGCTGCCGGCAGACCAGCAAGAGGCAGTGTCCTCGCAGGAGGAAGCGCAGCTCGCCCTGGCCGCGCTCGTCGACCACGAACACGCCTCAGAGCTGGCCGAGCGCCTCCAGGACAACCCCGACCAAGCGCTCGCCGGCGCCCGCGAGCTTCTGGACGCCGCAGCCCAGGACCCGGACACCGCCGGATCGGCGGCGCGCCTCGTCGAAGACCCGCCAACCAACGACCAGCTGTTCGTCCTGGGCGGGCTCGAGACCGTCATCCTCCTCGGCGGACTCGTCACCTTGCTGCAGTCGAAGGGCAAGGTTCACGTCGAGCGCAAGGACGGCAAGGTCAATTTCAGCATCGATGTCAGCAAGAAGGCGGCAAGTAACGCTCTCATCGAGAAGATTGTTGATATCGCCAACGGTCTCTTCGGCCATTGATGACTAACGGGCTGCCTGCGCGGCCTCGGCGGCCTTATCGAACCAGTGCTGGGACTGGCCCGGGTCGCTGTGTTTGAGCAGCATCCCCAGGCTAAGCATCGCCTTGGCGTGTCCGGCCTGGGCAGCCTGCTCGAACCAGTGCCGCGACTGGCCCGGGTCGCTGCTGGCCAGCAGCGCTCCCAGGTTGAACATCGCATCAGCGTTCCCGGCCTCGGCAGCCTGCTCAAACCAGCGGCGGGACTCGCTTCGGTCGCTGTCTTTGAGCACCAGCCCCAAGCTGTACATGGCGTCAGCGTCTCCGGCCTCGGCGGCCTTCTCCCACCAGTAGCGGGCCCGGCCCGGATCGCTGTCGTAGAGCGCCGCCCCGAGGTTGAACATGGCGGTGGCGTACCCGGCCTCGGCGGCCTTCTCCCACCAGCGACGAGCCTGGCCCGGATCGCTGTCGGCCAGCAGCGTCCCCAGGTTGGACATGGCGGCAGGGTAACCGGCCTCGGCGGCCTTCTCCCACCAGCGACGAGCCTGGGCCGGATCGCTCCCATAGAGCGTCTCCGCGAGGTGGTTCATGGCCCTGGGGTGGCCGGCCTCGGCGGCCTTCTCCCACCACCGGCGGGACTGGGCCGGGTCGCTGTCGTCTAGTACCACCGCCAGGTTGACCATGGCGGCGGCTTTCCCGGCCTCGGCCGCCTTTTCCCACCAGCGGCGGGCCTGGCCTGGATCGCTGTCGTAGAGCGCCGCTCCCAGGCTGACCATGGCTTCAGAGTCTCCGGCCTCGGCGGCCCGCTCGAACCAGCGGCGGGACTCGATCGGGTCGTCGGCGGTCAGCACCCCCAGGCTCGCCATGGCCGGGCCGTATCCGGCCTTGGCGGCCTTCTCCCACCAGCGGCGAGCCTGACCCGGATCGCTGTCTTTGAACAACACCCCCAGGTTCGACATGGCCATAGTGTCTCCGGCCTCGGCGGCCTTCTCCCACCAGCGGCGGGCCTCCCCCGGATCGCTCTTATAGAACGCCGCCCCCAGGTTGGTTATGGATATGACATCGCCTTCGGTGGCGAGCAGGATGCACTTCATGAGCTTGCTGCCGCGCAGGGATTCCACGGATGCGTAATTTGTCATCGCAAGCTCCACTCCCCCCTTGAGGATCAGCCGCAGCGTCCCTCGATGGGCCGGACGCTACTAGCGCCGACTTTGCCCGTCAATGACCTTTTCTTGGAACTACATCTCCCGAGCGGCCTCACCGCAATCGTCCGGGCGCTCAGTGGTGGGCAAGAAAATCGAGCACCGCTCGGCGGTACGGCCCGGGCTGCTCGATGCTCGGGAAGTGGCCGCAGCCGGCCAGCATGGCCAGCCGGGAGCCGGTGACCGCGGCCGCTATCGGCCTGGCTTGAGCGGGGCCGCAGATGAAGTCCAGTTCGCCAGCCACGACGAGGGTGGGACAGGTGATGCGGCCGAGTAGCGGCCGCAGGTCCACGGACTGGAAGAGGCCGCCCTCCCAGGCTTGCCCGGCGGCCAGGTCGGCCTTCATGACCCGGCTCATCGCGGCGAGCCTCGCCGCCACCTCAGGCTTATCGGGTTCGGCGAGATAGAAGGGCAGCACCGTGGCCATCATCTGTTCCATCTCCGCCGGGTCGGTGGCGGCGAGCATCCGCTCGGTCCACCCATCCATGACCGGCCGCGCCGCCGCGTACCAGGGCGAGCCAGCATGACGCGATAGCAGAGCCTCGGCCTCGGTATCGGCCCCGCCCCCGTCCTTGGCGTCGACATCGGGCCCGATACCGAAGGCACCGACGGCCACGCACGCCTCCACAGCATCGGGGAACAGCGCGGCGTAGGTGAGGGCAGTGGTACCGCCGAACGAGTGACCCAGCACCACGACCTTCGGCAGCATCAGCGCCCGGCGCACCTCCTCGTAGAAGCGCGCGTGGCCCTCGGATGAGTAGTCGGCCGGATCGGCCGGCGGGGTGGACGCCCCGGAGCCATGCGGGTCCGCTAGGTAAGCCCGCAGGATGTCGGAGAACAACTCCGCATCGCCATCCATGTACGAGGCGGTGAATCCCGGGCCACCGGCGAACATCAGCGCGGGCCTGCCGCTTCCTATCACGTGATAGCTCGCGGCCCGACTACCTGGCAGCCCGGCGACCTGCGTCATGCTCATCCCCCTGTCTTGTCGCGGGCTGGCGCAGCGCCGCGCTGGCATGCAGCTCGGCCCGGTTGGCACGCGACCAGTCCGCCGCCGACCCGGCGAACAGTCTCCCACCAGCACACCGGCAATCCCAAGGCTAGAAGCGCGGCAGCGGGCGCACCTACAGCGATTCAGTTAGCCGTGCTCATGGGGAGCCTGAGCAGCGGTCGACTCGTGACAGTGTCGTGAAACGCTCCTGATCCTGTAACCAGCCACTTAGCGCCACGGATCGTTGCCTGGACAGGTCTTCCGAGGCGTTCCTCAGCAGCATTAAGCGCGGCATAGAGCTGGTCTCGATCTGGCGAGCCCAGGATCAGTACGTCTATGTCCCCAACGGGCCGCTGCCCAGTCCGCCCCTCATGCCGGGCAGCCCACGATCCGTAGATGTAGGCTGCGGCGATCCCGCTGATCGGCTGCAAAGCTTCAGCCAGTACGGCAGGGACGCCAAAAGCCCTCGTCAGAACCTGCGCCAGCCCTTCGTAGTAAGGGCTGGCGGTGTTCGCCTGTACGAGCCGCGTGTTACCCAGCTTCCGGGTTACGACCAAGCCTGCTCGTTCGGCCCGTTCGATCTCCCGGTGAACAGAGGCGTGAGGGGTGCCGGTCCGCGCTGCGATCTCAGTGAGGCTAAGTTCAAGGTCGGGGTCCCCGAGCAGCAGCGCAAGGATCTCGCCCTGCTGCTGCGAGCGCAGGATGGGCAAGAGGGCAGGCGTGGGCCGTCTATCCACGATTAGAAGAATACTCTTCAGTTTGTGGATAGTTGGTCGAGCCCGGTTCAAGTTCCCGATTACATGCAACGATGCCATCGCAGTCACTGATGCTCTGTGTCCGGCAATGAGGCTTTCGCTATAGGTAGTGGCGCCGCTCCAGGTAGTGGAGGGCACCCCAGCCGACCGGGATCGGAAGCCAGAACGTGAGGATCCGGAACAGCAGTACCGCGCTGACCGCGGTCGCGCCGGGCAGCCCGGCGGCGGTGAGCCCGGCCGACAGGGCGGCTTCCACAGCGCCGATCCCGCCG
>Ga0126381_100008054_pt1 | contig 11760 bp, 11 predicted proteins | sample PanSoiMetPlot_28_FD_96465 | JGI IMG/M metagenome (GOLD analysis project Ga0126381, IMG submission 96465) | Tropical forest soil microbial communities from Panama - MetaG Plot_28 | ecosystem: Environmental > Terrestrial > Soil > Tropical forest > Bulk soil | place: Panama | collected 2016-02-17 | reverse complement strand
AGACGCGGAACCCCGTTACCGGCATTCCGACCCCGATGTACTCGGGGACCTCGCGGCCGATCAGGAGCTCGTCGAAGTCGAGCTTGACGAGCCCGGCGTTGTACGGCCCGAGGCCCAGGAGGAAGTGGCCCGACGGAAGCTTCAACAGGGTCTTCTCGAGCCGGTGGGACATTCCGGCCATCCCGTTGTCGACGAACGCGGTCAGGTCCCGCTGGCGCGACTCGAGCGCCTCGCGGCAGATCGCGGAGTAGATGTCGTCTTTCATGTGCCGGTGGGCGGTCCCTCCGCCTTTACCAACATTTTACCGCGCTTCCGTATTGCCCCGGCGTGACGGATGTCGGTTCGGCGGTGTGACGAGCGTCAGTTCACGGTGTCATCCGCCGGCGCCACCCTGGCACCGTCCGGCGTCGGCTCGCGCTCGATCGTCCAGCGCTCGAAGACCGCCTCGGGCAGCTCGGCGAGGAACCGGGACGGCTCGAGGATGACGTCGACGCCGTAGCGATCGCGCGCGAGCATCGGGTAGACGAGCGCGATCTCGTTCTTCGCCCGGGTCACCGCGACGTAGAAGAGGCGGCGTTCCTCTTCGAGCCCTTCGTCGGTCGCGACCGAGCGGTAGCTCGGGAACCGGCCTTCCGACAGGCCCATCACGATGACGCGGCTCCACTCGAGGCCCTTGGCCTGGTGGATCGAAGAGAGGACGACGCGGTCGTCGTCCGGCTCCCCCGCGACGACGTCCTCGCCCGACAGCTCGTTGAAGAGCGTGACCTCTTCGAGGAACGTCGGCAGCGAGTCGTAGGTCTGGGCGAACTGGGCGAACTGCTCGAGGTCGTCGAGGCGGGCGTTGCCGTTGGGAAACTTCGCCCGCGCGTAGTCCCGGTACACGTCCTCGACGACCGACCGGATCGCTTCCGCGGGCGAGGAGCGCATCGCCGGGCCGTCGAGGCGGGACAGCAGAGTCCGGAACGGCCGGAGCGCCGACTCGCCGCCGCGTCCGTAAGCTCCGCCCGCGAGGTCGAGTCCCCGGAAAGCTTCCAGAGGGTCCGGCTTCGCGCCGATCGCGTCCCAGACCGCCGCGGCGGACCGTTCGCCGACGCGCGGAAAGAGCTTGAGCGCCCGTTTCCAGGACAGCTCGTCCTTGGGATTGACCACGATTCTCAGGAACGCCAGCACGTCCTTGACGTGACGCTGCTCGAAGAAGCGCGTTCCGGATCGGATCTCATACGGGATGCCGCGGCGGACGAGCTCGATCTGGAGCTCGAGGGCCTGGTAGTGCGCTCGGTAGAGTACGGCGAGGTCCTGGAGCTTCTCGCCCTCGTCGTGCCACTCGAGCAGGCGCTGACCGACGAAGCGGGCCTGGTCGGGGATGTCCGGCACCGCGATGACCGCGGGCATCGGCCCGCCTTCGCGCGAGGCGGCGAGCTCCTTCGGAAACTGTTTGACGTTGTGAGCGATCGAGGCGTTGGCGAGGGCCAGGATCTCCGGCGTCGATCGGTAGTTGCGCGTCAGGCGGAACGTCTTCGCGTCCGGGTACCGCTCGGGAAACCCGAGGATGTTCTCGAAGGACGCGCCGCGGAAGGAGTAGATCGCCTGGGCGTCGTCGCCCACGACCGTGACGTTCTTCTTGACGCGGGCCATCGCGTCCACGATGGAGCCCTGGAGGCGATTGGTGTCCTGGTACTCGTCGACGAGGATGTGGTCGTAGGAGGCCGAAAGCTGCGCCGCCACCTCCGGCGACTCTTCGAGGAGCCGCTTCCACTGCAGGAGCAGGTCGTCGTAATCGCAGGCGTTGGCCAGGCGCTTGCGCTCCCGATATCGCTGAAAGACCGACACGATCTCCGCCTCGAGCTCCGCGAAGTGCGGCGCCTGATCGGCGAGCACCTCGGGAAACGGCCGGCCCGTATTGATCGTGAACGAATAGAGGTCGAGCAGCACGTCGCCCTTCGGGAACCGGCGCTCGAGCGTCGGGATGTTGCGGTCCGACGTCGACGCTTCGAGCATCTCGCGCGCGTCCTCCGGATCCAGAATCGAGAAGTTGGCGCCGAGGCCGAGGCGCGTTCCGAACCGTCTCAGGATCCGGTTGCCGACCGAGTGAAACGTACCGCCCATCAGCCGGCGGGTGTCTACGGACAGGAGCGTCTCGACCCGCCGCAACATTTCGCGGGCGGCTTTGTTCGTGAACGTCAGGAGGAGGACGCGCGAGGGGTCGTGTCCGGATTCGATCAGCCGCGCGACGCGATACACGAGCGTACGGGTCTTCCCGGATCCGGCGCCGGCGATGACCAGGATCGGACCGCCGCTGGCGAGCACGACGTCGCGCTGCTCGTCGTTCAACTCGCGGTCGTAGTCGACGCGGTAGCTCTGAATCCGGGCCGGCGTGCGCAGGACGTACTTGCGGTCCACGCCGCGAGTTTATTCCCTTCATTCAGGAGTAATCTTTCGGGCGGGGGCCGCGTTTGAACCGGTGAAAAGGGAGTTTTCGATGAGCATCCAACAGGTCCGCCGTTCCGTCCTGATCGCCGCCGGGATCGTGGCGCTGGCCGTCTCCGGCCTGGTCGCGGGCAGGATCTTCGGGCGTCAGCTCGCGCCGTCGCTCGGGCACGGACCCCGCGCCGCCCGGATCTACGAACATCTCGCGAGCGAGCTCAACCTTTCCGATGCGCAGCGTCTGCAGGTCCGTGGGGTCCTCAAGGCGCACGCCGACGAGATCCTCGGACACGCCCAGGCCGCCATGAACGCCCGGCGCGCGATGCGCGACGCGGTCATGGCGCCTCAGCCGGACGAGGCCGCGATCAAGAGCCTCGCCGCGCAGATGGGCAACGTCCACGCCGACGGGGCCATGATGATCATCCGCATCCGCTCCGAGATCTTGCCGATCCTGACCCCGGAGCAGCAGCAGAAGCTGGTCGCATTGCACGCGAAGATGGGTCGCAAGGGAGACGACGATCTCCAGGCGCTCGCAGCGTTCTTGAAAGGCGAGAGCTGAGACCTCGTCTGGTCATCGCGCCTCCGCCGCCTCCGCCGGCTGCGGCCGCCGAGTCCGAGGAGGATCTGCTCGTCGTCCGCGCGCGCCAGGGAGACCAGGAGGCGGTGGCGGCGCTGGTCCGCGGCGCATCGCCGACGGCTCTGGCCGCGGCGCGCCGGGTGACCGGGGACTCCGGCCTCGCCGAGGACGCCGCGCAGGAAGCCTTCTTCAAGGCATTTCGCGCGCTCGACCGCTACCGCCCGCAATCGAGCTTCCGAGCGTGGGTTCGCGCCATCGCGATCCGGTGCGCCATCGACATCGTCCGGCGGCGCCGACCGGAAGGACCACTTCCCGAGAGCCCGCCTTCTCCACACGACGAAGAGGCGCGCCACGAGGATCTCGACCTGCTCCGCGCCGCGCTGGCGTCGCTGCCTCCGCTCGACCGCGAGATCATGCTCGCGCGCGAAGTCGAAGGCGTGCCCGACCGCGTCATCGCGGAGCGTTTCGATTTGAGCGTGACGGCGGTGCGGGTGCGCATGCACCGCGCCCGCCGCAAAATCCGAGCCCGATTCGAGGAGGCATGGACATGAACCGCACCGAATGCATCGGCCGACGCGACGACGCGAGCCACGTCTTCGTCTGCCCGGCGTGCCGGGCCGACGCCCGGATCGCGGCCGCGTGGAAGGCCCTCCGGATCCGGGAAACCCCGGAGAAGCCGGGAGAGCGGTTCGTTCGGCGCGTCCTCGGCGGGATCGAGCGCGACCGGATCGCGCGCCGGAGGCGCCGCTGGATCGCGGCCGCCGCGGCGGCTGCGCTGTTCTCGTTCTGCGCCGGCCTCGCCCACGAGAACGCGACGGCACAGTCCTCCGGCAGCCCCGAGGACGAGTACGCGTCGCTCGCGACGCCGAGCGCCTCGCCGACCGCTCTGGACGGTTTGATGCCCAATTGACACCTGCGGCGAGGGCACGTCGCATCGAAGCTCGGGCCGAGCAACGCGAGGGCCGGGCTTCGAAGAAGAAACGTCGCTGCGCGGTCATCCCGAGGGTCGGCAGACCCGAGGGATCCCTCGTCTCCGCCCCTCGGCTAGACTCTCGCCCGTGCCGTTGCGCCTCACGACCGCCGGGGAGTCCCACGGACCGCGGCTGACCGCGATCCTCGAAGGCATTCCCGCCGGGCTCGCGATCGAAGCGGACTTCGTCGCTCGGGAGCTCGCCCGCCGGCAGCACGGCTACGGACGCGGCGGACGGATGAAGATCGAAAAGGACGCGGCCGTCTTCGAGGGCGGCGTCCGCGGCGGCCGGACGCTCGGATCGCCGATCGCCATCGGCATCGCCAACGCCGACTACGCGAACTGGGAGGCGGCGATGGGTCCCCTCGCCGTGGACCCGGAGGCGGCGGCGGCGCGCCGTCTGACGCGCCCGCGCCCCGGGCACGCGGACCTGGCGGGCGGAATGAAGTTCGGCGCCACGGACCTGCGCGACGTCCTCGAGCGGGCCTCGGCCCGCGAGTCCGCGGCCCGCGTCGCGGCCGGCGCCGTCTGCAAGCTGCTGCTGCGCGCCTGCGGCGTCCGGGTCGCGAGCGGCGTCCTCTCGCTCGGAGACGTCGCCGATACGCGGTCGCCGCGTTCCTTCGCGACCCTCGAGAAGGTCCGCGACGACTCGCCCCTCCGCGCCTGCGACGCGTCCCTCGAGCCCGCCATGGTCGCTGCCGTGGACACCGCGAAGACGCGCGGGGAGACGCTCGGCGGCTCGATCCTCGTCGGCGCATCGGGCGTTCCGGCCGGCCTCGGCTCGTACGCGTCCTGGGATCGCAAGCTCGACGGCCGGATCGGGCAGGCGCTCCTGTCGGTGCCCGCGGTCAAGGCGGTCGAGTTCGGCTCGGCGATCGAGGCTTCGCGCGGTCCGGGCTCGCTCGCCCACGACGAGATCGACCCGCCGGGCAAGCACGGCTTGCGCCGCCGGACCAACCGCGCCGGCGGCCTGGAAGCCGGCGTGACGAACGGCGAGGACGTGATCGCGGTCGTGTTCATGAAGCCCATCTCCACGCTCGCCCGCGGACTCGACTCCGTCGACCTCGAGACCGGCAAGTCGGCGCGCTCCGCCTACGAGCGCAGCGACGTGACCGCCGTGCCCGCGTGCGGCGTCATCGCCGAGGCCATGCTCGCCTTCGTGCTCGCCGACGCCCTGCTGGAAGTGACGGGCTCGGACCGCATGGAGGACGTCGCGGCCCGCCTTTCCGAGCACCGCGCGCGCGTCGCGCGCTATCCCCGCTAGGACCGCCGACTCCCCCGGACGCCATCTGTCCGGCACGACGGAGGAGGCTTCCCCCATGGACGCCCTGCCCGTCGCCGAGGCCCGCGGCTACGCCATATGGCATAATGATACTTGCCATGTGGCAGAGGGCGACCTGAGCGAGGTCGGCGACATCGTCCGCAATCTCGGAGGCTTCGGCCTGGTTCCGGCGCGGACGGCCGGGCAGCTGCGCGAGCTCCTTCGGTCCGGCCTCCCCGTGGCGTCGCTTTCCGCAATGGCTTCCGCCTTCGGGCTCGAGCCGGCCGCGATCACGGCCGTGCTGCGGATCCCGGCGCGGACGCTCGCCCGCCGCAAGCACCAGCGGCGCCTCTCCCCCGAGGAGTCGGACCGCCTCTTCCGCCTGTCCCGGGTCGCCACGCTCGCCGAGGACGTCCTCGGCGACCGGCCGCGGGCGGCCTCCTGGCTCCACGCCGCCAACCGGGAGCTCGGCGGCGCAACCCCTCTCTCGCGGCTCGACACCGACCTCGGCGCCGAGGAAGTCGAAGCCACCCTGCTGCGCCTCTCCCACGGCGTCATCGGGTAGACGCTCGCCGTGGAGCTCTGGCGCCTGTGCCGGCGGCGGCACGCCGCATTCGACGGCGAAGGCGCGCGCCGGGCGGGCGGGCGGTGGAACCGCAAGGGCGAAGCGGTCGTCTACGCGTCCGAGAGCCTCTCGCTCGCGGCGCTCGAGCTGCTCGTGCACTGCGACCCGGCGCTACTCCCGCCGGACCTCGTCGCGATCCGCGCCGAAGTGCCGGAGGGCGTCGCGATCCGGAGGGTCGAAGAAAAGGACCTGCCGCGCGGCTGGCGCGCCTATCCCCCGCCGGCGAATCTGGCCGAGATCGGGGCGGCGTGGATCGCGCGAGGCGACACCGCGGTCCTGACGGTTCCCTCCTGTCTGGTCCCCCGCGAGCGCAACGCCTTGCTGAACCCGGCGCACGGCGACTTTCGCCGCATCCGCGTCGGACGCCCGGAGCCTTTCTCGCTCGATCCCCGCCTCGGTCCCCGGCGCGCCTCCGCGCGGCCCGAGTGAGGCGCCGCCGGGCGGCGCGGACTCACTGACGCTGGATCTGGATCTTGCTGTACTCCGAAAGAGCGCGCCTCACGATGCGGCGGAGGTTACGCACGCGGCGCTCGAGGCGGGCACGCTCCTCCTCGCGGGCCTGCGCTTCGCGCCGCCGCACGACCTCCCGCACGAGCAGATCGACGGCGCGCTTCCACCGCGCGTACGCCACCTCCGCGAGGTCGAAGGTCTCGGTCACAGATTTTCAAGAATAACCCCGCCGTGCGAAGACGGTGAGACAATGGTGTTACGGCAGACGCACCGCTCCAGACCGGACCCGCGCCCGGTCGCTCGGCCCCGATCGACTCCGCAGCCCCGTTTTCGGAGACGCCCGAGAGCGCCGCACCTCGTTCCCGCCCCGGCCTCGCGGCTCTCTACGCCGCGATCGGCGCGCTCCTCGGGCTCGGAGCCCCGCTCGGCGCACTCGCCCTCCGGACCGCGGGAGGCGCCTCGCTCGCCGGCGAGCTCACGGAGCACCGCTTCTTCTACGTCTACGAGCTCGTCGGGACCTGTCTTGTTTTCGGCGCGGCGGGCTTCGTCGTCGGCCGACGCGCCGACCACCTGCGCACGGGGCGGGATCTGTACCGCCTGCTCGCGGAGCGCGACCCGCTGACTGGCCTCGTCAACGCGCGCGTGTTCTTCGAGAGGTTCCGGCGGGCGGCCGACCACGCGCGGCGCTTCCGCGAGCCCCTTTCTCTCCTCGTCGTCGACGTGGACCGGCTCAAATCCGTGAACGACCGCTTCGGGCACGCCTCCGGGACCGCGGCGCTCGTGCGGGTGGGCCGGGTTCTCTCGGAGACCAAGCGCGAGGACGACATGGCCGCGCGCTGGGGCGGCGACGAATTCGCGCTCCTGATGCCGGGAGCCGGCCGCGATGCGGCGCGCCGCCAGGCCGAGGCGATCCTGGAACGGCTGGCCGACGAGGATCGCGGCGGCGACGCGTCTCTGCGCGAGCTCTCGGTCACGATCGGCATCGCGACGTCCGCCGACGGTCAATCGAGCGAGGCGCTCTTCGAGCGGGCCGATCGGGCCCTCTACGACGGGAAACGCGCGGGACGCGGACAGGTAAGAGAAGGAGCCTGAAAAAGCCCTGCGGTCCGCGCGCCGCGGCTCAGCGGACGCCCGGCGGAGCTTCGAGCGCGCCGGGCGCCGAGGTCGCGAGCATCTTCTCGAGCGAGACGTCGTGGCCGGGCAGCCTCAGATCGAGCATGGCGAACCGCGGATCGGTCGGCTTGAGGCCGTCTCCGCCGCGGCGCCAGACCTCGTAGTGCAGCGCCGGAAAGAGCGCCCACCCGCTCGCTCCGACCGTTCCGAGGCGCGCCCCGCGGCGGACGGTCTGCCCGCTCCGCGCCTCGATCTTCCCGAGGTGTCCGTAGAGCGTGGCCCCGGCCGGTCCGTGGGACAGCACGACGAGGTTCCCGAAGCGCCACAGGCGCCCGTGGACCTCCGCCGAGATCTGGCCCGCGAACGCCACGACGCCGTCGGCCGGAGCGACTACGGGCGAGCCTGCCGGCGCGGCCAGATCCACTCCCGGATAGAACTCCTCGCCCCCGGTCCACGGCGACGTGCGCGGGCCGAAGCGCGAGGCCGGCTCGACGAGGTCGGTCGACAGCGGGAGGCGGGACGGCGTCTCGGCGGCGAGCGCCGGTGCCGCGGCCTCCTTTTCCGTGACGAGCGCGAGCGCCCGGTCGAGGCCGCTCGCGTAGCGCACCAGACCTCGCACGACGCCATCGGGGTCGTCGGAAGCGAGGACTCCCGCCTCGGGATTCAGGCTGCGCGGCCACGGCGAAGTCGGGATTCCGTACAGGAACCCGATCCGGCTGACGAAGTCGCCGTCGTCGAGGGCGCGCTCCTTCACGTTGTGCGCGCGGGCGGTCAGGTCCGACCAACCCTTCCGGACCTCGGCCGACACGGCGGCGATCTCGGCCGACCGCTCGGCGCGCGCCGCCCGCACGCAGACGAAGGGGACGGTGACCCAGAGCGAGACGGCCGCCAGGGCCGCGCATCCGGCAGCCGCGAGGACGGCGGCTTCGCCTCGCCTCCCGAGAGCGACCGTTCGGACCGTGCCTCGGCGCGACGCCGGGTGGAACTGGAGCTCCACGTCAGCGTCCCGGCTCGGCGAGCGCCATCACGCCGAGCTCCCGGCTGTCCCGAGAGGTCCCGAGATGCCGCGGTACGAACGCACGCGACAGGACGAAGCGGAACACGGCGGGCGCGTCCGCGGGCGCGCGCAGGCGAATATGCACCTCTTCTCCCGGCGCGAGCGACTGCTGGAACACGGGCCGCCCGTCGGCGAGCGCGTCGAGACGCACGGCCGAGTCCTCCGGCGTGAAGTGAACGAGCGCCATGTGGTCCGTCTCACCCGGAGCGAGCCGCACCGCGAAACGTTTGCGCGTCCATCGGTATGAGCCCCCGGGTCCCGTCTCCGGAGCGTAAAAGCCCATTTCGGAACGATAGCGGAACGCCTCCCCGGCGCGAGAGGTCGCTGCCGCGGACGCGGCCGCCGCGACGGCGTAGGCGGCGAGGGCGAGGCCGGCCAGGGCGCGCGCGCCGCGCCGTTGGGGTAGCGGCGGCCGCCGCAAGGCCACTGTGGCCGCCAGGAAGAAGACGAACGCAGCGTCGGGCGACAGCCAGTGCGACCCCGTCAGCAGCGCCGCGAGAAAGCCGATCACGACTGCCCCCGCCGCCGAAGCGAGCGCGGGACTGGCCGCATCGCGCAGGGCCGACCACGACTCCGCCGCCACGATCCCCAGGAACGCGACGGTCAGGACGAAGCCGAGAAGCCCCGTCTCGGCGAGCGCCTGAAGGTACGCGCTGCCGGGATTGTCGGTCGCGCCGCCGAGGGAGCGTCCGCTTTCGGCGAGGAGGTTGGGCAGCTGCCAGCTGAACGCTCCGAGCCCGGCCCCCTCGACCGGGTGGCGGGAGAACAGCGTGATCGCGCTCTGCCAGAGGACCGGCCGCGTCGAGACGCGATACTCGAGCGGAACGCGCGCGTCGAAGAGCTCGAGCACGCGGGCACCGGAGCTTCCCCGCGCCTCCGAGAGGTACTTCGCGGCGACGATCGCCACGAGCGCCGCGGCGAGCGCCACGGTCGCCGCGCGCCGGCGCACGGGGATGGCCCGCGCGAAGAGAAGACCGACGAGGCCGATCGCCGCCAGGGCGAACCCGCTCCGCGAACCCGAGAGGGCGAGGCCGGCGGCGAGGACGGGCAGCGCGATCGCCGCCGCGGCGCGGCGCCTTCCGCTCGATGCGGCCGCCAGACCTGCCGCGAGGATCGTGCCGCTCGCGCACAGGATCCCGAGGGCGTTCGGATCGACCGCCGCCCCCGAGTACCGCCCCGCGATCCGCCAGTACGGGCGGGTCTCGCGGCCGAAAATCCCCAGCCGCTCCGTCACGGCGACCGCACCGGAGCACGCGATCCCGGCGACGGCGGCGCGCAAGGCGCGCTCCCGGTCCCGTGCGCCCGCCCGGCGCGCGAGGAAGAAGAACGCCGCACCGGACGCGAGGACGGCGAAGGAGAGCACGCTCGTCCGGATCGCGCCCGCGTCCGGAAGCCCGTCCACGTTGACCGCCCTCAGCTGCAGGCCCCGCACGAGCGCCCAGACGCTCCGCGCGGACAGGACCGCGAGCGCCGCGGACATCGCCCAGAGCGCGACGAGGACGCGCAGGGGAAAGTCCGCGCGCGACGGATCCGGAAGGCTCTCGAAGTCGTACAGGAACCGGAACGCCCATCCCGCGGCCATGGCGAGGAAGAGCAGCAGGGGCCAGGCGAAGGAGTCCACGCCGCCCACCAGCCGTCCTCCGAGGCCCGCCACCGGCGCGAGGAACGCGAAGATCGCGAGCCCCCGCCCCGGGTTCCACGCGGCGGCGAACGCGACGACGGCCGAGAGCGCGAGGACTGGCAGGCGCTCGCGCGACGCCGGAGGGAACCCGACCGCGAAGATCTCGAGGAATCCCGCGACCGCCGCGACCAGGCCCGCCAGCCGCGCGAGCCCGCCGGGACGGCGGGCCGGGACGTCGGTCACGCCCGCGTCCGAAGGACTCGGGGACCCCTCATCCGCGGTGGTACTCCTGCAGCGGCGCCACGCCGGTCGCCCCCTCCTGCCGCGAGCGGATCCCCTCGACGGCGGCGGTCGCCGCCGACAGGGTCGTCAGGCACGGGATCGAGAGGCGCAGGGCGGCCGCCCGGATCGCGGCCTCGTCGAAGCGCGAGGAGCTTCCGAGCGGCGTGTTGATGACCATCTGGATCTCGCCCGCCTCCATCCGGTCGACGGCGTTGGGGCTGCCCTCGTTGACCTTGAAGACCGACTCGGCCTCGACGCCCGCGTCCCGGAGGGCCTCGCGCGTGCCGGCCGTCGCGCACAGCGTGAACCCCAGGTCGACGAGCTCGCGTCCGATCGGTACCACCGCTGCCTTGTCATACGGATTGACCGTCAGAAACGCTCGGCCCGACAGCGGCAGGCGCGTCCCGACGGCCTCGCACGCCTTGGCGAACGCGTCCCCGAAGCGGGGCGAGACCCCCATGACCTCGCCCGTGGACTTCATCTCAGGCCCGAGGAGCACGTCCTCGCCCGGGAACTTCCGGAACGGGAAGACCGGCGCCTTGATGAAGAAGTCGACCGGATCGCGCTCGGGCGGAAGGTTCAGCGAGGACAGCGGCCGGCCGGCCGCGAGCAGCGCCGCGGCGCGCGCCATCGGGACGCCGATGGCCTTCGAGACGAACGGCACCGTGCGCGACGCGCGGGGGTTGACCTCCAGGACGTAGAGCTTGCCGTGCTGGATCGCGAACTGGATGTTGACGAGGCCGCGCACCGACAGACCGAGGGCGAGACGGCGCGTCGCATCCCGGATCTCGGAAAGCAGGTTCGGCGGGATCTTCCACGGCGGCAGGACCGAAAAGGAGTCGCCCGAGTGGATGCCGGCCTCCTCGATGTGCTGCTGCACTCCCCCGATCCAGACGGCCGTCCCGTCGCACAGCGCGTCGACGTCGAGCTCGACGGCGTCGTCGAGGAACCGGTCGATCAGGACCGGGTGCTCCCCCGAGCTCGCGACCGCCGCCGCCACGTACGACGACAACAGTGCCTCGTCGAAGACGACCGCCATGGCGCGCCCGCCGAGCACGTACGACGGCCTCACGACGAGCGGGTAACCGATGCGCCGGCCCGCCTCGATCGCTTCCGCGAGGTTGCGCGCTTCGGCGTGCGGCGGGGCATTCAGGTGCAGCTCGTCGAGCAGGCGGCCGAAGCGGCCCCGGTCCTCGGCGAGGTCGATCGACTCGGGCGAGGTCCCCCAGATCGGATAGCCGGCCGTCTCGAGCGGGCGGGCGAGCTTGAGCGGTGTCTGCCCCCCGAACTGGACGAGGATTCCGTCGGGCTTCTCGTTGTCCAGGACCGCCGAGACGTCCTCGAAGGTCAGCGGCTCGAAGTAGAGGCGGTCGGACGTGT
>Ga0126381_100008053_pt1 | contig 11761 bp, 11 predicted proteins | sample PanSoiMetPlot_28_FD_96465 | JGI IMG/M metagenome (GOLD analysis project Ga0126381, IMG submission 96465) | Tropical forest soil microbial communities from Panama - MetaG Plot_28 | ecosystem: Environmental > Terrestrial > Soil > Tropical forest > Bulk soil | place: Panama | collected 2016-02-17 | reverse complement strand
CGCGTCGCAGCAGCCGTAGTGCAGCGGAGCTTGCGCGAGAAACCAGGCGGCTCACGTGCCGGCGTTGATCGCCTGTCCGATCGGGAGATGCAGGTGTTTCAATTGTTAGGCGCAGCGTATAGCCCGCGGGAGATTGCCGAGCAATTTCATCTTAGCCGCAAGACAATCGAGACCCACTGCGAAAAGATCAAGCATAAGCTCAACTTGTATACTGCAGCCGAGCTCAAGAGATTTGCCCGGCAATGGGCTAGCGCGAATTTGGAACCTGCCGAACCCTGGGTGTCGCCCCTGTCACAAGATAGTGAGTCGAACGGTAGATGAGCCTACTCAACAGCCCCTGTAGCAGCGGCGCTGTTCTGCGCAACGCGAATGGGACAATTCACACGTTCACCAACAGCTATTCGGCCTTCAGAACCTAGTTGCTGGGCGCCACCGCGACGAACATGGCCTACATGTTATCAGCGCAATTGGTAGCGCTGAAGTTCGACGTCAACTTCGGCAATCCTGCTGTCGACGGCGGCGCGTTCGACCTCTGTTCGAACATGACAATCAACTCACTTATGTGGACCACCTGCGACCAACTGCAAATGGACGGGAACACGGTTTCGGGCAACCCGACCCGCACGGTGCAGTAGCACTTGAAGAACTGCATCGACGCCATCAACAATAACGGCCCGGTCGTGCCAGTCACTCCGTGTGACCACTCCGGGGCGTCCGTGACGTGCGGGCAGTAATAAGGAAAGCATAAGCAAATAACGGCGGCGCCCAGACAACTTGAGGGCTCTGCGGGTAACCGCAGAGCCCTCTTTGCTTCTGTGGCCACGATCATCGATCCTGATTCCTGGTAGCACGCGTCACTGCTGTGCGCGCTGTTTTGGATATGACCTTGAACGCCGGGCAGGGGATTGCCCGCCCTACCAAACGCGCCGCTCCCGCAGCGAAGCGACTACAGGGATGTTATTTTAGCGTTTGCTGAATCGCAGCCGGGTCGTCGAGCAGAATCCATTCAATTACGGAAACCGGCAGGCTGCCATTCTTGATCAGATCATCATGGAATTGGCCGAGCCGGAAATTGTCACCTTGTTTATCTTTGTAACGGCCGAGTAAATTCATGATCTGCCATTTGCCGATGATATAACTGATTTTCTGCGTCGGACTTGATGCGGCACCGGCCGCTTCGCCTTCCGCCGCCTCGCGATCCAGTCCGCCGGCGTCCATGAAATACTTCACTGCTTCTTCAAAGGTCCAGCGCCCGGTGTGCAGATTCACATCGACGCCAATGCGCGCGGCCCGATATCGCGACAGGCGCAGGATTTGTCCTTGTGCCGGTGAATTGTTCGGATACAGGCCGGTGCGGGAGAGCATTTCCTCGCCATAAAGCGCCCAGCCTTCAACGAAAACGCTATCCTCATGCTGGCGACGGATTTCATCGCTCACGTGATTTGCGATGGAGAGCTGGAGAAAATGTCCCGGAATGCCTTCGTGTCCAAGGATCGGACGCGGATCTTCAATCGCGGCGCGAATATAAAAGTTCTTGGACTCAGGGTTATAGGTCGGAATAAAGTAAAACCCCGTCGGATCCTTGTCGTAAACGCCGGGAGGATTCATGAAACCGCCGGGGCTGGTTGGTTTAAATGCCTCCGGTAGTTGCCGGATTTGAAAGGGACCAAGGTAACCCGGCAGAGTTACTAAATTGTGCTCTTTTAGAAAATTAATCATTTCGGTTTCGCGGCTCTCATACGCTTTCAAGAAAGACTCCTGATCGGGTGGAGTGTTCGGCGCCCGTTTGGGATCCGGGTCGGCGAGTTTCGGATCCTGCAACAGCGCTTCAAGCGCGCGGTAACGCGCCAGCTCGGCGCGCCCGATCATCTCCACGTCCAAGGCGTTCAGCGGCAGCAGCAGAATGTGCTTGAGATAGTAGTTGTAATTTGCTTCGCCCATCGGCGTGAAATCCACCATTTTGGGAACGCGCTTCTCCAACTCGTCGGCGTAGGCGTGCAGAGCTGCGATTGCCGCGTCGCGCGCTTTCACTAATTCTTCATGCTCGTTAGGCGACAGATCCACATCCAACGCCATCAGGCTGTTATTCAAAAGGGGATCAATCGAGCGGGCGGATTGAATCGCAAGCTGCGCATAAAGTTTCACCGGCTTTTGCAAATTGCTCAAACCTTGCTTCAACAATGCTGGCATCTGCTTGAGACGCGCAGTGGCCGCAAGGGCGCGTTTCCGCGGCGTGTCGTATTCCTTCTTTAACAATGAAAAGATCGCGTTCGTGCATTCCTCTGTATAGACCTGCGGATTTGTGAATTCGAATTTCAGGACGCGATCGCCAAACGCGACATTTTCGAGTTGCGCGCGGAAAAGAATCCAATCGATACGCTCGTCTTTCGGCCAGTTGTCGGTTTTCATTGCACGCACCTTCTCCAGCAGCGAACGCACGTGTTGAGCGCGTTCGGCGATTTTTGCCGGGGAATAATCGGTCAGCCGGTCATCCCACGTATGAAGTCCTGCCTCGCTGCTGCGGACTGGATGATTTTCATTACGCCAAGCGTAGTATTCATCGGAGAGCTTGTGCAGTGTTGCAGTTGCCGCGCTCACACTTTGGTTTTTGAATGCATCGGCATTGATGGCTGGAGTCGACTTTGTGATCAACGCCTTGTTGGAGACGTCGGGGTTACGCTGCGGCGTCGACTGCCCGCGCGCACTGCTCATCTCAAGGCAAAGGAAAGAAATGATTAGAAGGTCCGCCGGCTTCATCCGCGCAATCGTAACGTGACTATGTCAAATGGCAACGTCACAAAGATGAGGCTTCATCGCTCATTAGCGATTCGCCTGTAGTTGCCGCCCTATGGGCGACGCGGTTCGCACCCGCCTTCGTTCCACTCCAGCGTGGCAGGCAGCGAAGCGGCTACAGCGATTGTTATGCAAAATTCTCAGTCCCTCTCGTCGAGTTCGCGCAGCAATTGCTCCTTCAAATGTTGCCGTGCAGCCTTCTTTATGGCGCGACGCTCGGCGGCTACCTCTTGCTTCTGCGCCTGACGCTCGCGCCGGGTTCGCGGGTCCACAGACTGCGACACGTGCCGGATTTTGGGCCGGCGAGCACCGATGTTTCGCTCTTTTGGTTTTGCGTACGGATCCATGACTGTTTAGCACTGCCAGTTGGCGATAAAAATAAGAGGAACCGCGACATGTCGCGTCATAACTTGGGAGATTCGTGGTTAACAAATGAAAACGCTTGGGATCATCGGCGGGCTTGGACCGGAAAGCACACTGGACTATTACCAAAGGATAATCGCACTTTTCCGCGAACGCACCGGCGACCGGCATTATCCAGAGTTTGTCATCGTTAGCGTCGATCTCAGAAGGGGACTGGACTTCATGGACGCAAACGACCTCAGCGGTATGGGTCAGTTTTTGCTTGAGGCAATCGGTAAACTCGCGCGAGCGGGCGCGGATTTTGGAATAATCTCGGCAAACACGCCGCACATCGTCTTCGATGAGGTTGCGTCGAAGTCACCGATTCCACTGATCAGCATTGTCGAGGCGACATGTGCTGCGGCCAAAGCGCAAAACCTGAAATGCCTCGCCTTATTCGGCACACGCTACACGATGCAGGCAAACTTTTATTCGAAAGTCTTCGCGCGCGAAGATATCAAATTGCTTGTCCCTGATTCACACGACCAGGATTACATTCACGAGAAATACTTTGGCGAATTGGTCCCTGGAAAATTTCTGGCAGAAACACGCGCCGGCTTACTAGCCATTATTGACAGGATGAAAATAACAAGCGATATCGACGGCGTGATTCTCGCTGGAACGGAGTTACCGCTAATTCTTCGCGATCCTATCCACAACGGTATCACATTTCTCGACACAACAAAGATCCATGTCGAAGCCGCCGTCGCTCGCATGCTCTTGTGAGGTCTCAATCGCAAATCGGCAATCGGCAATGGGAACTGGGCGGTGAAGGATTCGAACCTCCGACCCTCTCGGTGTAAACGAGACGCTCTACCACTGAGCTAACCGCCCATAACTAATTAAGTATAAGATAGTTATGATGGACTTTCTCTGCCTCTAGACTTGGCCTTTGTCACTGTCTTATGATACTAAGGCTCCTGGAACCACCTTAAAACGCACGAGATTGCCTCAGGATTGCGTTTTAGGCAAGCCTCCAGGACGGCCTCGGAAAAAACGCGCGTTCTATAGTCAGCCGAGTGCAAACTGGGTCATGGTCCGACACCGATGTTACTCAGCACGTGCCCCGTTAGATATGGAATCATCTCCATATAAACAGTCGATGAGCTGCTCGTTGTCTGCGTTAGATGTAAGAATAAAAACAATAGGTTGCCGTCTGGCGCATTCACCCAGACCCATTTCAATCGTGGATCAGAGTCGCGTTTATCCTTCGGCAGAACTCCGAGAGGAGAGTTATCGAAATATAAAAACCCGGTACCGAGCACGACGACCGAATCAATTGAGGGACTTGGGATCCCATAACGTTGCCCCACGTCCGGCGGCATAATCGGCGCGGTTATTTTTTCCTCGTCATGGAATCCCAACGCGCAATTCATCGTGCGCTTCGGGCGGCGAACACCGTGCGGGATGAAATAGCCAAAGCGTTACAGTGGATGGTGAACAACTGGCGGGATGATAGTAAGCCGCCGTCACCGCCGCCCGGCTAAGCAATCATGCGGGTTCGCTGGTGAATCCTGCACGCTTTACGGCTTGCGTTTGAATTCTTTCGGAACTTCACCTCGCAGTTTCCGTAAACAGAATTGAAAGGAACGGGCCCGTAGCACCCGGACCCCCTCAAATAAAAGGTGGGCTCCCCCCAATCCTAAGCTTGCGGGAGTCCCACCGATTTTTTATTGCGGACGCCGAATCATCCGCCGCGCTCGCATCGACAATTCCTGCTCGCTTTACGACTCGCGGCGCTTTCCTCATTAAATGCGCAGAATGCCAGCAGCCGGTATCCACGACTGCCGCGACATGTCCGAACTGCGGTGCGGCTGTTAAACGCAAATCTAGTTCCGTGTCTGTACTCATCGCCTTGATCGTGATTGGAGTCATTGCCGCTGTCGTCATTTCTCTGGCTAGTCACGTTCAGAAGACCGAACGCGCGAAAGAAAAGCTTGACGACGCAATACGAGACGGGAATCGGACTATCGCTCTGTACAACCGGATGCGTTCGACTCCGTCGCCCACCAAGAGGCCCGCGTTACCCAATAGGGAGATTTCTTAGCCAGCCGCTCCACCCCCGCCTCCTCGGCAGCCGATATACAGAATTGCGGTACTAAAACGTCCGACCACGTTGGAGCTTCCGAACGGTAACGTCACGCTTCCTCGCGGCAGCCAGCTTGAATTGGTATCACGCGACGAGTCGGAAGTACGTGTCAGCCGTTCGGCTGCCGGGGGGGACCGCCGCGCCCCGCTGGGCACAACTGGAATCTGCCGCGGGCATCCACGCGAAAGTCGTACGTCTGCCCCACCCCTTCGATGACCACCCAATAACCCTTAACCAATGCTTGCGTATACATCATGCCAGGCTCGGGGCAGCCGAGGGATCCATCATTCCAGACCACCGACTGTGCGCGCACGATCACAAGTTTTTCGCGGGGGACTTTGGCCAGCATGGCAGCCTCCTTGAGGATGGGATCCAAAATTCTCTGCGGCACTTCATCTTTGATCGGCCTTTCTTCTGTTGGCGGGAGCGCGGTCATTTCAGGTGGTGTCACGACGGGTTCGAAGACTTTTTGCGGCACTTCACGTTGCACCAGTGGCCTCTCTCCTTTAGGCGTGGGCGTTGGGGTTTCAGATGGCGTCACGATTGGCGTGCCAGTCGCTCCTTCCGTACTCGGCTCTGGCCCACAGGCGGCAAGTATAAAAATGGGAACAAGCGCGACGGCTATGTGTCGTACGAGTGAACTGTATCGTACCGGTCTTCGAACAAGCACTGAAACGTCCACGACGCAAATGGCCCACCGGCATGACGCCGGTGGGCCATTTAATTTTATTAGAGACGAGGTTACGGCCTCAGTTCCAGCGGAAGCAGCGCAGCCTCCTGCTTGCCTGCCTTGTTGTCGAGCGTCACAATCATCGTTCCGAGCGCAGGCGTTTGCGCCCACTCGGCCGGGGTAATCGTGATCGGGACCGCTCCCGACGCGCCCTGCGGCACTGTTACGAAATCACCCTGGGTGATTGAACTCGAATATGCGTTGTACTTTGCCGTACCGGCGACTACGTCGGCGAAGTTGCTTGTCACGTCAAAGCTTACCGCGTGATACGTCAAGCGTGGGTTCGCTCCCGAGAGGCACGGCTCTCCTGCCCGACAGAGCTGGCTCGAGAGAACGGGCAGAAGCGCTGTGCTGCTGTCTGTCGGTGCGGTCGCGAAGAAGTTGGCGGTCGCCCCAGGGCTGCGTGTGCTGAAGACAAAAGCCGCCATCCGGCCGTTGGACGTGCCGGTCTGAACGGCGCCCTGGTCGGCGCCCACGATGATGTAGTCGTCGCCGTCGTTGGCCGCTGGATTGACGTAGACGTAGATGTCGAACTCGTTCGTCGCTGCGTTCGACCACCGGTTCCATGTGTTAACGGCAAAAACCAACGCTTGGTTTGTGCCAAATGGGAACGACTGGACACCGATGGCCCGAACGTCCGCCGGGTTCGTACCCGCGTCCTTGACGTCATTCAACCCCCACGCGTAGAAGTCCGCATTGCCCGTGGTCGGGCCGCTCGGATTCGACAGGTTTGCGTTCGTCGTTGGCGAGCCCGTCGTGACAAACGTAGCCATGGTGGCGTTGACGCCTGAGAGCGCCCGCGGCACGAGGTAGTAGGGCACGCGAAGTGTCACTCCGTTGTTTGATCCTCCCGAAGGAGTGAATGTGATCAGGCCCGCAACCTCGCGAAACGAGAGCCCAGACCCGTTTGAGTCTCCAACCGTCGCGACAGGCACGTTGAGCGTGACATTGACCGTGGTATCGGCACCAGCGGGAATCGTCACCGAGCTGGAGCCTAGGCTGATCGAATGCGGCGAACCTGCGGCGTTAGTTTGTGAGATGTTAAACGTCGCCGGTGAACCGCCCTTGTTGCGTAGCTTGATCTTTTTCAACTGGCTAAAATTCGCGTTAAGCTCGGAGAACCCGAAGTTCAGCGTTGAGGTATCGGTATCACCGAGTGCGATCACGTTGGTGTTGACCGCTCCGATTGGTTGAACTAGTCCGGTCCCGCCTCGGCTTGTGCGGTACGAACTTGAGCCGACGATCGCCGAAGGATTCCCGGTGTTGACGATTGCCGCCTTCCACTCCTGTACTTGGTTCCAAGTGGGGTGAGCCTGCTTGACGAGCGCGGCTACACCGGCCACATGAGGCGCGGCCATCGAGGTGCCGGACATAGCAGTGGCGCCGTTCCCCGACCCCACCAGGGTCGAGAAGGTGCTAACGCCGGGAGCAGTAATATCCGGCTTCAGCCAGCTGTCGCCAGTTCGCGGACCGCTGGAGGAGAAGCTCGCGAAGCCCGATCGATTTGGATTTGCGATGGAGGTGTTGGTCAATGTAACCGTGCCAGCGGGACCAGGTGGAGTGTTTGTGTCGGCGCCGGCGAGCTTGCTCGAATCAGATGTCGTACTTGCGAGCACTCCGCGAACTCCAAAGAATGGAATTGTAACAGTGAACTGAAACCCTGTGTCTGGATCGGATGTAATCTGACCTTCAAAAGGCGGATAGCCGGTGTCGGTGTTGAGCATCGCCGCTGCCGCTGCACCATGCTGTTCTGCGCGGATCGCCCTCCCGACGCGTGAGCAGGTACCGCGGAGCGTGACGACGAGCTTGCCGGCGACGCCACCGGGATAATTAGTATAGTCAGCGTCAGTGCATCCAAGCGACACCGAACCGTTTGGATAGCTATCCCGGAGCACTGCGACGGGCAGCACCGTGCCATTCGTGAAGGCGGCGCCGTTTGAGTTTTGTGCGGTGATCGATCCATCTGTGCTGATAGCCATTGTTGCACCAGGGAATCCACTATTGGCGTCGTTCGCAGCAACGCTGATCACGCCGGTACCCGTGGCCGGAGAGCCTGTAATATACTGGTTCGCGCCGTTGTTGCCGGAAGATGCGACGACGATCACGCCTGCTCTGGTGACGTTCGTTGAGGCGACGGCGGATGCGTCGTCGGCCGTACCGAAGGGCGAGCCGAGCGACATATTGATCACATCCACGTCGTCGTCGAAGGCCCTGTTGATCGCGTCAACGGTGACGTTGGTTGAGCCCGCACAGCCGAAGACGCGATACGCGTAGAGGTCGGCCTTGGGAGCAACACCAGGACCGATCCTGAACGCGCCGGGCGTGTAGATGCTCGGGTTGTAGGGGCCTGCGTAGGTGTCCCCAGTCAAGCGGGTTCGGGTCTGGCTGTGGGGTGTTGTGAGCCGGATCGTTGGCGTTATAATCGTCACCGACAAAATCGAAGCCGCCCTTCACCTTGGGTGCGTTAGGGCCGAACTGCGAGGGATCTGCGGGTAGAGTGTCGGTGGCGTTCGCTGCGACGTACGCCGCAACTGTGCCCGGTCCACCGAAATTGGCGTGTGTGTAGTCGATGCCTGTGTCGATCACGCCGATCTTTATGTTCTCACCGCGGAAGTTCGTCGGCGCGGCCCAGACCGTCGGGGCGCCTATGTACGGGACGCTGGTGACGTTGTCGGGTACATCCTCGTGCACGGGTAGCAAGGCCTTCACCCCTGGGAGCGCGTTGAGCGTGCTCAGCCTTGACGCCGGGATCTGCACTTTGATGCCGTTCAGCGCCGACTGGAATTGGGCGAGAACCTTTCCGCCCGCTGACTCGATCTGCGCTTTCAAGCCGTCCTGCGCGGTCTTGAGTTGAGTTTTGATCTGATCTTTCTCAGCTCTTGTGACCTTCCGGCCCGCGTCGGCCTGGTTCTCAGCGACCGACTTGCCGCTCAGTTGAACGACCACAGTCATCGGTGCCATACTCAAACTACGCGGGACAAACGACGTACTGATGGTGCCGCCGTCGCCCGCAGCGTCGAAATTTCGAGCCGGCGGGCCGGACGCTGCGAACACGGCCATTACGGCCGCTGCGGAAATGAACGTGCCTGCGGCTGCGATGCGTACAATTGAGGTGAAACGATTTCGATTAAACCAGCGAAGAGTTCTCATGTATGTAGAAGAATCGATTATGAATTGAAGTTTTAGTGAGTTTGGGAGCGCGACATTTCCAATACGGACAAGAAGCCGTCAAGTCTTTTTTTACAAAATTGCAATGTTCAGCAAGCCGAAAATTTTCGCTGGGAATATTCACGTTTCCCTTTGCGCGGCTTGAGATTGCGTCCGCGAAAGGACCGTCATCGTTCAATTACAACAATGTATAGTAACCTTTAGACGACCTTTTCGTGCTGCAGTAACGCAGAAGTAAGTATGAAAACGACGAAAGCTCTCCTAACGATAGCAATCGGCGTCGGGCTTAGTTTGGGCGCGGGCGCTCAACCTGGAAAAAATCCGGGAGAAAAGGTCGATCTCAAGTCACTCCCTGCGTCTGTCCAAGATACAATTAAGCAAAAGGCGGAAGGCGGAAAAGTCACTAAGGTTGTAAGGGAAGACGATCCGGACGGGAAGTGGAACTACGAGGTCTTCGTCACAGCCAATGACAAAGAATCGGGATTCGAGATAGACCCAAACGGGCAATTCGTAAAAAACCACGGCGAATAATCCACGACGCGGTTCGATAAAGTTTACGTTACAGACGTGTGAGGGCAGTGCGGCGGGGGTGCATAAACGCCGATGGATCGCGCAGCCGTAATTTCCTTGGAAGCTTGCGTTAGCCTGTTAATCTTTGAATAACCCGAGCGCGGCGAAGAACTCGGCGGCGGATTGTGTCATTCGCCCGGCACAGTGTCTACGCAGGTCGGGTAGAAAAGTAGCCGCGGCCCGCTCCACCGGGCTGCGGTATCCACTTCATCCACTTTAATGGAGCTGCGGTAATCAATCGCGGCGCTTCAATAATTACAAAATTGTAATGTTTGGCAAGAGAAAATTCTCTTCTTCAGTTTGAATGAGGTTCAAACTCTATGCACTTGCATCGCGGGCATCTGCCGATCACATGATGGGCCGGTCAGAGTTTGATACCAGACCGCATCCAGTGAATATGCTGCCGCAATCGATGAAACGCTTGTTTCATTGACAGGATTTTGCGGATGATTCTTGCCTTCATCTTATATTGATTGTTTTGGCCATCTTTGATCTCTCGTTCGAGAACTCATTTCGGGTCGTTCACTGAAGTAGTGCGTAAAATCCGGCGCGAGGTTACGCGGAAAGATGCGGAAATGCGTTAAATCCGTTAGGGAGGGCAATGTGATCGAGCGCACGAGCACAAGGGCAACTTGCCTGACGGCGCGGCCCCGGGGGGTTTCCAAGCGTCTATCAGGCAAATGTTGCCAACTAGCTAGTCTTGATTTCCTACGTAGTACATAAGGAATTAATGAAGCGGAGTTCCGGAATTTGTTCGGGAAATTGCCCAGGCCTTATCGAACCCACGAGCTCGCGATTTCAAAGGTGGAACTTTTACGCGATCAAACTCACCGCGAACTGGTGTATCGCCCTTTGCAGTTCCACAAACGCAGTCAGCTTTTCATCGGCACGCACAACGAAACGCTTTTGGTCGTCGTGATGAGCGTTAACAGATTGATGTCGTCAACGGTTCATGCATTCAAACTGCAAGGCGCATAATAGTCTTGACAGGGAACGGGCCTTTTTTGCGTTAATTCTCTTCTAGTAGTCAGCTTTGAGCACTTCTTCATACGCACATCGACCTTGGATACGACATAAAACTATCGTATTTATCGCCACATGCTGCGCCTGGTTTGTGGCTTCATCCTTGAATGCGACTAGGATTCCAGCTGGGACAATCCTTAGTGTAAGCACCGAGACTTCTATCTCTTCACAGGATCCAGTGGGTAGAATCTTCGCGGTGAAAATCAACGAGAACGTTGCGGTCAAAACAACGGTTCTATTGAGAGCTGGAACAAAGGCGTTCGGAAAAATTCGAACCTCTCCTGCTAATCCGCGCAAATCTAAGCCACTAACTCTGGAATTAACGTGGATTTCGGTGGATGGACGCAATGTCGCGGTAAAGACGGACGCCGTCCAGCCTGCCTTTCCAGTAACAACGGGGCAACAGGCGCGGTATAGACATACTGCCGGCACATCGGTGCTTAACCCGGGAACGAAGTTTCGGTTCCGACTTGCACAAGCGGTCACCTCGGTCGTCGCCAAAAAAAAGTCGGCCAAGATTGTCGTCCGGCAACGGCTATGACCCATCTTTATTTAGCAGCAAGAAAAACAACGCGGTGTAGATCACGCCGAGCATGAACCACGGCATTATTACGTCTGACATTATTGCGTGGGCCGGATCTGAAGTTCCCAATATAGGAACCCGAAGAGTTTGGGTTAGATGGTAAAAATCTTTCACCTTCAGATAATGAAATGCGCCAACGACGATGAACACGACTAGGGCCGCAACTGTTAGTATTTTTTGCTTTTTGTTCATGGTGCCGGTGTTGAGTTTTGACCGACTATTGCCACTTTGAGTTCCATGGAGAGTTTTTGCTGGATCACCTAATTTATCGTGCTCAATTTGGTTCATTAGCCTTCGAAGACTCGAGAGCGAGACCTCCTTCACACCAGCTTGCTCTGCATCAGAAATCTTTTGCCGAATGGTTGTGATCACGTCTCTCGCCGTCACCTCAAAAAGTTTTAGG
>Ga0126381_100008052_pt1 | contig 11762 bp, 10 predicted proteins | sample PanSoiMetPlot_28_FD_96465 | JGI IMG/M metagenome (GOLD analysis project Ga0126381, IMG submission 96465) | Tropical forest soil microbial communities from Panama - MetaG Plot_28 | ecosystem: Environmental > Terrestrial > Soil > Tropical forest > Bulk soil | place: Panama | collected 2016-02-17 | reverse complement strand
TAGAGCCCGCGAAGACGGGCGTCAACGCCCGTTTGAGCAGGGACCCATACGCCGTGTCCTATCGATTAACTGCGGCGTATGGGTCCCCGCTTTCGCGGGGACGACCTGGAGCGCTTGCTGCACGTCCACCGCCACTGAATCGGCTCGGGCGGTGAGCGCGGGCGGCGAATTCCTGGCGGACATGGCGGGCGAGCTCGAGGGCGATGTCGCTCTGGCGCACCGGCGGCAGGTAGAGGTTGATCGAAAATTTCGGCAGGCGCGGCAGGCGGCTGTCGCGGGCGATCTCCTGCAGATAATGCGGGATCGTGCTTCGCAGGAGCGGGGCGATCGACAGATCGGCCTCGATCGAGGCCAGGAGCGGCTCCATGCTGGAGACCTCGCAGACCGGACGCCAGTCGCGGCCGGCGGCGCTGAGCGCCTTGAGCACGGAAGGGCGGAACTCGCATTTCTCGTCGCCGAGCGAGACCGGGAGCGGATCGCGGCTGCGCGCAGCCCCATCGATGGCGCCCGCCCAGACCAGGTCGTCCTGAAGGAGCGTCTCGCCGCCGGCGCCGCAGCGCAGTTCTGTCGTCAGGGTGAGATCGATCTTGCCCTTGCGCAGGAGCTCGATGAGCTGCGGGGTGGTGGTGCATTTGAGAGAGACCCGCACCCGCGGCCAGGCCTTGTCGAAGCGCTTGAGAATCGGCGGCAGATAGGGCCCGACGATGTCATGGGGAACCCCGAGCCTGACCTCGCCCTCATAGGCGGGCGCGGTCATCGCGGAAAAGACCTCGTCGTTGAGGGAGATGAGCTTGTGGGCATGGGCCAGGAGCCGCTCGCCGTTTGGCCGCAGGGTCAGCCGCTTGTGATGGCGCTCGAACAGCTCGGTGCCGAACAGCTCCTCCAGCCGCTTGAGCTGCTGGCTCACCGCCGCCTGGGTCAGGCTCAGCAGGACCGCGGCCCCGGTCACGCTGCCGGTCTCGACCACGGCCACGAAGGCGCGCAGCAGCGCAGTATCGATGTCGCGGTGCATGGCTGCCATTCCTTGATTAAGCCGATCTTATGCTGAACATAAACAACATTCGATAGCCTTATGCAAGCGGCCGCCCTACATCACGCTCCGGCGACCCGAGCGGGCGCCAAGTAAGGAGCGCGGCCATGCCGGACTTTGCACCCACCTCCCCCATCCTGCTGCCGCCCCACGGGCGGGGCTGGCTCGCGCGCCGCAAAACGCAGCTCTCGAGGATCTTCGCGGCGCTGGAGCTTGCCATTGAGGTGCGGCGCGAACGGCAGATGCTGCGCGCCCTGGACGACCGCGCCCTCAAGGACCTCGGCTTGAACGGCCGCGCCGATGCCGAGGCCGACCGCCCGTTCTGGGACCTGCCGCGCGACCGCCTGGGCGGCTGACCGGCGCCGAGGGGGTCGCTAGCAGCCGCCGCTTGCTGCGAGCCGCCGACGCCAGGCTTGCCGGTATGGTATTCGCCAGCGATCCGGCCCTTCTCAATATTGCGAGCCCTCGCGTCGACCCTCAAGATGATGGGCGAAGCCTGCTGCGCTTCCTGCTTTCGAAAAATCCATACTGCGGCGCGAGCCCGCTGTCCGCCGACAGCGTCGAAATCTTACAAACGTGTAAATTCCAGGAAATGCGCCTGCAAGCTTCGTTGCCGAGCCTCAAGATAGGGGCGCGCCACAGACAAAAAAATCAGGAATTCCCGCATCTGACAGCCGGAGCTCGATAAGCGCGTTTTATCAGCACGGAAACGGGATGGGCGATCCGCCTCGGCGCGTGGGCAGCGGAAACAGAGTCGACGAAGCGGCTCTTCTCAGAGAAGCCGCGCAATGCTGCATGCGCGGCGACATCGGCACAGCGGAGTCGCTGGCCCGTCAGGTGCTGGCCCGCGATCCGCGGCATGCCGGTGCCATGGTCGAACTCGGCCGGATCGCGCACCGGACCGGCAACCGTCACGCTGCGGCGGACTGGCTGCGCAAGGCGATCGCGAGCGAGCCGAACAATGTCCAGCTTCACAACGAGCTCGCCTTCCTGCTGATCCAGCTCGGCGACCGCCGATCGGCACTCGGCGCGATCATGAGCGCGCTCGAGATCGATCCGGACGACGCCGATGCGATCACCAACAAGGGCACGTTCCATCTGCAGGAAGGGGCGCTCGACGAGGCTTTGCGGGCGTATCGACGCGCGCTCGAAATCGATCCGCTGCATCAGAATGCGCGCATCAATATCGCGGTCGCGCTCAAGGACGCGGTGCCGCCCTGGCACTTTCCGATGATGAACGATGTGCCACGCAATGCCGCCTACGACGAGGCGATCCGGAGGCTCGTACCGGGGCGCTCGGTGCTCGACATCGGGACCGGCTCCGGCCTGCTCGCCATGATGGCCGCGCGCGCCGGCGCGCGATGGGTGGCGAGCTGCGAGCTCGTGCCCTGGATCGCAGCCAAGGCCGCCGAGGTGGTCGCCGCCAACGGGCTTGCCGACCGCATCAAGCTCATCGCCAAGCGGTCGGCCGACCTGCGGATTGGAAGCGACCTGCAAGAGGCGGCGGAGGTGATCGTCTCCGAGGTTCTCGGCACCGCGGTGCTCAACGAGCATGTGATTCCGACCATCGAGGATGCGCGCGCGCGGCTGCTCAAGCCGGGCGCAACGGTGATCCCTGGCGCTGCATGCGCCCGCACCTATCTCGCCGGCGGCGCGGCCCTGGAAAACCATCTATTCGTCGACCACGCGGCAGGGTTCACGCTCGCCCCCTTCAACGACTTCGCCCAGCCGCGGACAGGGCTCGACACCCATCATGTCCCGCACGAGGTCCTCTCAGAGGATGTCGAGGTCTTCCGGTTCGATCTCACGCAGCCGCTGCCGCATGCGGACAAGCACGTGATCGAGGTGGCGGCGAGGAGGAGCGGGCGCTGCTGCGGGGTCGTGCAATGGCTTCGCCTGGATCTCGTCGAGGGTGTCAGCTACGAGAACCGGCCTTCCTCAGGGACAACCAGCGACGGCTGGGGTCACATGCTCTATCGCTTTTCAGAGCCGATCGAGCTCGCGGAGGGCGACCGCGTGCGGCTGCTGGCACAGCACAACGGCCACTCCCTCCTGATCTCGAACCTTCCCGCTGCTGCCTGACGGGCTCAATCCAGCGGCTGGATGTGTACCAGCCAGCCGTCGTGGTCCACGTACCACACCGAGACCGGGCTCGTGGAATTATCGATCCAGGATTCGCGGTCCATGCTGAAGGGCTCGGGCAGCGCATAGGCGGTGAACTGCTCGGTCTTCGGATCGAAGCGCAGATAGTGCCCGCCATTGAGCTCGCCGGCCCACACCTCGCCGTTCTTGTCGGCCTTGGCGGTGTAGAGCGAGGTATAAGGTGTCGGCAGCGGATATTCGTGGATGCGCTTCTCCTTGATGTCGAACTTGATCAGCGAGCCACCGCGGCCGGCTGCCCAATAGTTGCCGGCGGGATCGAACTCGCCCCGTGCCGGGCCCGAATCCGGGCTTGTGTCGGGCTCGTAGAGCTCGCCGGTCTTGCGGTCGAAGATCACCACGCCGTCGCGCGGCCAGGCGCCGCCGCCGAAATAGCGGTAGTCCCAGCTCACCGCACTGCCGTAGGTCGAGGGGAATTTCTTGGTCTTGATGCTCTGGAGCTTGCTGCCGTCGATGCCGCTGATGCGCTCGACGGCGCCGTCGCGGACACGCCAGATATTGCGCTCGTCGTCGAGCGCGTAATTGCCGCCCATCGGCGAGTTGACTGGCTCCTGAACGTTCCAATGCACGCGCTTGAAATCCTTGAGGGTGGGATCGAGCGTCCAGATGTTGTGCGCCCAGTTCTCCGAGCCCCAGATCGATCCTTTTGGATCGACGAAGATCCAATGGGTGCCGGGGAGCGCGTCCGCCTGCGGCAGCGGCACGTGGAACTCCTCGATATGCCCGTTGGCGGGATCGAGCCGGCCGACATAGGAGCTGCGATGGGTCGAGTACCAGACCCGGCCCTGCGCGTCGCCGGCGGTGTCGTGGGTCGAGACTTCGAGGCGCGGCAGCTCGTATTCGGTGATGATGACCTTGGCGGCTCGCCCCTGCGGCCGCGGCTGCACGACGAAGTTCGGGTCCTTGGCGTCCGGTCCACGCGCGGTAGCGAGCCAATGCGCGAAGCTCGCCTCCTCAGCGGGCGGCAGGCGACCCGGATTGCGGATATTGATGAGCGTCGAGCCCGCCCCATGGGTCATCCGGAAGACGATCCGCGCCCACCCGTTCTCGTCGTACCGGTTGCGGAAAATCTGCTGATATTCGTGGCAGAAGTTGCAGTAGACCGTGAGCGTCTTCTTCTCCTGGCCGGTGCCCGGCAGGTTCTGCAGCCACTCCGAGCCGGTCAGCTGCGCGGCGATCTCCGGGAACGGCGGCAGGAACTCGCCCGGCACCACGCGCAGGAGCGTGACGTCTTCGAGCCCATCCGAGCCGTTGATCTCCACCTTCTTGGACCAGGGATAAAACTCGCGTGGCCGCGCCACGCGCAGCGTATAGCTGCCCCCAGCGACCTTGGGGAATTCGTAGCGGCCGTCGTCATGGCTCACCACCGTGGTGCGGATCGCGGTCTTCTCGGCGATCAATTGCACCATCACGCCTTCGATCGGCTCGCCCTTGGCGTTCTTGACCAGGCCCCTTGGGCCGCCAGTGAGCCCTGCATAGAGTTGTTGCGCAGGCGGCGCGGCGGCACCCTTGTAGCGCGGGTTGGGCGGGGGAGCGTCCGAGTTCCAGCAGCAGCTCGCATCGTGCAGCCAGCTCATCAGATCGCTCAGATCGGCATCGTTCAGCACGTATTTGTAGGCCGGCATGTTGGCGCTGCCGTTTCGAATCTGGTTGCGCACGCTCTCGTCGGAGAGCGGGGCGCCGGTGACGAGCGTCTCGCGCTTGAACAGCCCGGCAAGCTTGGGAGCGCCGCCCTGCGCGAGCTCGTTGTGGCACATCCAGCATTTGTAATAGTAGATTTCCTCGCCGCGTGCGCCGCCGCTCTGCGCGGCCTTGCGGAATTCATAGATTTCGAGCGCACGCTGATCGTAATCCTTGGCGGGCTCCGCCGGCTGCGCCTGCGCGCCCTGCTGGCGCGCCTGCTGCTGCGCGAACGCGCCCGCCGCCGCGAGAACGATCGCCGCAGCCGCGAGAATCGATTTTGTCATTACTGAACGCATGTGTCCCTCCGATTCAGCGTCCGCACCTCGGGCATCTGGCCCCGATATCCGAAATCTGACATCCAACGCCTGTCATCTGGGTTCCCGAACCAACGATGGCTCGATGATCTGGCCGGTCTCCTCGAACATGACGGCGATCCCGAGATCGAGCGCCTGCTCGTTGGTGATATACTGAACCTCGTTCGATTTCAGCACCGATTGATAATATCTGAGCATGTTCATGTCGGCACCCACGTCGTGCAGATAATCGGCGATCTGCAGAATCTCACGCTGGGTGGCGGCAACCGCCCCGTCGAGATCCGCGATGGTATATTCCTTGTCCGCATAGTTCGAGACCACGCCGGTGAACCCGAGCGCGCCACTCGAATATTTCAGGTACGAGGCCCTTCCGGTGATCGGATCGCGGCCTCCCACCAGGACGAGCGGGCAGGGCGAGTTGCAGCGCAGCTTGGCGGGAACCACGGTGCGAATTCGCATCTGATGGAAGAACCGCCCGATCGACAAGGCGTCGGCGCGCACCCCGCCCGCAAAGGCAAGCTCGGCGAGGATGGATTTCGCCGCCGGGATGCTCCCGACGATGCTGCGCACCTTGAGCCCGTCTCCGGCGGCAACGGTTCCGGTCAGCGCGATGGTCGCCTTGCCTTCCGCATCCTCCACCTTGATGTCGATCGCGAACGCCGGCGCAGCTCCCATGACGGCGAGGGCCGCCGCGATGATCCAGGCCGCGATCGGCGCCCCGTGCGCAGCGCTGCCGCGCGCTGGCGCAGCCGGCGGCCGCATGAAAGGCCATGGATGCATGGCGGTTTGCGCGGGCATGCTCGCCTCTCCCTACTGGCGCCCCTCGATCCGCGCCCGGATGTTGGCGGAATCGATCACCTGGTCGTTGCGCTCGTCCATCACATGGATGCCGTAGGTGATGGCCTCTTCGTTGCTGAGCAGGGTAATTTCCGCGGCCGGGGCCTTCAGCATCAGGTGCAGAAACGACATGTCCTCGCCGATGTCGGACAGATATTGAATGAGGCCGAGCGCGGCGGCGCGGGTGGCGAAGAGCTGCTGCTCCATGTCGGCCTTGGTGTATTTCTTGGATTGCTGCTCGGGCGTGCGGACGTACTTGAACTGATGGAACCCGAGATTGCCGCCCGTCATCTTGATTCGGCTCGGCCTGCCCTCGCGGTCGCGCCCGCCCAGGAAAGCCGCCGCGCAGGCGCTGTAGCAGCCGCCGCCATAGCCGAGCACGAAGGTCGAGATCTCCGCGCGATAGAAGAATCTGCCGAGCTTCATTCCCTCGTCGGTGCTGCCGCCCGGCGAGTTCAAGATGATGGCGGCTGACCGGCTGGGCGGCAGCTTGCTCACAAGCGCCTCGAGCACGAGGGTCTCGCCGCCGACGATCTGGCCATCGAGCACGAAGACCGCAAGATCAGGCCGGCCCGAGTCGACTGCCGTGACGGTGGCCGCCACGCCGCAATCGGGCCACGTGGCGAGCGAAAGCGCGGCGAATGCCAGCGCTGCGCAAAAGGATCTGCGAACCTCTCCGACGATCAGCATCGCGCGCCGACCTTTCATCCTGTGCGAGTGCGAGCAGCCCCGCCCGGCCGTCAGTTCTTTCCCGCGAGCGCGTCGAGCGCTTTTCCGACCTGCAGTGCCTCCATGCCCACGCCCGCGGTCCGATTGCGCCCGTTCAAGGCGAGCGCCCTGGCAAAATCGGCCCGGGCACCTGCCACGTCGCCCTTGTGAATCCGCACCTTCCCGCGCTGGGCAAAGGCGTCATCATACTTGTCGTTGATCGCGATCGCCGAGGAGAAGCTGGCGATCGCATCGTCCGGCCTGTTCATGAGTGCGTAGGTCACGCCCTTGTTGTAGGCGGCGAGCACAAATTTTGCGTCCTTGGCCAGCGCCCCGTCGAAATCCGCGAGCGCCAGATCGTAGCTGCGCAAGGCGCGATGGGCGAGGCCGCGGCAGTTGTAGCCCTGCGGGCGATCGCTCCAGATCCTGATGGTGGACTCGCAATCGGTGAGCGCATCGCGCGCCTGGCCGGCATCGATCCGCGCCAGACCGCGAAAGTAAAGGGCTGGCGCATAGTCCTTGTCGGCATCGACCGCCTTGGCCGCGTCCTCCAGGCAAAGCTTCATGTTGGCGGCGCGACATTGCATGGTTGCGCGCAGCCGATAGAGCTCGGCGTTGTCGCTGTCTTTCGCCAGCGCTTCGGTGATCGCCGCGATCGCCTTGGCGAAGTCGCCATGGGAAGCAAATTCCTGCACCTTGTCGCCGAGCTCCTTGGGCACCGCATGCCTGGGCTCCTGCGGCACCGGGAGAACGTGATCTGGCGGGACCTCCGCGCCCGCGAGCGAGGGCTCATCGGCCATATCGAAAGGAGAGATCGGCCGCGGGAGCTCGCCGGGAACCATCTGGGCAGAGGCGGAAGCCGCAAAGCACAAACCGGCCAGCAAAGCGACGGCGCGCACGGCATCAGCCTCCCAACAAACCGGATATCCGCGATGCAACGGATGAAAAATATGGCGCACTTCCTGCGCCCGCGCAATATCGCGGGCTTGGACTGCAGCCCGCCTTTAATTTAAGCGCGTTTACGCGCGTCTTCGACGCGCTATGGAGCCAAGCGCAATGCGAGAGCGCCGCTCCCGCCGCATTCCGCTGCGCTCAATCGCGCGTCGAAAATGCGGGTCAACGCGCGTGGGGCGGGCTGTTAGAACGGCTCGACCACGCGCTTGATCCTTGGCACCTTGCCCGCGACATGGAATTGCAGGATGAGATTGAACACATTCCGGTGCCAGGGATCCGGATAGTCGCGTGCCCTCGCGTCGAGTGCATGCGCCAGCGAGGGAATGTTTCCATGATGCCAGCACACCACGATGAGCCTGCCGCGGTATTTCGGCTTCTTTCGCAACACATACGCGAGCGCGCCATAGTCCTGATCCGCAAAGGACTGGTCGATCCTGAGGTCGCATCTCCTGGACAGCGGCTTCAAGGTTTGGATCGGCCGCCGGCTGTGCTTGGAAGCCGCGGTGGCGAACAGGAAGTCGGGCTTGCCGAACTTGGCGGGAATGTAATGCGCAAGGTTCTTGGCCCGCTCGCGGCCGGCCGCTGACAGATCCGGATCGAGCGGATCGTCGGATTTCTCGGCGTGGCGCATCACCAGGATCTTGATGGAGCTCATTGATCCACCTCAGGGTCTCGGCAGGTGTCGAAATGGGCTCGCATCGAGGACACGAACAGCCAGATGGTCGCAGTACCGGTCGGTGCTGCCATATGCTCTGGATCCGAACTATGCAGGCTGGACGCCGCGAAAAACCCGCCCCTTGCATCAAGCCTCATTGTATCATGGCGCTATGACGGTGATGGTCAGAGAAATGAACGCCGCCGATCGGGGCGCCTGGGGCATGATGCGCAGGGCGCTGTGGCCGGAGGAAACCGCGCAGGCCCATGGCGAATGGATCGACGTGATCCTGCGCAGCGGGGAGGCCTGGGGATTCATGGCGGAAGCCGGTGACGGCGCGCCGGCCGGCTTTGCCGAGGTCGCTATCCGCAAATATGCGAACGGCTGCGAGAGCATGCCGGTGCCGTTCCTCGAGGGCGTCTGGGTCAGGAGCGACCTGCGGCGGCAGGGAATTGGGAGGGCGCTGATCGAGCACGTCGCCGCCTTTCTGGTGGCGCGCGGTTTCCGCGAGCTCGGCTCGGATTCGCAAATCGACAACGGCGTCGCCCACGCGTCCCATCGGAGCTGGGGTTTTTCTGAGACCGAGCGGATCGTGTATTTTCGAAAGTCTCTGACTTAGCTCGCACGGCGTTGCACGAAAGCCCGCGGGAAATGCGCAGCGGACGCCCTGCATTGCGCGGAGTTTATCATCGGGCCGGCCGAAGGCCGGACCCGTTGGCTCCATCCGAGGGGCCGGGACCAGGCGTCGACGGCCACCCAAGGGCTTTGGACAGCTCAAGGGCGAGCCATAAGAGGCATCTCCTCGAGGCATAGCGGACTTGGCTGCATTGCGCCGCGCGGGGGTGACGAGCGCCGCAATCGGGTGCATGATTACCGGGCGGGCTGGGGGCGAAGTCCGCCGCGTCACATTGCTGCTTTGATGTTGTCCGGCAGGGCGAAACCGACGCCAAGCCGGTCCGATGCACTATTTGAGGGAGAGAAAAGATCATGCTTGCACGATCGTTCTTGCCGGCGGGCGATCTCGGCATCTCGGAAATCGAGCGGGACGCTCTCATCACGACCCTGCATGCGTTCGAGCGCGGGGAAATCGACAACTTCACCATGCGGCGCTTCCGCGAGGATTGCGGAACGCCGGCCTGCATCTGCGGGTGGGCCAACCATTTCTCGGAAGGGCGCGCATTTGTGGAAGTCTCGACCATGCCCGGACTGCTCGCGGTCAAGCGGCTGCATCGCCGGCTGCCGAGGCAGCTGCAGTACCTTTTCGACATCCAGGGCCTGCCGCTGCGCGCGGGCGCGACCCAGGCGCAGGCCGCGGCCGCGCTGTCCAACTATCTCACCCTGGGCGAGCCGCGCTGGGACGAGGTTCTCGCCTGCTGATCGCCGCGGACGCGATGCAGGCGCCATCGCGCCCGGGAGATCACTTGGCGCCCGGCTTCCACAGGTTGGTTCCCTTTTGGAGAGCCGCTTCGACCATGCGGTCGTGATCCTCGATCAGGAGGAAGCGCGCGCGCACCAATGCGGCCGCGGCTTCCTTCACGGCGCTCACATAGGCATCCTGGCTCGGGTAGCGCTCCTCGATCGACAGGCGCGGGTCGGACGCCGCGAGCCGCTCCGCCTTGGTGTTGGCAAAGGGAATGAACTGCCCGAGCTGGCCGCAGATGTCGGGCGCCTCGCCTCCGAGTTCGCGCTTGATCAGCGCCCAGCCGGTGAAGGTACCGAGCGGCGCCGCAAGATAGGGCAGCCGGATGCCGCCAAGGTCGTTGCCGTCCCGGTCGACCTGCGGAACGAGCGTCGTGTATTGCGGCCCCTTAGGTTGCGGCGGCGCCTTGCCGAAGTCGAGAAGGAGATTGACGTTCATCGCCCGCGGATTGAATTCGACTGCCGGGAGCTTTGGCCAGCCGTCGTAGGCAGTCGCCGGGATCGCCGGGAAATGCACGGCTTCGGGCGGCACCAGGGTCCCGTTGCGCGCCTGCGGCACGACGCTGTCGGGCGGCCGCACCCCGAACCTGACCCATTGGTCGAGCGCGACCGACAAGGCGCGGAACACCGGGCCGTTGTAGAGCGGATTGACGGGCTGCTGGCAGGCCCGCACCGGCCGCGCCGCAGCGTCGAACACCGTGTTGTGCTGGATCGAGGCGATGAAATAGTGGCGAACATTGCCTTCGAGGTCCTCCGTGCGCAGGTCCGCCCCGTAGGCGTCGGTATGATTGAGCGAGCTCGACTTGTTCCAGTATTCGTTCGCACTCTCGATGTTGAAAATCTTCGGACAGCTGTCGTTCGCGAGGCAGCTTTGCAGGGTGCCACTCGTTTCGCCGGTGATCGGATCCTTCATGACCGCGAACGTGTGCGGCAGCTCCGGCTCGTGCGAGAGGCGGCGCGAGTGCTGCTGGGCGCTGACCGTCGGCTGCGAGAAGCGGAAGTTCATCCACATATTGCCGCCGGACCCGGTGGCATAGGGCATCATGCCGTCGAACACCATGCGACCGGCTTCGTCCTGGTTGAAGCCGTAGCGGATGAAATCGCGCTGCACGCGCCCGCCCTGGGAGCGCCCCCAGGTATAGACCGCATCGAGATTGGCCGGCGCGCGCTCCCCGCCCAGGCGGGCGCGCAGATCGCCAAGCGCCAGCGGGTTGGGAGTGCCGGCATCGTCCTTATCGGCGTATTTCAGGAACGACACGAAGTCGCGGGTCGCTGCATGGCCGATGCCCATGACCTTCGGGTCCTTCGCCTCATAGACGAATTCGTAGATCCACTGCACCCGCGCCGGCGCCGGAAGCGCGATCTCGCGCTCGTTGACCCAGCTCCAGTCCGCGACCTTGACCTTCGCGTCGGTCTCGTGCCGGCGCACCGTCAGGATGCCGTTCCCGGCCGCGGGCGCGCTCGCCGGATAAGGCAGGCGGAATCGCGTGCCGTCGGCGGCAGCCGGGATGAGCTCGGCCACAACCTCCCCGGTGATCGGCGCGCCATCAGGCCTGGCGGCGACCGGAAGCGCGATGCTGAGCATGTGCGGCCTGGGTGCCACGTCGCCGCCCCAGCCGTTCCAGGCGACGCTGTAGCCTGCACGCATCAGGAATCCGTTGCCGAAGTCCGCCGCTGTGGCCGGGTCGTTGGATTCCTTTCCATCATTGAGCCATTCGAGGATGCGCTTGTTGCCGCGATTGCCGAAATCATAGAAGAGCCTGCGGTTGCCGCTGGCGAGATTGACCGGCCGCAGGATCATGAAGGTCGACGTGTAGCGCACCTTGCCGCCGGCGCGCGGCGCAAGATCGATGTCGGCAATCGGCGCGTTGTGCAGATCGGCGGGATCAAGCTCGCCGTCGAAGGTGCCGGAGATTTTGAGGTAAGGGCCGGTCGCGCCGAATACCGGCAGATCGATGACGACCGGCGGGTCGGGATTGATCCGGATGAGGCGAGCCTGCGC
>Ga0126381_100008051_pt1 | contig 11762 bp, 10 predicted proteins | sample PanSoiMetPlot_28_FD_96465 | JGI IMG/M metagenome (GOLD analysis project Ga0126381, IMG submission 96465) | Tropical forest soil microbial communities from Panama - MetaG Plot_28 | ecosystem: Environmental > Terrestrial > Soil > Tropical forest > Bulk soil | place: Panama | collected 2016-02-17 | reverse complement strand
GACCACGGCGGGGCTGAACTCGGGCCAGCCGACGGCGTCGGCCATGTCCTCCGGCGAGAGCACCAGCGCCTCGGGCACGGCGAGGGAGACCTCGGCCCGCTCGTAGAGATCGTCGTCCACGAACGCGATGGCGTCCGGCGACAGGCCCAGGCCGGCGGTGATCCGCCGCACGGCGTCCGACTTGGGGCCCCAGCCGCACTCGGCGGCCGCGAACTCCAGGCCGGTGACCCGCGCCGCGTAGTCGGCCGCTTCCGGCGGGTTGCGGCTGGCGATCGCGTGGAGGATGCCCCGGTCGCGCAGCGTGGCCGCGGCCTGGATCATGGCCGGGTCAGGCGGGGGCGGCTGCGCCCCGGCCTCCAGGTACACCCCGGACAGCAGCGTGTTGTCGAGGTCCCAGATCACGCACTTCACCATCATCGCGAGCCGGGCCCTTGCCGCTCCATGGTGATGTGCGTCGCCTCGAAGCCGAACTTCCGGTACAGCGCGCGCATGCCGAGGTTCCTGGCGTGCACCTTCCCGGTCAGCTGGCCCATCCCGGCCTCGCCGGCGGCCTGCAGGACCGCCGCCAGCAGCAGCTCCCCGACCTGGCTGCGGTCCGGGATGTCGGCGACGGCCAGCGACCTGAAGTTCCCGTATTTGGCGCCGGTCAGCGAGTTCGTCCGGGCCGACAGCCAGGCCCAGCCCACCGGCCGGGCCGGCGCGTTCCGCGCCACCGCGACCAGCGTGATCTCCCCCCGCTTCCCCAGCGCGCCCGCGACCCGCCTGCGGTGCAGACCGGTGTCGGTGACGGCCTCATCACCGAACGAGATCTTCGCGATCTCGACCTCGAACCCGGCGATCGCATCAAGATCGTCTTCACGGGCCTGCCGGATCAGGTAGCCGGGCGGGCCGGCGGCCGCGGGCGACGCGGTCATCGCGCCTGCAGGGGCATGGGCCGGAACACCTCGCCGCCGCACTCCGGGCAGCGGGCCGCCTGCAGGTCGGCGATCCGCGGCCAGCGGCTGCCCGGGCCGACCTGGTGCACCGCCCGGCAGCGGGCGCACCGGTAGGGCCGGGTGACGGCCGCCCGGGCCTGCGCGGTGTACAGCGGCCCGGAGAAGTCGCCCTCGATCAGCGGCCGGGCCGCGGCGGTGCTGCGCAGGTGGTACAGGTGGCTGACGCCGGCCAGGACGCCCGCGCCCAGGTACTCGTTGAAGCCGGGCCACAGGCCCCGGATGGTCAGCCCCATGGAGCCGATCAGCTCCTGGGCGCGCAGGGTCTCCTCCGGCCTGCGGGCCCCGAACGAGAAGAACACGTGCCGGCCCGGCTCGGGCGCCAGCCCGGCGACCGCGCGGGACAGGAATAGCTCCGCTCCGGCGACCGTGTACGGCGGGTCGGTGCAGGCCACGTCGAACGCGCCCGCCAGGCCGCCGGGCAGCGGGCGGCGCAGGTCGTGCTCGACCAGCTCGGCGCCCACCCCGGTGCCCGACATCTGGTCGCCGATCCAGGCCAGCACCTCGGGGTCGGAGTCGATCACGGTCAGCCGCTCGATGCCCGCCCCGAGGCCGCCCGTCCCGGCGAAGGCCGCGATGGCCACCGAGATCAGGTCATCGTCGCCAAGCACCAGGATCCTCCGGCCGGTCAGCGCCCCGGCCTCGTGCATCCGCAGCACCCGCCGGATCTTCGTGCCGACCGTGCAGTGCGTCTGGTCCAGCTCCGGCTTGGCCCCGGGCGCGCCGGCCGCCGCCCGCTCCAGCCGGGCAGCCAGCCCGGCCAGCGCGGCGGGCAGCACGAGCCCGCTGCCACCGCAGTCCGGGCACGCCGCGCTGAGCCCGGGATGCTGCGCGGCGAGCAGGTCCCGGCCCGCCGGGGTGAGCCGCACCGGCCTGGCCCGGTCGACCACGCCGCGCTGGCGCAGCTCGTTGCAGACCGCCGCGACGATCGGAACCGGCAGCTCGGCCATGCGGCTCACGTCACGGACCGCCACGGGCTCACTGCGGGCGATCGCGTGCAGCACGTCGCTCACCCCGGACGGGCCCTCGGCCAGCCCCACGGCCAGCGCCACGTCGGCGGTCACGGAGTCCATGTCCATATCGTCAAGTCTGCGATCATGCGGGGCCTGCTGGCGACCGGCTGGTCAGCAGCATCAGGCTGATCAGGCGGGATGCCCCTGGGCGTACGGTATCCTCCCACATCATGCCCGGCATGGATGCGGCGAGCAGCTATGCGCAGCTGCGCGTGGCCGAAGCGCTCACCCCCAAGGTCCTGTACGCCGTCGACGCGAGGTTCACGCGATCCTCGCCGGTGACCGACGCCGCCGAGCTGACCTCGCTCGCGACCGCCGCGGTCGAGGCCGGCCGCGGGCACGTGCTGGACGCCAGCCACGTGATCTTCCCGAACGGTGCGATCACGCTGGTGCTCATCCTGGCCGAGTCGCACCTGAGCGTGCACACCTGGCCGGAGGAGAGCCTGATCGCGATCGACCTGTTCAGCTGCGGAGCGATCGACGGCGAGGCCGTGATCTCCGGGCTCGTGCGCTCCCTGCGGCTGGACGCGGTCTCGGTCCGGACGCTGCGCCGCGGGCCGGATCCCGGCCCCGGCCGGCCCGGCTAGCCAGGAGTTCACCGGGCGTTTTCGCGGTATCTCCCAGCCGGAGATCATCAAGCTGGCAGACCCGTGAGCGAACTGCGCACGATCCTGCTCCAGCTAGCCATCATCGCCGTGTTCGAGCGACCGAGGCGTCGGCGGTCCCGGACCGGGGCGTGCTACTCGCGGGGATGGCCGATCCGCGCTTGGATGGGCCTGGCGAGCAGCACGAACACGGCCCGGAGGTCCCATGACCGAGCGCGAGGTGGACGTCGTCGTCATCGGCATGGGCCCGGGCGGCGAGCACGCCGCCGGGCAGCTCGCCGAGGCGGGCCTGGCGGTGGCCGGGGTGGAGGCCAGCCTGGTCGGCGGCGAGTGCCCCTACTGGGGCTGCGTGCCGTCGAAGATGATGGTCCGGGCGGCGGACCTGCTGGCCGAGGGCCGCCGGATTCCCGGCATGGCCGGCGCCTCCACCGTGCGGCCGGACTGGGCCCCGGTCGCGAGCCGGATCAGGACCGAGGCCACCGACAACTGGGACGATCAGGTGGCCGCGGACCGGTTCGCCGGCCAGGGCGGCCAGCTATTTCGCGGGCACGGCACGATCATCGCGCCGGGGCGGGTCGCGGTCGGCGGGGACGTGCTGCGGGCCCGGCGCGGGATCGTGATCGCGACCGGGTCCGCGCCGGTGATACCGCCGGTCCCCGGCCTGGCCGGCACGCCGTACTGGACCAACCACGCGGCCATCCAGGCCGAGCAGGTGCCGGAGTCGCTGATCGTGCTCGGCGGCGGCGCGGTCGGAGTCGAGCTCGCCCAGGTCTACTCCCGCTTCGGCGCCCGGGTCACGGTGGTGGAGGCCGCCGGGCGCCTGCTCCCGGCGGAGGAGCCGGAGGCGGGGGCGCTGCTCGCTGACGTGTTCGGCCGCGAGGGCATCGGCGTGCGGACCGGCGCCAAGGCGGAGCGGGTGGCCTACGACGCCGGGCCGGGCGACCGCGCCGGGTTCACGCTGACGCTGGCCGGCGGCGCTGAGGTAACCGGGTCCGCGCTGCTGGTCGCCACCGGCCGGCGCGCCAGCCTGGCCGCGGTCGGCACCGGGAGCGTCGGCATCGACGAGTCCCGGCACGCGGTGCCGGTCGACGATCACCTGCGCGCGGCGCCGGGGGTATGGGCGATCGGCGACGTGGTCGGCGAGGGCAACTTCACGCATATGTCGTACTACCACGCAGAGATCGCGGTGGCCGACATCCTCGGCCGGGAGCATCATCCCGCCGAGCATCACGCGGTGCCCCGGGTCACGTTCACCGATCCGGAGATCGGCGCGGTCGGCCTGACCGAGGCCCAGGCCCGGGAGCAGGGGCTCGGGGTCCGGGTCGGCCTGGCGCCGGTCCCGGCCTCGGCCCGGGGCTGGATCCATAAGGCGGGCAACGACGGCTTCATCAAGCTGGTCGAGGACTCCGGGCGCGGCGTCCTGGCCGGGGCCACCTCGGCCGGGCCGTGGGGCGGCGAGGTGCTCAGCATGCTGGTCCTGGCCGTGCACGCCCGGGTCCCGGCCCAGCGGCTCCGGGAGATGATCTACGCCTACCCGACCTTTCACCGCGCGGTCGAGGACGCGCTGCGCGCGCTGTAGCGCACGAAGCCGGGCAGCACCGCGCAGACCACCGCCACCGCGCCCGCGCACAGCAGCCCGCCCGACCACAGCGAGAACCGCGGCGTGGTGACGCTCGCCACCGCGCCGGCCCGGATCTGTCCGGCCGACGGGCCGAGGCCGTAGCTGAGCAGCTCCACCCCGGCCAGCCGGCCCCGCAGCGAGTCCGGGATGGTGGTGTTCCACAGCGCGCCCCGGAAGATGCCGCTCACCATGTCGGCGGCGCCGGCCAGGACCAGCAGCGCCAGCGCCGCGCCGATATCCGGGGCCAGGCCGAACCCGGTGATCGCCAGGCCCCAGGCGGCCGCGGCCAGCGCGATGGCCCGGCCGTAGTGGTGCACCCGGCCGGTCCAGCCGCTGGTCGCCGACGCGGCCAGCGCGCCGGCCGACGGCGCCGCGAACATCAGCCCCACCGCCCAGGGTGCGTGCAGTTCGGCCGCCATGAACGGGAACAGCGCGTTCGGGTAGGCGAAGGTCATCGCGGCCAGGTCGGCCAGGTACGAGCCGATGAGCTCCGGCCGCCCGCGGGCGTACCGCAGGCCGGACAGCAGGCCGCCCGGGCGGCTGCGTCCGGGCGCGTCGCCGCCCGCGGCCGGGGGCGCGGGCAGCGGGCCGAGCCAGCGCAGGAAGCCGAGCGAGACGGCGAAGCTCACCGCGTCCAGGACGTACACGGTCAGCGGGCCGGGCCAGGTGGCCAGCAGCCCGCCGAGCGTGGTGCCGACGATCACGCTCGCGTTCGCGGACAGCGACATCAGCGCCGCGGCCGCGGTCAGCTGATCACGGGGGACGACCCGGGACACCGACGCCTCCAGCGACGGCCGCTGCAGCGCGGCCAGCGCCATCATGACGGCGGCGATGAGGTACAGCGGCCACGCCCTCGGCCGCGGCAGCGACGCGTTGATCACCAGGAGCGCCGCGCAGCCGCCCAGGCCGGCCTCGCAGCAGCGGATCAGCCGCCTGCGGTCCAGCCGGTCGGCCAGCGCGCCGCCGTACAGGCCGAACACCACCAGCGGCACCAGCTCGACCGCGCCGAGCAGGCCCACCGCGACGGCCGACCCGGTGATCTGCCTGGCCTGCACGAGCAGGGCGACCTCGCTGGCCTGGCTGCCGAACAGGGTGACCGTCCGGCTGGCGAACACCAGCCGGAAGTCGCGCGAGGCGCGCAGCGGCGTGATGTCCGCCACCAGGTCGCGCAGCAGCCCGCGGCGCCGGGCGGCGCTGCGGCCGGCGTGGTCGCGGTCGTTCGTGATCATTCTCGGTCTCCCCGGTGTGAGAGCTGCCTGGACTCAGGGCGCGCGAGAGCGCGGCGGGTACCGGGGGTGACAGGCCGTTCAGACGGCGCCGACGGGGACCAGGTCAGCCACGTCGCGGACCGTTACGGAAGCTTGTCCACGCCGGGAGGCGACGGCGGATCAGGCGTGCCGGGGAAAGCGGCAGGCGCTACCGCAGATCACCCATCGGGCCACCCCACGGTGGCGCGGGTGCGGCGAGCTCGGCCCCCGGCCCGGCCTGGGACAGCCCGGCTGGCGTACGCCGGAGGCTCGCGCTGATCTGCGGTCCGACAGTCACGTGATCACGGTACCAGCGGCGGCAACCGAATTACCCGGCGGCCGCGGGCCCGCGCAGGTCAGCCCCAGACCTCGGCCGCGGTCTCCACGACCAGGCGCAGCTTGGCGGCCTGCTCGTCGGGGGTCAGCACGTTGCCCTCCACCGTCGAGGAGAAGCCGCACTGCGGTGACAGGCACAGCTGGTCCAGCGGCACGTACTTGGCCGCCTCGTCGATCCGGCGCTTGAGCACGTCCTTGCTCTCCAGCTCGCCGCGCTTGGTGGTGACCAGGCCGAGGACCACCATCTTGCCCGGGGGGACGAACCGGAGCGGCTCGAAGGTACCCGAGCGCTCGTCGTCGTACTCCAGGAAGAACCCGTCCACGGCCAGCTCGCCGAACAGCGCCTCGGCCACGAAGTCGTAGCCGCCCTCGGCGGCCCACGACGAGCGGAAGTTGCCCCGGCACATATGCGTGGTCACGGCCAGGCCGTCGGGCCGGCCCGCGACCGCGGCGTTGACCTGCTTGATATAGCGCAGGTGCATGTGGTCGGCGTCCTCGCCGCGTCCGGCGATCATGGCGCGCTGCGCGGGGTCGTTCAGGTAGGCCAGGCTGGTGTCGTCCAGCTGCAGGTAGGTACAGCCGAGGGCGGCCAGCCGGCGCACCTCCTCGGCATAGGTCGCGGCCAGGTCAGACCAGAACTCCTCGATGTCCGGGTACACGGCGGGATCGATGGCCGCCGGGCCACCGCGGTAGTGGACCATGTTCGGCGACGGGATCGTGAGCTTCGGCGTCGCCGTCGTGACCACGGACTGCAGATAGCGGAAATCGCTCTCGAAGATCGTGTGGTCCAGGTGGAGCTTGCTGTCCACGTGCAGCGCGGCCGGGGTCCACTCGACGGTGCCTGACGGGTTGCGGAACTTCACGGCCAGATGGCCGGGTGCCTGGCTGATACCGCCCAGCTGGTAGATGAAGTCCATGTGCCAGGTGGCGCGGCGGAACTCGCCATCGGTGGCCGACTGCAGGCCGAGCCCCTCCTGCATCGCGACGGCCTCGGAGATCGCGTCGTCCTCGACGGCTCTCAGCTGCGCCGCGTCGATGCGGCCGGCCGCGAAATCGTCGCGCGCGGCGTGAACGCGCTGGGGGCGGAGCAGGCTGCCGACATGGTCGGCACGGAAAGGCGGTGTGCTACGCATAGCGATCATCGTGGGGCTGGCCGCCCGCGGGCGTCAATGCCCGGCGGCCCAAATGCGTCACCCTCCGCGCGGTAGGTTGGGCCCATCAAGCGCGCACCGGGCGCGCGAGGGAGGAACGTGAGCATCGGCAGCCTGGTGAGCTCGGGGCCGCTCCTCCTGGCCATGCCGGTCGCCGTGGCGGCCGGGGCGGTGACGTTCCTGTCCCCGTGCTGCCTGCCGCTGGTGCCTGGCTACCTCTCCTATGTCACGGGCATGTCCGGCATCGGCGGCCAGGCCGCCGACACCCAGCAGGCCAGCGCCGCGCTGGCCAGCGCTCAGCCTGTCGGCGCGCGGCCGGCCGGCCCTCAGCCGGCCGGCGCCGGCCCGGGCAGCGCCGGCGCGCCGCCCGCTGGGGTCCCGGCCCCGCCGCCCCGCAGCCGGGTGGTAGCCGGAACCGCCCTGTTCGTGCTCGGGTTCTCGGCGCTCTACACCTCGTACGGGCTGGCCTTCGGCAGTCTCGGCACGGCGCTGAAGTCGCACCAGCAGGTGCTGACCCAGGTGCTCGGCGTGCTGACGATCCTGCTCGGCCTGCTGTTCGCGGGCGTGTTTGACCGGTTCATGTTCACCGGACGGATCCTGCGCCCGTCGATGCGCCCGCGTGCCGGGCTGGCGGGCGCGCCGCTACTCGGCGTGCTGTTCGGGCTCGGCTGGTCCCCCTGCATCGGCCCCACGCTGACCGCCGTGCTCACCCTGGCGGAAACCTCGGGTACCGCGGCCCGCGGCGCGTTCCTCGCCTTTGTCTACTGCCTCGGCCTCGGCATCCCGTTCCTGATCGTGGCGCTGGCCTTCCAGCGCAGCATGCGCGCGTTCGGGTTCGCCCGGCGGCACGCACGCCTGATCACCGCCATCGGCGGCGGGATGCTGGTGCTGGTCGGGGTGCTCGAGGTGACCGGGCTCTGGACGTCGGCGATCACCTGGATGCAGATCCACTGGTTCCAGGGATACACCTCGCCCATCTAGGGCAGGACCGAAGGGCCGGGGCCCGCGGACCGGCCGCCAGCGTTGGCGGAGCACACGGGGTTGAGGAGGGACCACATGCGGTTCGGCATCTTCTACGAGCACCAGCTGCCCCGGCCCTGGGGGCCGGACTCCGAGCACAAGCTGCTGACCGACGCGCTGGAGCAGATCGAGCTCGCCGACGCCTCGGGGCTCGACTACGTCTGGGAGGTTGAGCATCACTTCCTCGAGGAGTACTCCCACTCCTCCGCGCCCGAGGTCTTCCTGGCCGCCGCGAGCCAGCGCACCAGGCGGATCCGGCTGGGTCACGGCATCGTGCAGGCGCCGTCGCCGGTCAACCACCCGGCCAGGATCGCCGAACGGGTCGCCACCCTGGACCTGGTGTCCGACGGGCGGGTCGACTTCGGCACCGGGGAGGCCAGCTCCGCCGCTGAGCTCGGCGGGTTCGGCGTTCCCCGCGAGGCCAAGCGCGCGATGTGGGCCGAAACCCTGGACGCGGTGACGCGGATGTTCGCCGAGCAGCCGTTCGCCGGCTACGACGGCGAGTTCTTCTCGATGCCGCCGCGCTACGTGCTGCCCAGGCCGCTGCAGAAACCCCACCCGCCGCTGTGGGTGGCCTGCAGCCGCCGGGAGACCATCCACCTCGCGGCGCGCAGCGGCATCGGAGCGCTGTCATTCTCGTTCGTCGAGCCGGAGGACGCCGCCCACTGGGTGGCCGAGTACTACGACCTGATCGCCTCCGAGGAATGCGTGCCGCGGGGCTTCGCGGTCAACCCGAACGTGGCCGTGGTCCTGCCGATGATGCTGCACCCGGACGAGGAGACCGCGATCGACCGCGGCATCGACGGCGCCCACTTCTTCGCCTACTCCCTGGGCCACTTCTACGGCGGCGGCACCCACCGGGTCGGCGACAGCAACCTGTGGCAGAGCTTCGGTACCGACCGCGCGGAGCACGGCTTCGCGCTGGAGATCGTCCACGCGGATGCGCAGCCGCTCGCGGTGCGGCTGCTGCAGGCGGGGATGGGCTCGCTGCGCGGCGCGATCGGCACCCCCGGCCAGGTGGCCGACCTGATCGCCCGGTACGAGGCGGCCGGGGTGGACCAGGTGATGTTCGTCATGCAGGCCGGGAACAACCGGCACGAGCACATCTGCGAGAGCATCGAGCTGTTCGCCCGCCAGGTCCTGCCGCGCTTCGCCGACGGCCGGGAAGAGAAGGAACTCGCCAAGGCGGACCGGCTGGCGGCCGCGGTCGACAAGGCCCTGGCCCGGCGCGCCGGCCCGAGGGCGCTGCCCGCGCCCTATGAGGTGAGCGAGGACGCGGATGTCGCGGCGGGCCGGAAGCCGGCGCACGGGCCGCTGCGCGCCCTGGCCGGCCAGGCCCGCCACGCGGCGCGGGAGTCACTGCGCGGCCGCGGCCAGGCTGGCCTGCGGCGCGTGGTCGGCCGGATGTCGGACTCCAGGCTGGAGCAGGTGTTCGGGACCAGCCAGGCCCAGCGTGCCGTGTTCGGGATGATGACCCGCCAGTTCGACCCGGGCCGGTCGGCGGGGTTCGAGGGCGCGATCGTCTACGACCTCGGGCTGGCCGACGGAACCCGCCGGCTCTGGGCCATCGAGGTGCACGACGGGCAGGCCCGGGTGCACCAGGGCGGCGGCGCCGATGCGGCGCTCACGATCAGGGTCCCGCTGACGGACTTCATCCGCGTGCTCACCACGGCAGGCAGCTTCTACCCGCTGATCCTGGACGGCCGGATGACCATGGAGGGGGACCTGGCGCTGGCGAACCGGCTGGCCGAGATGTTCGGCGCCCGCTCGGCCTACTAATCTCCTCGCTCGCCTCCGGGCGCTTTAACCCGCGCCCTTTGGCTCGCTCGGAGTCAGGCTGCGGCGGTCCGGTCGCTGGCCGCCTCCCGGAACCCCTCGAACAGCCGCGTGCCCTCGTCTTCCTCCGGGTGCCACTGCAGCCCGATCGCGAACGGGTGCCCGGCCAGCTCGACCGCTGCCACGGCCTGGTCGTCGCCCCAGGCCACGGCCTCCACGCCGTGACCCAGCCGGTCCAGCGCCGGATGGCGGCCCGCGGGCCCTGGCTCGGCGGGCACGGTCACGCTCGGCCCGAGCAGCCGGCCCAGCCTGCTGCCCGGGCTGATCCGTATCTCACGGGAGGCCCGCGGAGCCGCGGCGCCGTTGGTGCCGTGGCCGGCCGGGTCGCGCTCACGATCGATCACCGACCCGCCCCGGACCGCGTTGAGCAGGTGCATGCCGCGGCCGATGGCGAGCAGGGGAAGCCCGGCGGCGATGGCCGCGCGCATCAGCGCGAGCTCGCCCGCCCCGCGGGCCAGGTCCGGCTCGTCACGCGACGGCGCGCCGTGGCGGCGGGCGCCGGTGCCGACGCCGCCGGAGAACACGATCCCGTCCAGGCGGGCCGCGAGGTCCTCGGCGCCGTGCGGGGCGGGCGGCAGCAGGACCGGGATGCATCCGGCTCGCTGCAGCGCCCAGGCGTAGCTGGCCGGCAGCAGCACCGCCTCCCGCACGCGGTCGTCCCAGCCGGCGGCGGCCATCTCGCTGGTGATGCCGATCAGCGGGCGAGTCATGAGCCCATCATGGTGCACGCCGCCGCGCCGACGAGGGCAAAACGGCGTGTATTCGCTGGTAGTGCGCGGCCCGTCACGCGCTGAGGTGCTCGCCGAAGAACGCGTGGATACGCCGCCACGCGTCCGCCGCGTCCGCCTCCTGATACGCCATCCGGGCGAACCGGGCCAGCACCGCGCCCGCCCCTGACCTCTCCGACATGAAGCGGTGCCCCGAATCCGGGTACACCGTCACGTCATGCGGGACCTCCAGGGCGGCGAGGGCGAGCCGCAGCCGTTCCGGGTGCTTGGTGCCCATCGGGTCCTTGCCCCCGTAGCTGCCGACGATCGGGCAGGCTCCGCGCAGTGCGTTCTCCGCGTCCCGGGGTACCTCGCCGTAGTTCACCGCGGCCGCGGCGAAGGCGCCGGACGGCGCGCAGAGCAGCGCGAACCCGCCGCCCAGGCAGAACCCGATGACGCCGGTCTTCCCGGTACAGTCCTTCCGGGCCGCCAGGAAGCTGCGCGCCGCCTCCAGCGCCGTGAACGCCGGCCCGGACCCGGCCCGGAGCTGTCGGATCGCGCCGCGCACGCAGCGCATCCAGGGCTTGCCGCCGTACAGGTCAGGGGCGAGGGCCAGGTACCCGCGCGCCGCGAGCTCGTCGGACTTGACCTTGATGTCGTCGTTCAGCCCGAATGCCTCATGAATCACCACGACGCCGGGCCACGGGCCCGGCTGCCCCGTCCCGTCCGGCCCGGCTGACGGCACGGCCAGGTAGCCGCGCCCGGTTCCCCCGTCCACCGGGAACGAGATCTCTGGCATGCGCGATGAGCCTTTCTCATCCGTCGATCTTGCTCAGGCTACGCGGGCAGACCTGAGGAGGATGAGAAAGGCGCAACTGTCACACCTTGCGCCACTTCGGTATCCACGCGCCGTCAGTGACCTCGTAGTCGCCGAACAGGGCCGGGGCCTCGGCCCGCATCAGCTCGGCGATCTTCCCGAACACCAGCCGGATCTCCTCCTCGGCCCCGGGATCGGTGCGCGCCTCGATAGTGTGCCGCAGCGTCCGGATGTTCGCCGTCCACAGCAGCCCGGTGGCCACCCCGTCCGGCGCGAACCGGCGCATGAACGAGGTCTTGTGCTTCTTCTCGCGGAACAGGACGCCCTCCTCGTCCAGCCCGAAGTGCCCGGCCATCCAGAGCTGGAACTCCTCCATCTGCTCCAGCAGGGTTGTCGCCCGCTTCATCAGCTCGGCGT
>Ga0126381_100008050_pt1 | contig 11763 bp, 14 predicted proteins | sample PanSoiMetPlot_28_FD_96465 | JGI IMG/M metagenome (GOLD analysis project Ga0126381, IMG submission 96465) | Tropical forest soil microbial communities from Panama - MetaG Plot_28 | ecosystem: Environmental > Terrestrial > Soil > Tropical forest > Bulk soil | place: Panama | collected 2016-02-17 | reverse complement strand
CTGCCCCAATGTGCACATCAAGCTCGGCGGCCTCGGCATGCGCATGTTCGGCTTCACCCATCACCTGGGCGAACTGCCGCCGAGCTCCGAGGAACTGGCCGCTGCCTGGCGGCCCTATATCGAGACCGGCATCGCGGCCTTCGGCCCCGAGCGCGCAATGTTCGAGAGCAACTTCCCGGTCGACAAGGGCAGCTGCAGCTACCGCGTGCTGTGGAACGCCTTTAAGCGCATCGGTACCGGCTGCTCCGCCGCCGAAAGGGCCGCCCTCTTCGCCGGCACGGCGACCAAACTCTACCGGCTGAGATAACGATGCGAGCGCTGCCGCGGTGCGCCGCGGGAAAAACTGCGCACCTTGGTTTCCGCATCGCGCACGGCGGCCTCGTCGTATCCGTTCCAGCGAGATCGGTGAACCACCACTCGCGCGCACGCTCGCGCGCAATGAGGAGGCATTCGCGGCGACGCCGCGATCGGCACACGTTGAGGGTGAACTTGACCCCGGGGGGGTCTGGGCCTCACGCCAGGGCCTCACGCCACCGGCATGCCCGTCTCCGCTCGAACTCTCGCTCAAAATATCTAAATATGTGCGAAGCAGCGCAACCAGCGAGGCACGTATGTCGACGGATGGACAGCCTGTAAATACAGGTCGAATTCAGGGAAAGTTTGCCAAGGGGCATAGTGGCAATTCCGCCGGCAAGCCGCGGGGGGCCCGCCACTACACGACCCGGCTCGCCGAAGCTATGCTCGACGGCGAGGCCCAAGCTCTGACCCGCAAGGCGATCGAGCTTGCACTCAGCGGTGATACTTTTGCCCTCAAACTCTGCCTTGAGCGAATCTTGCCGCCACGGCGCGAACGCAACGTGATGCTGAGTCTCCCCGACTTGCGTTCGCCTCGTGATGCCGGCGAAGTGAGCGCCGCGATACTAGATGCTGCTAGCAAGGGCAAGATCTCACTCAGCGAGGCGGCCGAACTGGCGCGGCTGGTCTCAGCACATGTTGCCACGCTCGAAAGTTCCGAGCGGTATGATAGGGGCCTGGCGCTGATGCGCGCGATCTGAGGATACCACGCACATTTTCGAGAACCGACGTGGCGGTCACCATCATGGCGGAGGACACCTCCGCCGCTGGTGTTAGACGGTAGTGAGCCGGGGCCGTCGCGCCGCGCGCTCCTTCTTGATCTGTCCGACGATAGGACAGTCCGAGCTTGTCCAAGCGGGCCCGCAATTCGTCTCCGTGCATGCGGTTATCTGTTATGCATTAGAAACAGGACCAGCAGAACGTTTCTATCGGATAACTCTTGCTCCACCGACAATTTGGACACAGCCAGCCTACCCAACTGGCGGCATCTCAGGAAAAAATCCAATAATACTGCGGCAGACGCGCTGACTTTGTTTTGTACTCTCTCGACCCTTTGAGTTGAGCGGCGATCCCGGCTGCAGCGACGACGTCCCCTGATTCGAGTTTGCCTTGGATGATGACGGCGACGCGGTCGGGCCGTGTTCGGCGATGGTGGCAACGGCCCGGCGCAGTGTTTTGGGGTTGAGTTGACCGGTTAGCACTCTACCGGCGACATCGATGCGGAAGGGCTGCGGCCCGGCACCGTTGAGGACGCGGATTGCGCCAACCTGAGCAGATCGAGCACGAGGGTGACCTTGAGGGACTTCGCTGTCAGACGTGCGCCTACGGGTCCACGAGCGGTACGCGGCGGTACGATGACGGTTGGCGGGGTGGTTTTGGCTTCGGAGCGTGCCACGGCGGCGGCGGCGGCCGGAGAGGCGGTTCGTTCAGACATTTGATTTGGTGGGCTCCTTTATGGGGGTTTCGGGCCGGTAGGTGAAATCGGTGAGGTCGGTGAATTTCACTTATCTTCCTATACGCGTACGCACGTGCGTCCTTATCGTCCAGAACGACTTTTAGATGTAGACAAGAGGATTTATATCTTGTGTGAGATCACCGACCTCACCGATTTCACCTACCGCGGTCACCCACCCGCCTGGTCGAGATCGAAGCATTCTGGTGACGCACCGCTGACAGCGAGGTAGTAGTTGTTTAGCGATTTCTGGTGGCACGCCATAGTCTTTGATAACCCGTGCGAACTGCCGCCGTTGTTCAGCCCAAGTGATGTTGTATCCGCAGGAAAGACATTTACTCATTGTTTTTTATCCGTTCTTGCCGTTGCTTCCCAGATTTGGTCCCTAAGAGACAGCTCAGCTTTGGCGTAGACCGCCTGATAGCGTCCGTTGATTTTCCACAGCCCGTTGCGCTTCTCGCCTGCGTTGCGGACAGGAACGTAGCCGCATTCCTGAAGCCGGTGCGGGATGGTGCGGCGATTGCGCCGGTCTTTGAGCCACTCGTGGAAATCGGATCCGACGTCGGTGTCGGCGATATCCTGGAGGTCCTTCAGGATGACGGTATTGGGCTGGTTGAGCACCTCAAGGATGTGAGCGAACTCGGCCTCTTCGGGCGCTCGGTTGGCATTGACGATTGCCCAAAATGCTTCGGTCTTTGGGGGCGGCGCTTTGGGATTGAACTTGCTGAGATCCCGGGCACGCAGCCAGGCGGCGACGTGCTTGAAGCCGCCTTGGAGTAGGTACCAATCCCACAGCGTCGGCCAGTAATCGCCTTGAAATTCAGGATCTTCCTTGGTGCGCTCGCTCCAAGCGATGTAATGCCGCCGGTCGTCGGCCGGCAGGTAGATGCCATCGGTTTTGTGGTTGCTGGTGATGATGACGGCGCAGCAATTTGCAATGCTGTATTCGCGGATATGTTTTTCATCGATCCGCAGCACGTCGGGCGGCGCCGCTGTGTACGATTTCAAGTGATCGCAGAGTTTGAAGCGGTCGAAATCGCCGAGATCTCGGGCTTCACTGACGCGCAAGATGACGGCTTTTAAGAAACCGTTGAAGCGGCCAAGGATTTGGGTTGGCGAGGCCTCCTGAAAATTCCACGGCCCGATCGCATATTTGATTGGTTCCAGAATGGTGTCCTTGCCGATGCCCTGCAAACCGCCGAGCACGAGCGCGTGATTGATTTTCTCGGCGGGAAATTTGACGCGATGGGCGAGGAAATCGAATATGTGCTCGGCGTCGTCGGGATAGACGTACCGCACATGGTCGAGCCAGGGGGTGGCCTTTGCTGCGTCTCCGGGAACGAGGGTCGGGGTTGGTACAGGTTGAAGCAATGAACATCGCGGCGGGTGATCCAGCCGCCGTCGATGATCAGTTGATTGTCGATGACCATTTCCTTGCCGGGGTACCAGGTCATTTGCTCGACCCGTTGATTTTGGTCGATCCAGACGTTGGCCGGGATTTTGATCGCCTTGCCGTCGTCGTCGACCCTACCGGTGTCGATCGGCGGCACCCGCACGTTGACGGCGGATAGCGGCCAAAACGCGCGGGTTGGCACGAATATGTAACAGCGCTGCGGGAGATACGAATAGAAGTCGTTGCGCGATATGCCGAGCGGGTCGGGCGTGGGATCTGGCTCGGGCGGGGGCGGCTCGGGCGGGGGCGGCTCGGGCGGGGGCGGCGGTGTCGCCGGCCGATATCCGAGCTCGCGCGCGTCTATGCGCAGCTGTTCGCAAAGCCAAAGCGCGGCATCAACTGCCGTTCGCTCGCTGCCGTAGCGGATCACCACATCGATCGCGGTACAGGACTTTTCCTCGCCGTAGTCCTGGATGCCCGAGGGGTGGATCGAAAGGTCTTCCTCGAGATCGCGCCCGAGGTCTGCGGACGAGACGCGCCAGGCCCCGGTCCCTGGCTGGAAATGGGCGTCTGGGAAGAGCAGCCGCACCCATGAACCAATACCGGTCAAGGCCGCGGTGTTGACTTGGTGGAAAAAGTCACCGGCGTGCCCGTTGCTCTTTTTGCTTGCCGTGGCCGGCTTTTCTTTTTCTCTGCCGCCGGCATTGCGGATCAGCTGCTCTACGGCGGCGACAATCTCGCGCGCTTGCTGCTCGGTAACGACAGGCAGTTCGTCGGGCGAGGTGTCGGCGGGAGATCCTTCGAGCCACCGGTAGGGCTTGCCGGTGTCGGGGTGGATGCCGTCGGCGACAAACTGTTGTCCGTGGGCGAGGACCTCGACTTTGGCTTTAGAGCCGTCGGGGAAGAAAAATTCCGGCGTCTGAATTTTGGAGAACGGCGTTGCCGCCTTGTACAGCAGTAAAATTTTCGGGTCGCGGCCGATGCGGGAGAGCGGCGTCGGGGTAAGTCTGTGTTCGATGCGGCCGGCGACGCGATCGGCCAGGGCGCCGTCAAGGATATCGACGTCGAAGCCGACCGCATTGCCCGCCAAGAGCCCGGTGTTGAGCGCCCGCGGGTCCGGCGCCTTTGTAACGGCGTCGGGAGGGTCGAGCTCAGCGCGCTTGATCCAGTAGTCACCTTTGGGTTGCTTGCCGGGGTTTTTGACCGGGGCGCCGGGGCTCCACACTTCTACCGGGCGCCATCCGTGCCGCCAGCACCGTTGCCGAAAGCGGAGAACCTCTTCCGGGCTCATGCGCTGCCCTCCATGAGTTGCCAGGGGGGCAAGTCGGTTTCGTGCGGGCTGATTGTCCGGACGCGCCAGCCGGCGAATTCGTCGCGCTGTAGGCTATTGGTGTGTCCGCGACCAGTGCCGTTATTGATATGCCACCAGCCGCTTCGCTCAAGTTCACGAATTGCCCGTTTAACGCTGCGCGGCTCTAAGCCGGTCTCGGCAGCAAGCGTCTCAATCCGGGTCACAGCGACCTGTTATGCTGTTCATGTGCCGATAGAGCAAAACAAAGCCGGCGGCGAGCGCGCTGGCCGTGAAGATGTTGGCGCGCACCATCGCATCATAAAAATCGAGCCGGGCTATCAGGGCGTTGGCGCCGTGGCTGTTGGCCGCCGCAGTCATGCCTCGCCTCGCGTTTCGATGGTAAGCGGGTTAGCGCCATTTTCCGGCGCCATAAAGCCCGCGGCGGCGCAGCTCGGCGAGCACCTCGATCCCATCGCGGCCGTTGAAGCAGTGAACCAGGAGATCGCGGTCGCGATCGCAGAGAGTGAGATTGTGGCGCTGGCACAATAGGCAGTCGCAGCGCCAATCTTCTTCGGGCCCCGGCCGTGCCTAGCGGCTGGGCGATCTCGGCGGCGGTCACAGCGTCGACATCCGCTCGATAAGGGCTTGTCTTAATTCTTCACGAAGAGCAGCTAGGCGGGCCTCGTACTTAGCAATAGCGTTGCCAGGTACGTATCGCAGGATTGCTTGGCGACACAGTTCGCGCCCGGCCTCGGGGCGCGCGACGAGCGCGTTGGCTTCGACCTTGCGCGCCCCGAATCGCCGTAAATAGTCCTGAACGTAGGACTTTCGATGATCGGGATGCTTCGGGTCGGCCAGGCTTTTGCCGCTGCTGGTCTCGAGGTTGTCAATCCAAGTGAGCCCGTTGACTTCAATGAAGTCGTAGTCCAGTCCGAACCGGTCTATCGCCAGGTCTTCGGGCGACCATCCAACCGCCTGGCCGAGCTCGGCGAGATTGGCGTGCAGAAAGTCCGAGATCCGCAACCCGCCCGGATCGTGGTCACCGCAGTACAACAGCACGCAGCGTTTATTTTTTGTCTCCCATTTCTGAAACCGCCGCATCATACCCGCGCGCACGTTTAGGTCGGCCCAGCCCCCAACGTTTTGGATCACCATGTGATATTCGTTCGTAACGCGCGAGAAGAGGCTCTTCAGATCCGCTTTCTCGACCGCCACCTCGACATAGACGTGGAGGTTCTCCCAGAAGGAGAATGGCTCGTAATAGAGATGCGCGTTGTTGATGTAATTGACGATTCCGTTCACTTTGGCCTCGATGTCCGGATCGTCGAGCTCTTCGATACCCTCCGCTACGCGCTTGCCGTCTTCGGCGCAGATATCGAGCGGCAGATAGCCGTCTTTACGGCAGCGGGTAATCAGGCGTTCGGCATCGTCGAATTCGCCTTTGGTGACGACGTGCTCACCTTCAAGCAGGTAACACCAACCACGACCGCCAACCTGAAAATCCAGTCGAGACTTGATTTGAAGAATGCGATCACAGAAGGCCCGGAGATCGGCTTGATACGCCTCTTCAGCTGTTCCAGTCAGTCGACCACGAGGTCGTTTTGGCAGGGTCGCGACGGTCATGCGGTGCCGTCCAACCGCACTGCCGCGGCGTGCTCAAGGCTTGCCTCGAGCGCGCTCCAGCCATCCACTTCGCGCGCACCAAAACGGCGCCAGGCGGGATCGGGCGTCCGGCAAGCCACAAGCTGCCGTAATTTCCAGGGTCTAAACTGTTTGCAACAATCGTCCCGGTGACAATCCGATCGATTTTCTGTAAGTGGCCGGTGTACCGAGCCCCGCAAGCCGGCTGAGTTCGGTTTCGTTGAACGGCCGCAACAGCGCCAGCACTTCGCGCACACCACTGCGGCAACGGCAGCCGAACATGGTGGCGCCCCGGCTGGTGTGGAGGATCCGGAGGGTCTGGGTCGGCGCCTTCTCTGGGCCCCGCTCGTGCCGCAAGCGCTGCCCGCGGTATGCGGCGCTGGAGCGGTGCCGCAGGCCGCCGAATCAATTGCCGCACTTGCGCCAGCCGCGGCGCTGTTCAAAAATTTTGCGCCGCTCGAACCATCCGGGCGCGCACGCCGGAAATACCCTAAGCCGTGGCGGGAGTTCCTGCGCCCATCCGCGTTTCGAGCACAAGCGATGTCGCCGCGATAATCCTGTTCGATTTCGTTTAGGGCGTCATCAAACTCCTCAGCGGAGGAATTTTCACGAATAAATCGAAGCTGCCGACTATACCATCGCTGTTGCATTCCATCTGCGTCTCCCTTGTGTCGGCGACGCAAATCGGCTATCTCAAAAGTGCACGTGACGGTGTGCTTGCCGATTGCGCCTGCGTCGGCAGGTTTAAAGGTTGTGAGAGAAGGCATCTGGGCGTCGTCGGAGGAGATGCCGGCGACGCTCTTTCTATGGGCGCTCCTCAGCATCGCCAACCGCCGCAGCCCGAATGCTATCCATTCTGATCAGCCGCGCCTTGCCACGTTTGAACGTTTTAAGCTCGCCCATGCCGATCATCTTCCAGACGGTCGATAGAGAGCAGCCCAGGATTTGCGCCGCCTGGCGCGGCCGCACATTGAGCGCGTCGGCCGCTGGGGTGGGGGATGCCATCGGCGGTGCCGATAGCCGCGGTGGCGGCCTTGCAGCTTTCAGTGCTGCCTGAACGCGCTCCAGCGCAGCGGCAGCATCGTTTGCGGCTCGCTCAGCAACCCGTGCCGAGATCAGGGCATTCTGGACCTTGGTTTTGGCGAGAGCGAGGTCGGCCTTCAGCCGGGCCTGTGCGTCGCGGGGCGGCTGTGGTTCCAACGCGGCCGCGAATGCAATACGCGAAGTGGAAGACATAGGCCCTCTGAGAAAAGAGGGCTATCCAAATATCAGAATAGATTTGCTTCTGAAAATGCTTCTTTAAGCGAAGCAAAAAGCGAAGTTCTACTTTCCCGGGTTTTGGCGCTCCCACTCCCTAACCGTGTCGCGAATTGCGTCTGCGGCAGCCTTCGGTGAGATGCCGACTTGCATCGAAATAGCGTTTCCCATGCTCGTGAGCCTGCCTCGCCGCCGGGGTCCCTCCGTCCCTTTGTCCAACACCTGTAATGCAATCTGAATTGCAGCGAGCTTCCGGGAGCGATGCTCCTTCTTGTCCTTTTCCGACGGCCTTCGCCGGGCCTCATCGCGATCGAGCATCCCCTTAAGACGGAGCAAATTGGGAAGGTTAGGAGGGTTCGCCTTATCGATCAGAGCCTCGCCCTTAATCCATCCGGCATTCAGTAGCGGGACGAAAAAGTCTTCCGGATGATTACCGAAAGGCTCGAGTTCTCGAACGAAAACTTCGGCACCTTGCACCATAAGCTCGATAACCTGCCACGGATAGTGTTTGATTTGCTCCGCAAACTCGAGCAGCAGCCCGAGCACAATCAGCCGGCCCCGCTCTTCAGGATGGTTGCAGTCGAGCTGCGTCAGGAGATCGCAAAACTGTCGCTTGGACGGCCAGAACTTCAGGTATTCGGCGATCGCCTGCGTTACCGGATTGGTCATCCGGCCCTCGGCACCATCAAAACCTCTCCAGCCGGCGCCGGCATCATACAGTACCGGCTCCAGGCCTCTGCAAGCCCCCGCCGCTTATCGAACAGGTCGCCGCGCCGGTAGGCGGCCTCAACCTTGTCGCCGACCGCGTGAGCGAGCGCCATCTCGGCGACTTCGTGCGGGAAATTCGTGCGTTCTGCGCACCAATCCCGGAACGTCGACCGAAAACCGTGGACCGTCAGATCGCCGCGTTCCATGCGGCGGAGCACCATCGTCATCGCCATATTCGAGAGCGGCCGGCCTGTCCGCGCACCGGGAAAGACAAACTCGCTTACGCGCGGCAAGGGTCCCAGGATCGCCGCCGAGGCATCGCTGAGCGGTACACGATGCTCGCGTCCGGCCTTCATGCGCTCGCCAGGAATGGCCCACAGGCGCCCTTCCAAATCGATTTCAGCCCAACGTGCACCGAGGACCTCATTGGTGCGACCCGCCACCAGAATAGCGAATTGGAGCGCCCGAGCCGCGAGGCCATCTTGCTCGCGCAGCATTGTCATGAACGCCGGGACCTCGGCATAGGCGAGCGCCGCGTGGTGCGCGACGGCACTTTTCTTCGCGAGAAGCTCTTCAAGATGACCGCGCCAACGGGCCGGATTGTCGCCGTGCCGGAACTTGCGGACGGTCGCCCAATTTAGAACGGCTTCAATACGGCCGCGGACTCGCGACGCCGTTTCGTTCTTTGTCTTCCAGATCGGTTCGAGAACCCTGACGATCAGATCAATGTCGATCGCCTGCACCGGGAGATCGCCGAAGACCGGATAGACGTACCGTTCTAGCGTCGCCGGCCATTGCTTCGCGTGTTTAGGGTTTCGCCAACTGTCACGGTGTGCAGCTATATAGGTCTGGGCGCATTCCTTGGGCGCATTCCTTGAACGTCATCACCCTGGCCGTTTCGAGGAGGGCCTGGACTCGTGCCGCCTTGCGGTATTCGATCGGATCGATCCCGTCGAGCCGCAGGTTGCGGCATTCCAGCGCCTTCTCGCGGGCCTTCTTCAGGCTCACAGTGTGGTAGGGGCCGAGGCCCATATGCCTTTCACGCCGTTCACCAACCGAATAGCGGAAAATCCAACTCGGGACACCGGCCCGGCTCACTTGGAGGTACAGGCCGCCGCCATCGGGATGCATCCCCGGCACTTTGCTAAGCGTCTTGACCTCGATCGCGCTTAACCGTCCAACCTTCCGCTTCACTCGATCGACCTCCGTGCCGACTCACGTTTATGATGTAGATTGTGGAGCACGGCGGTACATGATGGTGAATGATGAAAGTGTCAATAGCCCAGAAAACTGCAGATCTATTCGTGCACCTTAATATCCGATAATATCGAAATGGCAGACGCCCCCTCCGCCACTTCAGAACAGAACTGCGAACGCCCGGCGTAGCCGGCTTTACGCCGGCCGCAGCGGTGAGCGTCTGAAGCAGGTTGGTCTTCGAGCCGATGATGCGGACCTCGCGGTCAGCGACCTCGACGCGCTGCGCGAGCGCGCGGAGATGATCGCGGCGATAGCCTCCGCCATCGATCCTGATGCGCTCACGCGCCGTCCTGGCGAACCTCTGGACCATCTGCGGCGTGATTGCCTGCGCTGACGACTCCAGCATCGCCGCTGCGCGATCGGCGTCGGCTTGCGCCTGGTCGCGGACCGCCTTCAGGCTCACGATGCGCTCTTTCAGCGCCGGGTCGTCGAGATCGGCGACGCCGGCCTCGATGGCGTCATAGAGCCGCTTCAGCCGCAAATCGGTTTCAGTCGCCCGCTTATTCAGTTCTGCAATGTGTTCGCGGCGGCGCTCAGCTCGCTCTTCTCGGCGGTCGCGTACGGACGCCGGGACTTTCTCGAGACGCTCCGGCTGAAGCAGCCGATCAGCGATGTGCTCCGCGACCAGGTAATCGAGCTTTTCCATCGGGATCGAACGGCCTTTGCAGCCAGTCTCGCCCTGGCGGGCCTTGATGGAGCATGTGTAGTAGCGATATTGGCCGCCCTTGCCGCTGCGTAGCGTCATCGCGCCGCCGCAGGCGGCGCAGAAGCAGATGCCGGTAAGGAGAGTCGGGCCACTGACGACGCGGGCTGGCGTTACTTTCGGATTGCGCGAGCGCAGATGCGCCTGCACGGCATCAAAGGTGGCTTGGTCGATGATCGGCGGCACATCAACGACGATCACTTCTGTCTCGGGCTTCAGCGCCTTGCTCTAGCCGCGCTTGTTAAACTCGTGCCGACCGACATAGGTGGTCCGCGTCAGAATGCGGTGAACCTGCCCGATGCCCCAACAGCCGCCGTCGCGCGTGAAGATGCGGTGGCTGTTGAGGTAGGAGACGGCCTTCTTCACGCCCAACGGGCCGGACACGCCATCCCCTACCAAGGTCAGACGATAGATCAGCCGCACCGTGCGGCGTGCAGCGGGTCGATCTCCAGCTTCTTTTTGACTTTGGCCCCCCTGTTCGGCCGCGACGACGCGATAGCCAATGGGCGGCAGGGAACCGTTCCAGAAGCCTTGGCGGGCATTCTCCTTCAACGCGCGGAGGACGTGCTTGGCGTTCTCCTTGGATTGGTATTCGTCGAACAGCGCCATGATCTGCCGCATCATGACGTGCATGGGATCGTCGCCCATCTCCTGGGTGATGGAGACGAGCTTGACGCCGTTCTTGGCGAGCTTGCGGACGTAGAACTCCAGTTCGAAGTGATCGCGGAAGAAGCGGCTGAACGAATGGACGATCACCACATCTAACGGGGCCGGCTTGGCGGTTCCCGCCTCGATCATGCGCTGAAACTCGGGCCGGCGGTCGTTGGTGGCCAACGCGCCAGGTTCGACATAGGTCTCGACGAGCTGATAGCCGCGCGACTGGCAATACGCTTCGCCCTGCCGCCTCTGGTCCGGGATGGAGACGTCATGCTCGGCTTGCCGCGCCGTCGAAACGCGCAAGTAAAGGGCGGCGCGCAGCGGCACGGTCATGGCAGGTGTCTCCTTGTCAGGTCATCGGCACGGCCCGAAAAACTCGTCGAAGAGATCGCCGAACCATGCCTCGAACACGTCCACCTCGGCGTCGGTGATGGGGATGCGCTCCGGCCAATCGTCCGTGATCGTCCAGGCCGACAGGTCATGCTTCGGCGGCCGGCCGATGCGAGGCGAGGGCGCAGGCTCGATGTAAAGATCGTCGGGCAGAACGCCCAGGCTGAGGCACGGTCGGGATATCCCCGCAGCATCGCGCCGCACGGCTTCCAAACGAACGGCCTATCTCTATCCGACAGCACGCTTCCCCCTCCCGGCCGATCGGCGATGACGATCATGGCTCAGCTCGCTTTGCGCGTGACCGTGAGCGGCAAGTCCAGCTCCACGCGATCGTGCATCACCTTCGGCGTGATCCGGCCCCGCTCGCCGCGTTCGAGGCGGACCAGGCCGTAGCCTTCCATGGTTCTCAGTGTCCGGGACAGATTGGACTTGGCCTTGCCGGTGATGCGCGCCAGCTCGTCGAGCGAGCCGGGCGCCTTCTCGGCGATGGCGCGCAGCAGTTCGCGATTGCCAGCCGACAAGACCTTGGCAAAGGACTCCGTCGAGATGAACCAGACCTTCGGCTCATCGACTTTGACGCGCCGCTCACCTCGCGCCACGGCCATGGTGCGCGCCTTCATCTCCTCGTAGCTGGCGATGCCGACCTTCAGCGTGGTCAT